>Ga0213865_10000075_pt1 | contig 58833 bp, 81 predicted proteins | sample PICome_6_FD_160100 | JGI IMG/M metagenome (GOLD analysis project Ga0213865, IMG submission 160100) | Coastal seawater microbial communities near Pivers Island, North Carolina, United States - PICO282 | ecosystem: Environmental > Aquatic > Marine > Coastal | place: USA: North Carolina...
TTTTTTAATAAAATAGAGTAAAAACCGTCAAAACCGTCAAAGTATTTGATAATCAATAAGTTACGATTTTGAAACCGTCAGAAAACCGTCAGGATTCTGACGAAAACCGTCAGCTTTGGCTTAAAAAACTGTGAGATGTATATAATTTGGGGGTAATATACTACTATATACGTGCGTGCGTGTATAGAAAAACGGTTTTATTTTTTGGGGTGGGGGTGTTGTTTTGGTTGGTCTTGGTGGATTTTTTGCCGTTTTTGTGGGGTGTGCTGTGGGTGTTGGTGGTGGGTGCTGTTTGTCGCTGTTGTTGTTTGGCGTTGTTTTGTGGTGCGTATCCCTTACCCCGCACCCGTACCCCGTACCCGTATTTTTTAATATTAAATTATCCGTTTTAAAACGTTTAAAAGTATTTAAACACCCTTAGAAAGGGAATTATATCCCGCCCCCATTTAGCCCAAATAAATAAAAATATTTTTCTATCTCTGTTATTCCTCTGTTAAATTGGTGTAAAAAGTAATATATTTTGTTTAAGGTTGCTAAACTTTTTTTCTCCCCTAGCGATCCTCTATTAATTAGCAAATCAAAAAGGTTAAACAAACCACAGTTTAATTTGGTGTTGTAAAATAGTTGTTTCTATATTAGCTGTCGAAAACAATAAATAAATAATACAATGCTTAAAACTAACTCAAAGAAATATTTAAATAATATTCAAAATTATATAATTGATTCAATAGATGGCGAAGGCTACGACATCAAGACAGAAACACCAACCGAAAAACTACAGTTTTTATTTGATTGTTTTGAGGTAGAATTTAACTATAAAAATAATAAATTGAGATACCCTAATTTTCAAAATAGGTTTGCAAATTGGTTGCAAGGTTTACCCTCTTCAATTAGTATTCCACACCAATACAATAAAATCTTAGAACTATCTAAAAACTTGCTAGAGGTGGACACGTTAAGCGAAAAATTAGAGGATCAAATTATTAAAAATTACTGGTCATTTATGGCCTTCCACATAATTAAACTTAAAAACAAATGAAAGAATATAATTTACTATATAACAAACTAATAAATAAAACTATAACTAAAATAGAGGAAAAAAGACTGTTTGAATTAGCTTTTGGAACAGAGTTTATGAAATCAAACGACAAAGGAACTTTAAAAGAATATAAATTATGAATATTAAAAATAAAATAAACTTTATAAAAAGACACATAAAGCACACTCATAATGAGGTAGATTTTAAAGATTTAATGTCATTCAACGAACAAGAAATAAATGAAATTTACGAACAAATAATTGAAGACTCTTTGTAAAACCTATAAAAATAAAACAAATGAAAGAAACTAAATTATACATTGTTTTAGATGAGGAAACACTAAACACAATGAAAGGAAAAGGAAATAAAACTGCTAAATTCAAAACCTTTAAAGAAGCAAATAATAGAGCATCTGAAAAACTAGAAATATGGACAGTTGTTGAAGTTTGGTTTGAACATAGTTGGATACATCACAGAGTAAAAGAATTAAAAGCTCTAGATACTATATAAATTTTTATTATATTAGCTGACGAAATTAATATTTAAATAATACACTATGTTAGAATATAAACCTATAAAAAATCTACTCTCTAAGGGTGGGAACACCAAAACAGATAAGAACGAATTTAAAACTTATAATTTAAGTTTGTCACCTTATACCCATAATAAAAAGGGCGTGAACATATGCCCGAAAGCGTCTAAAGGTTGTGCAATGGCGTGTTTAGTTCAGTCGGGCAGGGGTAAATTTAAAAATGTCTCAGAGGCTCGAATTAATAGAACAAATTATTATTTATATAATAAACAAATGTTTCTTTTTCAATTGGCAAATGAGATTAATCAAATTGCCTCAAGTGGCGAAAATGTAGCTCTGAGGCTTAACACGTTCAGCGATATAGATTTTGTTTATCAACTAAAAAAACATTGCAACGTTGATTTATTAAATGATCCTTTATATAAAAATATTATTGTCTATGATTATACGGCTATAATTGGTAAAGTCAAAAAATATTTGGGGACTAGATACCATTTGACACTATCTAGAAAAGAGGACAACGAACACGAAATAATGGAGGCTTTAAACAGTGGGTGCAATGTGTCGGCTGTATTTATGGATAAATTACCTAAAACTTACAAAGGTTTTAAAGTGGTAGACGGTGACAAAACAGACTTAGAAATGACTAAATATAAAAACGTAATACTGGGACTACTTGCAAAAGGTAAAGAGGCAAAGCAAGACAAGACTGGATTTATAATTAAAAACAAATAAAATGGAAAATATAATAAGAAACGTACAACACTTGAGCAGAAAAATGTTCAGTAAAGAGGTTGCAAAGATGCACTACTCTAAAGACAGATTAAACGGATTCACGATGGATCAACTTCTAGAGCTTGAAAGATGGTTTAAAAAGGAAGTATTAATTAAAAACCAAATCAAATACAATGATAAATAAAGTAACAAAAGAGGATTGCCTAGATGCCATTGAGTATCTATATGGACAAGGATTTATAGAAGAAATGTCAAGGGATCAAAAATGGGCAGTTGAAATACTGCTTAAAAAAGTAGCTAATAATTATAAACTAAAATTAAATTAAAATGGGAAGATATTATAATGGAGATGTTGAAGGTAAATTTATGTTTGCTGTTCAGGGTAGCGATGCACACGAAAGATTTGGTGCAGTCGAAGAAGAATCAAACTACATAAATTATGTAGTGCATAGAGATAGTTATGCAGAGATATGTGCAGAGCTTGAAAGTATAAAAAACAATTCATCTATTGAAAAGGTAGATAAAATGTTCAATGAAAAATCAGGGTATAACGATGATATTAAAAAGGAGTTTGGTGTGAGTGAAAAGGATTTGTCAGAGTATGCAGATTATGAGATAGGAATCCAGTTAAAAGAATTCTTTGACGATCACCCTGATGTACACGAATGTAGATTTGATGCAGAGATATGAAAGAAAATAAACAAATAGAAGAATTAATAACCGAAATAGCTTGGGACTTATGGCAAACAGAGTCACGACCCAAAGAACTAAAAAGTAAATATAAATCACTAAAAAAAGAGATAGACAGTGAATTTTATAATCTAATAGTTGAAAAACATAAGTTTATAAAACAAAAATCTTTAGAAATAAAACAGTTAACAAAAGAATATGAAAGAAATAGATAAAAATAAAATGGATTTAAAAAATATATCAAGTGAAGACTTGAGAAATGAACTAGAATTAAGAGGATATTATACTGAAAATTTATGGCACGTAGAGGATGTGTTTCAAAAGTATGATTGTGAGCCAGAAGAAGCTCAGGAAATATTAAATAGTTCTTTAACAAATGAATGGATAACTGAGCAAATATTTACAACAATAAATGAAATTTCAAATGATTATAAACTAAAATTATGAATATAGAATTAAAACAAGAAAAATTAACAGTATATAAAGATGTAATAACCATTATGAATGATGGATTAAACAATGACAGAAAATTAACATCTGAGATACTTAGAGAATTAAGATTTAAAATAGAACAACTTATAGTAAGTGATTATTAAAAAAAATTAATATATTAGCTGACGAAAATAATAATTAAATTAAACAATATGAGAATAGATAAACTTTTAAAGCAACTGAAATGGTTCAATGATTTTGCTGATAAACTAGAACAAGAAGATCTAGAGATGTATTTAAAATCCTGCGAGTATGCAGACCAAAAAGATAGAGATGAAATATTTTAATAGAAGATTAAGACATAAAAGATATGTTGAAAATAGAGTACACGAAATAAGGTACGAAATATGTATGGATGCCATACATAAAGGAGATATAAACCAATTAAAAAGACATTGGTTACTAAAGTATAACGAACACTTAAAACACTTATAATGAAAGTAAGAATTATGCAACGAAGTGTGTACCATAAGTACGCAGAAAAAGAATATGAAATAGATAAAAAAAGGTATCTGGAGTATCTGGAAGAAAACGGCAAGAATGAAAATGGAGAATATTATCACGATCTACAAGACTACATTTTAGACAATGAAGATGTCTGGGTGGATGATATAGATCACGAAATAAATAAGGCGGAGTTTGTTTTTGGAATGGGTATAGATAATGGGGATTGGACAGACAAAGATCAAGACTCTGAATGGAGATACGAATGTGAAGAATTAAAAGAAGGGGGACACTTATAATGGAAGAATCAGAATGTTGTGGTGCAGAGATCAAATGGACAGATATATGCACCGAGTGTGGCGAACACACAGAACCAAGAGAATTAGAGGCTTGGGGACCGAGCAATGAGCAAATAATTAAATGGAAAAAAGAAAATAAAATAAAATGATAAAAGAAATAGCAAACGTAATAATCAGAAATGAATATACGGACTTAACAGATATAAGTTTATATAGCTCGAGATCTGCTGATGGATATCCAATATATGTATTAAAGGATGAAAGTGTAGGAAGGATAGTAGAAGAAGAAAATATATTTATAAAAAAGGATGACTTAATTGATGTGTTGGTAGGTGATTATATTGCAGGATACAGCTCTATGCTTGAAGTATATGTAAGTAATGACTTAATAAAAGAAGTCATTGATGAATTAGAATTCTTACTACTTCCAGAAGAGGAGTATGAAGATGAAGATCGAAAGTATGACGAGTATAAAGATGATAAATTATGAAAGTATTAGAATTATTTGCAGGATCACGAAGTGTGGGTAAAGCGTGTGAAGAGTTAGATTATGAAGTTTATTCTTCTGACATTAATGCTTTCCCAGACATAGACTATGTTACAGACATCAGAGATTTTGATATAGATAAAGTTCCTTTTGTTCCTGATATTATATGGGCAAGTCCACCTTGTACTTATTTTAGTGTAGCTAGCATTGGAAAGCATTGGAATAAAGACCACACACCAAAAAGCGACAACGCAATGTTTGGAGTAGAAATAGTGAGTGCAACTTTATATATAATAAATGTATTTAAAAGTATGAATCCTAACTTAATATGGTATATGGAAAATCCAAGAGGAAAATTAAGAAAGTTAAGTGTAGTGGATGGACTGCATAGAAACACAGTCACGTATTGTCAGTATGGAGACACTAGAATGAAACCAACTGACGTATGGACTAACAATTTGAATTGGAAACCCAGACCAATGTGTAAACCTTTCAAATATGACTACAGCTCTAACCCTGAAGGAGAGGTTATAGATAGACATTGCCATCACGATGCCTCACCAAGAGGAACTCAAACTGGAGGCACACAAAAATTAAAAGGAAACCACGAGAGAAGTAAAATACCTCACGAACTATGTATAGAAATATTAAAATAAAGTTTGGGTTGTTGGGGGTGGTTTGGGCTAACCCAAACTATTTATTTAAAAATAGATCACTTTTCGTACAGTTTTTTACAGTCCGACCACTTTCTGACCACTTTTTAACAGTTAAAACATAAATTATGAAAATATTAGTAGCTTGTGAAGAAAGCCAAGCAGTAACAAAAGAATTTAGGAAGCTAGGTCACGAGGCTTATAGTTGTGACATATTAGAATGCAGTGGAGGTCATCCTGAATGGCACATACAAGAAGATGTCAGTAAACTATTAAAAGAAAAATGGGATATGATAATTGCATTTCCTCCTTGCACTTATTTAACAGTCACAGGAAATAGATGGTTCAATATTGAAAAGTATGGAGACAAAGCAATTAAAAGACATCAAGACAGAGAAGAAGCAATTAAGTTTTTTATGATGTTTGCCAATGCAAATTGCGATAAGATAGCTATTGAAAACCCTGTAGGCGTAATGAGTACAGAATGGAGAAAGCCTAATCAAATTATTCAACCTTATGAGTTTGGCGATCCTTTTGAAAAGAAAACTTGTTTATGGTTGAAAGGTTTAAAAAACTTAGAACCAACTAATATTGTTAAACCACCTGAAAGACAAAAATTTAAAAGTGGTAAAAGTATGCCTAGTTGGTATGCTGATGCCTGGAAACTACCAAAAGAAGAAAGAAGTAAATTAAGAAGTAAAACATTTCCTGGAATTGCCCAGGCAATGGCAAAACAATGGAAATAGTACACTTTTCGTGCAGTTTTTTACAGTTAAAACATAAATTATGAAAATAGATATAAGATCAAAAGAAAGTTTATATGTTGAATTGAATGGATATATTTATTATATTGACGATTCAACTAATGAACAAATTATAAAAAAATGGAATACGAAAGCGATACCACAATGAAAGGATTAAAAGTAAATTGGATTTCTGAGTTAATTTTAAAAGAAAAACTAAAAGACAATCCTAACCAAATGAGAATCAGAGAGTTACAACTTTTATGGGATAATTTACCTGACTAAATTTGGATATTACATAGACAAATATTATATTAGCAAACTAAAATGGCACAAAGCAAAAGACAATACGAAAATTTAATTATAATGAATAGTCACGATTTTTATGACTATGAATACTACAATTTAATACAATCAAATGACGAAAGAAGAAGCACTTCAGAAAATAGAGAAGGTAGTGTTGGACAAGCTCCAAGTACCAGTTGAAAAATTATTTCACAGCTCTAAAAAAAGAAATCACATTGATGCAAGGCAAATTTTTTTCTACTTATGTAAAGATAGAAACATAAGACCTTGTTACATTCAAGACTACATTCTTAGTGAACACAATCATAAGATGGCTCATTCCAATATATTATATGGACAAGCAAAAATTAAAAACTATATGAGAGTGGATGCTGATCTAAGAAACCTTGTAAAGGAATTAAAATGTTCAGTCTAGAGGATATCTGGAACCAAGCCACCAACACTAGGTCAACTGTTTTTATGGATAACAGCAAGTTTGAAAAAGCTATTCTCCATAAAGGAATTAAGATGACCAACGAAAGAGGTACTTATACAATAGTTAAGTCATCAAGTCCTTACTACGATGAGATAGCTGATGAAGAGTATGACGTATTTCTAGAGAAGGGTTGGGTTATAGGCAGATTAAATGTCTTAATGAATGAATGCGAAGAAGAACTAGATAGTTTATTTATAAAAATTAGGAATTGTTACCAAGATAACAATCGAAAGTCTTTACTTTTCTACAAAACACGAAAAGAGAAGGTACTAAGTAGGTACAGTAAATATCATAAACAATTAAATCAAATCAATGGAAAAGTTAATGAAAATCCAATCGGAGTTAAAAGCTCCAAAGAACCAATACAATAGTTTTGGTAAATACAAGTATCGTTCTTGCGAGGACATACTTGAGGCTTTAAAGCCTATACTTAAAAAACACAATGCATCTATTACTTTATCTGACTCGGTCAATGAGTATGGTGGTATTATAACTATAGTTACAACTGCTACTATATTAGATAATAAGTCAGAGCAAAGTGTTTCAGTTACTGCGTGTGCAGGTGTTGATCCGTCTAGAAAAGGAATGGATATTGCTCAGAGTTTTGGTAGCAGTAGTTCTTATTCTAGAAAATATGCCTTAAATGGTTTATTATTAATAGATGACACTAATGACCCAGACAACACCAATGATCACAAGACAACTTATACTGAGAAGGCTAAGTTAGATATTGGAGATGACAAGTGGGGAGATTGCTTGAAGTATGTCATAGACAACAAGCACTTAGGTTTTGATGGAGTAGTAAACAGATTAAAGAAGAAGTATATTTTATCTGCAAAAGCAATTAAAACTATTAAGACTTATGTTTGATGTTAAGGAAACCCTCCTTAAGCTACAAGAAGACAAAGATTACTACGGAGATTTTGGCAGACAGTTCTTATCTAATTCAGATATTTACAGTCTGTTAAATGACCCTAGAAACTTTAGAAAGCAGTCTAAGGAAACTAAAGCAATGATAATGGGTAGATACTTTCACGTGTCTATGCTAGAACCACATAAGTTAGATGACTTTGTGATTATTGACTCTACTAGTAGAAATACTAAGAACTATAAGGACCAATTAAAAGATACTGGATTATCTATTGCTTTATTGCAACAAGAGGCAGATCATTTAGATGAGTTGGTGGAAATAATGAAAAGTAATTTAACTTTTTATGAAGCCATCTATAATAGTAAGAACCGATACGAGGTGCCTTCGATAAAAGAAATACAAGGTGCTATGTGGAAGGGGAAAGCTGATATACTTCATCCGGATAGAATTATAGATATCAAAACAACTTCTGATATCTCTAAGTTTAAATACTCTGCAAAGAAATACAATTACGACAGTCAGGCTTATATATACCAAAAGTTATTTGGAGTACCTGTGGTTTTTTATGCCATAGATAAAACAAATAAGATGCTTGGAATATTTGAACCTACTCAAGAGTTTATTAGTAGTGGAGAAGAAAAAGTAGAGAGAGCTTTAGGAATTTATAATAAGTTTTTCAGTGAAAATGCCACTGAGAATATAGAAGAGTTCTTCATTTATGAAGAGTTACACTAGAAGTCTACACTAGTTAATTTGTAGATATTAATTTAAATATATATATAGTTATGAGCAAAGAAAAAGTGTTTGCTGATGGGTTTATTTTTAAAACCCGAGATACTCAACCTGATTGGGTTGTTGGATCAATGTCTGTTAAAGTTGAGGATGCGATAGTATTCCTTAAGGATAACAACAAAAATGGATGGGTTAACTTAAATGTTAACACCTCAAAGTCTGGAAAGAAATACGTTGAACTAGACACGTTTGAACCTACCAAGAAAACTGAGGACCTATTTTAAACTATAAAAAACTGACGGTTTTGATGACTTTTTTAGAAAATATTATAATACTTAGTACTTGGTGCTTTGGCTGTTTATTTATTTTATTTTTATTTATTAAAGTCGTCAATATCGTCAGTGATATAGTAGATAACCTATAAATCGTCAAAGTATGCCAAACATAACAATATTTAAAAATATAAAGGATACCACCCAGCCTTTTCACTTACCTGTAAATGACATTATAGAAAGAATAAGAGATGGAAGATCAGAAGACCTTATTAAGAAGATAAGAACTGAAAAAGATAAAAAAAGAATTAATCAATTAAAACAAGAGTTGCCTGCTATTTGTTTTAGTGGAAAGTTTAACAAAAGAAACGATGACTCCATCCTGGAGCATAGTGGTTTAATATGTTTAGACTTCGACCAGTACGATACTCAAAAGAAATTACACCAACATAGAGAAGAATTAATTGAAGATGAGTTTGTTTATTGTGTTTTCATCTCACCATCCGGCAAGGGGCTTAAAGTTTTAATAAAAGTCCCTGCTGATGTTGATTCACACGGAAAATACTTTACTTCATTACAACAATACTTTGACTCAGAGTTTTTTGATAGCACATCTAAAAACATATCCAGGGTCTGTTACGAGAGCTACGATCCTTTAATACATATTAATGAAGATTCATTAGTGTGGGATAAAATTATTGATACTCCAAAAGTTGTTGAGAACAAGGAGATTACAATTCCTATTACAGACCAAACTAAGATTGTGGAGATTTTAGTAAAGTGGTGGGAGAAAAAATACCCAATGAGTGAAGGGCAAAGAAACCACAATGCGTTTATACTGGCTTCATCATTTAATGACTTTGGAATAGAGAAGTCACTTGCTGAATATATATTAAATGGGTTTGAGTCTCAGGACTTTAGTCTTAACGAAATAAAAAAGACAATTGATTCGGCTTATGCTAATATGGCTAATTTTGGAACTAGAGTTTATGAAGACTCTGAAAAGATAAATCAGATAAAGTCTAATATTTTAAAAGGCAAATCAAAGACTGATATCAAGAAATACTTTGACGAGATAGATGAAAAAGTTTTAGATACTGTAATTGACAGAGTTGAAGAAGAAAGTTTTGATAATAAGTTTTGGACCAAAAGCAAGAAAGGTGTTATTAAGATATTTCACGTAAAGTTTAAAATGTTTTTAGAAGATAATGGTTTTTACAAGTACAATCCTGAAGGAAGTAAGAATTATGTATTTGTAAAGGTCACTAATAATTTAATTGATCACGCATCTGAAAAGCAAATAAAAGATTTTATACTTACCCACTTGCTTACCCTAGATGATATAGAGATTTATAATTACTTTGCTGAACAGACTAAATACTTTAGAGAAGAATTTTTAACATTGTTAGACTCAATTAAGGTTTTCTTTATTGAAGATACTAAGAACGAGTCTTATATATATTACAAGAATTGTGCAGTTAAAGTAACCAATAGTGAGGTGGTTCCAATTGAATATATTGATTTAGGTGGTTACGTTTGGAAGGACCACGTTATAGACAGAGACTTCACAGAGTGTGAATCTATTGAATGCGATTACAAGAAATTCATATCGAATATATGTGCAACAGATGAAAAAAGAGTTGAATCTACTGAAAGCACGATTGGTTATTTAATGCACGGATATAAGAATTTATCTTATTGTCCTGCTGTTATATTAAACGATGAGGTAATTAGTGATAATCCTGAAGGTGGAACTGGAAAAGGATTGTTTATGAATGCACTACAACATATGAAGAAGTTGGTGGTAATTGACGGGAAAGGTTTTGATTTCCAAAAGTCTTTTGCTTATCAACTGGTTTCTGCTGACACTCAGATACTTTGTTTTGATGATGTAAAGAAACACTTTGACTTTGAAAGGTTGTTTAGTGTTATTACAGAAGGATTAACGCTAGAGAAGAAAAATAAGGATGCTATTAAGATTCCTTTTAAAAAGTCACCAAAGGTTGCTATTACAACCAACTATGCTATTAAAGGAAAGGGTAATTCTTTTGAAAGAAGAAAGTGGGAGTTAGAATTAAACCAATATTACAATAAATCATTTACTCCTTATGATGAGTTTGGCAAGTTGATGTTTGGTGAGTGGACTGATGATGAGTGGTGTAGTTTTGATAATTATATGATTTACTGTTTGCAGTATTATATGAACAAGGGATTAGTTAAGAGTTCATTTGTTAATCTTAAAATACGTCAGTTATCTGCTGAGACCTGTCACGAGTTTATAGAGTGGGTTGGGCTATTAGATGGAAAAAGTCCTAATGAAAATTTTGAAAATGGTTTTAAAATATACAAGCAAGAATTGTATATGGATTTTATAGCAGACAATCCAGACTTTGCTCCAAAAGCCAAGATGACTGTTTCAAGAACTAAGTTTTATCAATGGCTTACTTATTATTCTGTTTTTAAAACTGGAGTAAATCCTGATGAAGGCAAGGACCATAATGGAAAATGGATTAGAATCAGAAGCAAGCACGAGTTAGAAACAAATGGAAAGTTAGAGATATGATTGAGTTAGATCCAGAAAGATTACACATTGCTTTTAACAACACCTACAAGATGGTGGTTGAAGGTTGGGGAATTGAAGATGTTTTAGATGATTTAGATTTAGGTGTAGTTAATGTTGATATTCTTTTTGCTCACGATCCTGTTTATCCTGATGATAAAGAAATGATAGAACTAATGTTAGAATATTTTACAGATATTGAAGATTATGAGAAATGTGCTAAAATCCAAAAACTGCTATGAAATTTAGAGATTATCAGTTAAATATTATTGAAAAAGGGTTAAAAGTACTTAAAAACCATAAACTACTTTATTTGTCTATGGAAGTTAGAACAGGTAAAACCTTAACTTCTTTAGGTATATGCGAAAAGCTTAATATTGAAAACGTATTATTTATTACTAAGAAAAAAGCAATAAGTAGTATTGAAACTGATTACCACACATATGGTCCAGGATTTTATTTAGAGGTGGTTAATTACGAAAGCCTACATAAAATAAACGATAAGAGTTGGGATGTTGTTATTTGTGATGAAGCTCATTCAATGGGAGCTTTTCCAAAGCCTAGCAAAAGAGCTAAGACTGTAAAAGAATTAATACAAGACCATCAACCATATGTCATTTTAATGTCAGGGACTCCTACTCCGGAGAGTTTTTCTCAAATGTATCACCAAGTGTATGGTGTGCCTGGAAATCCTTTCAGCAAACATAAGAGCTTTTATAAGTTTGCTAGTGAGTATGTAAGGGTAGTGCAGAAAAAGATCAATGGATATAATATAAACGACTACAGCAAAGGTCTGGCTGAGATTGTAGAGAAAATGAAGCCTTATACTATCTCGTACAGTCAAAAAGAGGCTGGGTTTAAAACTACTATCAATGAAAAGGTATTATTAGTTCCTATAAGTGAAAAGGTTAGTGATATGATTAAAGTACTTAGAAAGGATTTAGTCTATGAGATAGATGGTGAGTATATATTGGGTGATACTGCTGTTAAGTTAATGACTAAGATGCATCAAATGTGCAGTGGAACGGTAAAGTTTGAGAGTGGTAATAGAATTGTACTTGACTTAAGCAAGGCAAAGTTTATTAAGGAAAAGTTTGATGGTCAAAAGATAGCTATATTTTATAAGTTTCAAGCTGAGTTAACAGCGTTGAGCGAGGTTTTTGGTGATAATTTATGTACCACACTAGAAGAGTTTGACAGTACAGACAAGAACATTGCTTTACAGATTGTTAGTGGTAGAGAGGGAATATCCTTAAGAAAGGCAGACTTCTTGGTTTATTACAATATTGACTTTAGTGCTACTAGCTATTGGCAGAGTCGTGATCGTATGACTACTAAAGAGAGAATACATAATAATATCTATTGGATATTTTCTGAGAAAGGGATTGAGAAAATGATATACAAAGCTGTGAACAGTAAAAAGGATTATACATTAAGACATTTTAAAAGAGACTATTTCATATGATTAAAAAAGAATGGCATTGGATGTCAAAAAAAAATATGCAACAATTTAACTTAATATATCATTTCAACCCTTATAATAACAATTGGTACTGCATACCAAGAGAGGAGTATGTTAATTACTTTGAAGGTAATCACAAAAAATGCGGATGCGGATTCAATATTGAAGGAGCTTACTTAAATTATAAAAATAAAATAAAATGACAGAGATCGAAACATTTGAAAAACAATATCCTGAATTATCTAAGGAGTTCAAGGAAATACAGCAAGAGATGTATAAATTATTTGCAAGAAAGCAAATGGATTACGGACTAAGTAATATTGCATTGGGAGGTGATTTAAAGAAACCAGAAGACAAAAAGTTTGCTTTGACAGGTTTATCCATTAGATTAACTGACAAAATAAGCAGATTAAAGAACTTAATTAGAAATGGCAAGAATTATGTTCCTGGTGAAGGTCAAGAGGATACATTTATTGATATAGCTAACTATGGCATAATTGGAATGTTAGTTGGTAGAAACCAGTGGAAATGAAAAAGAAAGAGCTTCAGTTAATTAAAGAGTTAAACCTTAAATACGAAAGAGGTTTAAAGCCTACAGAAAATGAATATGAAGCTTACGATGCTTACAACGACATCTCTATCATAGAAATTAAAGTTAGGGATGTTGTTTATAATACTCACTATATACAAGTAGATAAGTTCTACAATCTATTAATGATTGGAGAAGCTTTAGAAAAAAAGCCTTTTTACTTAGTTAAAGACGATTCTGGAATATATATGTATGATTTAAACGAATTGAAGGAAGAAATTATCACCTCTGATATTGTTCCAAAGTTTGCTCCTTACAGAACAGAGTTTGAAAATAATAAAAAAATTACCAAGTATTTTTATGAGTTACATAAATATAATTCACTACATTTATAAAGATGAACTTTAATAGACAAATTGAAATTTTGGTTAAAAAAAATCCAAATGATTCTGATTTAGGCTTTAAAGTTAGAATGTTATATAGTGAAAGAAAGCGCAATTCAATCAAAAAGAATAAAGCAGCTAGAAGCTGAAGGTTATTATGTCATTAAATTAATTAAGACTAATAAAAATGGCATACCCGACTTGGTTGCAATACGAAAAGACTCTGTTTTATTTTCAGAGATTAAAACAGAAAAAGGAAAGCTATCTAAGCTACAGGAGTATAGATTAAAAGAGTTAAATGAGCACGGATTTGAGACAGAAGTATATAGAGGATAGAATATTTGATGTGGATGAGGGGTTTATTGACAAGCTTCAACAGTCTTTCTCTATGGTTCAGTCAATGGCTATTGCAAAACTTATTAATAAAAAACTAGACAACCTTAATCCAAATCAAACCACTACTTATGGTGGTGTAATACATAAGCCAGAAGCTACTTTTTTTTCTGTTGATTGTGTTAGATTAGACAAAAACATATATTCATTCACTGATGTTAGAGAAATAGATAGTGATGAGTACTTAGACTTAATAAACTTAAATTTAAACTTAAATGAATCTTGATTATAAATTCCAACACATTATTACAGAAAAGGATAAAAAAAACATATTATTTAGACTAGTTAAAGGAGAGAAATTACAAAGAATAGCAGATAGGTATGGCTTGACTGTTGCATTCTTAAGAAGAAATTTTAACCACTACATTAAAGATTCTTCAGTGGAAAAAGCAAAACTAGGATATAAGAACGAGCCTTATTATAAAAACGAAATGGATTACGGTTCTATGCCATCATATAGCGTAGATGGATTGAGTGCTCCAGAATTAAAAATTTACAATGAGATATAAATTTGAAGACATAGAAAAGATATTAGAGTTCAAAACCTGGACCGATAAAGACAAAATAGACGAATTATTGAGAATTGATTGCAGTTTGTATGCGCATCTAGGTATTGATTCTACAAAATCAGAAAAGGAAGAGGTGAAGAGGAGAAGTGTTGAGATATACAGAACAATTAAAACAATAGATAAAAAATTAGGAGACGAGTTTTTATACTCAGAAGATTTAAAACAATGAAACACCACGTCACATACGTTAACTTTATAACTAAGATGATCAACGACACTACTGATGACATTTATGAAAGTTTAATGGATAAAAAGCAAGAAGAATTAAATAAGTCTTGCAAGAATCTAATTAAAATTTTAGATGAGTTGGTAGATCAAGAAGGATAGTGTTCTTCTACGTGACATCTTGAACAGAGTACTTTACATTTATCTATTTCTTCTTGAAGTTTTTTAATGGCCATTCCTCTGTGTACGCCATTACTTACTTCAAACTTCTTATTATCTTCGTGGTGGTGAAACTCAAGAGCTTGAGTGCAAAATCTAGGATGTGTTTCTTTAGAGTATCCGCAGGACTCACAGGCCATTGTCTCTTTTAAATCCTTAAGCCATTGTTTGTTGACGTATCTACGATGTCTTTTCTTTTTACCGTAGCATTGAGTGCATTGAAGTCTTGAGTATCTCTTACCGTTTTTTACTCCGGCAGTAGGAAAGTTTGATTCAGGATGTGTTTGATTGCATATGTTGCAAATCTTCATCCTTCAATATAATAATAATTATCTACTTGTGGATAGTTTAATTTCTTTTTTTTGTTTTTGCATATCTTTAATGTTTCCTTTAACTATGCTTGAAGTTTCAGAAGGTAAAAGACCTATAGAGTATAAAAAATAAGCCATAAAATTAATTTTAGCAGCATCTTTATATTTAGGATCAATTTTTTTAACTTTACCTTCTTCTCCCATATATTCTTTCTGATACTCTCCTTTAGCAGCCATTCTGCCTAGATCATATAACACCCCTGCGTTTTTAATGTTTATTCCCAAAACACCCATATTATCAACATAAGACTTTCTGTCTTCTGAAAATAATTGAAAAGGTTCTTTTTTCTTTGGTTGAGCGGTTCTTCTGCTAGTAGATAACTGAATTTCTTCTTCCGGTTCTTCATCAGCAAATTGTCTTAACACATAATTTGCAAATTCAATAGTTGGAACATCGGTTACAGGCAGTGGAGATATAACGTCCTTAACAATATTTCCAATCCTTCCCTTTTTTCTATTTTCTAATGATTTTAATTTAGCTTCTTCATCGTCATCTTCTAGTGTTGCAAAATCTAACATTTGTAGTAAAACTAATCCAATTGCGTTAAAAGCTACAGTTTCTGCCGCTAATCCCCCTATAGATTTAGCTGCTGAAGTTTTGTCTTGAGATGTAGATGTTTTATTGCTTAAAGTACTTATGTCACTGTACATTCTTGTTTTTTGATTTAGTAAAAAATTAGCAAAAGGTAAAAATATTTTTCTTGCTATTTGAACGGATGGCTTTTTACTAGAAAATATTTCACCCTGTAAATCAATATCGGTTACGTTCTGCTGTCTACCTACTTGTTGCTCTGCAAAATCTCCAGCTTCTTTATTCATTTTATGATTACTCCAATCAATTCCACTTGGGTTTATTCCTTGTTTTTTTAAGGAGTTAATATAGTATGACATCCAAGAAGCTCTAGCAGCTACCTTATCTGGGTTAGCTACAAAAGCTTGAAGGTAAGCTTGATTAGCTTTGTTTAGTTGATTTAATGCTTTACCAAAAATACTTTTAGCAGCATTCTCTATTTTAGAATTAGTAGACTCTAAAGAGCTTAAAGACTGCAACCCTCTATTAGCAATTCCATATCCACTGTTGTTTAAAAACTTATTGACAGCAGGATTGGTTAAAAGGGTTAATCCTTTTACAGTAGAAACTGGACCTGCATTAGACATTGTATTTACTAAAGGAACTAACTGTTTTATAAATTGAGTAGGCCCACCTAAAGCTCTACCAACACCTAATGATGAAAATTTATTTAATATGCTTAAAGATTTTTGATTTTTAGACTTTATAGAAGAAACACCTCTTTTAGCATCTACGTAACTTTTAAATCTTTCTGTAATTAAATCACGATCAGACTTGTTTGGTATTATCTTAGAGTAAGCATCTGAATTTACAAATCCTTTTAGCTGCTGAATACCTTCAGCAGTATATATATCAGTTAGAGCAGCGTTTAAATTTCTACTGTTTTGGGAATCAAACCCTAAATTAATTATTCTATTTTCTGGCAGAACAAAGCTAGGTTTTTTAGGTTTTAAAACCCCTGTTTCTTTATCATAAATAACTTCGCTTGTACCTTCAAAAATAGGATCACCTATGTTTTGTTCTGAACTAGGAGTTTCAACCAAAGTAAATGAGTCTGGAGTATAGTTTATGTCTTTACCTAATATCCTGTTGTATACATTCAAAGATATATCTGCTAACTCATTTCTACGAGATGCCCACTCATTAGTAACCCAGTCAGCTGCTTCTTTATTTAATGGGTCCACTTTAGAGTCAATATCATTTATATTTTTTGACTCTTTTAATATTTTATTATAAACCTCTTCATAAACCTTGGCTTTATTTTGATCGTTAGTTTCACCAGTTTCTTTTAGCTTATCTATACTTTGTTCTATTAATCCTTTTCTTCTTTTAAATTCTTGTTGTTGCTCTTCTAAAGTTCCATCAACAGTTCTTCTCATAAAAGCAAACATCCCTCTTTCTATATCATTTTCTGCTGTATTAAAAGCTTGTCCATTTGGTTTAGATTTTTTATAAAACTTATTGAAATAATTATCAAAAACTTGATTAGCTTCTTTATCAGCTTTAGAAGCTCCATTAGTTATCTCTCCAAAACCACTTGATTTTTGAAACTGCAAACCTTTTGACTGCCCCTTAAACATAAACTCAAATGCTAACGGGGTAGAGGATATATATTTTATCCAACCTTGAGACAATCCTTTGCTTCCTAAAAACTTTAATGATTTAGCTTCAAGCCCTTTCTTTACTAATCCTTTTGCTTCTTTTACTCCTTTATCTTGAGATATAGTTGCATTCATACCTCCTGTAGTTTGGTTGGTTGCGAAGTTGGTTAAAGCGTCTAATGCCTTCAACTGTTCAGCAGGACTTAAATTATCTAAGTCAACATTTAAAAAGTTTTGAATAATTTTTTGGTTATTAGCAGATATTTTTACTTGTTCACCAGTAAAAGGATCAATACCTGTCTTTATTTGTTTTTTTATTACCGCACTATAAGTAGAGAAAGCTTTTTTAATTCCCTTTGCGATAATGTCTGCTTTTTTCTCAGCTTTTAATTTTATTTGTTCAGGAGTTAATTTAGTGTCATCTACACTGTTTAAAATTTCTCTCATTTCACCTAGAGATAATTCTTCAGAACTTAACCCTGTTAATTCTTCAAATGCTTTAGCTTCTTGCTCACGAAGTGTTTGTTCTTGAACTTTTAATTCTTTACTACTGTACTCGTCTACTTTTTTAATATCTACCGATTCAGCTATCTTAACATCCCCTTTAAAAGTCCTGCTTTTTTTAAGTCCTTCTACCATAGATTCAGCTTGAGATATATAAGCATCAATATCTGAAACTGTTCTTGGGTTAATTCTTAAAAACTGTTTAACTGATTGAGCAACAGTTCCCTCTACATTTGGTGACTTAGACAATTTATTAATTCTTTTTTTAAGAGACTCTGCTTTAGATGTTTGTTTAGTTGTTTTTTCTTCAACTACTTCTTGTTTAACCACTTCAGCAGTAGGAGTTTCTTCAATAGTAGTTTCACTCTCTAATTGTTCTGCTAACTTTCTAAAAGTTTCACTTCCATACTTGTTAAACTTAGGATTGTTTACCTCACTTAATGGTCCAGTTGGTATAAATGTTTTTCCTGTTTCAGGATTGAATGCACCTTTAATAAAATACCCATCTTTAGCAAAACCTGGAAGTGGAACCCATTTACCTTTAGAAGCCGCACCTGTTCCAGTTCCTTTAGACTTATACATTAAAAACTTTTCTCCATTACTTGCTGTAACTTCTAGTATTTGTCTTCCATCAACAATACCCAAGTCTCTAGTAACTTCAACAGTAGCTCCTTGGTCGTCTAATCTTTGACCTAAATCAATAATATTTTGAACCTCTACTGGTATATTCGCTAAGTCTTTTCCAGATTCTACATTTTTAGTAAACTCTCCGAATACTTCTAAGTTATCATTTATATTGTCATAAACCTTAACCTCCTCATCTATAGTAGTTTCGCTCTCTAATTGTTCTGATTTTTGAGTAGTTTCGTATACAGGTAAATCAATAATAATATTTTTCTTTGTTACTCTTGGTTTACTACCAGGAGGTGGAGGAGGAATTTTAGGTCCTTTTCTTTCAACTTCCTCGACTCTTACATTTATTTCAGGATTCGCTTCTTTAATTTTAATTATTTCGGCATCTATTTCTTTTTGATTACTTGATTCAAATGGATTATATGCTGCTGTTCCCTTTTCAGCAACAGACTCTTTTGTAGCACTACTGTATTTAGTAGGGTTAGTTACAACGTTTCCATCACTATCTAATTTTGGTTTTAAAATTTTAGACTTTTCGTAAGCATTAATACCACCTAAAGATATGGATGTAGTTTCAATAACCTCACTTCCTGGAGGAAGTGTAGACTCAGCACTGGTAATCATATTTTTAAAAGCATCACCAGTAGACTCCATTTTTGCTGTAAATTTATTAGTAGGCTTACCTCCTTCATAAACTCTTGTAAATCCAACAAAGTTAGTACTCGTGCCGCTACTACTTATTATTACATCTAATGTTCCTGTATTGGGATTATTATACTTAGCTGTTTGAACACCTTTATTGTCAGGTGATGTTATATCATATATTTCAGCTTTTCCATAGGGTAGTTTTGAATCTGTATGAAAGTCTCCGAATATTTTAGGTTTTGAATCAATACGAGATTTTCGATTATCAGCTTCTTTTTCTATTACTTCTTCTTCCGTTTCGATAGAAGGCTCCCGTACTTCTTCTTCCACTTCTTGTACACTTTCGGCTGGTTCAGCATCAAGTATATCTCCTGTTTCTTGCTTTTGAATGGCATCTTTTTCGTTTTTAATAATATCCCTTACGTCTGCGTCATCTTTTTCTTTGATTTGTTCCAGTTGCTTGTTAATGGAAGCTATTCTATTGTCAATGTCACCTACTAGAGAAGGGTCTGTTTGTTCTTTTTCTTTTGTTAATTGTTCTTTTTTTGTTATTAAAGCAGCTGCTTCTAACATATTTTCAGTAATCTTAACAGCTCCTGAAGTTTTAGCTTCTGCATATTCCATTGCTTTAACTTCATTTATAGCTTTAGCAGCCTCGTCTTTAGTAAGAAGACCATCATTTACTAGCTCAGTACCTGCTTTTTCTAAGCCATCTGTGTTTTGTGCTAATTGTCTAACAACATCATTTCTTTGATTATTCGTAAGAAGTTTTTTAGAACCTATTCCAGTAGTTGCTCCTACAGTCAAGAGGGTGGTTTCATATAAATCAGCTCTTTTTAAATCTTCAATACCAGACCTAGCGTCTACCCCAGCTGCATAGTTTATTACACTATTTATACCTTTTTCAGATAAAAGAACAGGTATTTCTTCTATAAATAATTCTTTTGCGTTTTCTTTAATTAAGTCTTTTGCTTTTGATTTAAGCTGTTCTTTTGAAAAATCTTTACCCTTTTTTTTGACTAAGTCAAGTAAGGCGTCTTTAACTACTTTTGTAGACCCTAATAGTTTCTCATTGCTTCCCGCTAAACCAGAAAAAAGCCCATCAAGAGTAGCTATGGCATTACCAAATATAACAGCTTTATCGTTAGCCTCTGTTTCACTTACACCTTGAGCCATAAGGTCATCTTTTACAGAAGCCATATTATCTGCAACAGTGCTTGCAAAAGAAGCTAGTCCCATTCCTAGTTTAGGATTAACCCCAAGAGCTTTTGAGACACCCTTCCCTGATTTTATTAATCCATAAAGATTTACTAAAGTACTACCTATCCCAGACAAGCTAGACCCTAAGTCTACATTAGTAACATCATCTTCTATTAAAGCTGCTTTTCTTGCTATTTGTATAACATCACCTTCTGGAATAATATCATCTACCCTTATGTTTGTTTCTGCATCATAAATAACTCCAGTGTCAGAAACAATATATTCTTTTCCGCCGTACATTACTTCTTTTCCTTGTGTAAAAGCAGACCTTTTGACCTGGCCTAAATCTAAATCCCAAGCTTGTCCAGCATCTAAAAACATTTCAGAAATCCCAGCCAATGCTCCTTTCTTGTCTGCGCCAGCCGATGTTAGTAATGCATCAGCTTCTGAAAAAAGTGCAGCTGCCGTTCCCATTGAATATTGAACTGCAGCATTAGCCCCCGACTTTAATAAATCAAGACCTGTTGAAAGTCCTCTAGTTAAAAGACCCTTTTCTTGTCTCTCTAGTAGTTTACGTCTATCTTCTTTTTCGTCTAAAACAGCTTCTTTGTTATATGACTTTAAGTTATCTAAAAGAGTTTGAGAATCTTTTTTATTTTGTTCTATTAGAGACTTTCTTGAAAACTCATCTGACTCGTCTATTAATTCTAGATTTTTATTTAGTTTTTGAGCTAAATATGATGAAACTTGTTTTTGTATTTTCTCTTCATCTTCAAACTGTTCTCCTTCATCAGTTAATAATATGTTTTTAAAGAAGTCATAAGCCTTTGATTCTGGCCTTAAATTTTCTTCTTTCCAAATCTTAAACTCTTCAGGGTTTATTTGTAAGTCACTTAAAACTTTAGATTCTGTATCTACTGGGTCAGGTATTGTTTCAGGCTCTTCTAACTCAACTACCTCTTCTGAGGAGTCCAATAAAGTATCGGGTGTTTCCACTTCTGTAATAGACTCCGTAACTTCCTCCTGAACAGGTAAATCTGAATCTTTTTTTTTTACGTCACCCCAAGCAGACTTAAAAGTTTCCAAATCAGTTTGATTACTAATTACTTTAGAATCTACTCCTTGCTTATGTAAATTTTCTTTTATAGAATCATCTGCATTTAAAAACTGTTCAAAGGTTGTTTCACTACTAAGTAACCCTTGAGCTATATAACTTTCGTAAAGTGCTTTTAATTCTTCCACTTATTTAAGGATTTATAGGATTTCCAAACGCATCAGTTGCTCCAATTGGCACAGACCTTTCTTCTTTTACTTTTTGAGTGGCTGGAGTGTCATATTTTATAACTCCGTTATCCTCGTAAAAGTCATACCCTTCTATATCCATTTTGTATTCATCAATTCTTTCTGGCTTCAACCCTTCTAGCTCGTTCATAAAGTTAGCAATTTGAGACTCACTTTTAATTGTAACTCCTTCTAGTTTTCCGTCTTTTAGTAAAAAGAAATCAGCATTAGGGAAACTTGCTAATGCATTTGTATCGACTACTTTATCTTTAGATACAATTCTTGTGTTTGGATCATCCATTCCCTCTACTCTTCTTGTTATAATATCTACAAAAGGTTTACCAGCTTTTATGTTGGCCATCATTTGTTTAGAGGCTATTATATTAGGCAAGAATGTAGCTTTAAATCTAGCGTCATAAGCTTTTGCTTGGCCGGCTTCCTTCTTGTCTACAGCTCTTTCATAAGTTCTATCTAAGGAACCTATTATTTCTTTTCTTAATCCTTTTTTTGCGTCACTAATTACCTTGTCTAAATCAACAGCAATTGGTTGTTGAGTCTCATTGTCAATTTTAACCTGTATTTCATTAGCAGCCGGAGTGCCTAGCACCAAAGTTTTTCCTCCTGGACCAGATAAATATTCTAAAGCATCTATACCATTTGCATCACTAATTGCAGCATTAACAATACCATCAAGAGAGTTATTAAACTCTTTCCCATCGTAATTAATTGTTTTAGTTCTTACGCCATCTTTTGTAATAGTTGTACTAAACTTACCCAAACTTAAATCTGCCTTATTAATAATGTCCATATTAAACTCCTTGTTGTAGAAGTTCATAACGCCTAAGTCATTAGCAACTGGCTGTGTGACTATTTGACCATTTACATTAGTAACAGATTCTAGCATCATAGAATCCATATTCCAATCAACAGTTTTATTTGCAAGGTCTCCTAGTGTGTTTTGTATATTAGCCATCAATAAAGAAACATTTCCAGTTCCTTCTTTTAATACGTTTTCACGTAGTTTATCGTAAGAAGATTGATAATTGACTAAATTATTTTTTAATATCTGATATTGGCTAGTTAAGGCGTTTGTTGCTATTTTATATTGAGTAGCACTTATCTCACCGTTGTCATACTGGTCCTTTATTTTTTGATTGCCATCACCGACTTTTTGAATGATACCAGCATAATATTTTGTTTGGTCTGGAGTTGCTCCTTTAGGAAGTTTTTGTATTTCAGCACTAACAGCCTGGTCTGTTGCTGCTACTGCTGCCTTTTGTTTTTCACCTGCAGCAAATGCCCCACCTAGAGCCGTGGTTAAGCCACCGCTAACTGCTCCCCAATCAACGGTAGTCTTTTCAACATCTCTCTTTACGTAACCTAATCCTGGTGCTGCCATTATTGTTTCATAAATTTCTTGAACTGCATAGCAGATAAGCCGCTTGGAACATTATAATACTTACCAGAAGTGCCTTTTTTATACTCAGCATATCCTTCAGGTAAAAAACTGTTTGGATTTACACCAGCTTCTATCATAGCAGTATAATCTCCAACAACTGAAGCGGGAGCTTGTAAAGCTTGTTGTGTTGTTTGAGTCATTCTTTCTTGTGCTTCGGCAGCTTGTTGCTGAAATCCTTGTGCTTGAGCTACGTCTAAAGCTTGTATCCTAGCTAACCTAGCTTGTTCACCTTCTGCAATATCTTTTTCTAAGTTTTGAATATCTTTTCTTTTCTGCATTTCTAAAGCTTGTCTTTGTTTTGCAGACTGTTGTGCTAGCCTACTTCCTTGAGCTGCAGCCAATCTTGGGTCTTCTCCCGCAGTGACGTCTAACACAGTAGATAAGTCTTGGCTTATTTGTTCACTAGCAGTATCATACAAACTAGTATCAATAGCTCTCATTCTTTGAGTGTTTACGTCTGCACTTTGATATGCTTTGTCTATATATTTTTGAGCTTGATCTGTAGCGGTTTTCAAATCACTTTTAGCTCTAGATGCTTGACCTAGACTAAAAAGAGCACTTGCTCCTTTAGTGATTCCGCTTATAATTAACATTGTAGCTGGATCCATATGCAAATATACTAAATTACGGGAAACTTTTCATTGATTCTGAGCCAACTGAGAATAATTCCACTTTAGAAGTTGAAGTATTAGTTAGTTCATACTCACAGTAATGTCCCATTACACCGTGAGATTCTGCTACTGTATTCTTAACGTATAGTATAAAATCACCATCACTAGGAGCACTTGCGCCTGTAATAGTTGTGTCTATAGTAACAACTTGACCAGTTAATGCCGTTACTACACCACCTAAAGAAGGTGTTGACCCATAATAAACCATATCCCCTATGCTAATAATACTACCTATATTTACCGAACCAGCAAAAGTCAGTGTAGTTGCAGTAGGTGTGGTGGCGTCAACAGTAGCTACGTTTGCTATTCCGTTGGCGTATCTCATTAGTAAATTAATATCTGTTTCTAAAAACCTAACAAACGCAAAATAATTTCCTTCTTTCTTTTCAAAATAAGTATCTGCAATACTACCCACTTGAGGCAAGTCAGTTGCTAAAGTAGCTGACCAAGGAGCATCTGATTCTAAAATAAGTGTTTTAAACAATTTATTTTCTAACGGGCCTTTGTTAAATACACTTTTAATAGTAGTGTTGTATTGAACACCATAAAAGTTGTTTCTTAGAGGGTTTGTGTTGTGTCTATACAATTGACCATTGTTAAATGTATATAAATAGTTGTTCATACCTTGAGTATACTCTGGTATAAATGAATAAAAGGAAGGCCATCCTTTTACTGCTGGGCTATATGATAAGGTTGCTTCTGCCATAATTTAAACTGTACATTCACTTACTTGAACAATTCTTCCGCTTTGTTGTCTTAACCAATACGTATCAATTACTGTTGGATTTGGATTAACATATAAATAATAACCATCAGCTGCAGGTACTGTCATAGCAGAGTTATTGTAAACGACTGTCGCTTCAGAAGGAACTGCTGCATCCAAGAAGTATGGACCTGACGTCCCTAAACCATCGCAAACCGTGCTTTCTGTTGACCCAAAAGATAAATTAACTTGAGTTGAGCTTCTGTAGTCGTATATTAAATACAAGTTAGTATAGTTAGTTGGGGTTGAATCTGGGTTAGCATAATTAAACGACCCTTCAAACACACCGCTTGAAGTATTAGATATACTTAAATTAGTACTAGCAGCTAACAAAGAAATAATACCTGCTTGTGTATTTGCATAAGTAGTGTTGCTTAGTAAGTGTAATAATCTATTTCCGTTATAAATATTGAAGTCAAATGAATCAGAGCCTGTTTTAGCTGATTTAACTGTAACAACCGCCTCGGGGGTTGGTGTAGTTCCAATAGCTACTTGAGAAGTATATACTTGATACTGAGCGACTCTTTGTGTCCCAACACCTGATCCTGTTGGTACATTGGTAAAAGTCACAGGTTGGTTAATAAGTGGGCTAGATACAGAAGGAGTTAAATTACTAGAAGTCCATTCATATTGGTTGTGTATGGTTGGAGCTAACCCTGTAAATTCACTATTCAAGCATATTTGATATACATTAATAACATCTGCAGTTGGACATTGAGTGGTAATTGAATAATCTGCAGATACCCCCACTATAGAAACTGTCACAACAGCAGTTTCAACAGAAGGAATGTTTTTATTAAACTGAAAGGTTCCGCTTCCTGTAACATTACCTGAACTAGTGGTAGCACCATTATAAGTAACTGATATATCTATATTTCCACTGGTTACATTGTAATCAATATCCGTAGTTCCCATAGAAGCACCTAGCTTAACAGTATAAGTAAAGCTTTCGGTTTGGTTACTAAACTCTAGTTCTGACCCACAGTTTACAGTCTGAGGCTCTAACGGTAATGTTCTGTTGTTGCTACTTAAGACATACTCATTCATATAAGGATCGTATCCTCCTATTTTTTGAGTATTAAAATCATCAATAAATAAATCTCTAAAGTAGGACCTCATCCCAGCCTGAGATATAACCTCTAGTGATTCATTAGAATAAGAGCTGCCGCTTAACTTAATTACTGCGCCACGCTTGGCATCCGTAAAATACTTGTCATATCCAAACTCAGCATAGCTTTCTGGATTATGGCTAATGCCATATTCTTCTAAACGAGATACTTGATTTCCTAATATACTAGGTGTTGATGTCACGTTAGATAAACCATCAGCTGAAGTAAGTACATTTTTATTAACTAATACATAAGATATCTTGTCCTCTTGTAACACTAACAAATCATTCTGCCTTGCTTTAAGTAATTCTATATTACCAAAGTCTTCGTTTAAATCTTTAAAGTTGAGTATACCTAAATTAAATTCGTTAGTTCTATTTAGCTTAGTTTCATCGTTGTATATGCCACTATAAGTGATAGAAGCATTTCTTCGTTTTTGTCTAAACTCACCCTCAGATAAAGTAAATACTCTTTCACCAATGTTGAGAGCATCTTCTTTGAATGAGTCTTGAATCCTGCAACTCTCCATACCATTGCTCCAACAATAAGAGTTAAAAAAGTTAGTAAGCACAATAGCATCTGCATTAACAGCCCCACCCTCTACAGGGGTAGAAGCTCCAAATGCTACATCTAATACTATGGTGTTAGCATCTGGTTTTTCTAATACTGTATGTTGACCATTGTATTGTGGGTTGGTTGGCGATAAATTAGTTTGTTGCACATTCACTATGTCACCAACAGAAAAGGGAGCGGTAGTTAACCCTGTACCTCCTGTACTAGTGAGTGCTAGGTTTCCACCATAAGACTGAGAAGCAGGTAACCCTTGTGAAGACCTGTAAGTATTGTTTTGAGCATTGTCATAAAAAGACCAGTTGTTTTGGTTTTGTAAGTTGCCATCGTGTAAGTCACCATTGATATTAAATACTTCATTTCCTTCATAGTAAAATTCATCTGGCGTATCTTCGCCATCTGTTTCAAACACCACCAACCCATCAGGAATATTACTTAAAACAACTTTAGCACTTATTTTTGAAGTTCCATTATTTCCCCATTGTACAATAGTTGGAAAAGAACTTTGAAACCCAATAGCGTTTCCTCCACTCACATTAAAACTTACAGAATGAATAGCGTTTGATGTTGTTATTTCACCTTGAGTTGGAACATAAGGGGTAGCATCATTAACTACAAGTGTATTGTTTAATTGAAATTTATAGTTAATTCCTTTATTTCCAGAATAATTAACGCTTGTGCTAGGAAAAAATTTTTGATCATTTACAAATTGACTATCAATCATATCTTCTAAATTCTCAGCAAAAGTAGGATATGTTTGATAATTCTTATTAGCGGTTCTAGTAATATCTAGCTTACTGTATTTAAAAAACATTTCACTTGTTCTTGAAAAAAAAGGCTCTGGTTGTTCCCTCTCGCAAGTTATTTTTATCGTAACGTTAGAGCCTTCTGGAATAGAAGTATCGGTAAATTTACCAGACAATCCACTAATAACAGTTTGAATTCCTCTTCCGAATGCAATAATATTTTTTTCTGAAGCTTGTGCTTTCTCTGTAGTAATAATATTACCTGCATCTAATCTATAATTACCACCAGGAGAAAACTTAGCATATACCCCAGGCCCTGGGTAAGTGGGAGATTGGTCATCTATGTTTGGAGATGTACTTTTAGCTAAACAAGTAGCTTCTACATAAGCACCTACAGGCCCGTTAATGTCTCTTTTTACAGTATACGTTTCTCCTTCAGTAATTTTTTGTGCGGTTTCCCCTTCTAGTTGACACCAAAACTGAGTGCTGTCATCCAAGTCTGGTTCAGCTCTAATAATAAATATAGTATCGTAATTTAATTTAGATGGTTTGATTGCGAATTTATAATACTTAGCCCAAGCTGGTGCCTTTTGACTGACTGGTATATTTACTTGAGCTCTATTAATTATTGTTGAATTAGAAGGTGGTACATTAATGCTACTGTCTAAACTTACTAAAGCAGTACTTGACCTAGCGTATTCATCCATATAAACCATAGCTAAGTCATAATCTCTATTGCTATGCAAAGTTTCTTTACCTCTGCTAATGTCAAACTCAAAAGAAGAACTTAAAAACTCAAAACCCTCAAATGATTTTGTGGACCCTGTTTCGTATACCATCATTAAAGATTGTATAGTAACTTGAGTTGGTGTAGTAATATCAAAAGCTTCTAACAATCCTGTTTGTCCTGTTGGGTAAGTGGGAGAGGGAGTAGAATCTGCAGCTGCAGCATTAGGAACAGCTGAATTTACAGGAGTTGCTGCACTACTACTTACACTATTAGTAGCGGGGCTAATTATTACGCTATTATTAATAAAGTCTGTTGCTGTTGATCCTGTAGATGCATCACTAAACGGTTTGTAAATAGGTGTTGCTGTGGCTAAGCCCGTTCCAATTAAATTTTCAAAATCCGCGCTACCAACAAAGGATGCTACATCTGGATAAGTATTAGTTAGTTGAACATTAGAACTTATAGTTAAAGTAAAACCTCCTGTTGGTCTAGTTAGGTTTAAAACAGAAGCATTTTGGTTATATATATTACCACCAGTTGCGTAGCTTTTTAAAGTAGCATTAAAAGAAACAAAAGTTCCTTGAGTGAATTGTGTTAGTCCAAAATCAAAAACAGCTTTTGAATTATCTACACTAACTGTGCTTGGGGTAGAACTCCCGTTTAATACCTGGTAGTCAGAAGAGACAAACACTCCAAGAATGGGTTCAATATTACTTTGAGCTCCTGACAAACTGGTAACATAATTTAGTTTAACATCGTTTCCGTCAGCAGACTTCATATCGTATCCATCTACATAATTACCAAACATTAATCTGTTTCCAGAGCTAGTTAAAGCTTTTGCCTTTAAGGGAACATTATCATAAAGTCTTAAACTTTCATTAGCAGATAATACTCTAAACACTTCTTTATTTCTAAAAAATATAGACTGTGTTGAATTATCAGCCCAACCTAAGTCAGATTTATTATACTTGTCAATTACTTTAATAACAGTGCTTGAACTTTCTTTATAACAAACTTCTATTTCTTTCACTAAAGAAGAGCCTGTATTAAAAAACACAGTTGCTGCATTATATGCATTAACCATTGATTCATTCTTGATGGTATTAAAATCAACTTCAACTAAATCAGGATTTTCAGGTTCAAAAGCAGGAAGGCTAAATGGAGATAACGAAGAGTACTCTCCATCTTCATACTTAAATCTATAAGCAAAAGAAATAAACTTGTCTGTAAAAAAACTTTGGTCGTCATTATCAGCACTAGACAAAGTAAAAGTAGGTGGGCTAATAGGTGGCTTAACTATAAGGTTAATTTCTTCTTCCGTTATTTGATCTACTCCACCAACAGGAAACCCATAAGACCTATCTACATTTATTTTTCTAGGTGGATTTAAATTATCTGTAAATATTAAAAACCTATCTATTAACTCAACCCCTGTTATTAAATTACTTGGGTTAAAGTTTAACACACTAGTAGATATAATGTGGTATATAGTAACAGATGTTTTTACATTGAAAGAAATAATTAAGTCAACTACTGAAGGGTCAGTCACAAACCAATAAATAGTTTCATCACTTTCATCTGCATAAGAACCAATACAAACAGCATTAGAGCTTAATGCCACTCCTTGATTAGTGATGTTAGTTAGTTTTGTGTTACCCTTAGTATTTTCTACACTCCCTATTTCAGAGTCTTCTGTTGAGCCAAGTCTAGCATTCAGTGCGTCTACATACTCTCCGGGAGGTAGTATCCTTTCGTCACTAGACTTATTCATTATGCCTTTGAAGAAAAAACTATTTAATTGCATATTACTTTATAATCTTATCTTGACCTCTTAAATTCATAAGTAGTCTTCCTGGGTGAATGTTACTCATTCTTATTTTGGCATTTCTAAGTAATGCTGATTTGCTTTTTCTGTATCTATTAACAATATACTCTGGTTCGTTTAATTTTGTATTTAATATAGAATAACTTATATAAGAGTATAAAAACTCTTCAAACATTTTATTGACAGTTACTAATGAATCATCTCCATTTTCCATACCGTCAGAAACATATTCTAATACAACTGATTTATTACCAGCCCCTGAACTAAAATTAATTACACCACCTTTTTTATCTATTTTAAAAGTAGGTAATGCATTTGCTGTTTCTGTATTTAAGCCGTAAGCACCACCAATAGAAAAGTCAAAATACCAACAACCTTCTAAACAAAAGCCATAGTATCCGTAATAAGGACTAGTTTCATTTAAGTATTGACTTCTAGTAAGGCCAGCTATTCTATCTTGTGTAATTTTAGAATTTTCAGGACTTAGTACATTACCATTTGAATCAAACAATAAGTTGCTATTATTATCTTGCAAGTAAGCAGAAGCATAATTCGTTTGAACATTTTCACTTAAAGGGAACAAAGTTCCGTTGTGATATATAGATATTCTAACCCAGTTAACAAAATCAGATGGTAGTATATATCTTAGGTTTTCGCCAACATTTAGTTGAAGTATTTTTATTTCCTTAAATGCGTCATAATTCAGTTCTTGTATAGCTCTTTTAGCGTGAAACAAAACTTGATATCTATCTACATTATTAATAAGTTGGTTGTTACCAACATACATTAACATATAATTGTTTACAATGTCCTGCAGAGAAACATACTGATAAGAACCCCAATTAGCATTCTCTGGATTGTTACCTCCGTTTTCATAATATTGATATTGTGATATATATGCCATTAGCTATTTTCTTGTATTGTTTCTAGATTCTCTTGTGTAGTTGCTGCTTGAACAACTTCAGCTTCTCTAATTGATAATCCAGCATACTTTAATATATTAACAATTAAATCTGTTTCGTCAGATAAAGGTAGTTCAAAGTCTTGAAAATCTGCTTGAGACTGGTCAAACAATGGTTGACCACCTGTTAAAGTTTGGTAAGTCCACTTAGGGTCTTTTGGGTATCTAACATACTGAGTTTGTAAATCAGACGCCCCAGATATAGTGGTTGGATAAGCAGTAACATTATTCCCTTCTAACACATAAGCTGGGTATTGTGTAGTAGGAGCTGTCAAATTAGAATTAGTTAAATAAAATATTTTATCTTGACTAACTCTCTCCACCTCTGCAATATTCTTGTTATTATAAATTGCATAATTTTCTCCACTTACTATTATGTCACTACTTAAAGTAAGTAATGTATTAGCAACTGCTGTTACATAAGCAGAAGTAGAGTCAGTAGTATTAACCACTATGTCACCTACACTTACTAAACCTGTAAAGGTAGCAGTAGAATCATCTAGTTTTCCTGCGGTAGTTCCTGTTGTAGTTCCTGAAGTTAATTGATTAGGGTAATAGAATATTTTATTAATAAGATAATAATCTAAAGGCAGTGAGTATATGTTAGAATTTACTCTAGTTAAGAATGACGTAACTGAAAAACTATCTAATACTTCTTCTAATCCCTTTTTAATATCTGCATAACCTGTGCCGGATAGTCTACCTAGTCTATTGTTCTCTTTGTTTATTTGAGTATTATACTGGTAAAAGTAATCTTCAAATATATCTAGCTGCGCTTGTTTTGCAAAAAGGTTAAAGTCAGCTGGAGAGATGTATCCGTAATTATTTTTATTCAGTATAGAAAGAACAGTATTTCTAACAGAATTTATCATCTAAAATCTTTTAATACAAAGATAAGCAAAAAAAAAGAGCCTCTAGTAATAGAAGCTCTTGTTAAATTGATTAATAAAATATATTAAGCTATTTCCATACTTGTTATAGATGTTACTCCAGTCAAAGGAACCTCAACAACAGATTTAGTCCACATTGTTTCAGAAGCTGTTTTTAAAGCTTCGTTAATAGCACCAATAAAAGCCTGTGTTGCGCCAACACAAGTTAATTTTACTTTTTTTGCTCCTGTTAACTCGTGTAAATGTACTTCTGTAGCGCTAACAAGCTCTACATATAAAATAGCGGATGCTTTGATAAATTCTACGCCATCCCCCGTGGTAAATGATAAATACTTATTCATAATAAAAAAATTTATGTGTTAATAAAAAACAAAGATAGCTTATTTTTCTAACATATCTTGAAATGCTTTGTATATCTCAATACCCTCATCTTTCTGGAAGAATGACGCCAATGTTTGTATGTGGTCATCTCCAAAAGGAATAGTTAAAAGTTTAGTCTTTTTAGTCTTGAGATTATAATAAACATCCTTACCATTGTTTCTTAAGCTTAATAGTCCTTTGTCAAATACTTTAACTACAGTATCCTGTAATTCCAGCATTGGATCATTAAGGGCGTCTAAAAACTCTTCTGGATGGTTTTTAGCAAATAGTATAATGTCTCTTTTTAATTCAGCAGTAGTCATATTATCCACTCTAAGTTCTAAGAATACCCTGCCTAAAGTTTCCATTTGATCTAAAGTTAACTCAGCAGCTTGCTTAAATGCTTTTGCCTCAACTTCTAAATAATCTACTTCTTTTTGAGCATCTGCTTCCTTGTCTACTTCTTCAAAAACAGAACCATTGTCTGGGTGGTAATGTAAAAATTCCTGTAGTACAGGGTTGTTTTTTGGAACATACAACATTCCATCTTCAAAAATAACTGGATCTAATATTACGTTTTTATCTTGCTCATCTTCAAAAGGACTCTTTTGATTAGATGCATAACGTAAAGGTCTATTGTGTTCACCATCAAAATATAATAATGGCTTTCTTCTTGTGTTTCTAGAATTAATCGTAAAACTTAATGGTTGGTGACCGTTTCTTAACTTATAGATACGGTTTTTTATTTCTTTCTTTTTTTTCATTTGATTTAATTTAAAATTTAAAAAATAGGAGGGGATTGCTCCCCTCCATAAATTATACTATTATTTGAACAATACGAAATTGTTTGCACCCATAGTACATAGTGCTCTTTCTGATAAGAAATTAACTCTCATCTCATCAACATCGCTAGTAGCAGCACCACCGGCAGAACCAGTAATCCAAGACTTATAACGTCTGTCTTCAGTTTCAGAAGCTCTGTATCTTACGTGTAAGAATGGTCTCTTAGCGTTTCTTCCTAATACTTGGTCGTAAACATTAGTTGAACCAGCTGGTACTAATACACCATCAATAGCTCCACCAACTAAACCACCTCGCATTGTAGGATCGTTAAGGTATTTCCAATCTGTCTTATAGAAATCATATGCTCTTCTAAATCCAGAAAACCCTAGGTTTAATGCCATCTCTTCGTCATTATCAAATAATCCGTAAGATGAACCACCATTACCATAAGAGTTCTGAGCAGCTAACATATCATCAATCTCGAAAGATGTTTGTCTGTTTAAGAAAAGAACATTCTCTTCAATAGCGCCTTGCTTATCTAGTCTTTCGATAATAGAATCGAAATCTCCTAAATTAGTAATAGCACCTGTAAAGATATTACCTCTAGATTCAATAGCGGCAAATAATCCTTCAGAACCTACATATCCCTCTTGCTGAGCGTTAGTTTGATTTGCTACAGGAGTGCCAGGAGCAACTGCTTTAACAGCTTCTACCATCGCAGTCTCTAAATAATCTTCAAACCTCATTCTTGTTTCGTGCTCTGCTTTTAAATACCATAGGTATCCATTAGCTCCATCTTCAGTAGATACTTCTACCCACCCGATTTGAGCCATATCAGAACCACTAACAGCGTAGTTGTCTTTGATAATAATAGGATTGTTTTCAAGAATCGTGTCAAATGGCTCTAAAGATTGATCCATTCCAGCAGTTCCTTTTTTAAATTCAGAACCATAAATGAAAACACTTAGCTTTTCTGAAGCACTACCTGTACCAGTGTATCCACCAGCTTCAAAAAATGAAACCTTAAAGGTACTTCCAGAAACATCAGACACAATACCTTTGTTAGAAATTCCAGCATAGCCAGCGTTTCCAGATATCATAACTGTTTGACCATCTCTAATACCAATATTAGAAGCAGTTCCAGAATTCATTACTTGGTTAGCAGGGATTAAAGTGTCAGCAACTGTAAAAGTTCCTTCACTATCGGCTGCAGATGCATTAGTAGTTACGTTTGTATATTTAATGTGTAATCTACCTTGTTCTGCCCATTTAATAAGGTCAGAATTAGAAGGCATCTCAGCACCTACCATTCTCAAGAAAGAAGAAAGAGTTCTGTTTCCATATCTCTCAAATTCCTTTTCGTATGTGTCTGGCAAATATTGATTTAAAAAATCAAAACTTGTCATATAGTTTGTTGCGGTTGGAACTCTAGTAGCACTTGGCTGTAGAGCAAACCCCGGTATATTTAAACTCATTGTTTTTTGTTTTTAATGTTTAACTTATTTATTTTTTGGTGACCTAATTGTCAATCCCCGCCTAGACGAGGGTGTCGTAGCCTTAACACTAAATCCTTGTTTAGATGTCACCTGCGGAGTTTGCCTCATATCTAAATTTATATTTTTAGATTTTTTAGCAGACTCATTAACAGCTGATGCCACCCCTTGCTCGTAAAAATACTTTGCGAACTTTTCAGGATTCATTGCCATTGACAACGACTTGTGATATCCAACTACATCCGATATCTCTCCTTGGTCATTAGTAAACTTTGATATAAAGTTCATAATGTCAGATTGAGACTTCTTCAGTTCGTTGAAATCGCCAGGAGAATAAACATATTCTTTATCACTGATGTTAAACTTAAAACCTTTAAATTCTTCAGTAAACAATTTATTGGTGTTTTCCTGAAAGCTCTCTGCTCGCTTTTGGGCTAAACCTTGAGCTTCCTTGGATTTCTCCACTTGTTCTTGATAAGCTTTAAACCTTTGCTGGTCTTCATCAGAAAACGTAGTGCCCATTGACTCAACAGGAACTTTATATTTTTCTTTTTGACCTTCAAAGTGTTTTAAAGCCTTTGCAAGCTCTTTTTTCTTATCTATATTTTTCTTTTTTATTTCATCTTCTGAATCAACTTCAGGGTCAGTTCCGAATCTAGAATTAAGTAAATAATCTATTTCTTCCTTGTCTAAGCCTTCTTCAACTTCTGAATAATACATAGATAATACTTGATCAGGACTTTCTTTACTATAATCTTTATTGATTTTAGCAAAGTCTTCAAATCCACGACCAGTCTCTTTTTTATACTGTAAGTAAGTTGCTACATCTGCTGGTAACTCTTCTTGCTCTCTTTTAGCAAGTAGGTCATCAATAGAATTAACTTCCTTACTGTATTTCTCTCTAATAAATGAAAGAACTTCTTGTTCACCCATTTGTGGCTTTTCCTCCACTACAGGCTCTTCTTTAATTGGTTCTTCAGCTTTAATAGGTTCTTCTACCTTAACTGCTTCTACCTTATTCTCTTCTACACTCTCACCATTTACTTCGGCTTCGTGCTTTTGTAACAACTCTTCCTCTACTTGTGCTTTTGACTTCTGAGGTCCAGAATCGTATTCTTTTACTTTAATTTCCATTTAATTTGATTTTATTATGCAAAGTTACTAATTATTTTTTTTATTTTATCGAGGTTCAAACTCTGCTAAATCGAACCCGTCTAAACTATCTTCTTTTGATTCAAAGTTAACTGGAGGTAGTTTATCTTGCCTCTGTTGAATCAACTTTGATTGCTCAGTATTTTGTTGGCTTATCCTTTCAGACTTAGCTTCTTCTCTTTTTTCTTCTCTTTTATTTATTTGACTTTCCTCAACACCTTTTAATTGCATATTAAGTTGGAACTCATACGTCATTAACTCTTGCTTAAGAGCAGCCTCATTCTTTAACTTTTCTATTTCAAAAGCTACCTCTGCTTGTTTCTCTCTCATTTTCATCTCACCCTCTAGCTGTATCTTTTGCATTGCTGCATCTGAAGCCATCTTCTGAGATTGAAACTGAGTTTGTGCAGTCATCTGCTGTTGCATAGCAGCTGCTTCTCTATCAGCATCTTGCTTTCTTTTTCTTTTAAGCTTCAACAACTGATTAGCCATCTTTAAGTTTCTAACCTCCCTAATATCAATGGCATCCTCTAGACTAATGTCATTTTTAGATAAGGCCATTTGAATGTTTTGTTCAAGCATCGCTTTTTCTTCTTCATCAGGAGCTACTTCAATAAATATTCCAAAGTCATATAGATATAAGTCTTTAATATCTTCGATTCTATCTACATTGTATTTACCTATTTGATTAGCAAACTCTTCTTTAAAATCAGCATATTCTAATAAATCAGCTATTCTTAAAGACAATCCCTCTGCAAGTGTTCTACTAATATATAAACTACCTTCTAGTATATGTCTAGTAGCTGTATTAGAATTAAGAGCTGCTAGTTTCTGAACACCAACTAATGCATTTGGATCAGGTGTTGAACCGTCTCTAGCCTCATTCAGTCCGGTTACCGCTCTAATCATTCCTAAATAATGATTGTAATTCCCTATTAATGCAGCCATCTTAGATTGACCACTACTGGTGTTTAATTGCTGTATTGGAACTCTAGCATTGTTAAACTCGCCATCTTGAGTGTAACTTCTACCAACTACACTACCTGTTTGAAAGTATAACCTTAATGCGTCCTCTGGATTATAGGCTTGTCCCGTTCCTAAATCTACTTCACTTAATCCATCTGCGTCTATAAACACACCATCTGGAACCATCTTAGCAACTACCTGCTGTAGCTTTAAGTGGCTTATTTGAATTTGATCTGCAAAAGGAATCATTCTTCTAACCAAAGATTCTATATTTCCTTTATACATTCTTGGAGCACAAGCCACGTAATTAGGCATAGCGTGTTGAGAAGCTGACTTAGGTCGAACCATATTTTTAGCCATCTCCCATTTTAACATAATATTAGAACCGGCTACCATTATTCCTTCATACCAAACTTCAATAGTTTTTTCAACTCTCTCAAACTTACCCTCCTTCATCATATCTTCAGGCGGATTGAAAGTGTCGTCTTTTTCAATCATTCTCTCTCCACCACCTTCTAATATCTTTTTCTTATATACAAACTTTTTAGTAGTCTTATAATTAAAATAAATAAGAGTTGCAGTGTCTTTGAAAAATAAAGTGTTTTCGTAAAATCTATTTACGTTATAATAATCATACCAAGTCTGACTGTATTGAGATATCTTTTTCATATCCTCTCTAGTTAAACTCGGGTCAATCTTAATTAACTCAGCTATTGGAAGTGTTTTAACTTCACCCCAATAAAAACAATCTTTAAAGTGTGGGTCTTCCGTATAGCTATAAACCACGTTAGCTGGGTCTACATAATCTACTTGAACCCCGCTGCCTGGTAAAAACTGGTGTTTAGCCATACCTACACCAAGAACAGTCATATCATAATCAATTCTCTTCTTGATGTCTTGATAATGATTTTCTTCTAAAACCGTATTAATAGCCTCTTCTTCTGCAATCTCAATAGATGGTTTATATTTTAACTGCATATGTAATTGAAGTTCCTCATCATTTTCTGGAAGCTCTTCTACATCTGTCATAAACGGGTTAATGCCAAAGGACTCTTGAAAGTCAGCAAATATGTCTTTGTTTAACATATCTCTTTCTACTAACTTTTGGTATTTGTTTCTGTGCTCACTAGATAAAGCATCTTGAGCATATGCCTTAACGTGAAATAATCTGTTTGACATTCCATTAACAACAATGTCTACAAACTTAGGAAGTATTGGAACTGGAGTCCAATCTAAGTTGAGGTACGACAAGTCACCATCAACAGCTAATTCATTCTTGTATTTAGCAACAGACTGTTCGCCTCTTGCATATCTTCTTAATTGATTAAAAGATTGGAGCTGACTATAGTATCTACAGCTACCTCCACCTTTTCTAAACCACTCATATTGAATGGCCTGACCTACCTGTAATCCATACTCCATTGTTGCTTTTTCAGCATCAGTGGCAAATTGGTCTGGAAAACCTGCGGGGTTTATTAATAATTCAACGTCTTTCATTTATTTCAGTAATTCGCTTATATTCCCCTTGTTAGCATATCTTGCAAAGTTAATGCTTATTTTTGACTCTTTTTTGACAGGAGTATACAAATGTTTTTGATTGGCCATTATAGCTAAACCAGAGCTAATTGAAGCATCGAATTTAGTTCTTTTATTTATGTCAAAACGAGCCCAGTCTTCTAGAGTTCTAGTAAAATACATTGACCCCATATCATCCATTGATCTAAACTGTTCTGATAAATCTAGACCAACATATTTTTCTACATAAGACTCAATAGCAGATGCGTGAGATTGCTTAACATCTTCAGAAGTGTTGGGTATGCCACCTAGTTCTTTTTCTGTTTTAGACAACTTATTAAACTGTTTATCTGGTCTGTTCATACAAAACCCCCTATACCCTCTGTTTTTAAAATGATACAAAAGTCTTGGTTTGTTATTTTCACAAAGTATTGGCATACCATAAAACACACAAGCCATCAAGACTTCTTCAAAAAATATCTCTGCGGTTTGTGGTCTAGCTACATACTCTAAAAAAAACTCATTACTTGGAGCGTCATCCATATTAAACTTAGTCATTCCGTGTAAAGCACCATTAGAACCTTTTCCTCCTACCGTTCCAGAAATATCATAACTATCACAACCAAATGAACCAATATGCTCATTACTAGGGTAATACTTTCCGTTTCTCAATTCTTTTCTATTCTGAAGTTCGTATTTAGGTATCCAACTAACTAAAAATCTCCCACTCTTATTTGGGCTCCATATTACTCTAGAATCTTTAATACCATTTTCCCAATGAAAACTACCTCTAGTTAAATACTTAGCTTTCATTAAGCCATCATTGTAGTCTATCTGTTGATATATCTTAGTTAAGTTAAATAACGACTGTTTGCTTTCATCTCTAAATGCGTGAGACTCAGTCCTAGGAAATTGTCTATAAAACTCATTTAATGCATCTGCATCATTTTTTAAAGAATCAACTTCATTTTCCCAATAGTCAACAGCTCCTGTAGTAATATACTCACCATCATTTCCTTGTATAGGTTTGTCAGGGGTTTTTAAAACAGGCATACCAAACTTATCTATATATCCTTCAAAATTCCATTCCATAGGAATAAATAAAGAATACAATCCAGATTTAGTTTGACCATTAGCATTTCTGTTTTTTACATCAGAATCATAGTATAGCTTTTTAAAATTAGCACCACCTTTATCTAGTGCATTAGAAGTTGAACCCATCATACACTTTCCAATAACTTTACTACCCAACCTTAAACAAGTTTTTGTAACTCTCCAATTATTGAGTATGTTCTCAGGCTTTTCCCATTTACCACTTTCATCGTGTATTAATAATTGAAGCTTCTCTCCATCATAAGAGTTGTCAGAAGTATTACGCCAATCTATCGTGGTGTCTAACCCTTCAAGTTCTTGATTATCAGATAGATACATATTACGCTTAGTAATTTTACTAGCAGGAACACGATAAGATAATTCTGTCTTTGGCTTGTCCATACCATCTTGAATAGGTTTAAAAAAGAAAGGGTAATTATTAGATATAGGAACTATTTTATCTGTAAACATTTTTTTGGCATCAGTTCCAGTTTTAGATAACACTCCTATTCTTGCGTCTTTAGATATAGTGGCAGTATTTACAGTTTCAGATGAGCCCATAAATGAAAATCCAGAACGTCTTATTTTTAAGTAACACATTCCAAAACTTCTTTTATCTGCTTTACAAGCTTCCCAAAACAAAAAGAATATTCTATTAGCTTCCCTAAACTCAGGATGGCCTACATCAATTTTAGTCCATTGCAAATAACAATAATGAGTACCTGTAATATAGGTAGGATTGCCATTATTATTAAACCAAAAACCTTCTTCTCTTCTATCAAATTCCTGTTCAATATAACTCACCCAGGCATCTTTGAAGTCAGAAGACATTTCGTTCCATTGAAATATAGACTTTATTTTAGATAATGATTTTGGATATTCAAAAGGTTGCCAACATTTTTCTTCATTAGAGTAATACTTGACGGGTGTTTTAGGTAATCCAATTCTCAACCCTTGAACTTCATATATATCACCTAGTGTTCCATCCTTAGAGATAACTACAATATCGTATTTTTCATTGTAGCCATATTCCCAGTTTTTGGCTTTATTTTTCTTAGCCATTGCTGTTCTTGGAACAACATCTTTTAAAACTTTATTTAGACCTTCTCTCTGCAAAACCTTGATTACTACTTGTTTTATTTACACTGTTCAAAGCTTCTTCTTCTGCATCAATACGATTAAGTATTTCAAACGCATCAAAAATTGCTAGTTTTTTTGTAGCTGCTGCATTTTTTAATCGGTCTGCTGCTAGCTCATCATCTGGGTCAGGCTTAATAATTTTTTCTTGAGCTACTTTTATTAATTGTTCTACCGCTGCTCTACCAGCTTTTATTATTTTTAATTTAATTTCTTTACTCATAACGTCATTGTTATATTCTTAGATTTCATTCTATATAGAGTTTGATTATCTATTTTAAACTCATACTCAGACTCTGGCTTAAAACAAACTTTGTCTCCTTTTTTTACACCTAAAGAAGTTAACTCTGGATTAGTTATTTCAATAGTTCCTGTAAGGGCTTGATACTTATCACTATTAAATATAACAGATTCTTCTTTAGAAGATGGTTTAATAAAGCAATAATCCAAATGAGATTTCCATTTACCATCTTGCTTATACATAAAAAACTGATTAGGCTCTACTATAAATAGATTATCTTTTAAGAAGCTCCTGCCACTTTTTTCTCGACCTTTCATATCGTTGTAATACTTAAACACGTTGTGGTGTACTACTAATATGTCACCTACCTTTATTTCACCTTTGTAGTTAAGTGGTGTTGCCACTACATTAGCAAAACGATTTGAGACGGTATGGTCCTCTTTAGAGGAACTAGTAATAAAGTCTACGCCTCCTATTTTTTTTACATTATCGTACCTGGTGTCATTAACCGGAGTTACAATAAAACCAAAAGGTGACTTCATACTAAAAATTGATATTATATTCTATAGAAACTGGAACAGTGGCATTAAAACTTTTCCAAAGAACAATTTCATTTTCTCTAATAATCCAAATCTTAAAACAATCTTTTTCGTGTCTTATGTGGTGTATGGTATAATTACCTCCTAGAACATCTTGTCCAATAAGGTAGTGCATAGCCCCAGACTTATAGTCAGGGCCAACTGATATTTTTCTAATTTCCATTTCATTTAATTTTAGTAAGTTTTATGATGCGTAGAAATGTATTGATACTCTTTTTCTACTAACAGTAGTGTTTTCAATATCTGGAATACTAGTAGGAAAAGATGTAGTAAGAGAAGTTTCTTCCACGCTTACAAGATTAGAACCATAAGCGGTTGCAGCCAACATAGTGTTAGCTGTGCTAAATGCTAACATAAGATTTTGACCGGCAGTTAAGGAAACTGGAGTATCATCTATTAAAATTTCGTTAATTCCATTAGCTACACCGGTTAATTTGGTAAAAGAAGCTAATCTAGTAAAAGAAGATGTTTGCATATCACCTGTTGTTGTAGAATATAAAGCTGCATATATCGGGCTTGTGCCTGTGTTTACAAAAACTTTTATATATGATAAAGTAAAATCTACGTCACACACTAACATTGTATAATATGTATAACTTGCAGCACTCAACTCATTGGCTTGGTAAATACTTAATGGAGAAAACCCTAAACTAACGCCACTTCCTCCTGTAGCAGCAGCCCACGATGCTGTAGTTCCGTTAGATGTTAACACATATGTGTTAGCTCCTATACCTAAAGCAGAAGGAACGCCATTAGCATCACCCAACCAAATACTCCCTTGAGAAATGTTAGGTAAATCGTTTGACCTACCAATAGCTGTTATTTGTAAAGTTCCTTGAGCACTAGCATTTAAAACTATAGCTATATTTTGTATTAAGTTTGTTCCTTGAGGCTTGATAGATGTTAAACCTCCACCAGATGCTACGTATATAATGTCATTAACTAATGGATTAGGCCCTGAAGAAGGAATCGCATTTACATCTATTTGGTCTAAAACTCCAACCACCATCATAGAACCTGTAGCATTTATTTCCACATTGGATTGAGCTAAACCAACACAAGGCATTTTAGCAGGATCTGAAGCGTCTGCTTTTCCAACTACTGCTGTAGAAGTACCATTATTCCAGGATACTATATATAAAGGGTCTCCTTTTGATATTGCCTCGTTTGCTTCTATTGTTTCAATAACTTTTGGATCTACAAACTCTAAAGCTGTCGCACTATCGTTCACAGCCATAACCTTGCTTCTACTGCCTAAAGCACTTAATCCTGTTCCACCGTTGGTTACGGCTAAAGTACCACCTAATGTAAATGTGCCTGTTGTAGTAATTGGATTAGTAGTATCGCTAGTTATAGTAAGACCCGTTGCACCCCCATCCAAACCAATACTAGTAACTGTACCTGAACCTGAACCACCATAAAGATTTGCTATACTTTGTAAAGTAAAGGTCTTAGTTTCTTTAGATGATGCATCTGTACCTATTACATAATCTGTACCTGCAGGAGCTGCTTTGGTGGGGTAGGTGGTAGTGTTACTTATTTTCGCCATTTTGTGTTATTGTTCCGTGTTCTAAATTAATTACAGAGTTTTCTCCGTACTTCTTTATTAATTCGTTTTCAAGTGATTCAAATTCAACTCTTATTAAATCTACTCTTTTAAGAACTGAATTTTTCTGTATTGACAGCTCTCCTAATTGTACTTTAAGTGATTGAAACTCTGAGTTTAAATCTCTTAAAGATTTTAATTCTTTTTCTTCTAATTTCATTTGATTTAATTTATATCTACAAAGATAATCATTTTCTTCGTGATGCTGAAGCACCATAAAAATAACCAATTATACTCAAAACAATTCCCTCTGTTACCCCGATTAAATGAATCCAAATCTCTTTATTATGGGATGGTATCTCTAAATAAACAATGGCATAAACCAAGAAGGCAAAACAAGAAAGGCCAACCAAACCTGTTAAATTAAACATAAAATCAAATCGATTTGCTTTAGCTAATTCAACTTCTCTGTTTCTGGCTGAATCTCTATCGTCTACCTCTAACTTATAAAGCTCTACCACTTGCTGATGTAATGCAGCTTTTTCTTCTGGAGTTAAATCAGGATCTTGACTGATTACATTTTTAATTATTCCAAGTGTTCCACTAGAAGGAAGGATATCTCCAATGGCATCTAATACTTTAGGAGCTTTTTCCTTTAATAACGCACCTATTTTAGTATCTTTTAATTTCTTTTTCATCCTGAACAACTTTCGCAATTCTCATCATCAATACTACAAGTTCTTTCTGGTACTGTTTGTTTTTCCAGTTTCTCTAACATTTTTTCAAACTCTGACTTTTTTTCTATCATTTGTGTAAAAATAAACCTTCTATAAATGTTCCTATTCCTGTTACAATCATTGCTATTGAAGTCCAAAACTTTTTTTCTAAGCTACGGATTCTTTTTTCGTGATCGTTCTTTTGCTTGCTAATTTCCTGCAATTGATTCTGCATTACAGCCTGACCCTGTAAAAGCTGGTTTATTTTATCTTCCATAGATTTTATACTTAGTCTTATTGTTGTCGTCTTTATATGCCACTAATATTCTGTTTCTTTGAGTTTGAGTTGTGCTGTAACTAACGTGTACCCAAGAAGGGTTTTCATCTGTTCCAAACTCCCAAATTAATTGGTCAAAATTCAAGTTGTCTTTAATGAAGTGAAATACTTCTGCGTTGTTGGGAGCATTAGCATAATCCCTGTCTAAATCAATAGCTTCTCCTTTGCAATGTTGTGAAGTGGCTACATACTTACCGTCTATATACTTGTGAGCGCCCCCTATGGCTTTGTTAAGAGCTTCTGACCTATACCCACTACTAATACCAAAAGGTACGTTAAAATGCTCTCTAATCGGCTGAAATATATTCTCAGCTAATACTTTCATATTCTCAATATGTTCTTCTGTAGGTAGGTTTTCTATACCTTTTCTTTCAGCAGTTCCGCTTTTCAGCATTTCAGAAAGAGATAAGTTTTTAGATAGTTTCATTTTTTAATTCTGTTTTTAGCCGTTAACAATATTCTTTCTTCCATTTTAGCCACCTTTACTTTTAGGTTGAGGTTTTCTTGAATAAGTTCATCTATCTTTAGTTCTAGGCTGGTAATTTTTTCCGTAAGTCTTTCTATTTGATCATCTTCTTTTTTAGCGTTGATGTCAATCTTCTTCTTAATTATATTCCATATCTCCTTGACTCCAAGTGCTGAAATCAAAGCTATTAAGAGAGGTTCTTCCATATTACTTGCCTTGACCACGATATTTTGGTTTATATCCCGTCTGCCCTTTGGACGCATTCTTAGAATGTACCCCAGGTCTCTTTGTGGTTATTTTTCTTCTATACTTCACTCTCCAGGTTCAGCAGGTGTCCACTCTGGGGTAGCTAATAAAACTAGTATCTCTTCGTGAGTGTAGGTCCCTACTGGAACTAATGACCCATTAGTGATAAAAGAAGGTTCTACCTGGAATGATAAAACGCCTTCAGTATTTGCTACATTTCTACGCATTGTTTGAGCAGAAGATTGGTTCACCTGACTAAATAAAACTGAGTTCGTGTCAGATAGGTTGATTACTACATAAGTTGTTGCCATTTTTTGATTTTTTACAAAGTTAATATTTTTTACGGAGTGTTAAGACCTGAAACTGTTATTGTAGCATTGCCATTTCCACCTGATACCGTGAGAACATCTCCTATTAGATAATTATTACCACCACTATTTATAGTTATTGCAGTTATAGCTCCTCCAGAAACAGTAGTTATATTAATTGTACAATTTGTACCACTACCACCCGTTGTTGCAATATTAGTTCCAGTAGAATACCCAGTTCCTCCAGTTGTTATTGTAGCGTCACTAACTCCAGAAACTCTTGATGTAATTACCATATTAGTTGATAAAGCATTTGCTGTACTGTATGGTGCATCGCCTACTAAACTACCTTCAGACATTCCGCTTGATACTCCATTAGCTGTTGTACCTACACCGTTTGTTAAGGCGCCTACTGGCATACCTGTACTAGTTCCATTGTTACTACCTTTTTCATCTAAAACAGTCCAGTTAGTATTAAAAGAACTATTACTTCCTAACTGCCACCAGCTTACTAAGTTTGAATATGCACTATGGTTATTTAGGTTAGATGGTACTCCTTCGTTATAAATTTCTGTTACTTGTGCAGATGTTAAAGCTGTATTCCAGATTGAACAGTTTGAAATAGAGCCATCAAAATAATTACTATTATAACTTTGTGCAATTGTAGTATTCACATAAGATATTGTACCCATTGTCGTAGGAATGCTTGAACTATCAGCATTTCCATTAAGGTATATAATAACAGTATTTGAACTATATACAATTGCTACGTGATACCAAACACCAGTGCTTAAAGTAGTGTTTCCGAGAACATCATAAGCTCCTGAAGTGTCTGCGTATGTGTTAGTTGATATTTTAGAATTTTTAAAACCAATCATTCTGTCTCCATTAATTGTAGTTCCGCTTCCTAATCTAAAAATATATTCATAGTTTGTAAATGAATTTGCTTTAAACCACATTGACATAGTCAAATCACCACTAATATTTAAATTAGTTGCTCCAGAAATAGTTATATAATCATTAGTACCATCAAAATCTAAAGCATAAGGAGAGTAACCACTTGTAAAACTTAAATCACTTTGTACTAAATTGGCTTGTGTCATTCCTGAGCTTGTGCCATCGTTAGAACCAGCGTGGTCTTGAATCGTCCAATTTCCTGTTGAAGAATCATAAGTGTCAGAAGCATTTAATTTCCACCAATGGTCAGGAGCTGTAGAAAGTCCTGAAGTCGATGTAATTGGAGAACCATTATTATATAATACATCTACGTTAGTTTGGTCAATTTCATAATTTGTGAAATACATCATATTTGATATTTCAGGATACCTGTCTAAATTTAATTGTAACCCACTTGTAAATGAATTAGCTGAGCCAGTTGTATGAGCATTGCTCTGATTTATTGAAGTTCCATTCACCCAAAGTTTAGAATTAGTTATATTAGAAGTATCCATAAAAACCACGTAATGTTTCCATACACCAATCTCAACCGTTGGAACATCAAAATATTGAAAATAATTGCTTGCTAAATAAACTATTGGTCTATTAGAAAAACTTGTAAATTCTCCAATTGCTGTTCCACCGTGGTTAAACTTAATAATTCCCGAATTACTACGTTTTTGCCAAAAAGAAATTGTAAACTTACCTCCAGTATTTGATTGGTTAATATTTGAATTTATTAATTTTGTGCCACCTGGAAGACCATCAAAAACATAATCTTTCAAAGAACTATTAGGCACTAAATAATTTGCTCCATTAAAAGCATCTTGGTCTCCTAAAGGATAGTAAGCAACTGGCTTTGGAGATAAACTCATTGGATTACCTATACCAGTAGAGCTTGAACCATAAAGAGTTGTTACTTGGCTTGAAGAAAGAGCGTAGTTGAAAAATGATAATCCATCAAATTGTCCACTTTTAAAAGGTGCACCAGTAGCATAAGTTGCTAAATAAACATTTGATGTACTGCTTGCTAAAGAACCAGAAGTTGTTACAGTAGAACCAACCTGATTACCATCTTCAAAAACTTTAAATTCATTTGCTGTACTATCAAATGTCATTACGCAATGATGCCAATTATTATCAAGTATTGCGCCACCATTAATAGTATTTAAAGAAGATGTTTGTATTCTATATCTTAAATTTGAAGCTGTGCCAGATTGAAATATATAAAATGAAAAACCACTTCTCATTAATACATAGGCATTACTTGAATCAATACCTGATTTAATCCAAAATGAAATACTTAAACTTCCTCCTCCAAAATCTGGCAATCCTGTAAAATCTATATAATCTGAACTGGCAGCATCAAAGTTCATAGAATAGTTACTCTGTTTACTCTGATTAGCATTTCTTGGCATTCGCCAGCCTGGACTTAAAAACTTTGTACTCATATTTTTATTTTATTAATCTCCCATTCTGTACCAAGCTACCGGATTAGGTAGGTTTGGATTATTAGCTATATCTGCTGTTTGGTTAGTTCCTGTTTTAGTAGGTTGGTAAATATCATTATAAATTTGATCAGCATTTAAAGCTGTATCGAATATTGCTACTTCGTCTAATTTTCCAGAATATTTAGGGTAACTTGCACGATTTAAACCTAACGCTAAGTTACTTACTACAACAATGTCATCTGAAGATAATGTACCTGATTTATAACTTATTGTTCTTTCTGTTCCATCTATATAAATTTTACTATTTCCATCGTATGTGTAAACAAAGTGATGCCATTGTCCATCTGCAAATTCATCTGTTACTGAAGCGGTTACTCCAAATTGCTTACTTGAACTTCCTTGAAAATACGAAATACCATTAGGTGTAGGTATTTGACTAGAAAAAGTACCAAGTATAAAAGAATCATTTGCGTTACCCATAATACATTGATAACCCGCGTAAGAGCTATTAAACCAAAAAGAAATAGTTTTATTTCCAGAAGTTATGCTATAATTAGTATTCATATAATCATTTACACCATCAAACACCATCGAATAAATGTTACTTATTTGATTTCCAACATATCCAGGTACATAAGGGCTAATATCACTTGGAATCATATTATAACTCTGAGAGTTAGAAGTTGACAAAGGAGCGTCTCCTACACGATCTAAGATGTCTAAATTTGTTCCTATACCATTTGCATAAGTTCCAGGTGCATCAGCTGAAATCATTGTAGTAACACTACCAGATCCAGTTCCATTAGGCGCTCCAGATATTGAGTTAGGTACAGTAAAAGCTGGAACATCATTAAAATAAGCATTTTCACCAAGTCTCCACCAAGAAATAGGGGCAGTTCCAGAGAAAGTAGTTAAATCTTTTGGTCTACCATTATTATATATTTCTAATACTTGGGCTGAAGTTAGTTCAGTGTTAAATATAGAGGTTTCATCAATTTTACCATTCATATAATCTGTAGATCTTTTACCAATTTCAACTGGTGCTGTGCCATTATTCATAGCTAAATAAGTTCCACTTATAAAATCAGTATCATCTACCCTTGTTCCGTTTAAATAAATTTTAATTCCACTTGCTGAACGACTTCCGTCATAAGTGCCAACTAAATGAATCCATTGTCCTTCATATCCTGTTATAGGTGTATTATAATATCTTGAAATTAAACTACTACCAAGTTGACTATTTAATTGAAAAATTAATTTATCATTAGACATAACTAAAAAGCTATATTCAAATTGACCAGTAGTATGTTTTGATAATATCATTGAATTAGTTGCATCAATAAAATTAACCCAAGCAGAAAAAGAAAAAGGACTGTCACTTGTGCCATCTCCAAAACTAAAAATATCTGAATCTCCACAATCTATATAATCTCCTGTTCCATCAAAGCTTAAACTATAGTTACTATAAGGTGAATCAAATTGTAAATCACTTTGTTGTAAAGCTGTACTTGGTAAAGTTGTACTTACTCCGTTTGATGGTTGAGGAGCTAACACGTCAGAAATTATTTGTATAGCTCCTGGAGTACTGTTCGTACCATTATTGCTTCCAGCAGAATCTGTTATTGTAGAACCTCCAGTATCTAATTTCCACCAAGAAATGAGGTTAGAGCTTTGAGGCATACCAGATAAAGCAGCCACTGGTGTTCCATTGTTATACAGTGCACTAGCTTCAGTGCTTGATAAATTAGTGTTCCATATTTGAAAATTACTTAATTGACCAATAAAACTATAAGTATTACTATTAGCATACCAACCAACTTCAAGATTTTTTCCATTAAGATCTAAATCAGTGTAAGTCCAATTTTTAACAGGAATACTATTTACATAAAACACTGAACCAGAAGGTAAGAAAGATAGAACACAGTGAGACCACTCTTTGTTAGAATTTGTTCCATAATCAAATGAGAACTTTTGTCCATTATTGTATAGTCTAAAATCATTTTGCCTTACTACAAAAGAAATTCCACCAGTACCAGGAAAAGTAAAAATACCATCATCATTACCTGTAGTAGTTGGATTTATCCAGAAAGAAACGGTAAAACCACCAGTATAGTTGTCACCTATTAAATTACCTATTGAATTACCAAAATCTATATGATCAGCGTTAAAATCTAAAGCTGTTGTATAATTAGGTGTTTGAATAGGTAATGCAGTTGGTATTTTCCAAGATGGGGTGACAGCTACTCCAGAGGAGATGTCTGTGGCACCATTATTAGTTCCTGTATTTCCATTACCAGAATAATCTGTTATTGCAGTTTGATCATCTAGTTTCCACCAAGCTTGAGGAGAGAAAGATATATTAGTTTCTGGAGTACCAAAATTAAATAAAGTTGAAACTTGTGAAGCTGATAAAGCTGAGTTAAATATAGCTAAATTTGAAAGTTGACCATTCCAATAACCGCCATTTTGTTTTTGTCCTATTTTATTTAACGGGCCAAAAGTTCCTGGTTTAGTAGGGGAGTTATTAGTATAGTGTATACCATTTCTAAATATAGTACAAACGTTACTTGAATCTCTACGCAAAACAACGTGCTGCCACTCTCCTGTTGTAAATGTAGCTCCTGAGTTCCAAGAGCTTTTTGAATTTGCTAAATCTAAATCAGTTTGAGTTGAAGTATGAATTCTTAACCAGTTTTGAGAAAAATCATCCCCTATTGGAACAACACCAAAAGAATTATGTTTCATCCAAAAACTTATAGTAAATTCGCCTGTCAAACTAATATCTGGAAAACTAATATAATCTGATTGTGAATTTACAAAATCTAAAGCCGTTGTATAATTAGGTGCACTAGGCGTATAAACAGAATCTGCATTTAGTTTCCACCAATTTTGTGGAGTTACTGTATAAGTTGTTTGAGGAGAGCCGTTGTTGTATATGTTAGCTATATTAGTTGATTGATCTGTATTCCATATAGCTACATTAGACATTTTACCATCAAAATTTGCAAAAGTTCCAAAATTATATTTTCCTAATACAGCTTCTGAGCCTATACCAGTTCTTACACTACCTACTGTTATATTACTTCCAAACTGATTACCATCTATATAAAGTTTAGCAGTTGTTCCATTTACAGTTAAAATAAAATTATACCAAACTCCAGAAGATAAACCGGCGGGTAATGTTGATGCTCCTGCTCCACCAATGCCAATATAAAAAGTACTACCGGTATGTTGAAAAGTAACAGAATTGTTAGGAGCTGCGGCGGTTCCTGAGTTAAATAAAACAGAATTAGTTGCTATATTATCTTTATTTACCCACATTGAAATAGTAAACTCGTTTGATTCAACATTTGTTAAATCACCTAAACTTACATAATCTCCGGGTGAAGTACTATCAAAATCCATTACATAATCTTGCAATACACCATTTGGAAATTGCCATTCGCTACTTGCTTCATTACCTAAGTAACCTTGCATCTGCGCTTGCTCACCTAATGGATAATAAGCTACGGGATTTAAATTTGAAGCTATTAAGTTAGATGGATATATGTTGGGACTAGTCCCTCCATATAGTGCACTTATTTCAGTAGAATCTAAAGCTCTATTAAATATAGCTACTTCGTCTATTTTGCCATCCATTGGATATGTTCCGTAACCAAACCTACCTATTTCGAAGTTTGCTGGGTCATTATCTATGCTGCTTGGAATACTTGTTGAATTTGTGTTTTCAAGAACATTATCTACATAAATTTTCATACTTGTATTTGGTGTAAACACAGCTACAATATGATGCCATTGATTATCTTTTAAATCAGTTGTACCAGATACAGAATAACCAGTATTAGAATTATAGATAACAAATCTTGGAAAACCATCAGCTGCAATTCTACCCCATAAATCATAACTTCTATCAGTAACATTATCTTTAGAAACAATACAAACTTGTGCAGGAGATGTTGAATTTATTTTTACCCAAGCTGAAATAGTTAAAGCTCCTGTTATTTGTAATTCTGTTGGATTGCCTACATCTATATAATCCGAACTTGCAGAATCAAAATTCATAGAATACAAACTATTAACACCAGTACCAGTAGCAGGATTACCATCCGTATTAAGCGGATTGGTATTTGTGTTTATCTCGTTAGGTAATAAAAAACTTGGACTTCTATACTTTGCTGACATATTCTATAATTTAACTATCTCCCATTCGGTTCCAATATACAAGAGAGGAATCTAATCCACCTGTGAATAAATCACCTGTTTTACCTGGATTATCATTCGTTGCATTGTAAATCAACTCAACCTCTGACAAAGATAAAGCTTTATTAAATATAGCTACTTCGTCTAATTTACCATCAAAGAATACGCTTTTAGAATAATTAGCACCTATTACTTCAAATAAAGTATTACCACTTAAACTCTGTGCTGAGCCTACTGGCGAACCATCTACATATAGCTGTATTAAATTTGATGAATTTCTAGTAAATGCAATATGATGCCAAGCTCCATCTTTCATAGGATTAGAACTTAATCCACTTAAATCAAATGTCCTAGCTCCTGAACTAGTTCTATATGATACTGTATCTGTAGCATTTAGTGCTTTTAATAAATAACCTTGACTATTGTTAGCTCCAAACACATCTTTAGTTACAGTATTAGAAGAATTAATCCAAAATGATAATGTATTTGTAGTTCCATAATTCACTTCACTACTTAACTGTATATAAGCATCTGTCCCATTAAATGACATAGCCGCATTGTTGTCTAGTAAGCTTAAATCAGCTGCAGTAACTCCGAAGTTTTCTATAATACCATTATTAGCACAGCTAGTACCAGAGCCAGCAGTTTGATAGAAAATCTTATAGGTTCCAATAGTAGAGTTAGCTAAGTCAATCTCACCAGTAGAAGAGTTAATACTCAATCCTGGAGTAGCACTATAAGTACCTCCACTTGTTCCAGGAGCACTTGTTACACTAGCTGTTCCAACTTTAGGAAAACTAGTTCCGCTATAAGCAAATGTGGTTTGGTCTAATGGTTTAACAGTAATAGTATTGTCTACAGTAACAGGACAAGTTCCTGCACTTGTATATCTTACTGTATAAGTACCTGCATCCGATGCTTGTAAATTAATTACACCTGTTAACGAATCAATAGTTAATGTTCCTGAACCAGCGTGCTTGCTAAATGTTCCTCCTGTAGCTCCAGTTACTGTTGGCTGATCACTCTCTGGACTATACGTGTTAGAAGGGGGGTGGAATAAAACAACTCCTGGAGTAGAAGCAGCAGAAACTCCAGGCATATAATAATTAGTTCCTCCTATATTGTGAAGATGACTTTGACCATCATTACTATAAGAATTAGCATCAGTCTGACTAGTATACATTGGATAGTAACCATTTACATTCTGAGCGCCTGGTACAGTTGGCATTATACAGTAGCTAGCTGCAGCGTATTGTACAGTAGCTGTGTCTGTAGCAGTAACTGTTATTTGTTGGCTAGCAGTGTTAAAACACCCATTGGCATCTGTTCCAGTAACGGAATAAGTTGTATTAGTTCCTGGAGTTACAGTGATTGCAGCTGTAGTCTGACCATCACTCCAAGAATAACTTCCTCCAGCTCCAGCACCACTAGCGGTAAGAGTAACATTGTCTCCAGCACAAATAGAAGTGCTAGATGCACTAATAGAAATAGTTGGTAATGGATTAACAGTGAATGCAGCACTAGCTGTGTTTTGACAACCATTACTACCTGTGCCAGTAACTGAATATGTACCAGAAGAACTAACTGTTATTTGAGCGGTAGTTTCTGTAGTAGACCAAAGGTAAGAAGCGCCTCCTGATGCAGTAAGTGTAGCTGAAGAACCATCACAAACAGATAAAGATGGATTAGGAGTAATAACGATATTTGGTAATTCTTTAACAGTGACCGATGTAGTAGCTGTTTCTCCAGTAGAAGCAGTATAAGTAACTGTATAAGGTGTATTGTCATCTGGTGTAGATGTGTCGGTATTTATAACACCCGTAGTAGAATTAATACTTAATCCAGTTGTTGAAGCAAAAGTTCCACTTCCTGGATCACCAACAACAGTAGGTGCAGCAGTATTGCCACCATCCTCACAAAAAGAAGCAGCAGAGTAAGTTATAGATAACGCAACTTGAACAGTTACATCAAAAGTGCTTGAAGTAGGACAGTTTCCTGTAGTAGTGTAAGTAATAGTATAAGGACCACCTACAGTAGAAGCGGCTAAATTAATAATACCACTTGAACTATCTGTAAATACGATTCCACTAGGTGCGCTAAATACACCACCAACTAAACCTGTTATGGTTGGAGCAGGGTTAGAAGCGTTTTGTCTGAAACTAGATGCAGAGTAAGAAAAAGAAGAATCGTCAGCGGGTAAAATAGTTATAGTATCTTCAGTGGGGCCAATACTATAAGTAACTGTATAGTTTCCTGGGTTAGAATTACTAACATCAATAACACCTGTGCTAGAATCTAAAGAAAGGCCTGAAGGACTTGATGAAAAAGTTCCTCCTGGATTATTAATAACAGGAGTTACATCCGAACCATTTTTACAAGCTTGCGACTCTTGATACTCAAAAGACGGTTCTGCTCTAGGGTTCGAAAAACCTACACCGATTCCCGCTCCTATGTTCATATTACCAGTGAGCTATAAAATCTGCAGCTAATCCACTTCCGCTAAGTGTAACAATTCTTATTACTTGTATAGGTAAAAAAGTTCCTTTTTGAACAGCTTTATAAGTAACCTCATCACCCGCAGCAGTAACTACTTTCAAATCTCCAGTTCCACCAACATACAATATACAGCCTCTAGTGCTTTGAGAATATATTTGAAATTTATCTCCTGCAGTGGAAAATATATTACCACTTAAACTTAGTTGTGTTCCACTATCAATAGCGGCAACTAATGCATAAGCTCCAGTTGTTACATTTTCTACAATATATCCTGCTTGAACAGTGTTTGCAGTAAAAGTATCTGCGGCAGCTACAGTTAATTTGCTAGTTGCTGAAGTAGCGTTTGTTCCTGTGATTCCAGCAAAATCTGGGTCAGGTATATTAATACCAGTTGTAGTTGCGTGAACTGGTAAAGCTCTTGTGACTTGTAATCTTTGATATGCCATAATTTATTTTTTAAAAGGATATTTTCTGTTTAATGAATCTCTTCTCTCAGCGCAACCACACGGTTTGCCAGTAACTTTAGAAACTGTATCTACTACTTTTTTAATACCCGTTGCTTTAGTTACGCCCTCTACTAAGTCTCCTAATCCTTGCATTTGCATAATTTATTAGGGCAAGAAGCCACATTAAACATTAACTTAGATATAAGCCAGTTCCATTTGCACTGCATCTTAATCCAAGTGTTTTGAATCCATAAGCCTAATTTAACTAAAGCTTTTCCCATTACTTCTTAATCATTTTGCTTAAGTGGCCTTTTACACTTTTTGGATAGTGCTTCATAGAGTGATCTCCACCATAAGCGTGACCAGATTCTTTTTTAGACATACTCTTAGATTCGTCTCTTCTATCTTTCATTGATTGTTTGTGTGACCCTTTGTGCTTCATTCCTAATGACTCATCTAGTCTGTCGTTGTATCCTTGTTTCATTTTTTAAATAAATTAATGTTAGCATCTGCCATTTCATTGCCTTCAGCAATCATTCTGACCTTATCAAATCTTTTTTGCATTCTCTTCATATCTGCTAGCTTGGTAATTCCCATTCTAGAGTCTGGTCTCATATTGATCTCACGACCAAATTTCATTTCTAAACCGTCCATAATTCTTTTTTTTACAAATATAACTAATATTTTCCTCTTCGACTTTTTGGTGAACTTTTTGTAGAACCTCCCTTGCCAGCCCATAAATTCTTGCAGGCCCAATACCGAGCTGTCAACTTCGACTTGGCTGTATCACATTTATGTCTGGCTCGGAAAGATTTTCGTGCCGCAGCACTATAGTTATGACCATATCCTTTTGCGCCAAAATGAATCAACTTCTCTTTACCACCCTCACAAGCTTTGACCATTCTCTTTTTGCCAGCTCTGTCACTAGACCTAACAACATTGCACTTCATTTTACTTTTGTCCGCCATTCTCTTCTATTTCTTCGTAACTAAATACCCAATCACTATATTCTCTATTGCGATTGTATTGCTCAATGTACCACTCCTTGTCTCTAAGCATTTTTAGCTGCTTTAGTATTTGCAACAAACTGTTTCTTTCCACCAGAAGCTTTTTTCTTTTTAGCAGTAGCTGCTCTTTGCTTCTTACTTAGTCTCTTTGCTTTAGCTAGAGGCAAGCATCTGTCTGGGTTTTTTTTATTCTTACTAGTGCCACAGGCTCCTTTTATTTCGCCATCGGTTCCAATACGAACCCACTTCTGGTCACGCCATTTTTTTAGCTCACCCATTAATAGCCTGAAGTAGTTTTTTTCTCCATACCGTAGTTTGGATTGTAACTAATTTTACCCTTGCTCATTTTAGCAAATGAATCTGCTTGAGCTTTTCCCACAGCATTGTATGGAAATACTCTTTTTTTACCTTTTACTTTTACCGTTGGCATTTTTCTTTTTTTTTAATAATTTAAAATCAGCTCCTGTTATCTTGTCAAAAGGCATTGCTAGTCTAGCAATCTTTCTTTGTTTTGCACTTAACTTACTCATTTTCCGTATTTAGGATCTTTACAATATTTACTAGCAGCCATATTTGCATAAGCACTCGGGTACTTGTCAAAAGTTCTTTTTGCCCAAGCTATACCAGCTGGACATATTTTGTTTTTTTTTCTTTTTGCCATAATCAATTATTTCTTGAATCACATAAATGAAACCGAACATAAATCCTGCTAATAATATCAATAATACCCGATCTTTCATTATATTTAGCAAAGATATGAAAAAGATTGTAAGGAGACCTCACGATAGAATCCAGCCATCTCACGATTACCTCAAGTACTGGAGAATAATAAGATACTGGGCAAAGAAACAATACGGATTTACTGTAGCTGATTTAGATATAATGTTCTTTCTATATTCAGAAAGATTGTTTACCAAAACACATTTTCATAAGTATGGAAATATTATGTCTTGGGACCCAACTCGTTTTAAAAGCTTAATAGAACGTGGATATATCCATATATGGAGAGAAAAACAAGGAAAAGAAGCTAGGCTATATGAAGTAACCTTTAAAGGTAAAAGAGCTATAAACAACATATATAAGAAGCTAAATGGTGAAGCAATCGCTGAATCAGCTGAAATAAACCCTATATTCAAAGATGACGTTAGGTATATGGATAAAGTTTACCGTAATGCAATACTAGAACTAAATAAGTCTATAAAACAACAACAACGTCCCGCTCTTGAATAACTACATACGACTGATCCTTAATAATCACCTCGTGCGCTTGAGCTTTATCATAATAAACAACATCACCTGACTTAATAGTATTTACTTCTGTTCCTGGCTTGACTACCGTTGCTTTCTTATATCTAAAAGCAAACGCATCCGTTTGGGATAATAACAACCCAGACTCTGTTTTTAACTCCTCCATAACTGGAGTAACAATGATATACTTATTTATCGGCTTCATCTTCTTTCATTTTTTCAATTGCTTCATCATACCCTGGCATTAATTTAACTGTCTTCTCAGTAGCAAGTGATAATGTAATTAAATGCTGCACAGCAGCATTTAGTGATTTTATTTGATTCTGCATCAAAAGCAGTCTGTTTTCTTTCATAGTCTGTAAGTTATACCAAATGCCACAAAGAATCCTCCGGAAGCTATTGCCATTGTGTTTGGATTAAAATCTAGTTTTTGTTTGTGCCACACCATACTAGCTGCACCGGTAGTCATTAAACTTAAGCCACCTATTATTGCTAATCTTCTCATTTTAGTTTACTATGATTCATATATTGCGTTTATTATATTTTTAAGATGTACATTTGTCATTGCGATTTGTGAAGTAGCTTCAAAACTATCTTCATATGCTTTTAATTTAATTGCTAAATCAAAAATTTCAGCATAAGACAATTGCATATCTTCTTTTCTAAAATAATTGCTAAGGTCTTCAAATGTTGAAAAAACTTCATCTGCAATTGGTGAAAAATTATCTTCCATTTTATTTTATTTCTCGTGCCATTGTAATTATGGCGTTAGTACTTAATATTGTTGTTGCTACCGATACTGCGTTTTTAAGTGCGTTCTTCGTTACCTTAAGGGGGTCCAATATCCCCATCTTGTACATATCTCCAAACATACCATCCTTTACATCGTAACCCATTTTTGATTCTGAGTTACTTACCAGTCCCTCTATCTCCATAATGTCACCTTCAGACAGCCCAGCATTCATCATAATAGTTCTAAGGGGAGCCTTCATCGATTCAGACAGGTTCTCTCCCGCCAACTGATCCTCTCCATCCAACAGTTTGTGACCTTCTCTCCATAATGTTACACCTCCTCCAGGAAGTATACCTTCATCCAATGCTGAACGAACTGCACACACCGCATCATCTACCCTGTCGTACTTCTCCTTCTGCTCAATGTCTGAGTTGCCTCCTACATATATTACACCAATCGCTCCGTTCAAGCAAGCTATACGCTCACTCATAAACACAACCTCGTTCTTGTCCTTGGTATTATCCTTCTGAACCTTTAACTCTTTTACCCTCTCTTTAATGATAGCCTCGTCACCGTGACCTCCTATCATAATAGTTTCTTCCCTGCCTGCTATCACTTTATCAATCTTACCCAAATCCTCCATTCTAATTAGGTTGAGGTCATCACCAGTCTCTTCAGCGAAATACTTCCCTCCTGTAGCTACCGCAATATCGTTCATCAGCTCGTGACGCTTGTAACCAAACTGTGGTGGCTCAATCTGACAAAGCTTCAATCCGTTTCTCACCACGTTGGCCGACAATGTATTCATCACATTGGCACTGCACGAAGCAATGATCAGTAGTTTGTGTCCACCATTGATAATTGGCTTTAGTACGTTCTCAATCTGCAGTACGTTACTAATGACGTGGTCCGACAACAGCACATAGCAATCGTCTAATATGCACTCGTCTTTCTTCTGGTTATTAACAAAAGAGTTGGCACCCCACCCCCTCTTAAGCTGAATACCTTTATGAACCTCACTAAAAGTTTGGTCATTCTGAGAATTCTCTACCGTAACCACGCCATCAGTACCTACCTCTAAATAAGTATCTGCAATTATTTTACCAAGCTCTTTATCGTTGTTGGCCGATATAGTAGCCACGTCTAACAAACCTCTCTTAGAAAGCTTCTTTGAAGTTGTCTCTAGGTTCTGAATAACTCTTCTAGTGTATTCATTAATAGACTTAATATATTTATTAGAGCTAATGTTATTTTCAGCCAAATGTTTGAGACCTTCTTTGACTATTGCTTCCGCCAAAACAATGGCTGTAGTCGTTCCGTCACCTGCTATGTTCGCAGTGTTCTGAGAAGACTCCCTCATCATCTGAACCGCAAGGTTCTCCACTGGGTCAAGTAATTGTACAGCCTTTGCTACCGTAACGCCATCTTTAGTAACTGTTATTCCGTGTGTATGTGCAGGAGATTCAATAACTACTGTATTGCCGCCTGGACCTAGCGTGCTCTTAACTGCTTCGCTAATTTTTTTGATACCAGCCTTTAGCTTGGTTCGAGCCTCATCGTGTAAGACGAGCTCTTTTGGAGTGTATGACATTTGATTAAATTTTATCCAAATATATAAAATATTTTAAGCCACACAAATAAACTACAATAAAAACTTATCCTGACGGTTTTGACGAAAATTGTCGTCAAATTTATTTTATATATATTTCTTCTTTATATTTTTTTTTTTTTTTTAATAAAATAGTGTAAAAACCGTCAAAACAGTTAAATTATTTGATA
>Ga0213865_10000077_pt1 | contig 58433 bp, 47 predicted proteins | sample PICome_6_FD_160100 | JGI IMG/M metagenome (GOLD analysis project Ga0213865, IMG submission 160100) | Coastal seawater microbial communities near Pivers Island, North Carolina, United States - PICO282 | ecosystem: Environmental > Aquatic > Marine > Coastal | place: USA: North Carolina...
AAAGAAGATAAGGTATAGATAGGCAGTTTTCGGTCAGTCTATGTTCGAAAATCAAATGAAAACTAAACTTGTAGAAAGCAGTTGTATCACTTGTTTGGACGAGGGTTCGATTCCCTCCGACTCCACTGATTATTTTAGAGAATAATAATTTATTCTAGGGAATAAAATTGTACACCCAATTGAGCTATTTTCGAAACAATTGCTTACTTTATTAGTAAACCTAGTCACTTTGTCAGGAAAATAAATACTATCCTTTTTTTCTTTTCGAACTCTTTTTAAAGTTCGGTTTTCTTTTTGAATTCTTTTTAAGTTTCCCTTTAAACGATCCCCTATTTTTTTTTGAAACCCTTGGTGTAGATGATGAAGATCTCGATCTGTTTTTGGGTTTTTTAGCATCCGATTCACCTCCCTCTTTTGGGTTGTAAAATGGGTGATCGGAAATTACTGAGATTTTTTGATTTATAAGCTTTTGAATATCCACTAAGTATTTCTTTTCAGTATTTGAGCAAAACGATACCGCTTCTCCGATTTCTTGCGCTCGCCCTGTGCGTCCAATTCGATGAACGTAGGTTTCGGGGACATTGGGTAAATCATAATTGATAACCAAAGACAATTTACTTACATCAATTCCGCGTGCTGCGATATCGGTAGCAACTAAAACAGAAAACTTATTTTTTTTAAAACGCTGGAGTGTCTTTTGTCTTGCGTTTTGAGATTTATTTCCGTGAATCGCTTCTGACTTGATATTGGATTTATGAAGCGCCTTGACTATTTTATCGGCTCCGTGTTTTGTTCGTGAAAACACCAATATTGAAGCAACTGGATTTTCGGACACTAGGTGTTTTAGCAAATTATTTTTATCAGGTTTACTGACAAAGTAAACAGATTGAGAAACTTTTTCTGCAGTGGTCTGCTCTGGCTCGATCGTAACACGTTTTGGGTTGTTCAAGATTTGGTTTGACAATTCGGAAATTGCCTGGGGCATTGTTGCTGAAAAAAACAGAGATTGTCGTTTCTCTGGCAGTTTTGCAATGATTTTTTTGATGTCATGAATAAAGCCCATATCAAGCATTTGGTCGGCTTCATCCAAAACAAAGTAATCGATACTGTTAAGTCGAATATAACCTTGACCTATAAGATCAAGTAAACGTCCAGGTGTGGCGATCAAAATATCTGCTCCATTTCGCAGTGCACTTGTTTGTTTATGCTGACTTACACCACCATAAATCACCACATTCTTTCCTCCTGTGTGCCTCGAATAGATAGATATGTTTTCGGCAATTTGAATCGTGAGTTCTCGTGTGGGAGAAATAATTAGTGCCCTTAGTACCCGTCTGCCTTTCTTCTTTTTCTTGGTGCGTTGGAGAAAAATCCGTTGTATAATCGGAATAGTAAATGCAGCTGTTTTTCCAGTTCCTGTTTGCGCACTGCCGAGCAAGTCGTAACCCTCTAAAAGAATAGGGATTGATTGTGCTTGAATTGGCGTTGGTTCAGTATATCCTTGTTGTTCAATCGCCTTTAGTATCGGAGAAATAATCCCCAAGTCAGAAAATGTCATTGCCGCGAAGGTAGGGCAATCGTTTTAATAACATCATATAAAGTTATAATTTGCTTTCAAAATGTAGAATGAATCTATTTCACCACTCAATCTTTGTAATTAAAACAATTTTTGATTGAAACTTTTATAAATACGCTTTAAAAAAAACAATAGTCACAACTTTTAGGGAACACTAACAGTACTGTTTTATTAGATTTAATTTGTGTGAATCTTTTTAAAAGATTTTTTTATTGATTATTTATTTTGATGTGAAGAAAAATCCGATTTTTGCGGTGAAACAAGTTTATGCGCTACCTAGTCTTAGTTTTTGTTATAGTCACCAACGCTTTTTCTCAAAGCATTCCTGAAACAACCTACTCTGAGGAAGACTCTATTGTCAATATTGAAGTATAATTAAATTTAGTTTTAGTTAACTATTTTAATTAATCAGATTTCCTAATCTTATGGAAGTTTAAATAAATCTTCCACATTGCAATTTAAAGTCTTCGAGATTTTTAGTGCAAGTACGGTGGATGGAACATATACACCATTCTCTATGGCGTTAATACTCTTTCTAGAAACCTCAGCCTTAACTGATAATTCCTCTTGAGTTAGCTTTGCCATCTTTCGAAATTCTTCTAATTTATTTAAAAGCTTTTGATGGTCTCTACCCATTCTTATTTTTTTTCAAATTTGTTGACCGCATCAGTTAACTCCTTTTCTGTATTTGGATATAAATACCCCGCAATCATTGTACCCACTCCGATTAAACCAACTAAAGCTCCTACGCCTTTGAGAATGTTTCCTAAGAAAAAATAACCTAATAGGAATAGACCAGCTCCAACAAAAATAGTTATTACACCACTACGCCTGTAATCAATAGGTTCTTTCTTTCTATCATCAAAAATAGTTAAGAGTTCTTCTAATTTAGAGGGGTTATTTAAGTGTTTTGCAATTTCCACAATTGCTTCTCTTTTTCCTTTTTCGTCATGGTATTGCCAAATAAAGACTGATAAAGGAATTATAATTCCTGCAAGTATGCCAAGAATTGGAATAATAAGTTCTGAATTCATAATGTTTTATTTAAATGTAACGCAAACGTAACATTTTTTTTTGAGAAGTAAAGGTTACATTTAGCTTTTAAAAAAATTGAATATATTTATTAATCTAAAAAATATTCCCAAGGAAAAAATTATTCTTGAGAATAAAATCGTACTCTCAATTGATCTTTTTTCGAAACAAACACTGGAATTTTTTAATAATTTTCCAAAGTCAAGACTTCGATAGTCAATATTGATTCATTTTTGAATAAATAGTTGTTTATTCTTATTTGTAATTCGATATGAACTTTAATACAACCAATTCATTTTATTCTTTTTTTTGTAAAAATTTTTAAAATGAATTCTAAAGTCACAATTGGTTCTGAAGAATGGATTTCATTGAGTGATTTGAACATCCCTCACATCAAGGCACGTGTTGATAGTGGAGCTAAAACTTCCAGCTTACATGCTTTAAATATTCAGCCTTATCAAAAAGAAGGTCAAACTTGGGTAAGTTTCGATGTATATCCCATTCAAAACGATGGTAAGCGAAGGGTAAAATGTAATGCATTAGTAATTGATAAGAGAATTGTAAAAAGCTCAACCGGCAATAGAGAACAAAGATTTGTTATTCAAACATTCATGACTATTGGTGTTGATACTTGGGGTATAGAAATAACACTTACCAATAGGGACACGATGGGGTTTAGGATGTTATTAGGTCGGGAGGCAATGAAAGGAAGACTAATTGTTGATCCAGAAAAAAGTTTTTCTCTAGGGAATATTAGTGACAATACGGTTTTGGGATTTTATGAGAAATTTAGAAATACTACAAAAGGACTTAGAATAGGTTTGTTGGCTTCTAATCAAGAGCTATATAGCAATAGAAGAATTATAGAAGCTGCAGAGCAAAGAGGGCATCAAATAGAATTTTATAATATCCGTCAATGTTTTATGAAACTCGATGCTTCTACTCCACAAATTTACTATCGTGGAGGTGAAACCATTGATAATATAGATGCAGTTATACCCAGAATTAGACCTACACAAACATTTTATGCCTGTGCTCTTTTACGTCTTTTTGAAAGCATGGGAGTATTTTGCTTAAATACATCAGATTCAATTATTCAGTCTAGGGATAAATTATTTTCATTACAATTACTGCTAAGCAAAGGAGTCAGAATACCAACCACAGGATTTGCAAGTTCGCCATTAGACACAAATGACTTGATAGAAATGGTAGGTGGATCACCATTGATTGTAAAGCTGTTGGAAGGGACTCAAGGCAAAGGCGTCGTATTAGCCGAAACGAAAAAAGCAGCTGAGAGTGTTATTAATGCTTTTAAAAGCTTGAAAGCCAATATTTTAGTCCAAGAGTTTATCAAAGAAGCCGATGGAAAGGACATTCGATGCTTTGTAATTGACGGAAAGGTTGTTGCTTCAATGCAACGTACTGCTCCTCCTGGTGAATTTCGTGCAAATGTTCATTTAGGCGGTACTACAGCTTTAATTAAAGCCACCGCTGAGGAACGTAAACTTGCAATTAAAGCAACTAAAGCGATGGGTCTAAGTGTTGCAGGTGTAGATCTGATTCGATCATCAAGTGGACCATTAGTTCTTGAGGTTAACTCATCACCAGGATTGGAAGGGATTGAATCAGCAACACAAAAAGATATTGCACAAATGATGATAAAATCAATTGAGAAAAAGTGTAATTATGTTCCGATAACAACATAAAAAAATTCCCAAAAACAAAAATTTATTTTTGCGGATAATTGTACACCCTATTGACCTATTTTCGAATCAATTGCTTACTTTTTTGAAAAAGCTTGGTGATGAGCTTTGGGTTAATGAATGATTTTCCGGCTCATTTTTTATTGATTTACTATTATGGTTTTTCAACTCCTAAAAATTTAATGTTAATTTATCATAAAGTTATCAAAACCAAACTCGTGGTATTTAGTTTTTAATTAAATTTATTAAAATTTTAAAACAATAATTATGAAAAAAATTTATACTATTATTGCCCTATTTTCAATTTCATTTTTGTCATCACAAACTATTTTTTTTAGCGAGTACGCTGAAGGGTCATCATATAATAAGTATATGGAAATATATAACCCGACAAATGCTACCATTGATTTGAGTGGTTATGCATGGGCCAATGTTTCGAATGATCAAGGAACTCCTGAAACTCATGAATTTTGGAATGATTTTCCGACTGGTGCAGAAATTGCCTCTGGTGACGTTTATATTATAGCGCACCCTAGTGCAGACGATTACATAACCGGAGTTGCAGATCACACAACTGTTTATTTTTTTAGTGGAGATGATGCTTTCGCTCTAGTTCAGGGAACCGAATCAAGTTATTCAGTACTTGATGTTGTTGGTATGGACTTTACCAAGAGTAGTTATCAAAGAGGGCCATGGGATGTTGCCGGAGTTACTAATGGCACACAAAATCACACCTTAGTTCGTAAAGCTTCTGTAACAACTGGAAACGCGGGAGATTGGACCGCAAGTGCAGGTACTGATGCCGATGACTCAGAATGGATAGTTCTAGCTGAAGATGATTGGAGTTATTTAAATGCACCTGGTGAGACATTAACAATATCAAACTTCGATGGAGTTGATGTAGCTGTTTTTCCAAACCCAGTAAAAACAATACTTAACTTCTCTGGGGTATTATCACCTGTTCAAGTAACTGTATTTGATATGCTTGGAAAACGCCAGCTTCAAAGCGAAGTGACTAACTCATTAGACGTTAGTCAATTGAAGTCTGGACTTTACATGGTTGAAATTAAAAATGAAAACAGCGCTAAAGTGTTTAACATCCTTAAGAAATAAATATCCTTAGCTAACATTACAAAAAGCGGAACTTTTGTTTCGCTTTTTTTATTGTTTTTTTATCAGTAGAGCATAAACAGGGAAGTGATCACTGTAACCACCTGTAAATTTACCACCTGCAAAACTGCGAAATGGGTAGCCCTTATAACGCCCTTTTTTATTGTAAAGATAACTTGGGTTAAAAATTCCTGCTTTCCAAAAATACCAGTTTGTATCGCTTTCATCTAGTAGGCTAGGGCTAACGTGGACTTGGTCCAATACGTTCCATTTGTCGCGATAGCAGCTCGTTCCAATTCCTTTTTTATAAAAGGACATCATAGGGTTGAAAAAGATGCTATTTATCGTTACTTCATCTCGGTCTCCAACAGCACCTAAAACATCTTCAACACTTTTGTTGTTGGGGTCATCATTAAAATCACCCATATTGATAATTTTAGCATTTGGGTTAATCAAGCGAATTGAATCCACAGTTTGTCTGTTTAATTCACCTGCTGCAATCCGCTTTGGCTCGCTTGTTGCTTGGCCACCACTACGTGAAGGCCAATGATGAACAATCAAATAAATGAGCTCGTTGTCAAGCAATCCTGAAACGACCAACTGATCACGCGTGTAGTCACGATCACCATCCGAATCAAAGAGCGAAAGGAAATGTGTTTTGGCTCTTAATAGGGTAAACTTACTTTTTTGGTACAACAAGCAAACATCAATACCCCTCTCGTCTGGCGACTCAAAGTGAGCAATCCCATAATTGTATTTCTTTAGCTCAGGTGTCTCTATCAGTCGTTCAACCACATAACGATTTTCGACTTCAGAAAGCCCAATGACAGCAGGAGGTCCACCCGTAAGTTCTCGCGCCACATCAGCGATTACAATGGCGGTGTTGGTCAGCTTCTTTTCAAAAATATCTTCTGTCCAGCGATCTCGCCCTTCAGGCGTGCGATCATCGTCTCTAGTTTTTGGATCGTCATAATGATCAAAAAGGTTTTCAACGTTGTAAAACGCAATCGTTTCAACGGCATATGTTTGATTTTGTGACCTTGTGTAAAAGAGCACAAAGAAGAGGAGGATAGTTGTTGATGTTTTTTTCATAAATATTATTCAATTTTAACCAAAATAAATTTAAATTGCTAAAAAATTAAAAATCATTTTTGTGCGCATTTTTATTTTGTTTTTTCTATCGCTGAGCGTTGGTTTTTCTCAAAACAATGTTTCTGGTTTGATTGTAAATCAAGACGGCAAGCCCGTTCAAAATGCACTTGTGCAAGCTCCAGAACTCGCTTTACAAACCCAATCCGACGAAAACGGAAGTTTTGTTTTGAATATATCTTCTGCTGCTTTACTCACGGTTTCGGCGGATTCGTATCAAACATATGTTGCTGAGGTGACTCCAGGTGAAGTAATCACGATTTCTTTAGTTTCTGCTACAGTTGATGATCTAGATCAATTTTCTGAATCAATGAGTTTGATTACACTCAGTGACGATGAGCTGAGTGAAGATGACCAAGCAGCTGACAATATTTCTGGTTTACTGCAATCTTCTCGAGATGTGTTTTTGCGAACTGCTGCCTATGAATTTAGTTCTTCATTCTTTCGGGTTCGAGGTCTTGACTCCGATTTAGGATCTGTTCGTATGAATGGTGTTCCGATGAATAAGTTTTTTAATGGTCGTCCACAATGGAGCAATTGGGGTGGGCTTAACGATCTGATGCGCAACCAAGAATTTAATTCGGGCCTACAGACCTCCGACTATGGATTTGGAGGATTGATTGGCTCGACCAACATCAACACCAAAGCCTCTTCATACCGCAGTGGTGGGCGCGTGACCTATTCATCATCTAACCGATCCTATGCCAATCGTGTCTTGGTAAGTTATGCAAGTGGCCTTAACACAAAAGGATGGGCTTATGCTTTGGCAGTGTCCAACCGCTGGGGAGAGTCAGGTTATTCTGATGGGACTTTCTACGATGCCCAATCCTTTATGTTGTCGGTAGAAAAGGTGCTTGAGAATCAAAGTTTAAATATTACGCTGATTGCAACTCCCAATCGCAGGGGGAAGTCGTCGCCCAACACCCAAGAAGTATATGACCTAATGGGCACCAGATACAACGAGTACTGGGGCAATCAAAACGGAGAGCAGCGAAACTCAAGAGTCAAAAGACTTGATGAGCCAATCATTATGCTGAATCACGAAATCCAACTCTCTCCCACATCCACAATACAATCTAGCGTAGCCTATCAGTTTGGAGAATTGGGAAATAGCCGCTTTGATTATCCGGGTGGGGCAAATCCAAGTCCAACCTATTATCAAAAATTACCGAGTTATTTTCTTGCTGACGCTGACGGACCGGATTATGCTGGAGCATACCTTGCACAAGAACAATTGTTGACCAACGGTCAGATTGATTGGAATCGCATTTACGATGCCAATATCACCGCTTCCGCTAGTGATTTGCCAGCAGCCTATGTGCTATATGAGGATCGATCTGACGATACACAACTGACTCTCAATACTTCTTTGAAATCTTTTTTGTCCGATGAGGTAAGTGTAGTTTTTGCATTGACACATCAAGATGTTCAATCCGAAAATTTTGCTGAAATCCAAGATATGATGGGAGCCTCAAGCTATTTAAACCGCGATTCTTTCGATGGGTATGCTTACAATCTCGAGGACCCAGACGGCACTGCTGGGGTTGGGGATCGATTTAAGTACAATTATATTTTTGATGTTCAGCAGACAGAGGCGTTTTTAAAAGCTCAATTTTCATTGAATCGATTTGATGGGTTTGCAGCAGGTTCTTATAAAAGTACTTCATACCAACGCGAAGGGCTATATCGCCATGGCGCCTATGCTGACAATTCATTTGGCAAAGGGAAAAAACTCAGCTTTGATGCCTTGAGCGGAAAAGCTGGATTGACATATAAGCTCAGTGGTATTCATTTGTTTGATGCTAATGCAGCATGGATGCAGCGCGCACCACATTTGCGAAATACCTATGCCAATTCAAGGGAAAATCATTATGTCGTAGGCGAACTAGCAGGGCGTGAACTTGAGCTTGAGGAACTCACCGCTTTTGATATAAGCTATATTCTGCGAGCCCCAAAACTCACTGCGCGCCTAACAGCCTATCATACAGCAATTACCAACGCTAGTGAAATCTCATTCTTTTTTGCAGAGGGAATTGGAGGAGACACTTCTTCTTTTGTACAAGAAATTTCACAGAACATCGACAAGGAATATCAAGGGGTTGAGTTTGGATTTGAAGCCAATGTTCTCCCGGCACTTACTCTAAAAGGAGCTGCTTCGGTTGGGCGTCATCTCTATGCCAATGACCCTAGCGTTTACTTGACCTCCGACGACTTTGGGTATCTGGATTTTGGTGCTGCAAAAATGAAAAACTTACGCATTGCCAATGGCCCCCAAGAAGCATATTCGGTTGGATTTGAATACAGAGAGAACTATTGGTGGTTTGGTTTCACAACCAACTTCTTCAATCACACTTATGTCGATGCCAGCCCCATCAATCGCACCCAAAACTTTTTATTGGACAGCGACGGATTGCCTTTTAATGACTATAACCCAGAGTTGGCAAGAGAACTATTACAGCAAGAGGAGTTTGGCGAATATATTGTATCCAACATTGTGGTAGGGAAATCCTGGCGGATTAATCGAAACTTTTTGGGCTTCTTCCTAAGCGTCAATAACCTTTTCAATGAGTCCTTTAAGACTGGTGGATTTGAGCAGTCAAGGAATGCCAATTTTAGAGAACTTAGTCAGGAGTTTTCTTCGCCAAAACGGCAGTTCGGACCGAAATACTGGTACGGACGTGGAACGAATTATTTTTTGAATGTATATGTACGATTTTAAAGAAAGTAAGATGAAATTATTTAACAGATTTACCCATTTGATATTAGCAGCTGTGTTCGTTGTTTCCTGTCAACAAGAAGATGTTTTTGACATTCCTTATGGTCTTGGAGTGGAGGAAAATGCAAAGTTAACCGCACTAATGTCTCAGGTGGATAGTGGTGATGCGTCCATGATTTCAATAACTCAATTAAAAGATCTTCATGTTTCGGGGGAGGCTACCGAGATTACTTCTGACTTGGTTATGAAAGGCTATGTGACATCTTCCGATTCCACAGGCAATTTTTATAAGGAAATCTACATGCAAGATGATTCCACATCACCCACTGATGCTATTCGTGTTTTGATTGATGTGTCAGATTCTTACAATATGTTCAACCTGGGCCGTGAAGTTTACATTAATCTCAAAGGATTATTTGTTGGAGAATATCGTACAGGAGATGGAGTGATTTCGATAGGAGAGTTTGATACTGGACAAAACCGAATTTCGAATATACGGGAAGCTGTTGTAAAAGACCAAATTTTGCGTTCTTCTACGATTTCTGAACTTGCTCCGCTACCAGTAAAATTTTCTGAAATTTCAGATGCTCATATCGGAATGATGGTTGAAGTTGCCAATGTGAGTGTCGTTTCCAGTCAGGTTGGTAAGCCCTATGTCGATCCAAACGACTCATACGATACTCAACGAACCCTTGAGGCTTGTGAAGGATTTGGAAAAACATCATTTATATTAGAAACAAGTGCTTTTGCAAATTTTAAACAAACCCTCCTTCCCGCAGGCACTGGAACGATAAGCGGAATTGTGAGTAAAACTTATAATGGAGACAATTTAGTTTTGATGTTAAACTCGATTGATGATGTAGACCTAACTGGAGAAGCATGTTCTCTTTTAAATATTGATGATTTTGAAAAGGTACTTGATGAAACATTTGACAATGTAGTTGATAATTCAAATTTTGACTATCCTGGTTGGATAAACTATGCCGAAGTGGGAGGTGAGTTGTGGACTGAACAATTTTACAGTGGTAATGGGTATGTTGAATTTAGTGGGTTCAAAACAGGAGATGATGTAAACATTGGCTGGCTTGTTACTCCAGCATTTGATTTAACCGGGGCATCAAATGCTTACATTAATTTTAAATTGGCTCAACATCATCTTGATGATGAGGAAAACAACACTCTTGAGGTATTTGTGTCAACCGATTTTGATGGAAGTGATGTTTTAGCTGCAAATTGGGATAAAATAAATGTCACCATTCCAGGTCAAGATGTTTCATGGTATGCATTTCAAGATGTCGGATTAGTTGACGTGTCTAGTTATTCTGGTAACTTATATGTTGCTTTTAAGTATGTTGGCTCTGGAAATGATACTTCTCTTGATGGAGGTTATTTTGTAGACGATGTACTCTTTTTAAAACAATAGTTTTTGAGGATTAGTTTTTATACAATTTTAACTGCATTCAGTTTCTATATTTCCCTGCATGCTCAAATTCCTGATGGTTATTATAATTCTGCTGAAAATAAATCCGATCAAGCCCTAAGATCAGCCTTGCATAATATTATTGATGATCATATCGAATATTATTATGATTCTTGTTGGGATATTTTACAGGAATCTGATGTTGATCCTCTAAACTCAAATAATGTGATTCTTATTTACACCAGAGAATCTGTAAATGGTCCTCAGGAATATAATGGGGGTGGTGGTTGGAACCGTGAGCACGTTTGGGCTAAGTCCAGAGGTGATTTTGGAACTACCATAGGTGAAGGGACAGACGTTCACAATCTAAGAGCCAGTAACATCAATGTTAATTCTAAACGTTCAAATTATAGTTTCGGCAATTGCACAAGCAGTACTTGTGTACAGACCTATGGAAATTCATATAGTAGCTCTGCACTTGTTTTTGAACCGCGAGAAGAGGATAAAGGAGATGTTGCGCGCATCATTTTTTATATGGATGTGCGCTACGAAGGGGATAGCGGAGAAGAGGATTTAGAAATGACCGAAAGTATTCTTTCTACTTCTAGCAAACTCCCACTTCATGGGGTTCGATCTACTCTTCTCCAATGGCATGAATTGGATCCTGTTGACGATTTTGAGCGCAATCGAAACGATGTAATTTACAGTTATCAGGGTAACAGAAACCCATTCATTGATCATCCAGAACTTGTCGATTATATTTGGGGTGACCAACAGCAAGCAGCATGGAATAGTTCACTCTCTAATCCTACAGCACAAACAAATCTTGAATTGTTTATTGCTAACCCAGTTCAAACCAGTTATGTCAATATCCCTCCGAATATCAATGCCAGTTCCATTGCACTTTACAATCTCCAAGGCAAGCAAATGAATCGTTTGCCTGGTTCAGCCGAGCGAATCAAGATGCCTGCAACTTCTGGAATCTACTTTTTGCAATTTGTCTTTGACCAGTCAGTGGTGAATAAGCGAATTGTGGTTAAAGCGCCTTAAGTACATGGGGCACTATACCCCAAATCATCAACTCGTTTTCTTTTCAGTTACTTAAATCGGCCCAAAGCATTATTAGAAGCTCAATAACTTGGGAGAAAAACAGTTGGAGAAAAAACAAGAAGTTTTTCGGTTGTACAAAAACGGTCTAAAAGGACTTGAAAGTATTGAAAATCAATATTTTAAAGTGATTTAGACAACAAAAGAAGGCGAATTGGCTCGATATTTCCTGAAAATTTTCAATTTGAAAATAAAAAAGTTCGAACCGCTGATATTAACCCCATTTTAGACAAAATAGCCCAATTTAACAGAGTAAATCGAAAAAATAAAAAAAGGGATAAATCTAAAAAAGAAGATTTATCCCGTTGTGTACACCCCATTGAGCTATTTTCGAAACAATCCCTGACTTTTTTGAAAAAGATTGGTGATTAGCTTTGGGATAATGAGTGATTTTCTGACACGTTTTTTTTTTTTTTACTTTTAAGTCATGAAAACACATGTACCCTCTTTGGTTGGACTCTTTCTTTGTCCATTTCTGTTTAGTCAAATATTAACTGTTAATGATGGTTCGTCTGTTTCTATTTCGTCTGGTAGTTCCATAACGCTAGATGGATTGGAAATAGCTCCTGATGACACCTATGTCATTAGTGGTGCCAATGATGTATCGCGTTCTGCTACTGCTGCTACTGCAGGATCCAACAGCTCTGTATCTCGTGTTTACAATACTTCTGCTCTACTGTCTGGTTTTACTGGTACACTTACTTTCTCCTATCTTGATGGAGAGCTTAATGATATTGTAGAAGGCGATCTTGTTTTGGAGCTTCAAGCAGATGATGATTCTTGGGCAACCTATGGGGGAACTGTAGATGATGTGAACAATACGGTTAGCTATACATTTAATGACCCTGTTTCTTTTAAAGCCGTTACAGCTAGTAGTGCAAATGCTACACTTACTGTTGAAGACATCTATCCATTAGATTCTAGGATCTCTGTGTATCCAAACCCTACAGCAAACCGAATCTACATACAAGGAGAAAACATTTTGCAAGCAGAACTCTTTGACTTAAGAGGCAGAAAAATAAAAGTCACAAATCAAAAACAGATCGATTTAAGTGACATCACAAGTGGATCGTTTATCCTCAAAGTCACAACAGACAATAACAAAACAAAATCATTTAAAATTTTAAAAAGATGAAAAAAGCTTTATTTTCAATAACATTACTATTTTCAATAACATTACTATTTTCTCAATCAAGTGGAACAGAGTTAGATCAAAATGAAAATTCATTTAATTGGATAAAATTAGGAACACAAGATTGGACTACAAATGATGCTGAAGTAACTACCTACAGAGATGGAACTATAATTCCACAAGTAACAGACTCTAACGAATGGACTGGTCTAACTACAGGTGCTTGGTGTTATTATAATAATGATTCATCAAAAGGAAAATTATATAATTGGTATGCTATAGCGGGAATTCATGATAATGATCCAAATACCCCAAATAAAGAATTTGCTCCTGCTGGATGGAAAGTACCAACTCATGACAATTGGACATTTTTAGAAAATTATCTGATTGCTAATGGTTACAATTATGATGGAACCACTACAGGAAATAAAATAGCAAAATCTATGGCATCTGTTTCGGGTTGGCAATCTACTTCAACTACTGGTGATCCTGGAAACGACACTTCTAGCAATAACTCCTCAGGATTAAATATGTTTCCAAAAGGATGGAGGCATGGGATTAATGGAGGGTTTTTAGATGAGGGATTAAATAACAATTACTGGTCATCCACTATTAGTGAATTTCAAAATCCTGATCATACATCAGAATATTATTCATGGGCAAGAGCGATTGACAATAGAAAGGGAGATTTTGTAAGTTTTCAAAATGAAAATAAAGATGGCATAAGTGTTAGGTTTTACAGAGAATCTTTGCCCGAAATTTTATTGGATGGAATTGTAAGTGCTCAAGATCACCAAATAAAGAATATAGTTGATCCTACTGACGCTCAGGATGCTGCCACTAAAGGTTATGTAGACAGTAATCTTAACTCTTTTAGTGGTAGTTATAATGATTTGACTGATACTCCAACAATGTACACACAAGCCCAGGTTGATGCGCTAATATCAAATTTACAAATTCAAATTTCAGACTTAAAGGGGGAGGTTATTGATAATGAAGGTAATGTTTACAGCTCTGTTCAGTTAGGAGATCAATTATGGACAACCATTAACGCAGAAAACACTACTTACAGAGATGGAACAGCTATACCTCAAGTAACAGATTTAAGTACTTGGCCAAATTTAACAACTGGCGCTTGGTGTTACATTGATAATGACCCAAGTAAAGGGAAATTATATAATTGGTTTGCAGTAGTTGGCATTCACAATGAGGCATCGCTAACCAATACTAGTTTAAGAAAAGAATTTGCACCACAAGGTTGGAAAATTCCAAGTAATGATGATTTTTCATCGTTGGTTAATTATTTGATAGCAAATGGTTATAATCATGATGGCACAGTCACTGGCAATAAACTGGCAAAATCTTTAGCTTCACAATCAGGATGGGCTGTAACAACTGGAAATGGGTTACCGGGAACTGATCAAAGTTTAAATAATTCAAGTGGTTTTAATGCTTTACCTGTTGGTGTATACAAGTTCAATGGAAGTGGGTGGTATTTTCTTAACAAAGGATCTGAGACCGATTTTTGGACTTTAACAGAACACGATAGCGATGAAGATTTAGCAAGGTATGCTTACTTAATTTTTGATAGAGATTGGCTAACGCAATGGTATATACCAAAAAATAATGGTGCCTCTGTTAGATTTATAAAAGAATAGAGTTTTAAAAATATTCCCAAGGATAAAAAATTATTCTAGGGGATAAATTGTACACCTCATTGATCTATTTTCGAAATCATCTATCGTATTTTTAAATTTTTTAAAACAATAGAATTACTTTTTGTAATGTGATTTTTCCTGGGCTATCATAAAGAATTAATTTTTAAAATAAATAGCCCTCCACTTATATCACTTACAATTATGGTACCACTTTTAAAATAGGGATACACACTCCAAGCACCATCAAACAAATCTTCATTTCCCTTTCTTGGGTTATCATGATCATCATCAAACAATAATGAAAATTTCATAGCTCCTGGTTGTGCTTCTTGTTCAATGAAAGTGTCAAAATAATATTTCTCATAAACTTCTTTGGATTCAATATTTTTAATATCTAAAATTCTTAAACCACCTGTATAACTTGCCAAATAGAATAAGTCTCCTACAAGATAGCCATTGTGATCGATGACAGAATGTGGAGATATATATTCAAAATGAACCAATGGTTCATCTAAATCTGAAAAATCTAAAATAATAGTTCTGGTATTTGTGTCGTTATAAAGCTCGTCCAATTCATCACCAACAAAAAAATATTTTTGATCGTCTGTCAACCAACCCTGGTGAACATATTGTGTTTGGCTGTATTGTATACTTGAAATAAATGTTGGATTGGATTTATCGGTAACATCAACAATGACGACTTCGTTTTCATTTGAACCAAAATAAATCTCCCTACCCTTATAGTCGAGATCAGGGCCATTGTAATTGACAATCATTGCATCATGAGAATAACCACTTGCGGAATATCCTCCAGCACTAATTGGGCTCAATGGGTCACTAATGTCAATGAAATGAGCACCGCCATTAAAGGTTTGAGAACCTACAGCATATGCATAACCAGAGTCCTCATTTATAGCAATGTTATGAGCATTCCCAAAGTCATTATAGTGACTATCGGAGGAGAAAATTGTAAAATTAGATACATCTCTTAAATGAGTTAGATCAAATATTTGCATCCCATGGTTTTCTGCCTCTGATACGATACATGCATAATTTCCAAAAACCTTAATATCACGCCATGTACTATCTTCCGTTTGTGTAGGTAATTTTCCGACTATGACCGGTTGGTTAGGAATTGTAATATCAATAAACGCTGTTCCATTATCAAGGCCTATAATAGCGTATTCTCTTCCTGTTTGAGAATCAGTCCAACCCCAACAGTCATTTGCCATTGTTGCGTTTAGTTGCTGTAGGCTTATTGTATACATCAGGTCAATACCCATACATTCATATCCTCCAGCATTTCCATCAATACATTCATTGGCAGGAGTCACATTTAGATTTTTCTGTAAATATTTGATTTGAGATTGTAACTGATTGATCTGATATAAAAGATATGATTTTGAAACGGCATCCTGAAGATCAGTAGGGTCTGATAGGTCTTTAATTTGACTATTGTTTACACTAATCTGAGCATGTAGGCTAATGCAAAATTTCAAACAAAAAAAAACAATCATAATATTTCGCATGATTCTAAATTAATAAATTTTAGGTTCTCATGATTTGATATAATCTTAAAAAAAATATTCCCAAAAACAAAAAAATATTCTTGAGGATAATCGTACACCCCATTGAGCTATTTTCGAAACAATCGCTGGTTTTATTGAAAAGTATGAAATGTTGTAGAAATACTAAAAAATAAACTTTTTAAAACGGATTTATTTTTAAAAATCCGAATGATCCATTATCAACTGCTACAACAGCTTCGTTTTCATTAGTTAATGTTATTGCTTCACCAGCCCAATCTCCTCCCTCAGTATCGAAATAAATATTTTGCCATTCAACCTTACCACTTTCACTAAACTTTATTAGGTATACAACCCATTGATTTGAAGAAGTTCCATTTGAATCACAATACGCATTATAATTTTCATACTCATCTCCAGATCCAGCAATAATAATACACCCTCCATCATTAGTGCCTTTTACATCCCAAGTTTCGTCGTGTATATATTTCGGGTCAAATCCTCTTGGGTTTCCCACTTTAGATTCCCAAATTTTATCGCCATCAAGATTAATTTTCATAGTGTAGGTATCCCAATTTTCTGTATCAGAAAGAGTGTGTCCCGTTAGGAAAATATTACCATCTAGGTCAATATCCATTCCGAAATTATGATCACTTTGTGTCCCACCATATCTTTTACTCCAAATAACGTTTAATGAAGTATCCATTTTTAAAAGAACATAATCGTTTGCTTCATCACTCAATCCACTTACAAAGAAATAATTATTGTAAACTTCAATTCGATACGCTTGTGCTAAATATTCCTTTATGGATTTTGTTTGTATTAAATTGCCTGTTTCACTCAAGACGGATATTGTAGCTTGACCTTCTGTAAAAAAAGTGTTTTGACTGTCAATTGCATTATTGTATCCTACTGCTATAAGCTCATTTTGATATTCAACAATATGCTCAAATGCATCTGACCCACCCAAATCAAAAGTTTTTGAACTAATAATTTCTCCTGAAGATTTTTCAAGTTTAATTATAGCGCTATTTTCGTCTAATGCACCAACTACAAGGTACGCGTCATCCGACTCAATGACTGCATTACCTAAATTACTTTTCAGTTGACCAATTTCTTTCGACCATAATAAATCGCCAGCATTATCTGTTTTTATGACTAATATTTTTGAGCTAGGGATATACCCTGTTTCACCTACTTGCAAAAAACCCCCATCAATACAACTCATGATAAAATGTCCGTGAGACTCCTCACCGCTACCATTATATCCTTTGAACCATGAGGATTTAGGTGCGTTTTCATTTAATTCCAAACCACAAGAATCTATGTTTAAATTGTCCGCATTTTCGTTAATGTTAGAGTTACATGAAACAATTAAGCAAAGCCCTGCAAAAAATAAAAAAATTAATTTTCTCATTAAGAGTTAGATATAGTCAAATCTACCAAAAAAATATTCCCAAGGATAAAAAATTATTCTTGGGAATAAAATCGTACACAAGGTGGGACTTGAACCAACGATCCCAATGCTTAAATATTTGTCATTTTTGACAAATCTTCTCCAAAATAGTTGGACTTTACTCCTTTTGACTCCACAAATTATTTCTAGGGACAATAATTTATTCTTGGAAACAACTTTTTTAACAAAAAAGTTAAATCCTCCCCAAAATAGTTCGACTTTACTCCCCTAGTCTCGAGGGCATTATTCCCAAAAATAAAATTTTGTTTTTGGGGATATTTATTTGTTATAAAACATCACAACGTGTAGTGCAATATCCAGCCAATATACAAGTATTTGTTCTACTAAACTTTTTTGTTACAATTGAGCTTGATAAAATAATTAGTTGATTTTACACAGTATCAATTAAAGATTTTAATTTAGATCAACCCAGCCCGTTGTGCTTATATATGTTTTAAAACACAAATCGTAGTCAGTATAAGCTGTATTACTATAAAAAGATTTTCCATTTGGATACGGGTTTGTATTGTCTCTTGCCCACATGAATACATCTTCAAAAAAAGATGTTGATGTAAGGTGAATGGTATACTTACTTCCTTGAGTGATTTCAACTCCACTAATATCGACACTAATCCATTCTGCAGTTGAAGAGCTTGTAGATAGCCCCGTTGAAAACAACACATTACCTTCAGTTCCTTCACCCTCTCTTAAAGTAAGAGTTACATTATTGTCTGGTTGTCCATACATTCCATTACTCAGTTTTACATCAATCTTTGATAAACTTCCCGAGCTTCCAGCTGTAAAGCTTTGAGCCGTATTAGAATTATCAAAAAGTTGATTTTGATTTTCTTGACTTTGATCCAACTCCTGACCAGCTGATCCACTATAACCAATAAACTTTTCCGAATCAGCGTTAAAAACAATAGTTCCAGCTTCTGGATTTAAGTTATCAATCTCAGCTTGTGTAAGCGGATTTAATTTTAAGAAATTTGAAGTCACATTTCCAGAAAGGTCTCCACTAAAAGAAGTAGGCTTATCACTTAAATCATTATAACTCCCACTAAAAGAGTTTACATTACTGTCTACATAACTTTTTGTAGCTGCATCCTGAGCATAAACGGGATCGGCTACATTTTTTATTGAATTATTTTCTATACTAACATCGCCGCTCAATAATATGTCTGCAGGAAGTGTTGGACCATTTCCTGCTACAAATGTTGGCGTCGAACTACTTCCATTCAAATTGATGGTGTTAGAGTAATCACTCTCATCAGTGAATGCAGCTCCTTCATTTTTAATATTCATCAATAAAATGGTTTCGTTTGTTTTTTCCCATCTCAATTGAGGCGTAAAATCCCCTGAATACAAAGCACTCCCCACAACATATCTCATTCCACCAATGTATCCATCAAGGTAGCTGGTGTTCCAAAAGATTGCTCCAATATTAATGGTATTGGCATTTATCATCCAAACTCCTTTTACAGAACCATCTTCTTGAGCACACTCAGTAGTGCCTAAAAGTGTTCCGTCAAGGTACAAGCTAACAACACTTCCAGATCTAACATAAGCAATATGATACCATGTGTCTGTACCAATTGTACTTGTACTTCCAAACGTTCTATCACCACTACAGACGGAGTTTGAATTTAAACGCATCCCTATTCTGTTATCTATCAATGCCGCATAATCATGTTGTTGCCCTCCAAAAAAAGGAGCCAATCTTTGTCCATTGAAACCTTTGGAAGTGAATTTAACCCATATCTCGTAGGTGAAATCAGCAGTGGCATTAAATCTGTCATCCGCATTTGAAATGGTAAGATACTGTTGATCTGATGCGTCAAAAAGAATACTGTTTTGAGCATAGGTTAAAGATGTAATTGAGACTAAAAAAATTATAAAAATATTTTTCATTGCTTGATGATTTTAAAAGACTGTGTGCTGTTTGTTTCTGTAGTGACTTGAAGGATAAATGAGCCGTTGTTTAAGTTCCCTAAATCCAATTGATCTTGGCTTGTTTCCATTACTTTTCTGCCCATAAGGTCAAAGAGTTCCGCTTTTGAGTTTGTGTCTGCTTGTATGTAAATACGATTGGATGTTGGGTTGGGATAAACGAAGATGCTACTGCCAGCAGGGTTTATGCCTTCAATAGTTAGTGTAGCACCTGCTGCGCTGGCCGTTACGGCTTTAAAGGACACCGCATCATTAAAGGTATAGCTCACGGTATTGTTTGCTTCATCAACAGTTCCTGGGTAGGACGTCCAGCTGTCATCACTTGCTTGGAGTTCCAAAACAAGATCTCCTTCCGCTATCCCATTAAGCTCCCCCTCAAGGTAAGAGAAAGTAAGTGTACCGGTAAATCCAGACAGTAAAGCAGCTGAGCTGTATACTCGAGACACGGAAGTATTTGAGCCCGAAGTAACGGCAGTAGCAGAACGCGAGACATCATTGGCACCATTAATCACATAGGTATCAGCAGGAGCAATCTCCAAACCACCAAGGGTAACAGAACTTCCAGAAGCAATAGAAACAGAGGATCCAGAATTAACTGTTAATATTTGACTAAATAAGAATGGAGAACCAAAAAATATAAAAAAGAGAAGTAAATGTTTTTTCATCTTTTAAATGTAAAAAAAAAAACGAAAAGTGCCTTTAACTAATTATATAGAGTAAGAAGAATTAAATCAGTCTCGAAATTGTTCGACTTTACTCCCTCCGACTCCACTAATTATCAAGCGAGATGCTGATTTACTTTAGGTATTTTATTTCAAGTATCATTGTGGAAAGTTTTGGAATGATTTTAGTACATTTACAGTGCTATGAAACTAAATTTTTCCACTTCAGGGATCACTTTTACACGTCATGCTCCCAAGAAGCAAACTCCTTTCGAGCGTCTTTTTGAAATTTTTAAAGAGCTGATTACACATACATCTGGCGATTTTGACGAGGCTATTGATTGGTTGCGCGAACTGGATAAAGAATGCGGACTAACCAACTCAGAATATACCATAGATGATTTTGTCGAAGATTTGCTAAAACGTGCTTATATAGAACCAAAAGGAAACGGTACAGGAGAAGGCACGGTTATGTCACTCACCCCCAAAACAGAAAAGCTATTACGCGAACACGCATTGAAGCAAATTTTTGGAAAACTCAAAAAAGCAGGAAGCGGTAACCACAAAACCAAAAGCACTGGGAAGGGCGCAGACGATACTGGCGAATTTAGGGCCTATCAATTTGGCGACCCATTAGAGAAAATATCCATGACCGAAAGCTTGCGCAATGCACAAATACGTTCCGCAGGTGATGACTTTACATTGCATCACGACGACCTCGCGGTAGAAGACAGTTATTACAATACGCAAATGAGTACTGTTTTGATGATTGACATCAGTCATAGTATGATTTTATACGGCGAGGATCGCATTACGCCAGCCAAAAAAGTAGCCATGGCACTGGCGGAGTTTATCACCACACGATACCCAAAAGACACCCTCGATGTTTTGGTGTTTGGAAACGATGCTTGGCCTATTGCGCTCAAAGACATCCCGTATTTACAAGTAGGGCCTTACCATACCAATACTGTTGCAGGACTTACCTTGGCGATGGATTTGTTACGCCGAAGAAAAAATAGCAACAAACAAATCTTTATGATTACGGATGGAAAGCCAAGTTGTTTAAAAAACTCCGATGGCACCTATTATAAAAACAGTATGGGACTAGACGATCATATTGTGGATAAGTGTTACAACATGGCACGGCAGGCGCGAAAACTTCACATCCCCATCACCACGTTTATGATTGCACAAGATCACTATTTAAAAGAGTTTATTCGGAATTTTACAGAAGCTAACAAAGGAAAGGCATTCTTTACAGGACTAAAAGGCTTAGGCGAAATGATTTTTGAAGACTATGAACAGAACAGAAAAAAAAGATTGAGATAAATGAAAAAGGGTACTACACTGGGGGCATTAAAAAAATCGGATTACAAACCCCTTTCCATTCAACAAGAACTGGCACAAAACCTCAGAGGTCGTATGCAAAGTGGCCAACCAACATTTGAAGGGCTTTTGGGCTATGAAAATACGGTTATTCCCGACGTAGAACGAGCACTACTTTCGGGACATAGTATCAATTTGCTAGGTTTAAGAGGGCAGGCCAAAACCAGACTGGCACGGCAGCTCACGCAATTATTAGACGAATGGGTTCCCGTGGTCGAAGGTTCTGAAATAAACGATGACCCCTTAGATCCTGTCAGCAATTTTGCTAAGGCACGAATTGCAGAAAAAGGAGATGATACACCCATCACTTGGCTGCATCGTGACGATCGCTTCTTTGAAAAACTAGCCACACCAGACGTAAGCGTAGCCGATCTGATTGGCGACGTAGACCCTATAAAAGCAGCGAACCTTAAACTGTCCTATGCCGATGAGCGCGTAATTCATTTTGGTATGATTCCAAGAGCGCACAGATGTATTTTTGTTTTAAACGAATTGCCTGACTTACAGGCACGGATACAGGTGGCTCTTTTCTCTATTTTACAAGAAAAAGAAATTCAAATCCGTGGTTTTAAGCTCCGGTTACCAATTGAAACCCAATTTGTATTTACCGCCAACCCTGAAGATTACACCAATCGCGGCAGTATCGTGACTCCACTCAAAGACCGTATCGGTTCTCAAATTTTAACGCACTACCCGCACAACTTGGAAACAGCAAAGGCCATAACCCGGCAAGAGACACAGACAAATAAAGCAGTCCAACAGGCCATTCACGTTCCAGAACTGGCACGTGATATTTTGGAGCAGATCGGTTTTGAAGCAAGAAAAAGTGAATATGTAGATTCAAAAAGTGGCGTGAGTGCGCGAATGAGCATCACGGCTTTTGAAAATCTTATGAGCGCTGCTGAACGACGTATGCTGATATCTGGCGAGCAAAATACGTCCATTAGAATGTCTGACTTTTTGGGGATTATCCCTGCGATAAACGGAAAAGTAGAGTTGGTTTATGAAGGCGAACAAGAAGGGGCGGAACAGATTTCTTTCCACTTGATCAATCAAGCTGTAAAAACCTTATTCCCAACATACTTTCCAGATATTAAAAAACTTGAAAAGCAAGATGAGGAAGGACCTTATGATCTGTTATTGGGGTGGTTTTATGGGGATAACGAATTGTTTTTGGAAGATAATCTTCCTGAAAATGTTTTTCAAGACACCCTAATGAATGTTCCTAACTTAAAAAAACTAATTGCAACTCATCAAGCAGATTGTCCGGCCGAAGAGCTGTTTTTTATGATGGAATTTTTGTTGTGGGGACTGGAGGCAAACAAAAAGCTAAATAAATACAGAACGATGGAGGGCTTTCAGTTTAAAGATGGTCTTGGAAATTTATTGTCAGGGATTTAAATTCTGTTCAAAGGCTTTTAAAATTGTTTAAACTCACATCGAATTTTTTGAAATTTTTCTTAAATAATAAATTATATATGGATATAATCTATAAAACCATCAATTGATTACTAGAAAAAATTTAGATCTAACTTAGCAGCAAAATAATAATTTTATGTATCGTTTCAATACCAATGATTATCTATTAAGAATACCACTATTCATCATTTTTTTCTGGTTTGGATTACTCAAAGTAATTGAACTATCGCCGGCTCGAGAGTTAATTATAGACACTGTCTATTGGATGCCCTTTTTAAATCCTGAGCAATGGGTGATCGTTATTGGCTATTGGGAAATGGTTATCGGTTTGTTTTTTTTAACAAAAAAAACGACGTTCTATGCCATGCTACTCCTCTTTTTACAAATGGGTGGAACATTCATGCCTTTGGTTTTATTGTCCTCGGTTACATTTCAAAATGCAAACTTTTTTTTACCGACACTTGAGGGGCAATATATCATAAAAAATATCATCATTATTGCCGCGGCACTTGTTGTTGGAAGATATTATCTAAACCAATCTTTTTTTGGGCAAATTTTGAAACGTAAGAAATAAATATACCCCGTATAATTGAATAGGTTGCCTATTTTTCCTGTGCGAACTACTTTAAAATCGAGAGAAACGCGATTAAATATCAACCTCAATCCTCAGATTTTATATTTGTAATAATTCCTCAAAAAAAACTCGAATTTACTCCCCTAGAGTACACGAATTAATTTTTAATTACAAAAATTTGTTGCTGAAAATAATTATCTTTAGCTACCAAAATAAAATAGAGGCTTTTCAGGAAGTTGTATTTGAATATTCTTTGAACATCTCTCTTAAAATAGTTTGATTGCACTCCATTAGCCACTACAAAATCTTTTAAATGTCATTATGATTGTTTTATATTTTGATCCTGGGTTAGGAGCTATGCTGGTCCAAGCTTTAATTGCTGCTGCTGCTAGCGTGATTGTTTTTTCAAAAAATGTGAAGGCTAAAATTCAAAACTTTTTTTCTAATAAAAAAGGAAAAAAACCTCATCAAGATTCAATAAACATCAATGAGGATGAGAGCAAGTTCTGATTCGTTTAGAAACAATCATAGTTCTTCATTTAGAGACCCAAGCGGTTATGTGTTTGTGGACAACAACGTTCTTAAAAGAGCTGTCTTGCCCAAATATTTTACGCAATACAATGCTCTTAAAGCGTCAGGGTTTTATAAAAAAGTCATTAAACACAGTTTACTCATTCCTCATAACGAATCAAAAACAACTAAAGATAGCATTGAACTGATCCCAGAGGAAATCCCATTTATCACATACCCTTATGAATGGTCATTTAGTCAGTTGAAAGATGCTGCCCTACACACATTAAAACTACAAAAGTACGCAGTGAGGAATGGTTTTATCCTGAAGGATGCAACTGCATTCAACATTGCTTTCCACCGCGGAAACCCCATTTTTATAGATACCCTTTCATTTGATTTTTATACCCCAGACAGCCCATGGAAAGCATTTAAAATGTTTGTGCAACACTTTTTGTCACCTCTTGTTTTGGCTCACTACCATGGTCCAACAATTTTAAAATTACTACAAACTCATATCGATGGAATTCCCCTTTCATTGACAACATCTCTCCTACCTCGAAAATCAAAACTTAACCCAACGATTTTAACAAATATCCATCTATTAGCAAAGGCAGAACGGAAATATAAAAATCAAACAGACAAAAAAACCAAAGAGATTAAAGTTAAAAAGGAAAGACATCTAAATCATCTCGATGCATTGTACAGCTTTATTCAGGGTTTGAATGTCAATCAACAAACTGAATGGGGAAATTATTACGAAAATATTCACTACGACGACACTGCGCTTGATTTTAAAAAAAATCAAATATCAGAATGGATATCATATTTAAACGTAAAAACAATAGTTGATATTGGCGGAAATGACGGTACCATGGTAAGGTCATTTAGTCATGATTTGGATTTAGCAATTGTTGGAGATATTGACGAAAATGCGGTGGACTTAAATTATCAGAAAATTAAAGAACAGAAGGGCGGAAATATTATTCCATTTTTATTAGACATTCTGCAACCAACTCCTGCATTAGGGTTCGACAATAAGGAGAGATTCTCAATTATCGATAGACTAAACCAATGCAAACCTGATTTAACGCTTGCCCTAGCATTGATTCACCACATCTCCCTAAGTGGAAATGTTCCTTTTTTGAAAATTGCAGAATTTTTTGCTCGATTCTCTAATGATTTGATCATCGAATTTCCCAATAGAGATGATAAAATGGTTCAACTGTTATTGGATCAAAAAAGAGATTTTAAAAATCATTTTGACTTTTATTCGGAAGATAACTTTGAAAAAGATTTTGGCGTTTTTTTTGAGATCAAGAAAAGAGTGGCTATTCCCAAAAGCAATCGGATTTTGTATCAAATGGAAATCATATAATTCAATAGTTTATGAAAAATTCAGTAGCCAAACACAATCCCATATTGATTGGAGCACTTTCTGGAATGTTTCCAGCAATCTACTATTGTGTTAAAAATTTTGGGCTTGTTTATTCATCTCGTCATTTGTTGTTTTTTACAATCTGCTTTGTTATACTTCCTATTATTATTTCTGTTGTTGTCAATACAGTTCTTTCCTCATACAAATATCATCAGCTCAAAAAACACTGGAATCCTTTTTTTAGTTTTGTTTACTTTTTCGGTTCAATCAATTTTTTAAATTTTGGAGGGAAGTTAGAGTTGCTTCTTTATCCTTGTATTTTATTGGGAGGGATTGTGTTTAGCTATGGATTTAGGGCACATTTTTCCAAATTTCTTTTTTTTCAATTCCTTTTGACCACTTATGCGGTGTTTAATTTAGGTGCAAGCTTTTTTAAGTATGCCAATGTGTCCACCGAATGGAAAAATCATAATGATGACATCGAACAAATAAAACTTATTCATCGCCCAAACATCTATCTTTTTCAGCCAGATGGGTATGTCAATTTTAGTGAAATTAATAAAGGGTATTACAAGTTTAACAATTCCGATTTTGAAAATTATCTGACCCAAAAAGGATTTATTAACTACGATGGATTTAGAAGCAATTATGCCTCAACCCTTACATCAAATAGCTCTTTATTTATGATGAAACATCATCATTATTTTTATAGACCAGAAAAGGGTGACCTTTTTAATTACAGAAAGCATATTGTTACAGAAAATGCGGTTCTTTCAATCCTTAAAAATAACAATTATCAAACGCACTACATTGTAGAAAACCCATATATATTGGCTAATGTTCCAAAGCTTGGATTTGATTCTGTCAACATCTCATACGATGAGTTTGGACCTTTATTCCAGTGGGGTAACCCTGTACATGATGTTTACGCAGACTTAATGACTTTAGTCAATCAAAATACTTCTACTCCACAATTTTATTTTGTAGAATTTTATAAGCCAAGTCATGTAAGTACAACAAAAAAACTTAGCATAGGGAAAGAACAAGAAAGAAAACTATGGATAGATCGTCTAAAAGAAGCCAACAAATTGCTCGTTAATCTTGTAGATTCTGTATTGGAAAGAGACCCTAATGCACTAATCGTAATTCTTGGTGACCACGGGGGCTACGTTGGTTTTGACTTTACCGGACAAATGGAGAAGAAAATTTTGATTCGCGACCTAATTTATTCGACCTTTAGCACCCAACTTTCAATCTTATGGCCTAGTGAAAAGTTAAAACAATCATCCGCTGAAATCAAATCTACAGTGAATGTGTTTAGGCATGTCTTTTCAAATCTTGCTGAGGATCCAAAATACACAAAACATCTTGAACCAAACGAGAGTTGGAATATTGTATTAGATAAAGAGGAAAAGGGTATTTTTAAATACATAGATGAAAATGGAGAGATCGATGTATCACCAATACGTTAAGTGTGAATTACATCAATGTTTATCCACCTAGTACGTTCTTATTTAGTAGTCCAATATCGGTGTTTGGCTGATCAATTGCATTTCTGGAAGGTTTGAGATGTCGTATTGGTATAAATCTGTATCGCCCACAATCAAAGCATGCGGATAATCAATGATCACATCGTAAGCAAACTGTATGGGGGCGCTATTTACGATGTTTGGTTTTGTTGCAGTGCTCACATCAACAATTTTGATGCCTGCTGTTCCATCACAGATGATGACATGATCGTTGTAGATTCCTAAACCATGAGGGTTATACATATCTTTTCGAGAGACTACCGAAAGATTTTGAGGGTCTTGAATATCTATGATTTGAAGCTCATTGATGTCAGTAAAGCAGTTGGTCCCTCCACGTAGTGTCAAATAGGCATGATTAGAATCCGCTACAACTGGGTCACAACTTCTCATATGCTCAATTCGGTTGATATAGTCAGGGTCTGAAGCGTCTGAAACATCATACACAAGCATTCCGTTGACTGAACCGACAAACAGCAAATCATTTAATTGAAACAAAGTTTCGGCCTGTGTTTCAGTATTTTTTTTGATCCATGGACTTGGCTTGTAATCACTTCCGATTTGAAATAAAACCAACTCATTAAAGTTAATCGTATATAAATAGCCATTTATCGGCAAAAACCGCGTCATAGATCCCGCTGTGCTTGTTTGCTGGACGCCATCTATATTTCCATCTTCAGAGGTAAGTGCTATGTCTGGTATCGCACCATCATTATAATAACGATAGTCGTACAAACTACGTTTTTCACGTATAGTTTCAGTTTGCCAATCCACAACAATTCCCTTGGTTTTATCGGGATATTCACTATATTCAATATATGAGTTGGGCTCTTCCCAAATCTCAAATGGGAAGTTCCAAAAGGCATCGTAGTCAAATACGTTTTCAACAGTATAGTTCTCTTTAAATTTTGGAGATAATATGTCACTAACGTCAAACACTGCCAAAGAAGAAAACATATCGACATAAAGATGATCATCGACAATAGACATGTCTAAATTACCAGGAATAGATAGGAATGAAAGGTTTGTTGGATTTGAAGGGTCGGTGTGATCCACGATGTGAATTCCCTCCATCGGTTCGTTGACAAATACATAATTTTGATAGGTGATAATTTTACCTAGAGACGTCTGTTCTTTAGGTTCTTCAACAACAACTTGGTCTGCAATTGAGGATGCCGTTTCGTAGACTGGTGTTACGTATGTCACATCCACCCATTCTTCATCGGTGGTATTGAAACTGTCCCACTCACAGGAGGCAGTAAAAAAAATAGCGATTAACAATAAAAGTTGTGTTTTCATCGGTTCGTTAGTTTTCAAAAAATAATCAAATATCATGCCGTATCATCTGCAACAAACGAGCTATTCTGGATACACTTCACGTAAATGATAGGCATTGATCAGCTTCTCTACCAAGACTTTTTTGATACGTTCAATTTCACGTAAACTGATGTCCGCTTCAGCAAATTGATTTTCCTCTGCCTGTTCTTCAATGATTTTTTCCACGAAATTTGCGATTCCCTCTGCTGTTGGTTCTTGTAAACTTTTTGATGCTGCCTCAACACTATCAGCCATCATCAAGATTGCAGTTTCTTTAGAATATGGTTTTGGTCCTGGATAGCAAAACAAAGCTTTATCTATGTTTTCATCTTCCTTTTTCGCCTTGTGGTAAAAATAACGTGTGGGTGAGGTACCATGATGAGTACGGATAAAATCAATAACACGGTCTGGCAAATTGTTTCGCTTGGCAATTTCAATCCCTTCCGTGACATGATTCAAAATCAGGCGACTACTCTCAAATGGATCAAGCTCGTGATGAGGGTTATAATTGGTGGATTGATTTTCGCTGAAATACAATGGGTTATTCATTTTCCCAATGTCATGATATAAGGCCCCGACTCGAACAAGTAAGGCATTTGCATCGACCTCATTAGCAGCCGCCTCGGCTATATTTGCAACCTGCAAAGAGTGATGAAATGTGCCCGGTGCCTTCTCTGAAAGGGTTCGAAGTAGTTTCGAATTAGTGTCTGAAAGCTCGAGAAGGGATAAATCAGAAACTAGCCCAAAAATCTTTTCAAACACATAAACCAAAGGGTGTACAAAAAGGATTCCCAAGCCGTTGATTAACAAAAATCCAAGATGATCCAGCGATACGGTTGAGAGATTTGCTTCATATATCAAATGAAAAGACACATAGGTAATCACATAAGAAGTAACAATAAGTACGACAACCACAAAGATATTGGCGCGCTTATATAAATCCGTGACAGACAAGGTAGCGATTGCTCCAGCTACGAGTTGCATAAACAAAAAGGAGAAGTCACTCGGCACCATAAAACCAATGAGTAACAAGCCCATCAGAAAAACAAAAAAGGCAAGTCGTGTATCAAAGAAAGTTTTGAGCAGCAATGGTACGATACATAGGGGTACTACATACACAAAGTTGATATTGTTCGCCATGGCCAATTTGATAGCTGTCACCATGATTAAAATTGTTGAAAACACAAAAACAAGTTTGGTGTTATTTTCAAAAACCAATGGGCGATAGCGCCATAGAAATAAAAAAATGAGAAATATAATCAGTGACACAAGAAGAGAATATCCTACTACGATTGACTGTTCACTGGAAGCCCATAAATCATTGAGATATTCAACTTTTAAGGAGTTTAGAATTTGAAATCTCCTTTGATCGACCACCTCACCTTGCGCAATGATGCGCTCTCCTTCAGCAACCACCCCACGAGTAGGAAGAATAAGCGACAGTGATTCTTCTAACTTTTGTCTTGTTAGGATAGAGTCAAGAACAAGATTTGATTCGATATATTCGTTTAAAATCAATCGATTAGAGGCGTTGGCGATCACACTGTCCAGAAGAGGACTTTGGTTTGAAAATGGAAGAGAATCATTTATTTTCAGATCTGAAAATATCAGTTTTTGTGCACTGTTTTCTTTGACAAGTAAAATTGGCTTTGCGCTTTGTACAGCAAACGAAGCATCTACAAGCCCAGGTGTGTAGAGACTTGTCAGGTAACGATCCCATGCCCGTAGCAAAACTGATGAAGAAATCGGAGTTCCCTGTTGACGAATCCACTTTCTCGTTCGTTCAAAAGACCGTTGTTCAGCTAAGGTATCCCTCGTAAAGATAAGCGGGCTTTCTTGCTCTATGGCAAGACGTTCACTGGAAAGCTCTTCCTCTGATTTAGCAATTGGGAAGTCAAAAGGAGCGAGAAGTGTTTCGTATGGCCAGGGCTTTCCAGTTTGATAACTGTACTTAAACCCCCCACTACGTGGAAATAGATAAACCAAACAGACCGTCGTGATCAAAAAAAGGATGATCTTATAGATAAAAGACTGATGTTTGTAGAAAAATTGCATAGCTGTCTTATCTGTCAAAAATACGTTTTCTCCTTATCTTTCGCCAATCGATTCCAATTTGTTTGTATTTTTGGCATATGCAATATGGAATTTGCCCACTGAGTATTGTCCCTTTACGGGCAGAACCAAAAAACGCTAGCGAACAAACTTCACAACTGCTCTACGGAGAATTTTTTACCATTTTAGACCTTCAAAAATCGTGGTCAAAAATCCAGAACGAAAGTGATGCATATCAGGGGTGGATAAACAATAAGCACTTTCAGTTTATTGAAAAAAGCATCTTTCAAAAACTCCAAGCTACCAAAAAGAGATATGCAGCAGAGCTGGTTGACTTTATTTGGAAAGAGGATGATATCCTCTTTCCAACACCGATTGGAAGTTTGGTGAGTTCAGCCCAAATCCTCGGTCATCGATTTGAGGGAAAAGAGCTGGTTGAAACCAAACCAAAAAGCAACCTTGTCAGTACAGCACTTCATTACCTGAACAGCCCTTATCTGTGGGGTGGCAAATCCCCTTTTGGTATTGATTGTTCTGGCTTTGTACAATGTGTTTATCAACTCCATGGAATCCAGCTACCACGAGATGCTTATCTACAAGCTGCGCACGGTGAAACCCTTGGATTTATTGACGAAAGTGAGCCAGGCGATCTGGCATTTTTTGATGATCAAGATGGGAAAATCACCCATGTCGGTATCATTATGCCTGACTACCATATTATTCATGCATTTGGGCAAGTGAGAATTGATCGTTTAGATCAAACTGGCATTTTTAACAACTCCCTCAATACGCACACACACAAGCTTCGTGTAATCAAGAAAATTATGTAGTAAAGTTACATAAACTATTGCCCTAAAGCTTCAAGCTTTTCCTTCATCTTTTTAAAGTTGGCAGCATCGCCAATCGTGCCAAATATATTTTTCAAGGTAGTCAATGCCTCAACATTTGAGGGGTCGATTTCAGTAAGATTTTCCAATACTGGCACAGCTTCTAAAAACAACCCTTCTCTTTGCTTCTGCAATTGTTCGTATTTGATGTTATCGGCACGTGAATTACCCAAAGAGTTCATTTTTTCAACCAGCTCTGGTTCGCCGTCCAAAATCAGTGCTGCCAAGTTGAGGTATGATGCAGCGTATGATGGATCTAATTCGATAGCACTCTCGTAATATGAGCGCGCTTTGGCTCGATCTCCTTGTTCAGCAGTTATCACACCCAGATTGAAGTATAGAATGTGATTATTCGGATCCTTCTCAATTGCCTCTTTCATCAAGTCAGCAAACTTTTGCTTATCACCCAATTGAATGTACAAGTTTGCCTCTGTACGAATCAGACCAACATCTAAAGGATTTACTGCACGAGCATCTTTAATTGCCCCTATCGCCAAATCATTTCGTTTTTGTTGAACATAAATCAGCGCAATGTTTTTGATAATTTCTGGAAGTTTAGATTCCGTCATTTCCGATCTGAAGTTCGAATACGTTTTCAACTTTTTGAAAAGAGCATAATTTTCCGCAGACAATTCAACCTCTTCCCCAGTTTCATTTTCGGTAGCATAAAACTTTTCTATAGAACCTGTATAATCTAAATCTCTAAGTTCTTGATAATAAGCAAGAGCTCGATCATAATCACCTCCATTTACTGCACTAGATGCAGCATAATACAAATAATCGGTATTATTTTCTTTGTCAATATTATAAACCAAAATTAACAGGTCTGCGGCCTGGGCGTAGTTCTCATTCTGATTTTCATCAATCGCTTTGTTAATCGCTTCTATGCTTAAATCGTTCATCAATTTGTCGATTTCTGAAGTGTATTTAGAAGACCCATTTTCAGATTCGAGTTGACGAGCAGAATCAAAAGCAGCAAAAGCAGCTTTGAAATCTTTTTGACCGCCATATATTTTACCAGCTATAAACTGATATTGTGCCTGATATTTAAGCACCGAGCCCTCGACAACAGACTGTAGGGATAATAATTGATTCAGAGCAGTATCATAATCTTGACTCTCTACGAGTTTATCTACTGCTTTGAGTTCTTTTTTTTGTCCATAAACGGAAAAAGAAAGTATCAAAATAAATGGAATAAGGGATTTATTAAACATGGTATTTCGTTTGATGGTTAATCTATCTTTAAGATTCATTTTCAGTTTCAGAAGTCATGTCGACCTCAATATCTTCAACGTCTTCAATGTCTTCGTCATCTTTCAGCACTTTTGCAACAGCTGCGATAGTGTCATCATCGCGAAGATTGATTAGGCGGACCCCTTGGGTTGCTCTACCCATAACTCGAAGGCTTTCAACCTCCATGCGAATAGCAATACCTGATCGGTTGATAATCATCAAGTCATCGCTGTCTGAAACATTTTTGATCGACACAAGACTTCCCGTTTTTTCAGTTATCGAAATGGTCTTGACTCCTTTTCCTCCCCGATTGGTCATACGGTAGTCTTCCAATTTGGAACGCTTTCCATAACCATTCTCGGAAACAACCAATATATCGGAATCCATATCATTTACAGAAACCATACCGATTACTTCATCTGCATCATTTGCCAATCGGATACCGCGAACACCTGAAGCGTTACGACCCATTGGTCTGGTTTTGTTTTCTTCAAAGCGAATCGCTTTACCAGACTTTACCGCTAGCACAACTTGCGATTGACCTGTGGTCAACTTTGCTTCCAACAAAACATCCCCATCCTTGATCGTAATGGCATTAATTCCATTTGATCGAGGTCTTGAGTATTGCTCTAAAGAAGTTTTTTTCACTTGACCCTTCTTTGTCGCCATGATGACATAGTGAGAGTTAATGTATTCCTCGTCTTTTAAGTCCTGCGTGCAAATAAATGCCATGACCTTATCGTCTTGTTCGATATTGATCAAGTTTTGGATAGCGCGACCTTTTGATGTTTTAGATCCTTCTGGGATTTCAAATACGCGTAGCCAAAAGCATCTTCCCTTTTGGGTGAAAAAGAGCATATATTGGTGATTTGTACCAACAAATAGATGCTCCAAGAAGTCTTCATTTCTTGTCGTTGATGCCTTTTGACCAACACCACCGCGGTTTTGTGTTTTGTACTCAGCTAGAGGAGTTCTTTTGATATAGCCCGCATGAGAAATTGTAATCACAACCTTTTCATCTGGAATCATATCCTCAATGCGGAATGATCCGCCCACAAAGTTGATTTCTGATCGACGATCATCACCGTATTTTTCAACAACGTGATTGGTCTCCGTTTTGATGATGCCCATACGACGGTCTTTATTATCGAGGATGTCCTTAAGATCTTCAATCGTAGATAACAGTTCGTCATATTCTGCACGCAATTTATCTTGCTCCAGTCCTGTCAACTGGCGTAAGCGCATTTCAACAATGGCTTTGGCTTGCACCTCCGAAAGACTAAATTTTGCAATTAACTTTTGTCGGGCTTCTTCTGCATTTGAAGATGCTTTGATCAATGCAATAACCTCATCAATGTTGTCAGAAGCGATAATCATCCCCTGGAGGATATGTGCTCGCTCTTCCGCTTTTTTGAGCTCAAAAGTGGTTCGACGTACAACCACTTCGTGACGGTGGTCGATAAAATGCCCAATAAGTTGCTTGAGATTTAATAATTCAGGACGGCCATTGACCAATGCGATATTGTTCACACTAAAAGAAGATTGCAAAGAAGTGTACTTGTACAACATATTGAGAACAATATTGGGTACTGCATCTCTTTTCAGAATGTAAACGATTCTCATCCCTTTTCGATCGGACTCATCGCGAATGTTTGAAATCCCCTCAATTTTTTTGTCATTGACAAGTTCTGCGGTCTTGCGAATCATTTCTGCCTTATTGACCTGATAAGGGATTTCTGTTACAATAATACACTCACGACCATCTACCTCTTGAATATCCGCCTTCGCTCGAAGTACAACACGACCTCTACCCGTGTGGAAGGCCTCCTTGACTCCCTCGTATCCATAGATAATTCCACCTGTTGGAAAATCTGGTGCTTTCACATAAGCCATCAACTCATCAATCGTTATCTCCGGGTTATCGATTTGCGCAATAATCCCTTCTGCAACTTCTTTGAGGTTGTGTGGTGGCATATTGGTCGCCATACCAACAGCAATTCCCGAAGCCCCATTGATCAATAAGTTTGGTACTCGTGTTGGAAGAACGGTTGGCTCTTTGAGGGTGTCATCAAAGTTGAGTTGGTGATCAACGGTATCCTTGTCGATATCGGCAAGCATTTCTTCTGAAATTTTTTGCATCCTTGCCTCGGTATAGCGCATAGCTGCTGGGCTATCGCCGTCAATAGAACCAAAGTTCCCTTGGCCATCAACCATCAAGTATCGCAAACTCCACGACTGCGCCATCCGAACCATGGTATCGTAAACAGAGCTATCACCATGTGGGTGATATTTCCCCAATACTTCTCCAACAATACGTGCAGATTTTTTGTATGAACTGTTGGATCGAACTCCAAGGTCGTGCATACCGTACAAAACACGGCGATGAACGGGCTTCATTCCGTCACGAACATCCGGCAATGCACGTGATACAATGACAGACATTGAATAATCAATGTATGCCGACTTCATTTCATCCTCAATATTGATTGGGATTAGCTTATCTTCAGTAGACATAAAATACTATGTAATTTTATCAGTTTTTAAGGTAATGCTAATGTACTGATTCGTTATGTATTAGTTGATTGATATTTTGATGTTTTTAAACATATTTATTAACACATTATTCAAAAAATTCACTCAATTTTTATTCATTTTTCCATTGTGTTTCTATATTTTTTTTGTTGATTAGCATAACAATGACTTGATTGTGAAGTCGAAAAAGAAAATTTAGTATGGATGATAACTTTTCTCCACGTGTAAAAGACGTGATTAGCTACAGCAAGGAAGAGGCACTCCGATTGGGCCATGACTTCATCGGGACTGAGCATCTTATGCTTGGTATATTACGTGACGGTAGCGGCAAAGCTATATCGATTCTAAGTGCCTTGGAAATTGATTTGGATTATTTGAGACGAAAGGTTGAAATCCTCAGTCCTGCAAATTCTTCTCAAGAACAACTGACCAACAACAAAAAGAATTTACATTTAACTCGCCAAGCCGAACGTGCTCTAAAAACAACTTTTTTAGAAGCAAAACTTTTTCAAAACCCTTCCATCAATACAGCGCATTTGCTCTTGTGTATATTGCGAAATGAAAACGACCCCACCACCAAATTACTTCACAAACTACAAGTTGACTATGAAACGGTAAAAGATCAATTCAAACTGATCTCATCTGATGAAAGTGAAGATATTATGGATGTATCTATGTCATCTCCTATGTCTGAAGAACCAGAAGATGATGCAAGTCCAAAGAAAAATAACCCGTTCACCTCCAGCGAGTCGAAATCAAATAAAAAATCGAGTACCCCTGTCCTTGACAATTTTGGTAGAGACCTTACCGCTTTAGCAATCGAAAATAAACTCGATCCTGTAATCGGTCGATCCAAAGAAATTGAGCGTGTATCTCAGGTTTTGAGTCGTCGCAAGAAAAACAATCCATTGTTGATTGGAGAGCCTGGGGTTGGTAAGTCGGCTATTGCCGAAGGGCTCGCACTTCGTATCACCCAGAAGAAAGTTGCTCGTGTCCTCTACAACAAACGAGTCGTTACCCTTGATCTGGCAAGTCTTGTCGCTGGCACCAAATACCGAGGGCAATTTGAGGAGCGCATGAAAGCTGTGATGAATGAGTTGGAAAAAAATGATAATATCATTCTGTTTATCGACGAAATTCACACCATTGTTGGCGCTGGTGGAGCTACTGGAAGTCTGGACGCTTCCAACATGTTTAAACCTGCATTAGCGCGAGGAGAAATTCAATGTATCGGAGCGACTACCCTAGATGAGTATCGACAGCATATCGAAAAAGATGGCGCACTCGAACGCAGGTTTCAAAAGGTTATCGTTGAGCCAACTTCTGTTGACGAAACCATTGAAATCCTCCAAAATATTAAAGACAAATACGAATCGCATCACAATGTAAATTACACCGAAGAGGCTCTTGTGGCTTGTGTAAAACTGACAAATCGATATATGTCAGATCGGTTTTTACCAGACAAAGCGATTGACGCTTTGGATGAGGCGGGTTCGCGAGTGTACATCAACAATATGGATGTGCCAGAAGAGATTGTTGATCTCGAACAGAAACTTGAAGACGTTCGTGAAGAAAAAAATAACGTCGTCAAGAAACAGAAATACGAAGAAGCTGCCAAACTTCGTGATGATGAAAAACGAATCGAAAAGGAATTGATACTCGCACAAGAAGAATGGCAAGAAACCCAAAAAGAAAATCGAGTTACTGTAAACGAGTCGGATATCGCGGATGTCGTTTCTATGATGACTGGAATCCCCGTCAATCGTGTAGCGGAATCGGAAGGCATTCGTTTGACAAATCTAGCTGACGAGATTAAAAGCAAGATCATCGGACAAGATCAAGTCGTTGAAAAAGTAGTTCGTGCGATTCAAAGGAATCGAGCTGGCTTGAAAAATCCCAAAAAGCCGATCGGCTCATTTATCTTTCTAGGCCAAACGGGAGTTGGCAAAACACAACTGGCAAAAGTCTTAACAACCACTCTATTTGATACCCCAGATGCCCTTATCCGCATCGACATGAGTGAGTACATGGAAAAATTTGCGATTTCGCGATTGATCGGAGCACCTCCAGGATATGTGGGATATGAAGAAGGTGGACAACTTACCGAAAAGGTCAGAAGAAAGCCCTATGCAGTTGTTTTACTCGACGAAATTGAAAAGGCACACCCAGATGTGTTTAATATGTTGCTTCAAATTCTCGACGATGGTTTCATCACAGATTCTCTTGGCAGACGTGTTGATTTCAGAAATACAATCATCATCATGACCTCAAATATCGGAGCTCGTCAGGTGAAAGATTTTGGTTTAGGAGTTGGATTTGGAACAGCAGCTATTAAAGCCCAAGCCAATGACCACACAAAGAGTGTTATTCAAAATGCATTAAAGAAAACATTCGCTCCTGAATTCTTAAATCGAATCGACGACGTTGTGATTTTTAACAGTCTTCAGAAAGAACATATTGCTGAAATCATCAAAATCGAACTGCAAGAACTGGAGGGTAGAATTCACGAACTTGGTTTTTCACTGAGCTTGTCCAAGAAAGCAATCTCTTTTTTGAATGAAAAGGGCTTTGATGCTGAATTTGGCGCTCGTCCACTCAGTCGAGCCATTCAGAAGTATATCGAAGATGTTCTCGCAGAGGAAATCGTCAATCGAAAAATTTCAGAAGGCGCTTTGCTTCAATTTGATTGGGATGGAAAAAGTGAAAATTTAACCCTTTCGATTGCGCATGAAAAAAATCCTGCAAAGTCGTAATCTCTCGTTATTTTGATCCTAAATCTTCGGTTTCATTTTTGACTTACATTATTTTTTATAAATCCTAGTATTTCAACCTTAAAAATTGATATTTTTGCGCTTTGCTAAGCCAAAGGTTTGTTTCTGTGGCTTGTTTGCAATGAACTAAAATATGATAGTAGCAAAATTTGGTGGAACTTCAGTTGCCGATAGTAGCTGTATTTCTCGTGTACTGGACATCATTCAAAACAATCCCGAGCAACAAGTTGTTGTCGTATCTGCTTTAGGTGGCATCACAAATATGATTCAGGAGTCTGCGCAGTGCGCTGCGAATGGAGATTTAAAATACCAAGAGATTCTTTCTGAAATTGAAGGGCGTCATTTTACTTGTATAAAAGAATTGATCCCAATCAAGGCACAAAGCCAAGTCTTGAGTCATATCAAGCAACAAATCAACGCATTGAGTACGCTTCATGAGGGTGTTTACCTCCTACGAGAATTATCGCCAAGAACCAAAGATCATATGCTTGGCTTTGGAGAACTCCTCTCCTACTACATTATCGCCAAAACAGCGATTGCGCAAAATCTAGATGTTGGTTTTGAAAACGCTAGACATCTCATTTTTACTAAAAATGACATCGAAAAAAATTCGGTTGACCACCAGAAAACATTCGATTCTATCCGTTCCTACTTCCAAAAGACAAAACATCGTGTAACCATTATACCTGGTTTTGTCGCGAGTGATGAGGATGGTGCGCCAACCACACTTGGTCGTGGTGGTTCAGATCTCACTGCAGCACTAATTGCAAGTGCCTTGGACGCTGAACAACTTGAAATCTGGACTGACGTGAGCGGTATGTTTACTGCACATCCGAAATATGTCAAGCAAGCGCGTGCTATCAAACAGTTGTCTTACCACGAAGCAATGGAACTGTCACACTTTGGCGCAAAGGTCATTTACCCACCCACACTCCAGCCTGTGACCAAAAAGAATATCCCTGTGATTGTAAAAAATACATTTCACCCCGAAGACGAAGGAACACTAATTACAAACGAAAAGACTTCTAATGGACAGGCAGTTCGTGGCATCAGTTACATCGAAAACATTGCTTTGCTTACTCTTGAGGGGAGTGGAATGATTGGGATTCCAGGGTACTCCAAAAAACTTCTCTCCGTTCTTGCAAAAGAAAAAATCAATGTGATTATGATGACACAGGCATCATCAGAGCATTCGATTTGCATTGGGATTGAAAGTAGTATGGCATCTCTTGCCAAAAAAATGATTGAAGACGATTTTGCCTATGAGATTGAGACACAGCGAATCAATCCAATCTCCGTTGAAGACGAGCTTTCGATTATTGCTCTTGTTGGAGAGAATATGAAAAGTCATCAAGGGATAAGTGGGAAAATGTTTAGTGCACTCGGGCGAAACAATGTCAACGTTAAGGCAATCGCTCAAGGGGCATCGGAAAGAAACATTACCGCAGTTATCGACTCTTCAAACACAAAACAGGCGCTGAATATCTTACACGAGGCGTTCTTTGAAAAACATATTAAACAAATCAACCTATTTATCACAGGGGTTGGAAATGTAGGGAGTAAACTAATTGAGCAACTTCATAATCAAAGTGAATACTTGCAAAGTCAACTAAAATTGAATATAAAAGTCGCAGGTCTTTCAAACTCTCGAAAAATGTTGACTGATGCCGAAGGAATAGACTTGAGCAATTGGGAAGACCAGCTCGCTAAGGGCGAAAAAGCCGATCCAGATGCATTCTTTGAAATTGCGAAAGGGCTTCACCTACGTAATTCGATATATGTTGACAACACCGCCAACGAAAAAATTGCTCATACCTACCCGCCTTACCTTAAGTCTAGTATTTCTGTGGTGACATGCAATAAGATCGCTGCCGCAGAAACTTATGCGTATTACAATAATCTCAAGCAACTTGCTCGAACTTATAACGCACCATACTTGTTTGAAACAAATGTAGGGGCTGGCCTTCCGATCATCGATACCCTCAACCACTTAATTGCGTCTGGTGATAAAGTACACACTATTCAAGCCATACTTTCAGGGAGTTTGAATTTTGTGTTTAATGAATTCAACGACAAAACGACATTCAGGGAGGTTGTTCAACAAGCCATGGATGCTGGGTTTACAGAACCAGATCCCAAGATTGACTTAAGTGGGGTTGATGTCGCTCGGAAGATTTTGATTTTAGCTCGTGAAAGTGGTTTAGAAATGGAGCTTTCGGATATCGATAATAAGTCCTTTTTACCAAAAGCTTGTTTGGAAACCAAAGACAATGACAGTTTTTTATCCTCTTTAGATGATCACAATGATCACTTTGAGAAGCTGTTCACAGCGGCTGCGTCCAAAAATTGTCGTTTAAAATATGTAGCAGAGCTTGTCGATGGTAAAGCTAAGGTTGGCTTAAAAGAGATCCCAGTTGGGCATGATTTCTATAATTTGTCAGGTAGTGATAATATCGTATTATTTTACACCGACCGCTATAAAGATCAACCACTTATTGTCAAGGGAGCGGGTGCTGGGGGCGAAGTCACTGCCTCTGGTATTTTTGCAGATATCATTCGAATTGCAAAGCAGTAACTATGAATCAAGTTTCTGTTTTTGCTCCTGCTAGTGTTGCCAATATTTCATGTGGTTTTGACGTTTTGGGTGTTTGCCTCGACAACGTAGGTGACACCATTCATATTCAAGAAACATCAAAACCAGGAATAGAGATTACAAAAATTATCGGTCAAGATTTACCCCTTGAAGCGACAAAAAATGTAGCTGGTGTAGCAGGCCTTGCTCTTTTGGCAGATTATGGCCGTGATAAAGGATTTCAAATTCAAATTGAAAAGGGAATTAAACCTGGAAGTGGGATTGGAAGCTCTTCTGCAAGTGCAGCTGGTGCTGTGGTTGGAATTAATCATCTTTTGGGTAACCCTTATACGAGAGAGCAACTGATTACTTTTGCGATGGAAGGCGAACGTATTGCCTGCGGAACTGCACATGCAGATAATGTTTCACCTGTTCTTCTCGGCGGTTTTACTCTGGTTCGCAGCGTAAATCCTTTAGATGTCGTTACGCTCAACTCGCCACTAGAATTAGTAGTTACCATCATTCACCCAGAAATTGAGGTGAAAACTGCTGACGCACGGGCTGTTTTACTCGATAAGCTGCATCTAAAACAAGCTGTTGCGCAAACTGCAAATCTCGGCGCTCTTGTTACTGGCTTGTTTAAAGAAGACTACGATCTCATCCGTCGTTCGCTGGTTGATCATATTGTGGAACCTGTTCGGTCTATGCTTATTCCTAGGTTTAATGAACTTAAAAATAGAGCAAATGAAGCTGGTGCTTTAGGTACTGGCATTTCTGGTTCTGGACCTTCAGTCTTCGCGCTGTCAAAAGGTATGGATACCGCCCAGAAAGTTGGTTTGGCCATGCAAAAAGTCTATGATGAAATCAGTGTTCCCTATGACACTCATATCAGTCCAATCAATGCGAAAGGCGTAAAAATATTGTAAGGAAAATGCAATACTTCAGTTTAAATAACAATGCCAAAGCAGTTGGTTTTGAAAAAGCAGTACGATCAGGGCTTGCTCCAGATCGAGGACTGTATTATCCACAACAAATCAATCCACTAACAGACTCGTTTTGGGACAACTTCCTGTCCATGAATCACCATGAGATTGCGCTATCTGCTATCGAGCAATTTGTAGGAGATGAGATTCCAAAACAAGAACTACAAAAAATTGTAGAAGATACCTTAACTTTTCCCTTTCCAGTTGTTGAACTCAATCAAAATCTAGCAACACTAGAACTTTTCCACGGACCCACAATGGCTTTCAAAGATGTTGGTGGCCGTTTTATGGCGCGTTGTTTGGGATATTTCAATCGAACAACGACTGAAAAAGTTACTGTTCTAGTTGCAACCTCAGGAGATACGGGCGGTGCAGTTGCCAGCGGTTTTTTGGGTGTCCCTGGTGTTGAAGTTGTAATCCTATACCCAAAAGGGAAAGTAAGTCGTATCCAAGAACTTCAACTGACAACACAAGGTCAGAACATAACAGCTTTAGAGGTTGACGGGGTATTTGACGATTGTCAAGAGATGGTCAAAACGGCTTTTCTCGATGAAACATTAAAACCACATCGCAATTTGACTTCTGCCAACTCCATCAATGTGGCACGCTGGCTACCACAATCGTTTTACTACTTTTTTGGGGTACAGGAATTGATGAAAAGAAAGGTCAATAAGCCGTTTGTATTCTCTGTTCCAAGTGGAAATTTTGGTAATATCTGTGCTGGGTTTATCGCAAGAGAACTGGGTCTTCCAATTTCTCATTTTATCGCCAGTACAAATCAAAATGATACCTTCCCACGATATATGGAAAATGGGATCTTTGAACCAAAACCATCTGTTCAAACCATTTCAAATGCAATGGACGTTGGAAACCCGAGTAATTTTGATCGGATTAGCAAACTCTTTAACCAAGATTTATATCGTCTCAAAAACATTTGCTCTTCCTACCGTTTTTCTGATAGAGAAACACACAAAGCCATGCAAGACCTCTACGAAAACGTTAGCTATATCGCAGATCCTCACGGGGCTGTCGGATACTTGGGATTGCAAAAGTATTGCGAAGAGAATCCAAATGTTTATGGCATATTTTTAGAAACAGCACACCCTGTCAAGTTCTTGGATGTTGTTGAAAAAGCAATCAAAATAAAAGTTAACATTCCGCCACAAATCGAAGAGATCTTGGATCGTAAACCTGAAAAAACTTCAATATCTTCTTATCGCGAACTCAAAGATTTCCTAATCGATAACGCTGTCTAAAGCTGGTAACACAAATTCATCTAGGGGGCTATCTTGTGCAATCATTTTTTCGATTTTGTCAATTTCTCGTGGGGCTGCTGCTGATAGGTTTACAGGACCGCTTGGCGTGATTAGAATGTCATCTTCAATGCGTATCGCTATGCCCCACCATTTTGGGTCGCATGGACTATTTGGGGGTATATAAACTCCTGGCTCAACGGTGATGACTGAATTGGCTTGTAAGGGACCGTAGGTACCCGGATCATGAACATCGAGACCGATATAATGAGACGTTCCGTGGGGGAAGTAAGTTCGAACCTCTTCTGCTGTTTGTATGATCCCAAGTTCAATTAAGCCCTGTTGGATGACAGAACGAGCCACTCGATGAGGATCAGAAAATGAAGCTCCGACCACAGATGCTTCTATCCCTGCATTTTGTGCTGCTAACACAAGATTATATATTTCAGCTTGTTCTTTAGTGAATTTGCCATTTGCAGGAATGGTTCTGGTCACATCGGCAGTGTAGTTCTGAAATTCAGCACCTACATCCATCAACACAAGCTGATTTCCAACCTGATCAGAGGTATTTGCAGTGTAGTGAAGGACACAGCCGTGGGCACCAGCACCAACGATTGAGGGATAACCAACGTGTTTCGCACCATACTTTTTAAAAACAAACTCATGTATTCCCTGAAGTTCACGCTCTGAAATCTCTGGATGAATTGCTCTCATTACCTCAATCTGTCCAATCGCTGACATTGCAACGGCCTGTTTGAGTATGGCAATTTCTTGTTCTGTTTTAATTTCTCGTAAAGAACCTACAATTGAAGGCAAAACCTTTTGGTCAATGGTGACCGCACTGTCCTCAGGTTTGGAAAGTTCGGTTTGTTCAAATATAAATCCTGTAAACGCTGCCTGAAGAGCAAATAAGTCAAATGTATTTCTGGGATGGTCTCGGACATCGTTGAACAGTGGGAAATGATAAATGGTATTAATTCCTTGTAGTGAAGATAAAAAAGAGGAAAAGCGAGTCGTACTCAACACCTTATCAATTCCAAATTCTCTTTGCGTGGCTTCTGGACCTTTAATGTCTCCTTCCCATAGCGCATAGTAGGGATCACGATCACGAACAAAAAGGATCTCTTGCGATGATGAATCTCCAATTTCGATAGGCGTGCCGAGTAAAACGAGAACTGCATGGGCTTCTTGAAAACCAGTGAGATAGTAAAAATTTGGATTCTGGTGGTATGGATGATCTACATCATTGGATCTGTTGCGAATTGGAGCAGAAAAAATCACTGAAATACTATTTGGGGGAAGTTTATCAAGTACCATTTGCCTACGCTCTTTATGAAAGCTGACATCTAGAGCAGGTGGTGCTTCTGACTGAGATTGAAGAGAGATGGCAGACAATAAAAGGAAGAAAAAGAAAAGACGAAACATTATTAACATTTGGTCCAAATTACATAAAATCCACCTATTTTTGAAAAAACCCAAATGAGAAAAACACCACTTTATCAGTCTCATATGGCGCTTGGTGCCAAGATGGTTCCTTTTGCTGGATTTGAAATGCCTGTTCAGTACACGGGAGTCGTACGAGAACATCTCGCAGTTCGTCATCAAGTAGGGCTTTTTGATGTTTCACACATGGGAGAGTTTTTGGTCAGTGGACCACAAGCGGTCGATCTCATCCAATATGTGTTTAGCAACGATGTTAAGCGTTTGGATATCGGGCAAGCACAATATGGGTATATGCCAAATGCAAAAGGAGGAATTATTGATGATTTACTCGTGTATCGAATTGATAACCAGAGCTACTTACTCGTTGTGAATGCAGCGAATATTGAAAAGGACTGGAATTGGTTGGTTACCCACAACAAGGTGTTTGGCGCTTCACTTCAAAACCAGTCAGATCAATGGAGCCTACTGGCCTTGCAAGGACCTCAAGCAACGTCTGTTCTAGCAAAACTCACAGACACAGACATTGGCAGCATTCCATTCTATTGTTTCGATTACGGAAAAGTTGCTGGAATAGATCAGGTTTTGATATCTGCAACGGGCTATACGGGGTCTGGTGGCTATGAATTGTACGTTGCCAACGAAGGGGCAGAAAAAATTTGGAATTCCCTAATCCAAAATGGGGCAGAACCATGTGGACTAGCTGCTCGAAACACCCTTCGAATTGAAATGGGGTATTGTCTTTACGGAAATGATATTGATGATACGACCTCACCCCTATCTGCTGGCTTGAGTTGGTGCACCGCATTCTCAAAGGACTTTGTCAGTAAAGATCAAATTGAAAAACAGAAAGTAGCTGGTATAGCCAAAAAGAGAGTTGGATTTGTCCTCAGTGAACGTGGTATTCCTCGACAGGGCTATACATTGGCAGATGAAAGTGGGAATGACATTGGCATCGTGACGTCTGGAACACAATCTCCATGCCTTGAAAAAGGGATTGGCATGGGTTATGTCGATCGAGAACAAGCAGCGGTCGGAAATACCATTTATGTTGTCATTCGAAACAAGCAGGTTCCCGCCACAATCACCTCACTACCTTTTTATCATGCACAATGAAACGAGTTTTACTTTTTGGCGGAAGTGGGTTTTTGGGGCGTGCACTCTTCAAAGAGTTACACCCCTATATGGATGTGTATGGCACGTATTGTAGTCAAACTCGTTTTGCAAACAACAAACGCTATACACATTATGACTACCGTGAGGATTCTCCATTAAAAGTCTTACGCAGGATTAAGCCAGATGTTATTATTTCTTGCCTTCGTGGCGGTGCTGGTGAGCAGTTCGTTGCACATGATATGATCATTGATTTTGCTTTCAAACAGGAAGCAAAACTCATTTTTCTATCTTCTGCCAATGTCTTTGACGGTTTTTGGCACTACCCCAGTTACGAACATGACAAAACCTATTCTGAAAGCACCTATGGTCTTCTCAAAATCAAAATTGAAAATAAGGTCATGCGAATGCCCCCTTTCAGTTGGGCAATTGCCCGTTTACCAATGGCTTTTGGAGCAAATACACCCAGAGTCATGGAGCTGAAAAAAGCAATCGAAGAACAAAATCCTTATGAAATTTTTCCAAATACGGTAATCAATCTAACAACAGATTATTTTGTTACGCAACAACTGCATTACATTATCAATCGGAATTTATGGGGAATTTTTCATTTGGGGAGTTCAGATTTAATTCACCACGACGAATTTATTTTTCAGCTTGTCGATGGTCTTCATCTCAAAACAAAACCCATTTACAAACATGTGTATGCTAGCAACCATGACCGCTATATTGTGGCACTGCCTAGAGACAATAGTCTTCCTGAGCATCTCCGCTTTTGTTGTGATGACGTGCTACAAAACACCCTACAAAAATCAATAAAATAACCCGTCACCTCATTCCGTTTTTAAAAAAAGAATTAAATTTGAATGATTCGCACCAAATCTATTCTGCAACCATGACAAAACCGTAGCATCAATCCTTATTTTTCACAGGCGTATATTGTAAAATTGATTTGAGTTAGGTTTTCATGAAAACCAGATTATAATTGGTGAATTTAAATCTGTTAAAATCACAATTATGAGTTTATTATCTGAAAATGTAATCCCAGGAAATCATGGGAAAGTGTTTGGCACAAATGCCAAAGAGCCACAAACCCTAGAAAAAATCAAATCTGCTTTAGAGCTAATCGACGGGATCAAGGATGTGATCCTACATCTCGATGTGTATCCGAGAGAGCTGACCATACATACCTCTAAAATGGTAACCGTTAAAGAAATTGAAGATGCTGTAAAGGCCATTGGCTTTCACGCCATTCCAAAGCATGATTTCCCAATATGACTAAATCCGATTCACATTTCATTATAACTTATGCATTGTAAAATAAACTATATTTGAGTTTAAGCTGTCCAAGTCTGCTTAACCATCGATGATCTTTTTTCAATCGCAGCCGTCCTGAATAGCCATTAAATTGTAAATTTATTTTTAACCTTAAAGACCTAAATCATGAAATCATTTATTAGATTATTCGTCATCACGTCAACCCTATTTTTAATGACTGTTGGACATGCCCAGTTCTGGAACCATAAAAAAGTGACAGGCAATGGAAATCTAACCACAAAGACAATCAAAACACCTACATATGACCACATCAAATCCGTGGGCTTTATGGATGTAAAACTAATTCAAGGGAATGAGGGAGAAATCACTGTAAAAACTGACGAAAACCTACAGGAATGGATTGAAGTCAAAGTGAAAAAAAACACCTTGGTTTTGGACATTAAAGACAACGTGAATATTCGCACAAAGAAAGGGGTTCATATCACGGTTCCATTTGAAGAGATCTCAGGTGTAAGCTTAGTTGGTTCTGGGGATATCCACACAGAAGATACGATAAAGGCATCTGCATTCGAAACAGAGATTGTTGGTTCTGGAGATATTGACTTGACAATCCATACCTCTAAAGTAAAGGCAAAAGTTACGGGCTCTGGCGACATGACATTATCGGGATCTACAGACGAACTTCAGATACATGTGACAGGCAGTGGCGACTTTGATGGAGAGAGTTTAACGTCAAATCGTACAGACGTGTCCTGTACAGGATCGGGAGATGCTATGGTCGTTGCCAATACCAATCTAAATGCCAAAGTCCATGGCTCTGGGGATATCGAGTATAAGGGAACGCCAAGTCAAAAAGATATTCGCATATTTGGATCTGGAGATGTTGATCAGTATGCTGACGACATGTAATCCTTGCTCTTCAAGTTGCCAACAATAGGTGCAACAACTCGTTTTACTGCATTTGCATAAACACGCACGGCTTTTTTATCTTTGTCGTCATGGGAAGGGCATTTGAATTTCGCAAAGCACGAAAAATGAAGCGTTGGTCGGCCATGGCCAAAACTTTCACGCGCATCGGTAAAGACATAGCGATGTCAGTCAGAGATGGCGGGCCCAATCCAGAGACTAACTCACGTCTTCGGGCGGTCATTCAAAATGCCAAAGCCGCCAATATGCCAAAAGATAATATTGAGCGTGCCATAAAACGGGCTTCTGATAAAAGTACCGAAAACTATAAAGAGGTACTTTTTGAGGGCTATGCCCCGCACGGGATTGCAATTTTGGTCGAAACTGCAACCGACAACAACAACCGAACGGTTGCCAATATCCGTAGCTATTTTAATAAGTGCAATGGAAATCTCGGCACCTCTGGTTCGGTGGAATTTATGTTTGACCATACTTGTAATTTTCGAATTTCGCCCGATGGACTAGATGTAGAAGAACTTGAACTGGAGTTTATCGACCATGGAGTTGATGAGGTTTTCGTCGATGATGATGGGATTTTGCTTTATGCTCCGTTTGAATATTTTGGCGCCATTCAAAAAGAACTCGAGCAGCGAGAGATTCCCATTCTTTCTTCTGGCTTTGAACGCATACCAACGACAACCAAATCTCTTTCCCCAGAAGAGACGGAGGAAGTTGAAAAGCTACTCGAGAAAATTGAAGAGGATGATGACGTGCAAAACGTTTATCACACCATGGTCTAAGACATCAATTTTTTGGCGCGCTCCAAGTCTTCAGGGACATCAATCCCGACACCATCAAATTGTGTTTCGATCATTTGAATTGTTTTTCCCATTTCCAAATACCGAATGGCTTCGATTTGTTCAGCCAATTCCAAGGGAGTTGGGGCATGCTCGTAAAAATCGATCAGTGCACTTCTACGAAATGCATAAACCCCTACGTGTTTGTAGACTGTGGCATGGGTTTCTTTTGATTGCTGATGGGGAATGGCAGATCGTGAAAAATACAACGCACGATTGCACAAGTCCGTGATAACCTTAACAACATTTGGATTGTTCATTTCGTCGGAAATTGGAATCATCAACGAGGCAAGATCAATCTCTTTTTTGGTATCAGATTTAAATACCTCAATTAATGACGCTAATCCTTCAGGGCGTATAAATGGCTCATCCCCTTGCACATTTATGACTATATCGACATCCAAATCAAAAACTGCCTCAGCAATGCGGTCGCTCCCACATTGATGGTCTTTTTGACTGCGAACGACATTACCTCCAAAGCCCAATACTACCGATTCGATTTCGCTGCTATCAGTGACGATAATTACGCGGTCAAACAAACCCGATTGATGCACCTTCTCATAGGTGTGTTGGATTATGGGTTTGCCGTGCAAGTCGGCAAGTAGTTTACCAGGAAATCGACTGGCAGCATATCGAGCTGGTATGGCAGCAATGACTTTCATAAGACAAAATTAAGGCAAATCAATCGTTGTCAAAGTCTTCATCTTTAAAGCCAATGAGAAATAAGTGTTCAGATGCTCTAGTAATTGCTGTATATAACCAACGGTAATAGTCAACAGAAGGTCCCTCAGGCAAATATGGCTTTTCAATAAAAACACGTTTCCATTGTCCTCCCTGTGCTTTGTGACATGTTAAGGCATAGGCGAATTTAACCTGTAAAGCATTAAAAAATGGATTCTTCTTGACCTCTGGATATTGCTTGTATTTCGGTAAATGAGAATAGTCTTGACGAACCTTTTGGTACAACTCGTTCGATTGCTCATAGGTCAATGCATGCCCTTCTGCATCCAAAGCATCTAAAATCAAAACGGTATCAAAAGCGTCTTGATCTGGGTAATCAACCAACTGCACGTGAACCTTGGCAAAACGGAAACCGTAGAGTTCCTGAAAAGATAAAATTCGCAAGATTTCAATTACATCACCATTCGCGATAAAACCCGCTTGACTATCAGGTGTTAGCCAGAAATAGTTGTTTTTAACTACCAAGAGTAGGTCTCCAACTGCCAAGTCATTTTCCAAACTTATGATTTGCGTTCGGATTTGCCGGTTGTACTGGTTTGCTCTTTTGTTTGAACGCACAATGATGGTGGTCTCTGTCCGCCCAACGTCTCTGTAGCCATCTTCAAGTGCGCCTTGAATATCATAACCATCCTGCAAATGGGTAATATCGGTTTTATTTCGAAGCAGAAATTGAAAATGATCATCGATGTTTTCATGCATAAGGTTTCTCAAATTCGTGGCATTATGAAGGATTCCAGATAAGGCATCTTGTCGAAGAACTTCAGAAAGTTCAACTTCTGAGACTTCAGTAGAAAAGTGAAGAGATAAATAGTTTTGGTTTAAAGCTGGACTCAGCTCTTGCTTTACGGGGGGCAATTGGGCGGTGTCGCCCACAAAAACAAGTTTACATCGATCTCCCTGATGTACATAAGATATTAAATCTTGTAAAAGTGAACCGTTTTGAAAAAGTTGAGCAGAAGATTGTTCGTCGCCAATCATGGATGCCTCGTCAACAATAAAAACCGCTTTTCTAAACTTGTTTTTTTGAAGGGTAAATTGAATTCCGCCTTGCTTATTTTGTTGGGCGAAATAAATTCTTTTATGGATGGTATTGGCTTTAGCCTTGGCATATGTCGACATGACTTTGGCCGCCCGACCTGTTGGTGCCATGAGCACCACTTTATACCCCTGTTTTAAAAGTGGTTTGAGCCAGGAAGCGATCAGTGTCGTTTTACCTGTGCCAGCATATCCTTTGAGTAAGAAAATAGAAGAGGTAGAACTTTGCTCCACAAAAGTAGAAAATCGGCGAATGGCTTCGGTTTGGTCCGCGGTTGGCGGATAAGGGAATTCTTTCTGAATGTGCTGCTGGAGACTCATGAGTTGATGTGAGCTGTAAAAGTAAGTCCTTTTTCACTTTATCTATTCAAAAAAAATTGTAGTTTTGTTAGCATTCAAATTCAAAAATCATGAAAGTCGGCATTCAAGCGGTACTCTGGATTTTATGTGTGTTTTTTGCCTATAAAATTTACGACTCCATCAATGGCCCAATCGCTTTTAACAATATCAAAACCGAACGGTATGCAAAGGTGATTTCGAAACTCAAAGATATCGGAAATGCACAAGCAGCTCACAAAGATATATTGGGATATTACAGCGATAATCTTGATAGCCTAGTCGCATTTATTGACACGGCACAATACACCTTAACCCAAAAGAGAGACTCCAGTTTTTTGGAGTTTGACAGAATCTATCGTATCGATATGCTTCGTGAAGTAATTGTTGTTGATACGCTCGGTTTCGCATCTGTAAAAGATTCCTTATTTAAGGATTCAGAGCGTTATAAAAATATGATGTTTATCCCTGTCAAAGGGCAAGAAGACACGCGCTTTACGCTCAATACTGATATTTTGGACAATAACGGCTATCGACTCCCTGTATTTGAAGTCAAAGTCAGCAAGGATATTATTCTTCACGATCAAGACAAACATCTTGTCGCACTCGAAAAAGAAGTTGTCTCTGTTGACGGTGTGAATGGTCCCGAAATTACGCTTGGTTCATTAACCGAAGTAAGTACAAGCGGAAATTGGCCAACAACCTATGACTCAGCAAAAGAATAATATCGATTCGAATACAAACCATGCACTGTCCATTCTGATCAATAGGAGTGGACTTTCTTTTTTGATATCTGATACCAATCGCAAGGATGTTATTTCTCTAAAATCTCATGATTTTGTCGATCATTCTCCAGAAGAGGAATTACATCACTTTATTTATAAATACCTCACTGAGCAAGAGGTTATTGGACAGTCATTTTCAGATGTTCGTGTTTGTGTCGTAAACAACCTCTCTTCTTTTGTGCCCCTACCCCTATTCGATAAAAACAAAAAAGAATCATACTTGGAAGGTCATGCAGACATTAGAAAGCAAGACTATATCTCATTTGACTCCCTACCATCTGCTCAAGTCGCGAATGTCTATATCCCTTATGTCAATGTAAACAATATGTTGCTCGAGTCATTTGGTAAGTTTTCCTATGTCCATTGCAGTAGCTTACTACTCGAGGTACTATCCAAACAAGACGTTGACAAAAATGAGCCCTATTGGTTTGTTCATGTACAGTATGATTTGGCCTATTTCTTTCTAATGAAAAAGGGAAAACTACACTTTTACAATGCCTTCCGGTGGAAGAATGAAAAAGATTTACTTTACTATACGATGGCGATTGCAAAAAATAATGCAATTGAATTGGAGAAAGCAATCCTATGGATAAGTGGGCGTGTGCGTCCTGGAGACGAAATCCATCAACTCTTATCAAACTATGTGTACAAGACAAGCTTTTTCATCACTTCTAGAGATCTCCATTTTTCGAGTTCAAAACCATTGCACCCACATATCCATACACTACTACTCGAACTTCCGACATGCGCATTATAGCTGGAACTCATAAGGGAAGACGATTAAGAATCCCAAAAAACCTCCCTGTCAGACCAACAACAGATCGAGCCAAAGAAGCGTTGTTTAGTATTCTCAATCATAAAGTGAATTTTGAATCGGCTCGGGTTCTTGACTTATACAGCGGAACTGGAAGTATTGGGTTTGAATTCTGCTCTAGGGGGTGTGCAAATGTGATTGCGGTAGACGCAGATCAAAAGTGTTCAGGGTTTATTGCCAAAACTGCAGAAGAGTTCGGACTCTCTGTCCAATCCATTCGATCAACCGTTGAGAGTTACCTGAGTAAATGTGTCACAGATTTTGATATCATATTTGCTGATCCGCCTTATGATTGCGGGCAAGAGGAGTTTCAAATGATAAAAGACAGCATACAAACACGGAAACTCCTTCGACCTAAGGGTTGGCTGATCTTTGAGCATACCGAAGAACTGGATTTTGGTTCTGATGAAACATTTATAGAAGCGCGAAAATATGGGAGTTCTGTATTTAGCTTTTTTCAATTCACAGCTTAAGATTTGCCTGCGCGAAATAAAAGCTCTTTTTCTTCCTTGGTTAAACTCGCATAACCAGATTGACTAATCTTATCAAGAATCTCATCGATTTTTTCTTGATTTACATCTTTCTGTTTTGGTTTTGGTTTTGGCGATCGATAAACTTTGCGAACACGATTCCTTTTGAATGAAAACAAAGAGGAAACAGACTTCCAAAAATTTGAAATCCATTGACCAAAATCATTTCCTCTAGCGATGTTTCGTTGATATAAAAACCCAATCAGTGCACCACCCAAATGTGCCAAATGACCCCCGGCGTTGTTGACAGGAATTTGAATCAAGTCCAAGGCAATAAACAACAAGCCGATGTAGATCAATTTGATGTTAAACACAAATATTCTAACGTCTTTATATGGCATATAGCTACACATAAATATCAGAACTGCCATCACACCTGCGGAAGCCCCTATCAATCGAGGAGATTGCCCTTGAAATGCAGGGAAAAAGTTATAGCTCAAAACAAAGGTTGCTCCGCCTACCAAAACCCCTAAAAAAAAGGTGTTGATAAAGAGCTGTGGCTTGAACAGGTTTACCATCATGCGACCGGCAAAGTGAAGTAAGATAAGGTTCCAGAAAATATGCCCAAAATCACCATGAAAAAAAGCATAAGTAACAATTGTCCATGGACGATAGAGCAAGTCTTCAAAACTAGCGGACAGTTGAAACCAAGTAAAAAACTGATCAAAGGGAATAGAAAACAGAAATAATACGGTTCGCAAGAGAAAAGGCAGAACAAAGCAAGCGACCAAAATAACGATAAGCCGCTCGACCACTCCAAAAGTTTGGTATCGATATTTCATCTGGTCAATAAAATTCATAAATCCCAACGGTTATTGTTAAACTGCTGCTTTTTCCAATACCACATCATCGCATAACCAGTTACAGCTCCACCAAGGTGTGCAAAATGCGCAATTGGTCCTAAAGAGTATGAGCTAAACCCAAAAAAGAGATCACTCCCTAGAAGTATCGGAACAAAGTATTTGGCTTTAATGGGGATGGGTAAAAAGATAATCATCAACTCCGTATTTGGAAAGAGGAAGGCGAATGCCACAAGAATCCCATAGAGTGCACCAGAAGCACCAACCATTGACATATTAAATGCGTTCCGAAGTTGTGTGAATTGACTTTGCGAAATTTCATTTAACCAAGCGGTATTATATTGTCCCGCTTGCAATGTCTTTGTCAGGTCAGAGACGGAAAAGCCAGCACCAACAAGTTGTTCAACAACCTCGCTAATCTGTAAATAATTAATTCCAAGCTGAAGAGCAGCAGCTCCAAGACCAGTAGAGAAATAGAAAAACAAAAACTTATTTCTCCCCCACATTTGAGCTAGTGTACCGCCAAACATCCATAAGCCAAACATATTGAACAAAATATGATTGACTCCTCCGTGCATAAACATATGAGTTGCAATTTGCCAAGGCGCAAACTTTGGGTTTTGTGGGTAGTGTAGCGCGAGTAAATCATAAGCTGAACCTCCCAAACTCATTGAGCCCAAAAAAAACAGCACATTGACAATGATCAGTTGCTTGACAATATCGGGAAGGGATCTCATAGATTCAATTTGTTTTGGATATCGTTATCTGTCATCGATGCAAATATAGCTTTTCCTTCTGGGCATCTTGAGGGTTCATCACAAGAAAACAAATCTTGAACCAATCGGCTTTGAGCCGAAGGGTGTAGCTGCGTGCCAGTTCCAATAGAACCATATTTAGACATTGTTTTTGCCATCATCTGACTGAGGTGACTCTCCTCCACTGTGGGGTCGTTGTCTAGATTCTCCAACATATTGGACAAAAACTCAGGAACGGAGTTCGGGGATAAGCTATTGTGGATCGCTGTGATTTCTAAGGAGTTAGAATCGGCATTTCCAAAATTGAATCCCATGAGCTCTAGGGTTTTTTGATGGGGCGTAAACTCAGCAAATTGCTGTTGGTTCATTTCGACTTGAATGGGGAAAGCAAGTACTTGGGAAGGAACACTTCTCTGTTTGATTTGGCGAATTAAAGATTCATACAAAACACGTTGGTGAGCACGTTGTTGATGAATGATGATCAAACCCTCCGCACGTGTGGTAATGATGTATTTTTTATGGAATTGCATTGTGGGGGAATGGGAATTTACGCGGTCATCGTCGAAGATTTGCTCTTTCTGCAAAGGAATTGTCACATCTTGTAAACCTTCATACAATGGCTCCCAATCGTTTCCTTTTTGATTCTCGTTAAAGGGATTAAAATTTCGATCAACCTGTATACTTGGTGATTGTGATGGTGGTTTGCTTCCCACAGGAATATCAAAGGATTGATTGCGGTCAAAATCGAGTACGGGGCTAACATTAAACTGCCCCAAACTATGCTTGAGAGCCGACCGTATAATGGCATAGAGTGCATGATCGTCTTCAAATTTGACTTCCGTTTTTGTAGGATGTATATTGACATCTATTGTTTCGGTGGGTACTGTCAAGTAAAGCATATAACCAGGTTGCATATTTGGACCTAGCAACCCCTCAAAAGCTGCCAACACTGCGTGATGAAGGTAGGCGCTTTTGATAAATCGGTCATTGACAAAAAAGAATTGATGTTGTCTTGATTTTTTTGAAAACTCTGGCTTAAAAACAAATCCATTCAACTGTAAAATATCCGTGGATTCTTGAACTGGAACCAGTTTTTCATTGGTATTTTTGCCAAATACCTGAACGATTCGCTGCCGTAAATTGCCCGGCTCCAATTGGAACAAAACCGCGTCATTACTGAATAGCTCAAACCGGATTTGATGATGCACTAAAGCAACGCGCTGAAATTCATCTATAATGTGGCGCTGCTCGACATTGTTTGACTTCAAAAAATTTCGTCTGGCGGGTATATTGTAGAACAGATTCCGAACTGCCATTGAACATCCTGTTTCGGTTGCGACTGCTTGCTGGTCTTTAACTTCACTTCCTTCAATACTGATTTCAGTTCCAATGTCTGCGTTCTTGGTTTTTGTACGCAGCCGAACCTGTGAAATCGCGGCGATACTTGCCAATGCCTCTCCTCGAAATCCTTTCGTTGTAATTGAAAATAAATCTTCTGCCTTTTTGATTTTTGAAGTGGCATGTCGTTCAAAACACAAACGCGCATCGGTTGTCGTCATTCCCTTGCCGTTGTCGATGACCTGAATCAAGGTTTTACCGCCATCCTTTACAATGAGTTTGATTGATGTTGCTCCTGCATCAACTGCATTTTCAAGCAATTCCTTCACCACCGAAGCTGGCCGCTGTACGACTTCACCAGCAGCAATCTGATTGGCAACATGATCAGGTAGTAAAGAAATGATATCTGGCATTTCTAGGATTTAAAAATGGAAAGATCAAAGTCAAGGATATACAAAGCGATCAGAATGAGTGTAGCAAGTACAATGAAAAACAAGCGAGAAAACCCCCTGTTTGACCTATTGCGACTGTCACGCCGAGCAGCTTGCCATTGTGCACCAAAATCATTTGAGTTCGTCATATCTCTATATTTTGAAAATGTAGAATCAAAATCGTAGGGGGTATCATCTTTTTTTCCCTTATAAAACCTTGGTGTATAATTAAAACGTCGGTTGGTTCGTTGTTTGAAAAAATTGATGCGCACAGTCTGAGGTTAGATGATTGATATCGAAACCCAAAAATACAAAATGTAACGTGTTTACTGACAAACAATCATTATGTATCTTAGCGGTCTATGAAAATCGAAAAGATACAACGCTTACAATCTCTATTGGAAACTCCAAAACAGGTGGTCATTGTTCCCCATACCAATCCAGATGGAGATGCGATTGGAAGTAGCTTGGGTTTCATGCATTTTCTTCGTCAAAACAAGCATGATGCGCATGTGATAAGTCCAAATCAGTATCCCGATTTTTTGAAATGGGTTCCCGGCTCATCCAGTTTGTCTATCTATGAGGAGAATCCAATCATTGCAAATGAAAAAATTGCACAAGCAGACCTCATTTTTACTCTCGACTTCAATACCCTTAGCAGGATTGGAGAAATGGGTGTTCAAGTGGCAGCAAGTCAAGCACAAAAAATCATTATTGACCACCATCAAGAGCCAGACGACTTTGCAGACCTTACATTTTCATACCCTTCATTAGGCTCAACATGTGAGTTGGTCTACCACATCATTGAAGGTCTTGGGGGTAAAGACAATATTAACGCTGATATGGCCACCGCCCTGTATCTCGGTATTTTGACCGATACTGGCTCTTTTCGATTCCCATCTGTGACTCCCACGACACACCGAGTTGTTGCGAGTCTGATTGAGAATGGAGCAAATCCCAGTGAAATTAACCGCCGTGTTAGTGACACTGCTCATCTGGGAAGACTTCAACTTTTGGGAGTTGCCCTCAATAATTTACAATATGATGACAGTCTGCGTACGGCAACCATTACGCTTAGCCATAAAGAGTTGAAAAAATGTAATTTCCAAAAAGGTGACTCCGAAGGAATCGTCAATTATGGGTTGAGCATTTCAAACTGTGTATTGGCTGTGTTGATGATCGAGCACCCCACGGATGGTTTTGTAAAAATGTCATTTCGATCAAAAGGAGACTTTTCTGTGAATGAGTTTGCTCGTAAACATTTTTCTGGCGGTGGACACACCAATGCTGCTGGCGGAAAATCGGATCTTTCACTGCAAGAAACCCATAACCTTCTTCTCAAAAAACTAAAGCAATGTCAGCAAGACTTACAACAAGCATAGTCTTTCTCTATTTTGTCTTTTTCCTGACTGCTTGTGATCAACAACAGGCACGAAGACCCATACAACAATCCAAAAGCCAACATGTTGAAAATTCTGTTCAAAAGAATCAAATCCAATTGGCTCGTGAAATTGAAATCATCGAACAATGGGTTCTTGCTCAAGAGTCCACTTTTTCAGAAACCGATCACGGTATTTATTACAGCTTTGATAATCCGAAAAATCGTCCCGTACTAGACGTGGAAGATCTACAAAAAATATATGTTCGTTTTGAGCAATTCGATGGCGTGCCAATCTACGACTGGAAAGTCTTCCAAAACCCAATGACCAATCAAGATGTACCACAAGGTATTGTCTTGTCCTTGCCGTATATTCCCATTGGCGTAGAAAGCACACTAGTCTTAACATCTTTTCTAGCATATGGCTCATCAGGTGATGGATCATTAATTGCTCCTTACACACCAATTGTTGCACGTATTTATATACCTTTAAACCAAAATAAATGATCATGAAAATCAAATACCTTTTCACTGGAATTCTATTCATAAGCATCGTAAGTTGCTCTCCCAAACTTGAAGATGGATTGTATGCTAAAGTCGACACCAATAAAGGAGAAATTCAACTGAAATTAACTTTTGATAAAACCCCAGTAACCGTAGCCAATTTCGTGTCTCTGGCAGAGGGGACAAACCGACAAGTAGATTCTATATTTACTGGAAAAGCATACTACGATGGATTGATTTTTCATCGTGTTATTGCTGATTTTATGATTCAGGGTGGAGACCCCACAGGAACAGGCCAAGGAGGCCCTGGCTACAAATTTGACGATGAAATTGTTCCAGATCTCAAACATGACGGGCCTGGGATACTATCAATGGCAAATGCAGGTCCTGGCACTAATGGAAGTCAATTTTTTATCACCCACAAAGAAACCCCTTGGCTCGACGGAAAACACACGGTTTTTGGTCGTGTGACTGAGGGGCAATCCGTAGTCGATTCGATAGCGCAAAACGACACCATCATCGCAGTTCAGATCATCAGAAAGGGAAAAGAAGCGAGAAAGTTTGATGCAGCAGCTACCTTTGAAAATTATTTTCTTGAAAAAGATAAGGTCAAAAACGATAAGCGAGACGCCTTATCAGCATTGGAACAGTCGGCGACATACACAGAGAGTGGCTTGGGGTATGTGATTACCACAGAGGGTGATGGCGAAGCGGTTGCGATAGACAAAACCGTACTGACTCACTATGCCGTGTATTTTGAGGATGGGCGTTTGCTCGACACCAGTATTGAAGACATTGCAAA
>Ga0213865_10000078_pt1 | contig 58318 bp, 66 predicted proteins | sample PICome_6_FD_160100 | JGI IMG/M metagenome (GOLD analysis project Ga0213865, IMG submission 160100) | Coastal seawater microbial communities near Pivers Island, North Carolina, United States - PICO282 | ecosystem: Environmental > Aquatic > Marine > Coastal | place: USA: North Carolina...
TCGATGCCGATTGGCTAGCAATAGAGCAGGGCACGTTTGGAAACCGCCAACATGCAATCCACGGCCTTGATCCTTTTTAATTCCCCCTTGCAATCCTTGCCCCGCTCCGGCGGGGCTTTTTTTTCGTCCGAGAAAAATCGCCTGATACCAGTTCCAGCCTCCGCGTTGCGCCTCGCTTCATGCCTCGTTTTGCGGGGCGGGTTGATACCAGTTGTGGCTGCCGCGTTGCGGGTCGCACAGCGTGGCACGTTAGCGTGTGGCCAGTGTGATTTGTTATAACACGTGTTATAACTTTTTGTTGATACCAGTTGTGGCTATCGCGTTGCGCCTCTGCGCACGTTTACGCACGTTTACACAATGTACCAAAATTTGGCCTAATGTTCCGCAAATGTTCCTGTAATGTTCCAAAATAAAAGGGCAAAAAGGTACATTATATTTTCGTGGCTAAACGTGACACATGGTTGTAGGGCATACGCAGGAGTGACATAGGCAAAGTATCGGGAAGTGCCTATTTATTTATTTTTATTATATAGTAATTGTAATGTTCCGTTTTGAAAATATAGTATACGGGGTGTACGGATTTGACCTAATGTTCCCTCTCGCTTTTCCCAAAAAATATTCACTCATATTTCTACTGAAAACAGAACATTGGAACATTGTAAGGATATCAATGACTTAGCGACCTACACTACAGAACAATACAGAACAATACAGAACATTACACCGTTACACACCAAACAACACGTTTGTCCATCATTTGACATAAGCCGCTATTCCTGTATAATGGTTTTAGTAGGTCGAGTTATGGCCTACGGGGCGACACAGCTAAACGTGTCAACACAAAAAGTTATAACACATGTTATAACAAACCAATCGGAGCAATACAGTTATGAGCGAAGCACTGAGGCACGCGGAGATTCACCACCAGAGCAAGGTGCGTGAGATAGTTGGTAAGCAGACCCGCGAGTTGAAAGAGATGTCCCTTGTACTTAAAAGTGCAGTCGTTGCATTGCACAAGGGCAAAGCAGATGTTGTAGACGCGCTATTGGAGCAGGTCATATACGACATAAACAAAAAGTTATAACACATGTTATAACAAACCAATCGGAGCAATACAGTTATGAACAATCTAAATCAAATGGCAGTAACAACAGCACCACAGGCAAGCGCACCATCAATCGGATCGAGTGCCATGTTGGGCGAGTTGAAGATCAGTTGTTGGACTGGGCGCAAGAAAGACAAGTCAGCGTCCGCATCGGTGACTAACCAGAACCGTGCCGATAACGGTACGGCATCAGTCAATAAGAAGTTACTAGGTAACTGCGACGAGTTGACCGCCATACAGAAATTCGTGGCCAACGCACGCAACATCCACTACAGCATGACAATGCCGTGGAGCGATCTGGGTATGCGACTGCTACCGACCGCGCAGTACTTCAAGTACCACCAACAGATGACCGAGTTGCAAAGCGAGTTCGAGCGCATGGTCGATACGTTCTGTAACAACTACACGTGGGAGGTGAGCAGGGCACAGGCACGGATCGGTAGTTTGTTTCGAGCCGATGACTACCCGACCGAGGCGTCGATACGTAGCAAGTTCGCGTTCAACATCTCGTACATACCGCTCCCCGAGGCCGGTGACTTTCGTGTGGACGTGGGCAACGAGCAACGTGACGTGTTGGAGTCACACTATAACGAGTACTATCGCAAGCAGTTGGATTCCGCGATGGGTGACGTGTGGGATCGTACGTACAAGGCACTGTCTAACATGTCCGAGCGACTAGACTACGGGGGCGACGACAAGAAGAAAGTATTCCGCGACTCGCTAGTGGAGAACGTGCTCGACATGGTAGAACTGCTTAACGTGTGTAACGTATCAGGTGACAGCCAGATGTCCGAGATGGCGCGTAAGCTAGACGATACGCTACGCGGGGTCACTCCCGATGGGTTGCGCAACAACGAGTCTTTCCGTGCCGAAACCAAACGGGCAGTGGACGATGCCATCAAGTCACTACCATCGTTGGGGATGTGATATGTATTACGTTGAAGCCTATGACTCAAACGACCGTCAGATACTGGGAAACCTTGACGGGCAAGCGGTGCTACGTGTGCGCAACTACAAGCGCACCAAGCACTACAAGAACCTACGCACGCTACGTACGCACCGCGTGTCGTATTACAAAATCGTGGCCGTTGATGGCCGCATTGTTGAAACGCTGTAACTAAACTAAAAGTTATAACCTGTGTTATAACAAAACAATTGGAGCAATACTATTATGAACACACAAGCTATGTACGCATTATCGCTAGACCAAATCGCCAACGCTATCGCTACTGTTGGCCACCAACGCACCATACTCGTACAGGGTCACATGGGTAACGGTAAGTCATCACTGCTTAATACGTTAGCAGATAGATTCCCTACCCACACGCCATGCTACTTCGACTGTACGACCAAGGACTTGGGTGATCTGAGCATACCATCACTCAATACCGAGCAAGGGTACGTGACATACCTACCCAATGAGGAGTTGGGGTTGCATCTCGACAAGCCGGTCATACTAATGATCGACGAGTACGGCAAGGCGAATCCATCAGTCAAGAACGCGTTACTGCGTGACATGTTGGAGCGCAACCGATTCCCCGACGGCAGTATCATATTCGCTACGACCAACCTAGGCGCAGAGGGTGTGGGCGATCTGCTACCACCACACGCACGCAATCGCATCACAGTGGTCACAGCACGCAAGTCTACCAGTGACGAGTTTATCGACTGGGGTATCAGCAACGGTGTCGATCACAGTGTGCTCGGTTTCGTGCGCGAGTTCCCGCAGGTGTTGCAAGGATTCGAGGACGTGAAGAACCCCGATGACAACCCGTACATCTTCCATCCCAAACAACAGCGTGCCGCGTTTATCACCCCAAGATCATTGGAGGCCGCGAGTGACGTGCTCAAGTTACGCGATCAGTATGACGATCACACCCTAACAGCTTTACTTATGGGTACTATCGGCGATCGTGGTGCTATGGATATGATGGCGTTTGTGAAGTTGGCCGACCAACTACCGAGTCTACAGTCTATCAAGGACGATCCGCTCAATGCCAAAGTACCCGAGTCAGCGTCAGCCGTGTGCATGACAGTGTTCCGTGCTATGGGCGCGATGCAACGCGACTGGGTAGATGCGTGGGTGACGTACATGCAACGTCTCGACAAGGAGGCGCAAGGTCTGTTCGCCAATGGCATACGTGCTAACTCGTATGCGCACCGCGATGTTGTGATGCAGAGTAAGATGTTCACCGAGTGGGCTATGCAGAACAACTACATGTTTGCAAGTGACAAGGTATAGGAGAGGGATTATGTTGACTATAGGTAAACAACTTACTGCGGAGGAGCGACTGTCTAAGGCAGTCGTTGCCATCATGGGACACCCGAGATACACAGCACTAGCAGGTGTGTTGATGATCGGGGAGAAAACTATCGAGGACGACATACCGACAGCGTGTACCAACGGGCGTGATGTGAAGTACGGACGTGCATTCGTTGACGGACTGACCGATGCCCAATTGCGTGGGCTAGTACTGCACGAGGACGAGGGGCACAAGCTACACCGTCACCTTGAGATATGGAAGTGGATGTATGACATTGACCCACACCTAGCTAACTGCGCGTGTGACTACGTTATCAACATCAAGATCGTCGATGACAACAAGGAAGATGGGTTCGCCGAACTACCCGAGGGTGGGTTAGTCGATGAGCGGTTCCGTGGTATGGACAGCGCACAGGTGTTCAACATCCTACGCAAGGAGCAGGAGGAGCAGGAGGAGCAGTCGCAAAACGATCAGGGTGATGGCTCACAGGGTAACGAGTCAGGAGGTGATGGTGAACCTTCCAGCTCCCCGGGGGGCGATGGCGCAGGATTCGATGAGCATGACTGGGAGGGTGCGCAGTCTCTATCCGACGAGGACAAGCGTGAGTTGGCGCGTGACATTGACGAGGCTATCCGTCAGGGTGCCATGGCCGCAGGCAAGATGGGTGGTACAGGCAACCGCGATCTCGACGAGTTACTACAGCCACAGGTTGATTGGCGTGAGGTGCTACGTGAGTTCATTCAGAATACGTGTGCAGGTAACGACTACTCTACATACGCCCGACCCAATCGCAGGTTGATGAGTCAGGGTATCATCATGCCTAGCGGTATCAGTGAGCAGGTGGGTGAGTTGGTCATTGCCATTGACACGTCAGGCTCTGTCGGACAACAAGAGTTGACAGCGTTTCTGTCTGAGGTCAAGGGTGTGTGCGACACAGTCAAACCTGACAAGCTACGCCTACTGTACTGGGGTAGCAATGTTGTGGGTGACGAGGCATACGACATGCACGAGTTAGACAATCTGGTCAAGTCTACCAAGCCTATGGGTGGTGGTGGTACCGATGTCAACTGCGTTACGCAGTACATGACCGACGAGGGTATCAAGCCTCAAGCGTGTATCGTTCTGACCGATGGCCACTTGTACTCTGGTTGGGGTGACTGGACTTGCCCTGTACTCTGGGCGATACTGGATAACAGAGACGCCGTGCCCGATGAGGGTAAGGCAGTACACATCAAATCGAGGGACATGTAATGGCGGCACGACTGATACAGTTTGTAGGTTCACACCCTGACTTGGTTACAGGACATATGTATACCGCGAGGGACTACGCGAAGGTTGCGAACATCAAACCAAGTTCTATGGCTACTAGGCTACATAGGGTGTTCGAGGTGCATGAATCACATCTGCGTCCTATGCACCAAAACTATGACTACGAGGGCAAGGCTATCAACAGGTCAGCAGATCGCCCGTTGAAGAGTTCTTTCGAGACATATGCAGAGAAGTTATCAGGTGAATGGTTAAACAGGAGATTGGTATGAGTGATACTAAATACGGGGAAGCATCGACAGATTGCCTCCGATCAACTGCGGATGAATTACGTATGGAGTGGGCAGAGGCTGTCAACACTGTGGACGAGGCATTGGAGTTCTACTATGACCACGTTAGGGATACACCAGTGGACAGTGACTATGACCGCAATGACGTGGGGACAGTGCAACGTGCGTGGCAACGCGTACAACAGGGGTAAGTTATGGACTATAGAAAGAGAGAAAGTACCATCTATAAGGTGTTCACTGTAGGCGTAATAATAGCCTACTTTATGGTAAGCGAAATAGCCTACGTGGAGTGTATGACCCTAGGCATATGTTAATTAACTAAAAGTTATAACACGTGTTATAACAAAACAACTCGGAGCAATATTATGGCTATGTATAATTATGGGCTAGACAGTTTCACGCACGTGGAGCATTTGTATAACAACACCAAACCAATCAGGGGTAGCAACATAGTACCGTTGGGTGACCGTAGACGTAAGTGGGAGTGCATCATCAAGGTGTCCCCACACCAGTACGTGTTATCAGATTACGGGGAGCATCAGCAACATGCCACTGCCGCAGTGGTCTGGACTCGCAATGCCGATGGCACTGACACAGTAGAATTTAACAATGAGTCAGGTAACTATGCACACAATAGCAGGTATTCTTTCCTAGAAAGATGTATGCCTTATGATATGAGGTTTACCGTAGAAAGTGGCAAGCAGTACGTGCGTTATGATGGCAACCGCTACTACCTACCCAAGGAGCAAAACAAACCTGTAGTGTTTACCAGTGCTAAACAGAATCCGGTCTCTGACTACCGGCATAGTACGGTATGGACACTTACCAGTGACGTACACCCCGTGCCTGTCACACGTGTACGTGTTAACAAAGAAGCCAAGGCACCGTATAAGAAAGCTATCGACGAGTACCTGCATTGGTCGTGGACTATGGCTCCAATACTCGAGGGCACTATGAGTTGGGAGACAGATGGCAAGGTACTTAGAGAAGCGGCTTACATGGGGCATGGAGAGTTCTGTGACATGTTGGAAGACGAGCAACACGAGAAACGTACGACGATGTTGCACGCGTTCCTTATCCAGTTATCTCGCACGTTAGGTAATAGGAGTTGGGCACAGGAGGCGTATGTCCCGCTAACAAGTGACCCTAAGAAGTTCCGTAGTAAGTTTAACTCGTGGGTGAACAATATGGGTGGGTTCAATGACCAGTTTGAAGAATTAAGGGGAGGGAAATAACATGTCAATGTATGCTTATGACGACGAAGGTAAGTTTGTTATACACAGTGTCGAGGACGCTTCGCAGTGTCCGAGTGCAAGTGATGGGGATGGTAGCGAGTACCGTACGGAAGTTCTATGGTTCGCAGATGCAGTGCGTAAGGCATTTAGGGGTTGTGAGGTACGTCCTGATAGTTACAGACATGGCGATCCAATGTTTCACGTTTTCATGCCAGAAGATTTATTTACGATGGGGTGGATAACTGTAACCTTCAACCATGATAAAGAGGCTCTGGAGTACATAGTATATAGTAGGGACATCACCAATAACAAATATACAAATTACTCCATAGAGTTCCGTTGTAAGGTTACTACTAGGAAAGATGTCGCTATCAGAAATGCTAAGAAGTACCTACGTAGGTTTTCACCTGTAGAGGTGATAAATGGCACAGTAAGAAAATGTGAACGCGCCATAACCGATAAGTATGGGGACTACGTGATGGCATTGGATAACAAGTGGCGTAGTCTGTTCCATGCCGATTGGAACGATTCCAGAGAGGCATCTTGTAAGGCCATGCTATCCGAGATGTACATGCTTATGGACTCGGGGCATGAGTTTATGGACAAGGAGTTACCGGAAAAGCTGACACAATTACGTGATGCTAAGGCAGAGAAAGAGCAGGCATATAAGGATAAGAAACTGCCTATGTATTCGGTACGTGTGTACGAGAGGTTAGGTAAGCAAGCGTTCGATGTATGCGCTATACCCGATATAGGGGACACTCATTCACACAGGTTCAAGGATAACTTTGAGAGTTTTACTTATTACGAAGATTTGCCTGAAGATATACTCGGTAAACTGTCCACGTTGTCAATATGTGACATAGACACTTATGTACCAAGGGTAGGTTATCGCTATAGCGAAGGCATGTTCTATGTCACGCAGTGACACGATATGGGACGATCCGACAGATATGCCTAACGCCTATCGCGTTTCTACGCTGGGATACACCAACAGTATCGAGGTAACGTGTTTAGGTATGAATTGTGTTGACGCGGAGTGCGAGGGGTTATATGATCTTGATGGAGATGTACCGAAGTGGCTTGAAGAGAGGCTTTCGGTTCTCCTGTTATGTGACCCTACGCCGCCCACTGAACCTGTAGAGGGTATTGGTAGGCGTATAGATGAACACACGTTTTGGGTATTTAAATAGATATTTAATTACATATTAGGATGTATATATGAAACTTAAAATTGCAGTAATGTTAATTATGGCTTGCGCTTACTCGGCTCAGAGTCATGCCGCGTGTACCTACAAGAAAGATGCTTGGGGTAACACTAAGTACCATTGCGACAGTGGGCAGAGTGGTACGTTACGTACCGATGCTTGGGGTAATACCCGCGACTCTGGTACTGGGCTTACATACAGAAAGGATGCATGGGGTAACACCCGTAGTAGTGATGGTACTACTTACCGTACCGATGCGTGGGGCAACCTGCGGGGTAGTGATGGTACTACCGCAAGGAAAGATGCTTGGGGTAACACGATCATAACCAACGGTAGCACTACAACTAAATGCCGCACTAATGCTTGGGGCAACGTAGTTTGTAACTGATACCAGTTCTCGACTAAAAAGGGGGCACTTATGGCGATGACGCCAGAAGGTAAGGTTAAGAAGAAGGTCGTTGAGCAACTGAAAGCGTTAGGGTGTTATTACTTTTTCCCTGCTACTGGGGGGTATGGTAAGAGCGGAGTACCTGACATAGTAGGTTGCTATAACGGGAAGTTCTTTGGGATCGAATGTAAAGCGGGTAAGAACACACCAACAGCTTTACAGGAGAAGAATCTCAGAGAGATAAGCGAAGCGTACGGAATTGCGTGCGTAGTTAATGAAACCAACATGAACGATATTAGACAAATCCTCGGAGGATAGTATGAGTATTGATGATGCAACACCTCGCGACTGGGATAGGTTACGTAAACTTGCCCCCGCCATAGAAAAGACTGAGCCAACCGGATTAGATAAAACCGGACTGGAGAGATGGGGTGTGACGGATACCCAATCGGATATGGTCAATCACCCCGATCACTACACCTACGGCAACATCGAATGCATTGAGGGTATAGAAGCAAGTATGACGCCCGAAGCATTCGAGGGGTACTGCAAGGGTGCAGTGCTCAAGTATATATGGAGATATGAGCGGAAGGGTAAGCCGTTAGAAGACCTGAAGAAAGCGCAGTGGTACCTAAACAAGTTAATAGAGGCTACTGACTATGAGTAAGGGTAGCCGTCAACGCCCAACTACCAAGGAGTTTTGGGACAACTGGGATAACGTGTTTGGGGATAAGGAAGCCCCCAAGCATATTACCGAAGCCGAGCACAAGGCAGACATGGAAGTAGTGGACATAGAGGAAGACGAAGGGATGAAAACATACGAAGCGTATGTCATCGGCGGCACAAGCCGCAGGGTAATAATCGAGGCCAAGAACCTAGTCGAGGCTGAACTCGAGGCTATTCGGGAGTTCACCGCACTCGTTGGTGCTGAAGGTCATGTTGAGGTTGTGGACATAGAGCAATGTTTAGACGTCCACGACCATCGACGTGGAGGATGAAGATGGACTTGATAACGGTTGACTTTGAAACGTATTATGACAAGGACTTCTCTCTCCGTAAAATGACAACAGAAGCCTACATACGTGATCCTCGCTTTGAGGTAGTGGGTGTAGGGGTGAAGGTAAATAACAATGCTACAGAATGGGCTAGTGGTACGCACGAAGAACTTAAAGAATACTTACATTCATTCGATTGGGGTTCATCTGTACTACTATGTCATAACACTTTGTTTGATGGCGCTATTCTTAGTTGGCTATTTGACATTCATCCTCGCATTCTTACTGACACCCTTTGTATTGCTCGTGCTCTTCACGGTGTTGAAGTTGGCGGCTCTCTCCATGCGCTTACGCAGAGATACGGCCTCGGCACTAAAGGGACGGAAGTACTAGATGCGATAGGTAAGCGTAGGTTGGACTTTACTGATGCAGAGTTAGATAAGTATGGCGACTACTGCATAAATGACGTGGAACTAACCTATAAGTTGTTTAATGTTATGGGCAGAGGCTTCCCGAAGAACGAACTCCGGTTGATAGACTGTACGCTACGTATGTTCGTGGAGCCTGTACTGGAGTTGGATTTGGGGCTACTGGAACAACATCTGGAAGATACCAAACAGATAAAAGAGGACTTGATAACGTCTTCTGGTGTTACAAAGAAAGAACTTATGAGCAACCCTAAGTTTGCCGAATTGCTTGAGGGGCTAGGTGTGATACCCCCCACAAAGATAAGCCTTACCACAGGCAAGGAAACATTCGCGTTCGCCAAGAACGATGAACAATTCAAGGCATTGGAGAACCATACTAACCCTAAAGTACAAGCACTTGTAACCGCTAGGCTAGGCACGAAGAGTACGCTTGAGGAATCACGTACTGAGAGGTTTATAGGTATAGCTAAACGCGGACTTCTCCCGGTTCCTGTAAGATACTACGCGGCACACACTGGTAGGTGGGGTGGCGATGACAAGATCAACATACAAAATTTACCTAGCCGTGGTGTGAATGGTAAGAAGTTAAAGAACAGTATGCTTGCCCCCGAAGGATACACGATGGTTGACTGTGACTCGTCGCAGATCGAAGCGCGTGTACTGGCGTGGCTTGCAGGGCAGGATGATTTAGTCCAAGCGTTTACCGATAAGGAAGACGTGTATATAAAGATGGCATCTAAGATATACAACATACCAGAAGAAGTGGTCACGAAAGACCAACGCTTTGTAGGTAAGACCACCATTTTGGGCGCAGGGTATGGTATGGGTGCGGTACGCTTTGCAGATCAACTACAGTCGTTCGGTACTCACATGGATGTAGAGGAAGCACGAAGGGTAATCCGAATCTACCGAGATGCTAACTGGAAGATAAACACGTTATGGCGTGATTGTCAGAACATGCTGGTGGAGATGTCGCGTGGTAACTCGGGTAGTCTCGGCCCCAATGGGATAATCAAGTACGGGGCTGACGGGCGTAATGGTTGGATACTACTACCGTCTGGACTCAAGATGCGGTATGACGACTTACAGTACGAGCAAGGCGAGCGTGGGCCGGAGTTTAAGTATAAGACTAGGCGCGGGTACACTAGGATATATGGCGGTAAGGTTACAGAGAACATATGCCAAGCGGTAGCTAGATGTATCATCGGAGATCAGATGTTAGCGATTGCTAAAAGGTATAAGGTGGCTTTGACTGTACACGATTCCGTGGTATGTTGTGTACCAGAGGATGAACTTGAAGAAGCTACACGTTATATTGAAGAGTGTATGAGTAGCACCGCACCGTGGGCAGAAGGCTTACCCATTACGTGCGAATCAGACAACGGTAAATCTTACGGAGAGGCGGCAGGATGAGTGATATAGAAAAAGCAATGAAAGAAGCACACGAGTTTGCGGATAGAGAAATAAAGAAAGCAACTAGTACAATTACTGGATTACGTGACAAGGTTACAGAATACGCATTTAGCACTGTAGAGACTAACAGGATAAACGCGGTAGGTTTTGCTGTAATATTACTGATACTAGGAGCATGGTTTGGGTAACGTAACGGATATTAACGAGTTTAAACGTGCAAAAGATGTAGCTCAGAGCAACCCCGAAACTGACGGAGATTACCTGACTATAATAGTAGGAGAAACAGAAGAGGGGGAAGATATAATACTTATAGAGCAGTGCGAGATGGAAGGCACTACGGAACATAAGAACACTATATCTATGGATGAGGAAATGCTACACACCTTGATAAGCGAGTTAATAGTAACCGCAGGGATAATAAAGGGTAAGGACTTATAATGAGTATAACCCCGTGGTCGTTCTCAAAGATTAAGTCGTTTGAGCAGTGCCCTAAGAAGTTCTACCATCTCAAGGTGGCGAAGGACTACAAAGAGCCAGAGACAGAAGCCATGCTATATGGCACTGCCGTACACTTGGCCGCAGAAGAGTACATTAGGGATGGCAAACCGCTACCCGAAAAGTATAATTACTGTAAAGATGTACTTGATGTCCTGAATAACATAGAAGGCGAGAAGCTGTGCGAGTTGGAGATGGGACTCACTGAGAACCTTGAGCCGTGCGGATTCCGAGATGATAACGTGTGGTGGCGAGGTATTGCCGATTTAGTTATCCTAAACAAACGCACCAAAACAGCTTATGTGGTAGACTACAAGACAAGTAAAAATACTAGGTACGCGGACAAAGGCCAGTTAGAACTGATGGCTATGAGCATGTTCAAGATGTACCCCAAGCTAGAGAAAGTGAAGGGTGGCCTATTATTTGTAGTGTGTGGTGAGTTAATAAAGGAAGACTACTCCAAGCCGGATGAGCCTAGGCTATGGGAGAAGTGGTTATCAGACTACAGCCGCATGGAACAAGCATTTGAAAATGATGTGTGGAATGCCCACCAGAGTGGATTATGTCGTAGGCACTGTATCGTTACAGAGTGCGTACACAACGGGAGAAACTAATGCGTAAGAAAAGAAAAAAGCAGGTCAATGCCCCTGTCGGCAGTAAAGCGTTCGAGGCTAGGATGGAGCGACAGCGTGCCAGACGTAAGATGGATAGAGAAGGTAAAGACGCCAATGGTAACGGCAAGGCTGACAAGCGTGAAGGTAAAGACGTTAGTCACAAGAAGGCACTGAGCAAAGGCGGCACTAACAAAGACGGTGTTACAGTAGAAGACCGCTCAAAAAACCGTAGTCGTAACTACAAAAAGAAAGGCAGTAGAAAGCCTAAATAAGTATTTCTCCCTTGGTTGGGTTGACGCTTACTTGATGCGTCTTTAAATGATGTCGTGCCCCTTCCTTGTGGCATTATGGATCAGCGGCATAAAATCGAGTAGTCTAGGGGTTGTACATTACCCCATAATGCAGACTTAGCCCTATCTGTAGACGAAGCAGGGCTACTAAATTTTTTCGCGTGACGTGGACACCCACTTCATGCTATTTCGTATCGGAGCGATAAATGAAGATAGTAGATGATAAGGCGTTATTACTTACGCTACGTAACCCCGCAAAGGTTACATCGGTAATACCAAAAAGCAGGGAGTTAGCAAACAATCAAGTACTTGTTAACTGGGGGTTAGAAGAGACACAGGTACTGCGCAACATGAATATTAATGCGCCATCTCCTATAGAATCTAAATACGATTGGACAGGTAAGTACACTCCATTCGACCACCAAAAATCTACTGCTAGTTTCTTTACCTTACACCGTAAGGCGTTCTGCTTTAATGAACAGGGTACAGGAAAGACTGCCAGTGCTATATGGGCATCAGACTACCTTATGGAACAAGGTGTAATTAGGCGGGTGTTAGTTATATGTCCTCTATCTATTATGGACTCCGCGTGGAGGAATGACTTATTCAGTTTTGCTATGCACCGTAAGGTAGACGTAGCGTATGGGGCGAAGGCTAAACGTACGCAGATAATAGAAGGCGATGCAGAGTACGTAATAATAAATTATGACGGGGTAGAGATCGTGGCAGATGCCGTAGCCAACGGAGGATTTGACCTTATAATCGTTGATGAGGCTACGCACTACAAGAACCCACAGACGAAACGATGGAAAACCCTTAACAAGTTAGTTGGGCCAAGTACGTGGTTGTGGATGATGACAGGTACTCCTGCCGCGCAAAGCCCTACCGATGCGTATGGTATAGCTAAACTCGTTAATCCCAACGGAGTGCCTAGGTTCTTTGGTTCCTTCCGCGATCAAGTTATGACAAAAATAACTAACTTCAAGTGGATACCCAAGGAAGATGCTACCAACACAGTACATAGAGTATTACAACCTGCTATACGGTACACCAAAGAAGAATGCTTAGACTTACCTGACATGATATACACAAAGAGAGAAGTACCTCTGACTAGGCAACAGACTAAGTACTATAAAGAATTAAAGAATAAGATGATAATGCAGGCGGCAGGAGAACAGATAAGTGCCGCCAATGCCGCAGTTAACATGAACAAGTTACTACAAATATCCGCAGGTGCGGTATACACCGACGAGGGGGACTCTCTTGAGTTTGACATATCCCCCCGCTACAAGGTACTCCGAGAAGTAATAGATGAGTCTAGCAAGAAGGTGTTGGTGTTCGTACCGTTCAAGCATACGATTGACCTACTGACTAATAAGCTACGTGATGATGGTATATCTACGGAGATAATACGTGGAGATGTAAGTGCCGGTAAGCGTACCGAAATATTCAAACGGTTCCAAGAAGCTGATGATCCCCGCGTGTTGGTAATACAACCCCAATCAGCGGCACATGGTGTAACCCTAACTGCGGCAAATACAGTGGTATGGTGGGCACCTACAAGTTCCCTAGAAACATATGCTCAAGCTAACGCTCGTGTACACAGATCAGGACAAGACCACAAATGTACCGTCGTGCAGCTACAAGGTTCGCACGCAGAGAAACGTGTTTACGCACTGCTAGATAACAGAATAGACATTCACACAAAAATGATTGATCTTTACAAAGAAATACTTGACTAGCTAATAATAAGTCACTAAAGTTAACCTCCCGTTAGTAAAGGAGCGCGTAATGAGTGAAAGCAAGTCTACCGCAGAACAGTTAACCAAGGTTTATCTCAAGATAAAGGATAAGCGTTCAGAACTTTCAGCGGAGTTTAAAGAGAAAGACGGCAAACTGTCCGAGCAGATGGATAAGGTAAAGAAAGCCTTGTTGGAGTACTGCAAGGAGCAGGGCGTCGATAGTGTAAAAACTTCAGCGGGACTGTTTTATCGGTCTGCAAAGACTAGGTATTGGACTAGTGATTGGAGCCATATGCACGAGTTTGTTTTAGAGCATGAAGCACCAGAGTTACTTGATAAACGACTCAACCAATCAAATATGAAGCAGTTTCTGGAAGAAAACCCCGACCTTGTACCTAAAGGTCTTAACGTAGACTCAGAATATGTAGTCTCAGTAAGGAGGAAATAATGTCAGCGGCATTTGTACCGATTGAAAATGTAGCAAAACACTTCACTGTGTCAGTATCAACGATACGTGCGTGGCTACGGGCAGGTAAGATACCTGCGAATACCTATATAAAGGTAGGTTCTACTTATCGCTTTAATTTACCCGATGTAGAATCGGCCCTTGTAGGTAAACCCACAGAGATTGTGGAAGAAGCACCCCAAGGTGACTTGATGTATGAGCAGTTAGAGTTAGATTTGGATGATGACGCCTGATGAGTAGTAGCGGACTACGCCGAATCAGTATACGTGGTGGCAAGTTTCACGTTATAGCTGATGGTGAGGAAGTTACTAGGGACTTAGGTTATATGGATGTGGTGATAGTAAATGCCGCTCCAGTTTCTCGCGCTTACTATGGCGATGCGTATGACCCCAATAGGGTTGCGGTACCTACGTGTTGGTCTGCCGACACACAAGTACCTTCAGTAGATGTACCCCAAGATCAGCGGCAAGCAATGCGCTGTATGGACTGCCCTCAAAATATAAGAGGTTCTGGCCAGTACGGGGGTAGGGCTTGCCGGTTTGCACAGCGATTAGCAGTTGCATTTAAGGACAGCCCTGAAGAGGTGTATCAGTTACAGATACCTGCCACGTCTATATTTGGCAGTACTAATAGCGGAGACATGGGTATGCAAAATTACGCCCGTTTACTCGCTAAACATGACACACCTGTAGTTACTATCACCACCAGAATTTATTTTGATGAGGATAGTGTTGTACCAAAACTTTGCTTTAAGCCTATAGATCGCTTAGACGAAGACACGATTGGTAGGGTTTCGGCCATGATTGACCATGAGGATACTGCTCAGGCGATCACTATGTCTATCCCTATAACAAGTGAACCTGTGTCTCCGTTTGGTGTGGTGGAAGGTTTCGAGTTAAATGCAAATTAATCATTTAGGATTTATAAGATGGCTACAAATAATCAGTATGTAATATCAGACGTTGAGGCTCTATGGCCTCGTATCAATAAGACTTACAAGTTCGATAACGCGGAAAACCGCACCGTAGCGTGTGACCCGTTTGACGATGGCGCTAAGTATGAAACCCGCTTCCGTATGACTAAAGACCAAGCCAAGGCTCTGTTCGTAGAGATGGTTAAGGCGTACGAAGCAAAGAAAGAGAAAGGGTGGCCTGACAAGTTCGACATGCCTTTCAAGAAAGAAGAAGACGGTACTTATACGCATAAAGCGTCTTTGAAAGGGGCATATGGTAAAGACGCTACCTATAAGCCTGTACAGTACGATGCGAAAAGCGTTAAACTACCAGACGACTTCATGCTAACCACAGGCAGTACTGTTAACATTGCCGTTACGTTTACTCCTTATAATATGCGTGAAGCGGGAGTATCTCTAAGGCTACGTGCGGTGCAGGTTACGAAGTACGTACCTATGGAAGCGGCATCCCCGTTTGGTACTGTAGAGGGAGGATTTCAGTTCTCTGCGGAAGACAATCCGTTTGAAGTAGCTGAAGCCCCTGCTCAAGCCCCTGCGGAAGTAGTAACTGATGAGTTGTTTGGGGATGATGAACCCGCAAAAGTTGAGGAGCCAAAGAAAGTGGTTAAGAAAAAAGCTCCTGCACCAAAAGCATCTGACGATGCACTGGCTGATATAGTAGCCGACTGGGACGACTAGTCCTGCAAGACTAAACTGTAGCTAGGTTATATTCCGAAAAGGGCGTGCAAGCGCCCCTGCTACAATACCTCTCGGATTTAGGTATTTATTATGCAAGTAGAAGATTTTTTAAGAAGGGTATTGGGGGAAGATGGGTATTACTGCCTATTCTCTTTCCATACGAAGGGCGACAGGAGGGTACAGAAGTTCTATACCTCCATAGGGGACATGGCTGATGCCGCACGTGAGAGAGACAGCAAAGGATATGATTCTTATTTTGCACTTAGTACATTTAAAGAAACAAATTCGCGTAGAGTAGATAATGTACACCAACTCAAGTCTTTCTTTTTAGACCTCGACTGCGGGGTGAGTAAAGATTACCCAGATCAAGATAAAGCCCTTATAGCATTACAGGGGTTCTGTAAGACGTTATCACTCCCCAAACCTAAACTAGTTAACTCTGGGCGTGGCGTACACGCATACTGGTTCCTTTCGGAGCCGATAGGATTGGACGACTGGCTCCCTGTGGCAGAGCGTCTAAAGAAGTTATGTGCTGAACATGGACTACTAGCTGACCCTGCTGTCACTGCCGATGCCGCTAGGGTACTGCGCGTGCCTACTACGCACAACTATAAGACTGATCCCCCATCTCCTGTAGATTTCTTTGGGGATGACCACCCTGACAACGTAGACTTTGATAAATTCTCGGCTTTGTTGGGAGGAGGGTTGATACCAGTTCCCAAGAAAATGATTCCGTCAGGTAGCAATGCGGTTATGGATGCATTACTTGGTAACAAACAAAACAAATTTAAAGACATAATAGCCAAGACTATGCACGGTACAGGTTGTGAGCAACTACGTAGTATATGGCAAGACCAAGAAAATTGTAGTGAGCCTATGTGGAGAGCAGGGCTATCTATTGCTAAGTTCTGCGTTGACTCTGAGTCAGCGGCACGCAACATATCTAAAAACCATGCAGAGTACACTCCCGAAGATACACAGGCAAAGATGGAACTTATTAAAGGGCCATACAAGTGTACGTCTTTTGACGAGTTCAACCCTAACGTGTGCCCGAACTGTCCTAACTGGGGGAAGGTGAAGTCCCCCATAGTGCTAGGCAGTAGCGTGGTGGAAGCTACCGAAGAAGATAATGTGGTGGAAGTACCCGCATTAGACTTACCCAATGCCCCAACTACTACCTATGTTATTCCGGCATACCCGAAGCCGTTCTTTAGGGGTACTAATGGAGGCGTTTACCTACGTACCACCAATGCCGAAGGCGACCCCGATGAAAAGGTTGTCTACCACAACGACCTGTATGTAGTTAAACGTATACAAGATGTCGAGATGGGTGAGGCTGTAGTTGTTAGACTGCACCTGCCTAGAGACGGCGTTAGAGAATTTACGATACCCCTTACCTCTGTAACTTCCAAAGAAGAATTGCGGAAGCAGATGTCTATGAACGGGGTAGCTGTATCGAGGATGGATGAACTTATGACTTATATGACTACGTGGGTAAACGAGTTACAGGCTACTAGCGTTGCAGACGAAGCACGTAGGCAGTTCGGGTGGACAGATGATTCTTACAAATCATTTGTAGTAGGCAACCAAGAAATATTTGCGGACACTATAAAAGCTAACCCTCCTTCTACCCCCACAGCGGGGCTGTTTCATGCGTTTGAACCTGCGGGTACGCTACAGGAATGGATAGATATGGCCAACTTTTATGATCGTGATGGGTTTGAATTACACCAGTATATAGTTGGATCAGCTTTTGGATCACCACTTATGGCGCTTAGTCCCATAGCCTGCGCAGGGTTCCACGTGCATAGTAAAGACAGCGGCCTTGGTAAAACTACTGCTATGAACGTAGGGGCTTCAGTTTGGGGCGACCCAGAGACTCTGGTGCTTGATAAGAACGACACGCAAAACTCCAGAATGTTACGCGGAGAGGTATACCATAACTTACCATTATATATTGACGAGATGACTAACGCTAAGGGTGATGACTTGTCAGATATGATATATCAACTGTCTGGAGGTAAGCAGAGAAACCGTATGACAGGGGGTGGAGCAAACACTGAACGAGCACGGGGTAAACCTTGGAGTCTATTAGCTGTTACTACAGGCAACACTAGCATCATTGAGAAAGTCAGCATGTATAAGGCTATGCCGAAAGCAGAGGCACAGCGTATGCTAGAGACCAAGGCGGTTAAGCTGTTCAAGGAATCAGGCACTAAAAGTATTACGGACGCCCATGCACGTAACTCTGTCAGCATATACGGTCACGCAGGTACAATTTACATACAATATGTTATGGCTAACATCGAAGGTGTTAAGTCTTTACTAGCTACAGTACAGGCCAAAATAGACTCAGCGGCAGGGCTTACAGCGGAGAACAGGTTCTGGTCGGCAGGAGCGGCATCCAACCTAACAGGGGTGCTTATAGCTAAGAAGTTGGGACTTGTTAATTACGATACCAATAAACTTTTTAAGTACGTTATTAAGCTACTACGCGAGAACATGCACTCGGTATCGGATATGACTTCTTCAGCGGCAGATACCCTGAACGACTACATACACGAGCACTGGGGTAGCATACTTAAAATTAAGAGCACTGACGATCTACGGAAAGGGCAGGGCAACGGTATGGATGGGTTAGTAATACCTGAACTAGACCCTAAGATTCGTTTAGTAGGTAGGTATGAAACGGATTTGAAACGTGCGTATTTAGTACCGAAACCTTTAAAGGCGTGGTGTGGACGACAGCAGATAAACTATGGTTCGTTTGTACAGGAACTTAAAGAAGATTTTGGGGGTAAGACTATGAAGATGCGACTAACTAAGGGTACTACCACACAACTACCACCTGCAAATGTAATATCCGTAGACTGTTCTAGGGTAGATGTAGATACACTATAACATGTTAATGGTAGATGATTTATCGCCCGACGGAATTAAGATCGTGGTGAACTGGGATGCTATGCACGTGGGGGCATCTGTGTTTATACCGTGTCTAAACACTCAAGTAGCTAAAGAACAGGTTGTATCGCTGTTTAAACGTAAGAAATGGCAAGTTAAAGTAAAAATAGCCATAGAAAATGGCAAATTAGGTATACGTATCTGGCGTACTATATGATACTATATGAGACGTAGTGAGACTCCCCTGACTCACTATGGTTATACCCCTCTCAACCCCCTGCTCGTTTCCGAGGCGACAGGGGGTTTTTTATTAATACCCTTTGTTGTACTCCATGTTACTAACCATTATCGCGTGTTGCATCAGCGGGTTTATAGTAACTCCATTGTGCATCTTGGCTGACGTAGCCATGTGCGATTTAACTGACTTGCTTATCTGCTCAGGAGTTACAGCTACAGTAGGATGTCGGTTGTTATGAGCTATTATATCCTTTAGTACTTCCCCCATAGTTTCGTGGTCGCCCATCCGCTGTGCAATGTAGAACTTCTTAGTGAGCATAGACCGCTTAGAAGTAATGGCTTTTTCTACTCCTTTGTTCCGTGCAGATATTTCTTGGCGGTACGTATATTCCGCAGGAGGGAATCCGAAAGCCTGCGCCGCAAAATCTCCTACAGTCATGTCATCGTAGATGGGGTCTTTCCTGCGAGATTGTATACCACCTTCCCTCGCGTAACGCCCTACGGTGCTACGGTACAAATTAGTAATACCGGCAGGCATAAGGTTCTCCATACCACGTTCAAAGCTACCGTACTCGCTTGAGTTGAAGTCATCGTATGCACGCTTGAGTCTAGTGCCTGTACTTAATGCAGGGCCACCTAGATAGAATCCTAGGCTCTCTTCGAGAGATGGGTCTTTGTTAAACCTGTTTTCCTGCAACACTAGGTTACTTAAACTTACACGTGAGGCTACATCCGTACCTGTTAGCGCGGTGACTGCACCTTTGTACCAACCTTCACCTAAGTATTTACGTGTTATGGTGCGAGCATCGTCCTCTTCATCATCCAAGAACATGTCAGCTATCATAGTGACTGCGCCATATAGCGGAAGCCCCTGCACCCCAGCAAAGAATAACGCCGACATGTGTATACCCAACATCTGTTTAAACGCCATGTTACGTAGTTGCTTACCTTCAGCGTCATTAGCAAACATATTATCTGAAGCTAACTTAGCAGATTTCAGCATGGTGTAGTACATCTGTAGGCCGTAACTCTTATACATCAAAGCCACACGCCCGATACCCTGCTGTGAGTACCCTGCCGCAGTCTCTAGTACAGAACCGCCATTGGTTTCCTGTGCAAAGTATAGGGCTTCTTCTGCCGCTAACTCCATACGCGCTTCGGAACTACTAGGCACGTCTACAAACTTGGCCTGTACCGCACTGTAGAACTTCTTATCTCCTTCAGCCTTGTGCATAGCATCTAGCTTGTCTAGGTTGAGGTCGTATGACGCGGCTACGGTTGTCTGGCGGTTAAACCTTTCTGCCGCGTTGAACATAACAGCAGACAGTGCAGACGTACCATCTAGAAACCTAAGAGCACGGTTCTTGTTCTTTTTACGTCCTACGTCATTCACGCCTAGCTGGTCGGCTATAGTAGAGTGATGTATCTGTCCACGGTTCTTAGCCATCTTTACTAGGGGTATCATACGATTGAAGTGCTTTATCTTCGCGTCAGCTTCCGCCTTGGTAGCAGAGGTATCCCGTATTTTCTTCTCTTGAGAAGGTTTTAAGGTGTACACATCATCCCTAGTAACGACTCCGTTAGCATCAGTAGTACTAACTTCTTTAATGTCGTAGTACTCGTCGATAGATATTTTAGATGCACCTACAAACTTGGACGCCCTACCCAAAGCGGCTGTAGATTCCATAGCCCCAAACTTACTTGTTAGGTATGGCCCAACTACTAGAGGTATCTGTGACAAGTTAACAAGTGCTGACGAGGCGTTGAAACCAATGGTGTAGATAAAGGCTGTCTGGTTAGCGCGTTGGAAGTACGGCTCCGTACCTTTGTTCTTAGCGCCCCTCCGTGCAAAGTCTGCGCGGTTCAGCATTTCATCTCTAACCATACCGAATGTATCTTCGTTAACGCCTTCAGGAGTACCCTTGTCATACACTTCGTCTATGGCTCTTTCGATCGCACGTATGTCCCCACCATAACGCATCTTCTCTATTTGAGCGCCAAGGTCGTAACCTTTTACTTGCATACCTAGCCCAGCATCTTGTATGTACCCAAGGGTGTTCTTACGTTTTTGTAGGGACTTAGCGAAAGAAGTTTCTGGGAGAGACTCGATAAACAGCCGCATGACTTGCTCTTGCATTTCCGCGTCTTTATCCTGCCCGCTCGCGGATATTACGTCTAATACGTCAGCTACGAAAGAACCTGCGGGAGCACTCTTCCAACTAGACTTCCTAGTGTCCGCATTATATGACTCTACTGTACCTTCTACAGTGTCGGCGTCATCTTGGACTGTCCTCAAGGCGCTATCCCGCTCTCCCTTAGTTTCAAACATAAGGAATACTGGTTCTTCTCGTATGTTACCGTTGTCGTCAGCGATGCGAGTAGAGTAAGACAGCTTATAATTACCTTGACGTATCAGAGGGAAGTACACATCCATAGTCTTGCTATCTAATAGACGTTCGTTCATCTCTTTCTTTATCTTCGCTTTAGTAGACCTAGGCGTGTTATCACCTATTGCATCTATCTCACGGTTAATAACAGCTATAAGGTCTTCGTGCATACGCTTGTATTCTGCACGCAGAGCGGTGAACTGATCCCTACCGCCTTTGTTTAACTTCTTCCATTGCTCTTGGTTGGCTTTCCACACTTCAAATAGATTTCTGTCGTCTAGTGCAGTCTGCCCGCTGTATTTCTTTTTAGCTTCCGCCTCGGTAAGAGTAGGGTCTACCTGATATATAGTAGCGCCGTGTTCTTGGCTGTAGATAATGTTATCTAATAACTGCTTCTGCTCTACGTTCTTCTTGGCCCACTTGTTGTAAGCCTCCAAGACATTTTCTATCTTACCGTCCGCTCTTGCGATAGCCCCTCGCTGTTCCTCGAACTTGGCGTGTAGCTTTATGCCTAACTGACCAAACCCATTGTTTCTGGCCACATCGCCCAGTGCTTGAGAACCCGTTAACTTGAGAAAGACTTCTTTAGCTGTACCTTTAACACCGCTGTTTAAGAAGTCCGTAGCACCCTCAATGAAAGATCGCTTGGAGCCAGTAGACACGCGCTTTTGGATGTCCGTCATGTCGTCCATTACTTTTCTAACACCGTCTTGGGTAGACACCATGTTCATCGCGGGCGCGTCTATGGTATTAATGTTAGGTGACAGCATGGTGAGTATAGCCGCGTCAGCGGAATCCAGTGCAGAACCTACAGGCTTGGTGTCCATACCGATAAGTCTTCGTACAAAATTAGTAACTGCACGGTAGAATCGCTCTAGGGCGCTGATGTCTTGGCCTTTCGGGTTTATAGATGCTAGCTTGTGTTGGAAGTCGGGATTACTAAACGCCTCAGCGACAAACTCGTTAAGGTTCTTTGCGCCGTAAGCTGTGTCTAAGTACGGCTTAACGTCTTCGTACAAATTGTTTAACTGCTTAGTTGCTGGGTGTGACTTGTTCTTCAGCACGTTAATAGTGGCCGCGTGCGTAGTCTCATGCAGTAAAGCATGTATGGTCAGGGGCATATTCGAGTTAAGTATTACGGTGTTGATCTTAGGATCAAACAAACCTGCAACGTCACTTCTGTCCCCAATGTCGTAGCCTTTGTCTTTTATAGCGGCCTCATTAGCCAATTCTATCTTGGTGTCCCCTGTGTTTTCAGCCAATGCCCTAGCTATCTGCTTCACGCGTTTACTCTTAGCACTCTTAGCAAGGGACTGCAATGCGCCTTTTAAATCACCTTTCTTCAACAACGCGCTAACGTCTTTAGGCAAACGCTCCATAGCCTCGACAGTTACCTTGGGGTCTAGTTCCAAGTTAAGTATGTCAATTTTACCGCCGCCCGCTAGGAAGTTTACCGTGTCAGCCGCTACCCTTGCCGATACTTGTGCGGGGGACATATCTTCAGTAAGAGGTGGTTTGGTAGCGGTCTTGGCCTTACCCTGTACTTTCTCTACGGCTTCGGCAACGGTCGCCAGTTCTTGTTCTTTCTTACTTAGCTTTCGTTGTGCCCTAGGAGTCTCTTCGACTACTTTCTCGGCTTTCTTTTTAGGTTTCTTGCGGTCTGGAGTTACCTGTACCTTACCCTTACTAGCTTCTTCTATCTTCTTATTTCTTGATTCTTCTTGACGCGCCTTCCTATCTTCTACTAGTTGGGCTTCTGCCGCTTTAGTACTGCGCTCGTCAATAGTTTTTTGAGCCGCAGTTGCTCTTTCTTTAGCGACTTGCAGTTGCCTATCTAGCTGGGCGTTAGTTTCTGCACTAAGATTGTCTTTAGCCCACGATAATACCGCTTGAGCATTGGCTCCGCCTGTACCCTGTAAGTTTTCTGCGAGGGGGTCTACACCTGTAGGTAGCGTACCGCTAGGCTTAGTCTCTTTTGCCTCGTCATAGGTTCTATACTTTTTGCTCTGAGGATCACCCGCTTCGCTAACAGCGTTGATAAGTGCATCAGCAGGAGTGTCGAACTGATTCAGGTATTTTTGCACTACTTTAGCTTGCGCCTGCGCTTCTTTTGCTCCTTCGGTAAGGTCTTTACGAACCTGTCTTGGGAAAGTTGTGCCCTTTAACGTCTCTAACTTCGCTGTATCTTGATCCAGTGCAGGGTGACGACCTATAAACTGGTCGCTTTTGCTAAACCTAAACTTGTTTGTGTCTGGGTTAATAGTACGTACAGGAGGAGCAGTCTTTGCCGCAGGAGCCTCGGTAGTGCTAGAGGGAGTAAACCCGACCGCTTCCAACTTCTTCTGCATGTCTGTCTTCGGCTTCGGTTTTGCTTCTACTTTGGGCGGCTTACCCATTAGGGTCGCCATGGCGGTTTCTACTAATGCACCACGCTTAGTTCTTTCTCCTGCTCTAGTAGGGCTAGTGCCTTCGACAGGGCTGTCCAATCCTGCAACGTCAGTTGGTGCAGTATCTCTGGCACCTTCAGGGGTCTCTCTCCCTGCCACGACTGCTGGACTATCTTGAACGCTGTCTCTACCTCTTCCTGTGTCAACTGCTGTAGTAAGTCCACTTTCGTCTCCAGTTTCGATAGCACGGCGGGTCACGCCTTGTCTCTTGGCGGCGGTCTTACTCTGCATACCACCTAGAGGTTGCTGTTGCTGAGTTTGTTTAGGCGTACGCTCCTTAACTTGTGCTTCTAACTGCGCTAGTGCCGCTCTGTTTTCGGTTGCTATGGCGGCATCTCTAGCCTCTGCCTCTGCAACATCTAGGGTACCTTCAAATAGTACGGCGTATTCCTGCTCTATAGCACGTTTTTCTTCTGCGTCTCTAGCCGCCTGAGCTTCGTCTTCTGCTAACAAGGCTTCGACTTCAGCCGTCTCTTGCATGTCCCGTAGCTGCTCTTCTTCTGCACGAGCTACCATGTCAGGTTGTTCAGATATAGCTTCTTGATCCGCCGCTTCTGCCGCTTTCTTACGCTCTCGCGCTATCTTTTTGCGTCCGTACCCAGCTAAGATTTGTTCTGCTAGTTCTACATCTTCCGCAGAACTATTTTCATCAGCTATTACGGCCTCTAGCTCCGCAAGCTCGGCGTCTTCTAGTTCAGCCGGAAATAAATCTTCTTGGGTGTCTTTGCGTTTGTCTCTGGCCTCTTGTTGGCGGCGCTCAAACTCAGCTTGAGTACGTCTATCACGCACGTCTGCACTGGGCATGTCTCCCAAGGCTATTTGAGCTTCTGCTTCCTGCTCTCTTCTAGCTTCGTCTCGCGCTCTACTAGCTTCTTCTTGTTGCGCACGCGTGCCAGCTTCTCCGGTAGGGCTGACTACTATATCATCGGATGGCGCGGGAAGTAGCCCTGCGATTTCTACAGCTTCTTCGTCAGTTATGTCAGGAGCTTCGCCACCATCAGTAGTGCGAGCACGCCCCCTAACAAGTACGTCTGTAAGCGCCTGTAGTATGGCACCTGCACCGCCGCCTATGGTAGCTTCATCGAGCACACCGGCATTGAGTAGTTCTGCTTCGGGATCATACCCACGAGCGTTAAGGTTTTGTAATATTGCGGCGGCGGCTTCCTGTGCGCCTTCAGTTACGCCGGTAGCTGCGGCACTACGCACACGACTGCCTATGCCTGATATGGCTTGTGGGCCAAGTTTATCTAGTACTTTTTGTACGCCGGGAATCTGAAGTCCCTTGGCAATTCTACCTAGGGGAGCGATCTCAGTCAGGCCGATAGCGGTACCACGGAGGGCGGCGGCACTTCTTTCTTCCTCGGTAGCACCAAACTCTCTTGCGCGTTCACTTGCCTCACCTGCACCTGCACCACCAGCAATAACACCCGCAGCAGGTAATGCAGCAGGGCCGAGCAGTGCGGTGGGTAGCAGTGCGCCTATAGAACCAATGCCAGAAGCTAGCTTATAGGATAGGGCTTCTTTGTCTCCACCTTCGGGACGGAAAGACTCGGCCACACGCTTTATCTTGTCACGTGCTTTGAGTTCTTCTTCCTCTTCCAATAAGGTAGCGCCACCAAGAGCGGCAGACTCGTACATACCAACGGCACCAGCACCAAGTCCTGATAACACGTTCTCAACAAAACCTGCGTCACCACTACCTTGTTTTGCTACTTCTTGGCGTAGCATTAACGTAAGTTCTTGTACAACCTCGTACTCGCCATCTTTGTATGCTAGGTCAATAGCTTTTGATAGCTGTTCGATAGAAGCCATATAACTTAATCCTTTTTAAGGGGTAACTTGTCCTAGATAACTTTGTGCTTTCTGACTAGTCTGACCAGAAGTACCGCCTGTCTTCGTAGTACTAGTACCACCTAAAGTACTTTGCATTTTTTGCTGTAAGCTAGTTGTAAGTTGGTTAGTATACCCACCTTGTGATTTAAGTTGCATCAAGAAATCTTCATATATCTCTATGAGTTCATCAAGTTTAGTCTTATCTTTTAGCCCCATAAACGTAGCCTCCATACTTACTAGCTGTGCTCGTGCGGCTTTTATTTCATCTGCATCTTCGACAGGATCAGATGTCTCTATTATATTGTTTAGTCTCTGCATTTCTGGTTGCAACGCCTTAAAGTGTTCTTCTCTAAGGTCGTTACTTTTACCAACTAAACCCTCAATGGAACTTGCAATATCTTGTAAGCTAGCTTGATTTTGTACTAACTCCCGTAGCTTGGCTTCGCCACTAACACGTATGGCATCAATCTTGTTCTTAATGCCGTTTTGGTTAGTCTCATACATTCTATCAGCTTCTTTAGAAGCTAGTGTAAGGTCAGCTTCACTAATATTAGCCATAGTATTCATGGCGGCGGCCACATCGTTAGTGTACACCTCAAACGCTTTTGCGGCGTCTGTGTTTATGTCTTTTATTACCTTATTCTTTTCGGTCTCGTTCTTGACATACATATCACGTTGTTGAGCTATGCTACCCTGCCGACTTGCAGCTAAGTCACGATCAAAACGCCCACGAGCCGCAGCAGCAGACCCGCTAGTGCCACCTACCATAAGCCCTTCTAATCCGGCGGCTCTTCTTCTTTTAGCTACTGCCTCGGGAGCTAACATTTCCTTATCTAGTTCTTCTTTCTGCTGTAAGTACTTAGCTAAACCTTCTTGGTATTTTTCTACGCCATACCCGCCTTTTGCAGCATCGTCAGCAGCAAGCCTAGTTATCTCTTCTTTTTTCTTTTCTTCGGGGTCTACGTCCATACGACCTTCTAGTTTGCCTATAAACTTGTCACCCAGCGCCTCAGTCAACTGGGTTTTGCTTATACCAGAAATATCAGGTGCAGCAGTGGCTAGAGCCGCCGCAAGTTGGTCATCGACACTCATGCCTTGTCCGGTAGCAGCAAGCCCGCCGGTAGCGGGAGCAGTAGCAGAAGGAGTAGTTCCAACAGGCGCAGGAGCGAGTACAGTACCAGCTCCAACAGGCGCAGTAGTAGCAATGCCCGTAGCAGGAGAGGTAGAAGGAGCAGGAGCGCCAGTCATAGCAGATTGCAGAGCAGAACTTTGAGCACTAGATAGTCCCCCTTGAATGCCTGCCGCTTTTGCATCTTGCGCTTTTTCTTCTTCCGTAGGATTCAAACGTCTACGGATAGCTTCACGCTTTTCAGCTTGTATTTCGGGGTCTTGCGCCTCTCGCACAGTCTTAACGATGGGCATTTCGGGCACGCCCGCGTCAGTAAACTCTTCACGTTGCTTTACGTATTCTTGTTCTATCTGAGCATCAATAACTTTCTTTTGCTCTGGGCGCATAGCCCTATAATCTCTATATGAAATACCCAAGGCTTTCAGTGCTTGCTCTAACCTACTTAACTTCCCACCTTCTTGGTACCCGACAATACCGCCCTGCGCCATACCTTGCATGTTAGGGCGTGGCTGATTAGCAATACCCTGCGGGGCACCTTGAGGGCGTTGTTGAGGGCGTTGTTGGGGGGCAATGCCCATAGCCTGCTGTCTTTGTTGGGCTCGTTTTTGTTTCTGCCCTAGCACACCTGCTACTTGGTTAGCCATTTCGTTTTTGTTCATACTTACAAGCTGTTGCTCGTATTGCTCTGCTATGGTGCTGGGAGTCTGCTCGGCTTTTAGTGCCATATCTCTAGCGGCAGTTTCTTTTTCAGACTTGAGTTTTTGCATGGCGAGCAAGTCCATCAACTCTTGGTTTTGAGAATACCTCTTTTGTAGTGCTTGTGGGTTTCCTCTGTACGCGTCTGCTTTTTGCTCGATTAGTTTGTCGATACCGCCAGTAGTATTAATCATTTTTATCTCCTATTCCCCGCCGCCAGTGCCACTAGGCTTATTACCTAACCCCATCAATTCATCATACATATCCTGTATAATTTTGCTAGTGCTAGTCATTTGCGCAGCGGTGCTAGGCGCACTATATTGCACTGATTGCGCTTCAATGGGTAGCCCTTGGAGTAGTGACTGCATGTACTGTACTTGTTTGTATGGGAAATCTCTTTCTTCTTTAAACTGAGCGTAGTCTGCGGCCTGTCCTTCAGACTCAATACCTCTTTGGATAGCGCCAAGCCCTTGTTGCTGCGCCATAACGTCAAATCCGTATTTGTTACGAGCCGCTTGTTCTTTATTGTATTGGTCTACAGCTTTGTCATATGCAGTTGCGTACCCCCTACCTGTTATATCTGCAAGGTTTGCCTGTAAGCCGCGCAATCCTTCTGCTTCCATAAGAGCTTGACGAGAACCACCAAAACCACCTGCTCGAGTTAGTCGGCCTGCGGCAGCTACGCGGTCTATCTCTGCTTGCCTGCGTGCTTCGTCTAGCTGTGGATTAAGCGAGGCCATGAGATAAGGGTTCATATACTGTTGCGCTTGATCTGCGCCGAAACTAGCTACGCCCATACTAGCGGGATCAGCCTCTAACTGCCCTGCGGTAGTAAACGCTTGTTGCTGTAAGCCTGATGCTCCGGCACTAAGTGGCCCCGTATAGGCTTGGTAACCTTGTTGTCCTAGCGCCTGTCCCCTGCCCAACATATCGGTAACGTAATCTCCCGCCCAAGCAGATAGAGATTCGGATGTACCTGTTCTTTCTGGGGCAAACGGTGCGGTATCGCCGCCTTCTCCACCCACTACGGGGTCTCCTTCTTGGAAGTTAGTTTTGGGGCTATAGTTTTTATACACAGAGCCGCCGTTGTTATAAGCGGCTATTCCGCCACCTTGAGCCATCTTAGGCATAAACTTGTTAGGGTCTATCTGTTTACCTTGTTCCGGATTACCCGTACGTGCTTTACGTACACCATCCATCATACTGTGTAACTGCTCTGCGCCTGCATCAGAATTACCGTTGCCTAAGTGACTTACTACGTCGGCAGGAATGACGAACTCGCCGTCACTAAGACGTGCTTCTTGGGTGCCATCTATGGTAGCAGGCACTTTATCAGCCATACCATCGGTTTTACCGCCCAGATAGTACCCTTTATGAGCAGATGCTATACCGCCTGCCGCCATACCCTGCACTTGTTGGTTGCTTTTAGCTAGCTGTTGGGCTTCTGCTTGGGCTGTGGCTCGGGCTTCCTCTATAGTAGGTACTTCTGTATCTGGACGCTTTGCAAATTGAGTGTCCGTAAAGTATCTGCGGCCTGCACTTCCGGGCCTACGGGGAGCTTGCCCCTCAACAGGAGCTTGCATAGGTACGCGCTCGCGCACTGCTGTATACTTTGGAATTTCGCCTTGGTACCCTGTTACGGGTATATCGGGTTGGAAGTACCCACTAAGTTCTTTCGACAGCGCCATTTCGGCTATACCTCCAAGAGGATTACTTTCTAAAAAACCTGATACTCCCGTTGCTCCGGCACGATTAAGTGCATCTGTGAACCAACCCATTAGTCTTCTCCAATTATTTTCAATAGTCTGTCTGTACTGTCTTTAACTGCGCCACCCCTAGCATAAGGACTAGCAAAAAGTGATTGTTGTTGAGGAGTAGCAAATATACTTTCTCCACTTATATCATATAAGTAATCTATTTCCGCTACGCCTTTCTGTTGGGTAGTAGCTACTCGTTGTTGCGCAGCTTGCAGAGCAGCCATATCTCGTATGTCTTGATCGAACTGTTGCTGTCGTTGCTGTTGAGTCATTTGCGTCTGCAACTCCAACTGACGCTCTTGCGCTAGCTGTTGCTCTTTTTCAAATTGTTCTTGTGCGGCAATAGCTTGTTCCGCTGCGATCTGGTCGTTATATGCATACAGTCCTGTAGATGCAAACTGGCCACCTAGAGTAACATCTTCACCGCTAAATGCTTGTTCTAGCATAAGCTGATCGTTGATGTCAATAACGCCATCATTGTTAACATCATACTGCAATTGCTGGTCAGTTGGAACAAAAGAAGTAGGGTCTTCAAGCACTTCTTGTTGAGCAATTACGTCAGCTATAAAGTCTATATCCGTCTGAGTTACATCTTGTGGGGGTTTCCCAACATAGCTTGCTACGGCTTCTATATCTAACCCTAGGGTGGCCATACCCTCATCAAAACGCGCTATTAAGTCTTCTTCAGTCTCACCTAGCGCCGTTAATAAATCGGTTTTAGTAGTGCCTAATTCTTCAGATACATCGCTAATAGCTTTACTAAGAGCTTCATCTCTAGCAAGTCCAGCATCCTCGTTTTCCTGCATTTTTTTGAGTATGCTAGATTCTAAATCACTAATCTCAGTAGATATATCTCCAATAGCCTCTAATAGACTTTCTTCTGTCTCCCCTATTGCTGTTAGTAAATCTGACTTAGTAGTGCCAAGATCAGCAGCTACGTCGTCAATAGCTTTCTTTATAGCTTCGTCTCTCGAAAGCCCAGCTTCTTCATTAGCTGCTATAGCATCAAGTATGGCATCTTTGTCTATGTTATCTGGGTCGTCAGGGAACTCATCTATGTAGTCAGGTACACCATCACCATCGCTATCAGTAATTCGATCTATATTTTCAGGGTCAAGAGGGTATTCATCCTCAAAATCAGGTATACCATCCCCATCAGCATCAGCAGTACGGTCTATGTTTTCTGGGTCGTTAGGGTACTCGTCGTATATGTCGGGTATGCCATCTCCGTCTGAGTCAACAGGATCACCATCATCAATAGGATCAGTACCACCATCATCAATAGGATCAGGATCACCAGTAATAGGGTCAGGATCACCAGTAATAGGATCAGGGTCAGGATCACCAGTAATAGGGTCAGGATCACCAGTAATAGGGTCAGGATCACCAGTAATAGGATCAGTACCACCATCATCAATAGGGTCAGTACCAAGGCCAAACAAATCGTTTAAATCGGTGTCACTCGATATTAGTGTTATAAGACGGTCAGTGTCATCTTGGGGGTCGTCGTACTGCCCAACTAATGACCGTAACTGTGCGTCACTTAACTCTACACCTGCCGCTCTAGCGTATTCTTCTACTTCAGAAAGTGTAGTTTGGCGAGGGTCTACGTAGTCATCTATAGCTTGAGCTAGGGCGTCGTCACCATAAGTGTCCCCGATGTATGCATCTATCTCTTCTTGGGACGGCGTGTACCCTGCCCCATCAAATGCCGCGTTTGCTTCGGACGGACTTGTATAGTTGCCGTCATATACATGGTTCATCAACGTAGCGTAAGAACTGGGGAAGGCTTCGGCGGTTAAACCTGCACTAGCAAATACGTCTTTAATACCTTGCTCAGTCAGAGCAGCGGTACCGTCAGGGTTGGTTTGCATGGCGGTGTTAATGTCTTCGTTATAGTTAGCCAGCATCCTAGAGGCTAAGTCTCCCTCTACATTCACATAAGTAGAGTTAGCAGCGTCAGTTATCCATTGGTTGCCGTTATCGACAGACAAGCTATTTTCAAGCCCAACGTCTTTCAGTATGTCTGTAAAGTAGTTACCAGTTAGTAAGGCAGTAGAAGTGCCTAAACCTAGAACGCCCCCGAACCACGCGTCTCCTGTAGCTTCTTGCGCTACATCTATAGTGGGGTCTATCGCAGATAGCCTAGTGTTTATAACTGCGGATACAGCGCCTTCTTCTCCAAACTCTCCAAGGAACTCTTTAAATACCGCAGACGCCCCGCCTGCCATACCTCTTCCAGTCCTTGTAGCCCAATCTTCAGCTTGTGCTACAAACCCTTCACCAATTTCTTTAACGATGTTTGCTTTTTTACCAAGTAGTTTGGTTAGTATTTTTTGATCTACCGCATCCCCAAATACTAGTTGTGAAGCAATCATTGCCAACCCGCCAGCAGCGCCCGCGTCTCCACTAACCCCCGCTGCTATTTCTCTGTTGGCCTCGTCATTAGCCATGACTTTATCTTGCACATACTTTTCTGCTTCGGCGCGGTATTGTTCTGCTGTAAGCGTGCCCGCTTGTACTTGCGACCCTAATGATTGTTTATAGGCTCTAAACTCGGCAGATGCCATTATTTCTTCGGCTTGTACTTTCCTTAATGTGTCTAGCGTAGAGTTAAATCCTTCAGAGGCAGAGCCACCTATGGCTTCGGCAAGGTCTAATGCGGTAGATGTGGATAGTCCCGCCCAGTTTTCGGCTTTGTTTATAGCCTCTAAGACATCGTCTGTAAGGTCTTTAACATCTACTTTTTTACCTAAAGCAGAGGCGCTTTTTAAGAGGGTGCCGACACCACTTTTCGCCATAAACGAGGCTGCTAAATTTGGTATTTCTTCTACTATCTCGCTGCCTAACTCCGCTAAAGCTGCTTCGGGAGCTTCTTTAAGGCCGCCAAAAAACTTTACCGTGCCGTTGATAGCACTGTTTAAGAAGTTAGCGCCTTCAATTTGGTCTTTCAACCACTCTTCTGCCGCTGCTTCTCCGTTTTTCATTACCTCTGCTTTATATAGTGCGGACGCCCTGTATTCTTCTGCGGTAACAGGGTCGAAATATTCTTTAGCTTGAAAGGCGTCGTTGTACTCTCTTAACGCTTCCATACCCTCTTTTACGGCAGTAGTGTTAGACGCATCGGATAAGTTAGATAGGTTGCGAGATAGTTTTGCCAACTCAGTATTGTCGGGATGAGCCTCTCCAAACTGTATAAAACCATTGGCGTTGTTAATCATCTGAGAAGTACCAGACAATATTGTTGCTAATACCTGCTGCCTTGCAGAATCTTCATCAGTACCTATGTAGTCCACTAGTTGTTTGGCGACATTGTAGGTAGCAGCGCCTACTACTTGCGATAAAGAAGGATCAGCGTCTTCCCCTGCAACGGCTAGTGCGAACTCTTGGGGGTCTTCCTGTCTGAATATGTCTATTAACTCGCCAAAGGCGTCGGCAAAGTCAACTAGTTGTCCACTAGAGTTTGTAAACATACCCGTCTCAGGGTCTACTTCAAATGCTCCCTCTGGGATAGGCACTCCACTAGCATCCATTTGCTGTGTGAAGCTAACTATAACGCTGTTTGGGATTCCTCCCCACGTATTGTTTTGGCCGGGAACTGTAGAGGTTGCGCCGCCCTGCCCTAGTATTAACCCGCCTATCTTTACGATGTCGCCGATAGGGGTGCTTGGCCCAAAATACGTCGGAGACGCGGCCAGTGAACCTGCGCTAGCAGCGCCGTAAACTATGGGGATGTCAGCAAAACTACCCATGCTATACCCAAGTATATCTCCTACTTCTCCCAACGTAGTAGGTATAGCCCCACCTTCAATATTACCAGTAAACATGTTTTCCGTGCCGGTAGCGATGTTGATTTGCTCCACCGCGAATGGAACAGCACGTAACCAATCTGAAGTGTGTAGTGTTTCTCCTGAAAGACCTTTTACAGCCGTATAAGCTGCCCCAACTAGAGGAACAAATGGGGTTACAACACTAACTATAGGATCAAGGAAATCCCAAGCAGTGTCGTCAAAATCGTTAGTTCTTTTCCGCGAGGTGTGAGTACCCAAGCCACCTAAAAACCGCATTGTCTGATCAGTGTTTGGGCTATCTTCTGACGGGTAGAAAAATGATTTTGCATCGTACAGGTCTCGTTGAACATCTAGCTCACGAGGTTCCTGCATGTCAGGGCCACGCATATAGGCTGGTATGTCACTACCAAACGGTTTGTACAGGTAATTTTTACCTTGTATTTCTACGTATCTTGGAGCAAAAGGGTCTTGAGTGTCTTCTGCTAACGAGTTAACCTCCGCCATGTACATACTTTCGTACTGATCGTTAGGTAAAACTCCTGACTTATTTAGTCCGTATAAGTAGCCTAGCCTTTCAGATAAAGGCAAAAACTCGTATGCCGCTTGAAACGCCTCGGGGTCTTCTTGTCGTAGGGTGTTTAACTCATTATTAAAATCGTTAAAAGTTTGAACGCGGTGATCCGTAATAAGATTTATAAATGGTACGTGTGGCCCTTTATTACTAGACGCGCCCGGAGTCCATTCCATCGCATTGAAATCGCTGTGAGACTTATTTGATAGCGTTCCTAGTTCTGCAAACACACTATCTGGGTCTACGCCCGCATCTAAAGCGTTTTTGGCTTCCATCCAAGTTTGTATTTTAACTTGAGACGCCTTGTCCATAGGGTCAAGAGTTTGTCCCTCAAAGAACTTACGTATTATTGCTTCTCTATCGGCGTTGAACCATTCTTGTTCGGCTATTGCAACTTTTTTTGGTAGTGAAGAAGAGGGCACCCCTCCCGTGAGGTCGTCCTGATAGTAAGAGTAAGGATTTCCCCCATAAAACACGGGGCTAACGTCTACAGAAGTAAACAGGGCATCTACATCAAAAGGAGTATTTTTTAGTTCCTCAAGACTAGCCGCGAGTTCGTCTTGACTGAGAAATTCCATATCGTCAAACAGATTCCAATCACCTAGATCATTCATAAAGGATTGGTAGTTATATTCTGCCTGTGTTTCTTCTGCAATGGGAGTGCTAGGCCGTCCGCCCCCTCCAGACTTTTTATAAGCAGTGTAGGATTCAGGATACCATTCAGGTATATCCATCTCTCCTAGAAAGGCCCACGTCTGGTCAGGGTAGCGTTGGAGGCTGTACTCGTCTGACCCACGGTCTGTATTTACTGTAGCTTGCCATTCTTTGAACGCATTCGTCTTAGATAGGGGCGGCGCTACGTAGTCAAACCCTGTGTAGTCATCTTCAAGGAAGTCAAAGTAATCGTTTGCGCTGGTATTTGTGCTAGTAGATTGCTTAGTACCCGTATCTTTCTTGGGGGTAGCCGCCATTTTGGCTTCATAAGCATCTAACTCCGCCCTTTCAGCAGGAGTAATGTTATCCCTAAAGTACTGATAACCTCTCGAACCTTTGGGGGGTATCCTACTAATGTCGAGTGCCATAACTTACGTCCTTAGTTCTTTATGAGGATGCCTTGGAAAGACGCCCCCACTTCTACGTTGGTAGTATCAGAAAACGCTCGACACTCTACATCCGTTTTTTCTTCTACCTTGAGCGGATACGTAAGCGGTAGCACTAACAAGGCGCTCTGCATGGTCTGGATTATGCGCGTGCGGAACGTATTAGAACCGAAGCTCCGCGTAACGAAACTCGCAGTAACGTGTTTATTTGCTAGTGATATTGCAGAGGTAAACGTCACATCGTCTAGGTACAAAGAGTATCCGGCAGGGACTGTATAAGCAGCGATCTGAGACTGGTTATCCCCCTGTATGACGTGCGCATACGTAACGCCGGTAGGTACTCCAGAACTTACTCCGCTGTTAGCTACGTATATGTCTCCCGCAGCAGTGCCCCCACTACCAGAGGTAGCTACGAATATCCTGTTAACACGTAACCACGAGCTAGCATCGCCTACCTGCACCTGAGTTTGGCCGTTCATATTCACAGTTACGCTCTTGGCGTTGTAACTACCATCTACACCTTCTACAGTTACAGTATTAGCTCCCGTACCCCCATTAGAATCGGCAGTGCTGGAGCTACTTATATACACAGTGGAGGCGGATGTAAGGTAGGGGTAGTTACCTCCAGTGCCCCACACAGTCTCTTCAGTACCGTTTATATCAGGATTAAATCCGAATTTATACAGCGGAGTAGCACCTGCAATCTGGCCTTTAGATACTTGCAACTCGTAGGGTTCTTGAACTGCCATAGCGTTTCTCAGTGCGTTATCTAACTGATTAAAGTAGATACGCAGTACTTTGTTAAATTCTTCAAACGACTCTTGGTCGTACACCTGTGGAGGGTACGGCAGTGCCGGAGCGCGAAAGGGTACGTCGTACCTAGTATTGTCTCCAGCCATTATCGTCTGCCATCAGATCGCATATCTATACGAGGAGAACCTAACTGCCAAGTTACTCCCACCTCACTAGATTCTACCTTTATAGCTAGCTGTCGTCCACGTACACGAGTAAATACCTGCCCTGTAAACTGTTCTATTGGCAATGTAGCTGTACGTGTGATTCCTGCGCTGTTAGAGCCTCCTACAGAAGCTGGGTCATTATACCCCGAACCTGAGTTTTGTAGGGGAAGTAGAGTCATAGTGGCGCTAGGAGAACCTACTTCAGAGCCATCAAATGTAATATCGGGTAGTATACGCCATATAAATGCAAATTTATGCCCATCTTCTAGATCAAACTGTGCGGAGGACACGTACGCAGGTATAGCCGCCGTGGTAGCAGTTTCGTTGTCGTCAACGCCTTGCTCGTGGTTAACCAAGTTATTACTGTATGTAGCAGCTAGCGGGTAATTTCTTAGTCCTGAATCAAGCCACGCAGTACGATTCATAGTGCCGTAGTACCATACTTCTTCTAGGTAATTGTACACTACATATCTGTCTGACACGGTAGAGTCTTTAGAGCAGTACCACCACCATATCTCGTGGTAAGACTCGTTAGTCCCTGCAAATATCTGCTCATATTGCTCGTCGTTAAAATCGTTAAACACGAACTTACGTAAGTTGCACTGTAGGGGCTTAGTGCGTCCGTCGTACATATAGAATTTGTCTTTACCCATCCAATAAGCTACACCGTTAGCGTAGGCTACCGCGTTCTGAGAGGCTATAGAAATGTTCTCACCGACTAACTGTGCAGTCCATACTGCGGGAGCGCCAACGTACTGTAATGAGTATAAGGCAGAATCCGTCCACACTAGCACTTCTTGGCGGGCTTGTTTAGCAGCCACAATCATAGTGCCATTAGATAGGACAAGGTCGCCCGCTTGGTTAGTTGCCGCAGGTGACCAGTTAGTAGCATCTTCTTGGTCTGACCAACGGATTAGCATGGGGTTGACAGTAGCAGAAAAAATCTCGTTAGCGCCGAAACAGAACACAAACCTGTTAATGTCAGACACTAAGATGAGCTTCTGTGACGTCGGTACTTCTGTACCTGTAAGAGCTACTGCTCTAGTGGTTAGCCCGTTCGTAGCATCCCAGATGTATATAGAGCCATCACGAGGCCCAAAGATGAGGTCTTCTCCAAAGTTAGCTTGGCTCCACAGGCGTATAGAGTCGGTAGACGTAGCGCCGACCCCCCATGTGCCAGAACCCCAGCTACTCGCGCCCCAACCTACTAAGGGTACAACAAATGCAGGGCCGACATTAATTTGATACGCAGCCGTTACTGTGCCGCCACCTGTAGCATTTGAACTAGCATTAGTGCCTGCATCAATCGTATATACGTTAGCAGTAGTTGTTTCAGTTAGTTGGTACTCGGCATTCAGAGTAAGTCCGCCTACAGCACTTGCGCCACTAAACGTAACAAAATCCCCATCTATGTACCCGCCGTTAGCGTCAGTAACCTCTACGATAGGAGACCCATTAGTAGTCTCAAACGGGTTAGTCAAAGTTACAGTAGCCCGTAAGGGTGTGATGTCGTTGTATGCCCCGCCGTTTTCGATGTAGAACTTTAGGTTAGTACCTACGCCAATAAGGTTCTGACTACCAAGAGTAACCCAGTTCCACAAAGATCGGCATACACCTAAGAACGTAGTAGCAGATATACGCTGCCACCCACCGATTTTCTCCGGCGTACCTTGACGAAACCGTATTTTGTCGCAGTCATACCAACCACCTTCGCTAGTATATCGCGTGTTCTCGCGGTTAATTCCTGCTTTTAATTGTAGTTTTTTGAGGGGCATATATCACCTGTTAGTAACACCAGCACATAGGCTCGGTTTTACGTATATCAACATGTACAAAAGTTTTAGCTACGCCTACAGACATGCCCATAGCTGATGCATGTTTTACTATTGTTAGGCGTTGTGCGCCGCCAGACACTTTAATATCTGCGGCAATGCCCTGTGCATGAGTCCCTACTTTTTTACCTGCCGCAACTTTAGCCGCTTCTATACTGTGATTGGGTGACCTGTACCCAGAAGTAACTATGAACGGAAACCCGCAAGCGTCGCGTAAATGATCTATAGCCTTTAGAAACTCAGGATTCATTTCGTTTTCGCCGGTTTCTTGGCAGTCAAAATCTTCTATACTAAAGTATTTCATATAACTCCAAAAATCTTAAAGCCTATATATAGGGCTACGGGTAGGATAACAAGTATACCTGTACCCCATAATAACACAGTAAAGAAGAGTGCTATGTTATCTGCTTTCTTTTTCTTTCGTATTCGCTCTTCTTTTTCTCTTTGGCGTTTACAGTCTGACTGGTACTGCAACCAATCGCTATACATGTCAGGGCGACCCGCATATATCATATGCTCTCTAAGCCATTCTTCTTGTTCTCTGAGCTTCTCTAACTGCATGAAGCATTCTAACTCTGACTTATTTCCTGCCTTATTAGCTTTTTTTGCTATAGTAGACTTGTTATCAAAGTACTGTGTTGCGGAACTCGCAACGTCATATATCTCCTTACCATTAGTAAGCGCAGTCTTAATAACCTGAAATGCCGCATTAGCTGCCGCTACTTCGGCTAGCATTATCGTTCCCTTTGGACGCCTTTCGCCTTTTCATAGCTTCTCATTGCACCCATCCCTAGCATCCCCATTAGAACGGGTGTTAGCAGCGAAGGGTCAACCTCTGGAACATCAAGCCAAATCCCTAATATCTGAGAAATGATTACATTATACGCTAGACCGATTCCGGCTACCCAGCCGACAAAAGGTCTCCATCCAGCCACAAATAATGACTTGTGAGCTGCCTCAACCTTGTTTACCTCTAGCTGTGCCAATGCACTTTCATGCGCCTGTTTTTCTGCAAGAGTCGCAATTTCATGCGCCAAAGCATTCTTTGCATCCTTATCTTCTACGAATTTATCCAGTAGTCCTGTAACGGGGCCAATAAGGGATGCAACTATACTCATTGTAAAAATCTCTCAAGTAATGGTGAAGCTAAAACTAACGGGTAAAGAATCCACAAACGCATGTCTAACTTATCAAATTTTTTGTTTCCCGCGTCGAGCTGTTTTTCGATATTTTTATACCGTATAAGGCATTCTTTTTCGTGAGCTTCTAAACGAGTTATAGCTTCTTTAACCGTTGCCATTTTACTCTTCCTCTGCCTCTTTTACGTTCTCAAGGCTAGAGACTAACATGTCAACGAAAGCATTTTTGCCAACATTAAGCTGATCTAAATTAAACTGCGTAGAGCCTATCTTGCGATCTAGGTCGTTGCAGTGACTTACCATGACCTGCTGCTGCTCGGTCATGTCTTCTAAAATATATTCTTTATCGTTTATCGATACGGGAGTTGTTTTTTTCTCACCCATTACAATGTCCTTTTAAAAAATTAAGAGTTTACCAAGGCACTCCAGTGGTAATCGCGGGAGCCTTGCTGTCTGCAATCTGTGAAGCAATGCTTGCCTCAATAGCGTCAGCGTCTACGTCAGCCTTTACCCATCCAATGACCTGAGCCTCTGTGATGTCAGCGTAGGCTGTGTAGCCATCAGCATCTGCGTCAGGGGTAAAGCCGCAAGTGCCGTATGAGCTACCTGAGTGAGTTACAGCGTCATCGCCAGTGCCTACTACTTCGCTGTCTGATGCACGCCAATGAGCTACTACAACACCGTCATCAGTGTTGCGTTCTAGGGTTGAGATTGTCCAAGTTACTGCCATTGTTTTATTCCTCTAGTGCCGCTATGCGGGCTGTTAGTGATTCAATTAGGGTTTGTTGCTCTTGGATGGCTTTAAGCAAAATTAAAGGAATAACACCATACTTAATACCTTTGTAAGTAGAGCCTTCTACTTTTACATCTCCGACAGTTTTACCTGTTGGAATTTCATCTTCTTCAGTGAAAAGCACCTCATCACCAACTGAGTTTTTATCTTCTGTCACTAAAGAAGGAAAGATATCTTCTACTTCTTGAGCAATTAAACCTAACTCAGTTTCGCTGTCGGGGTCATTTTTCCATTTATATTTTACAACTCTTAATTGTTTTATATCGTCAAGATATCCATCTCTTGTAGTTTCAATGTCTCGTTTAAGATTTATGTCAGATGACCAAGTAGATGTCCCATTACCAAGTAACTTCCATGAGTTTACGTTTTGAGTTGTACCTTGATAATGAACGCAGTTTGCGTTATTAGAGGTAGAAGTTAGTGAAGACATAAAATTAATTATGCCGCTTCCGTTACCTGATGCACTAGTAGCTTGTATCAGAGTCCCTGCATCCCCTCTCTGTGCGGCTATAGTTCTTATATTAGCCGCGCCTGACAGGTAGAGGTCTTTGAAGCGAGCGTTAGAAGCACCCAAGTCAGTAGTGTTGTCGCTCAGGCCACCGTCACTGTTTTTAACAGGCAGTACAGCCTTAGATGATGCGGCAAATCTTAATGATGCGTGGTTGTCATCAAGGCCACCAATGTGTATGTCGTTTGATACTGTGCCAATAGACCCTACGGTTGTGCCGTCTTTCTGGTAAATCGCAATATCACCATCGTTACTTTTGCGATTAAGTATCTGCACAGTTGATGCGTTTACTGTGTGGACTGCCCGACCATAATCAAGTAACTCATGCCCCGCTGTAGAAACGCTAGAAGCAGTCTTACCCACCAACAGGTTGCCGCTCGAATCCAACCTAGCCCTCTCCGTAATTCCACCAGAGGAAGGCGCAGTGTAAAACGCAAGATGAGCATCAGAGGTATTTGAAGCCCTAATGCTCTGTATTCTTGATACAGATGTTGTGCCGTCATAAAAGTTTACGAGACCGTGAATCTGGCCGTTGGACGAAGTGCCGTAGTTACCTAGCTGTAGTGTTGAGTAATCAGTGCTTCCTGCGCCTTTAAGTGCAAGCGTTGTCCTGCCGCTACCAAAGTCCTGCATAACGGCAGTACCACCTACGATTGCGTTGCCTGACAGGTAGAGGTTTTTGAAGCGTGTACCAGAAGCACCTAAGTCTATAGCGGCATCACGACCGCCATTTGTTGAGGTGTTATGCGGTAGGATATTATCATTAGCATTGTTAAATTCTAAACCTGTATCTGCGGAGCCAATAGATAGTTGACTAGCCCTAGTACCAATAGACCCTACGGTTGAGCCATCCTTACGAAACTCAAGGATAGAACCATCATTATCTTCTTTATTAAAGTAAACAACTGCGTTTGCTGATGAACGAGTAAAAAAGGATTTACCATCTGCAAACAGCTCAACACCTGCTGTTGTAAGGCTAGAAGAACTCTTACCCACCAACAGGTTGCCAGAGGAGTCGATGCGCATGCGTTCTGTAAATGAAGAACCTGTTGTAAATACAAGGCCGTCAGAAGTCGCTACATTAATTGCACCTCTGACTGCTGATGCGTCTTTTAACTGCAAATAAGCCCCACCAGACTTTGTGAAGATAGCATTACCGCCACCGTCAATACGCATATGCTCTGTAGTGCCTACTTGAAACGCATGATACCCAGAGTTTGCGCTATTGTAGTACACGCCCCCTGCCGCACCAGAACCAGAGATAACTCCTAAGTCCAGTGTTTGGTTTGTGTTATTAGTGAAACGACCAACAATGCCTGATGAAGCGTTAGTAACCGTAAACTTTTCTAAACTGCTAGTTATCCCTATGCCCACGTTTCCAGAGGAGTCGATGCGCATGCGTTCTGAGTTATTTACAGTGAAACGCATACTGTCGTCAGTGTGGTTATAATCTAAAATGCCAATGTTACTGTCGTCAGGGTCGGCAAACATGATGCGGCTGTTTTCCGTGTTTTGAGCAGTAAGTGCTAAAACGGCTTGCCCATTCGTACCGTCATCATATATTTCTAGTTGTCTGCTTGGCGATGTAGTGCCTATGCCCACGCGATTGTTTGTTGAGTTAACGTAAAGGGTGTTGGTGTCTACAGTTAAGCCAGTGGCGGTCAGCGTAGTAAACGCGCCTGTGGATGCAGAGGATGCGCCAATGGCTGTGCCGTCAATAGAACCTGCGTTGATGTCTGCCGTGGGGATTGTCACCGTACCAGTAAACGTAGGTGAAGCTATAGGTGATTTAGCATCTAGTTGTGTTTGAACATTGCTTGTAACGCCATCGACATAGTTAAGTTCAGCAGTAGTAGCTGTAACACCGTCTAATATATTTAATTCAGCGGCTGTGCTTGTAACTGTTGTACCGTTAATTGAAAGTGCATCAGTTTCTAAAGTACCATCTACGTCAACATCGCCGCTGATGTCTAAACTAGCCGCAATGATCTCCCCGCTTGCGTTGATAGCGCCGTTAATATCAATAGTGGTCGCAGCAATCTGAATCTCAGTATCTGCAACAAGGTCAAGCTGTCCGTCTGCGCTAGAGTTTATGTAGATTGCTGAGTCGCGGAACTGGACTTTTTGTGCGGAAGTTACTTCTATGTTAGTTGAACCAGTAGTATTACCCTGAGCTAAAACCTCAGCAAGCGTGTCGAAAGAGCCTACTTGAGCATCTACATACGCCTTAATAGACTGCTGTGTAGCTAGAGATGTGGCGCTATTTGACGCCATGTTGTCTTCGTCAAGTACCGCTGTAACAGTAGTGCTAGTACCTAACTGTAAAGAAGTAGTGCTAGTTACCGCTTCGACTACATTAGTTCCGTCACAGAACAAAAACATAGTGCGTCCATTAGGGACAAGGATTCCGGTACCACTAGCGGTTTTTAATGTTACGTTTTGCCCTGCGGCGTTTTTAGCTATGTATATCTTAGATAAGGCTGGGCATACAACTGTACCCGCACCAGACAACTGAGTCCCTGTGTCTGTAAACTCTAGCATTGCACACCTAGATTCGGAGGTAGTGCCATTTGCTGTAGTTAGTGTATGAGAGTTACTAGACCACGAGTTAATTACCGCACGGCCTGCTATAGCCTGCTCTACCATAGAGGTTATATTGTCATTTACTACATCCCCCCAAGTACCGCTGAGTTCGCCTTGAACTGGGAGAGCAAGTTTTAGTATCGAAGTATATTGCGTTGTCATTTATCTGGCCTCATGCGGCTATATTGTCCCAATTCGGGGCTTGTGTGTTTGTTACGTCGCTCCATGTAGGAGTCTGACTATCGTTTATAGCTTGCCAATTCGGGGCTTGTGTGTTTGTTACGTCGCTCCATGTAGGAGTCTGACTATCGTTTATGGCTTGCCAATTCGGGGTTTGGTTGTCATCAACCTCTCCCCATACATTTACTATCCCTGCATATCCTATCGCAGATACCCCAATTATGGAAATATCTGCTTTTGCATTTGTTGTAACTGTACCTAATTCAATGTTAGCTTCTACCCCCGTGGGGTGTACAGTTATGCCAAATACTACATTAACTGCGCCTATAGCTCCATCGGCTTCTACACCTACTACCGGAATATTTGCTTTCGCGTCTGTTGTAACTGTACCAACGGATATCTCCGCTGCTATGCCTGTTACTGGGGCGTTCGCTTCTGCATCTGTTGTAACTGTACCAACGGGTATTTCCGCTGCTACTCCGGCCACTATTAGGTTTGCTACACCCGTTGCAGTTAATGTACCTACAGCTCCATCGGCCTCTACACCTGTTGCTGTTACACCGGCTTCAGCATCTACACTAACTGCCCCAACTGCGGCGGCCCCAGCAACGCTGGTAACCATTACATCTGACTCAGCGTCAATAGTAGCTGTGCCAATACCTCCAGCAGCGGCTATCCCAGTTACAGGAGTATTTGCTTCAGCGTCAACCGTTTCAACGCCAATAACTCCTTCTGCGGCAATTCCGTCAACCGATACTATAGTTAGGTCGGTGCCCCAAGCCGTTTGGCCCCACGCACCGTTGCCCCAACCTACGTATTCAACAGAAGACGGCATCTAACTACCTTATGGAGTAGCGATACGTACGATGGCGTTTGTAGCGTCTGCTGCGGGGAACTGTACAGTAAAGTCACCGGCTGTAGAGGTTTTATCTCCGCCAAAGTCTAATACCGCAACCGCTGGATTGCTGCCACCTGACTTGTATATGAGAGCGCCACGAGCGGTTATAGTAGCGTCAGTCCACGTAGTATCTGCAAAATCTAAAAATGCCGTAGTCCCAGATGACGCAGGAGCAGCGGAAATAGTAAGTGTATTTCCTCCCGCAGTATAGTTTGTACCCGACACTTCGTTATTAGTAGAGTACGCAGTAGTAGCGGCACTTAAAGTAGCACTAGACGTGTACAGCGCGATTTTAAAAGTTTGTGATGTGTCACTACTAAAATCCATCTCTCCATCTAACAGAGCGACTTTAAAAGAAGTACACATTGCTTGTGTTATTGCCATTTTTTAGTTCCTTAACTAACTGATGTTCTGAATTGCCCAGAACGATATGTATCTTCACGTAACTTACCGTCACCAAGATTCTTTAACTGTTGCATAGCTAGCAAGTACATATTAGTGTAATTAGCTATGATGTCTTCCTCGCCTTTCATAAACCTTATTGCCTCTACCAACGCGCCGTTTAATAGCGCAGAGTCAAACTCTTCTCCCAACCACGTAGTACCCGCTGTAACTATAGACTGAGGGTAGTACCCGTAATGAAGTTCCACAGCGTACGCCGCACTAGGCACTGGGCCTACTATAAAAGAGTCATCGTCAAAATATGCGTAGTGCTTGGGTAATCCCGTACTTGTAGTATTGGGGTATGCTTCACGCATAAAATTAACGTCTTTATTAAGCAAAAAGGTGTAATTACCACTGCCGTCTACTACAGCCAAAGAATAAGACCAAAGGAAGTCAGTGGGAGTGCTTAGGTATTGATTACCGCTAGTTAGTGTACCAGTGACATTTTTACGCAATGCGGGTATCTGAACTGAGTTATATATTTTCTGCTCTGCCTGTTGCGTAAACATAGCGAGTTGATCATCTGTAAATGAGTTTTCACAAATGTCTTGTATATTAGCTTTCAGTTCGGTGTAATTCATATTTTACGCCATTGGGCCGCGTGCGTACAAACCTTTAGTCGCGCAGCCTGTGCCACGAACCTTAACCTTACCACCTTCTTTATAAGCGTTGGTCATCTTCTTACCCGTCTTTTTAGCTTCTTTCTTAGCGGCTGCTTTGCCTGCATCTGTGTATGCAAACTCTTTGTTTCCTACTTTTGGCATTTTAATGCTCCTATGAGGTAGTTACAGTAACTTGCCCTATACTACCATTTATTAACAATGCATTGGGAGTTAATCCAAAAGGATCAGTCCCACCACCTACGGGGTTCCACCCCCACTGTATATCTCTACTACTAGTGCTTCCTGAGTACCCTAGACTTTGATCTGGTCTGGGATCACGTAACGCTTGTGGGTCATGTACAGGAAACTCTCCTAACATATTCTGGGGCTGGTCTGGATTCCAACATTCAGGGCACGCCTTTAAGTTAGTATCTCTACCCTTTACTACTAGATTTTTTAGTTCTTTTAGCTTGTACTGAAACCCGCATACATCGCATAGAGCGATGGCTTTATTAGCGGAAGCAAACTGCGTACCCATATTTATACGTACCCTATACGAGGGGTAAACCTAGCCGAGGTTTTTTCTCTGTCTTCTCCTGCGGCCATATTAAACTGTTCGTCATACACAGCCTTTAGCATAGGCACTCTTTCTGCCATCTCCGGCAACTTCATGGCTATGTAGTAAGCTAGCCCCGCCACTAGACACGGGAAAAATCTAAAGTTCATGTCCGCAGTTTCTACCCCACTACCCGCATCCTGTATACGACGCATACGCCAATAGTACAGTACATAGTCGCTAGTATCCGGTATAGGCCATACGTTTACTTTGGGAGCATCACGTAAACGCTCAATGTATAACTGTATTGGCCTACCTTGTGTTAACTTGTTAGGGATAGAAGCGTACGTACTTACACTAATTCGGCTTATAGAGAGATCAGTCTGTGTGGCCGCATTTCCGCTACCCGTGCGTATCTGGTGTTCTAACAAATCAATAGTATCTGCGGGTAAGTCATATGGGGTAGTCTGCCCTTTAACTAGGTTAATAGTACCTTCGTCAATAGTCCACATGTTAATGCCACGATTCTGCCACTCGATAGTCAGCAAGTTCATAGACCGCCGTGCAGTGCGTAGGTCGTACCCAGAACGCATTTCTCGTCCCGCACGTTCAAACGCCTCTTCAGCGATCTCAGTGAAGTCCATATTAAATGCTGTAGTGCCTGATGTAGCCATTATTTCTTTCTCCGCTTAGTAGCTGACACTCGTCTAGGCTTACCTGCTGGCTGCCCTAGTCTTTTCTTCTCCGCTACCTTCTTTGCTTTTTCGGCGCTCGACATCTCACCCGAGGTCTTGGGGGTCTTTTCCGATACTCGTTTAGAAGGACGACAGTAAGGAGTACCTCTACCATCACCCTTCTTCCTACCACAATCCTTGCCAGTGCGTACATCTTTCCAGTCCTCTTTGAACCAACGCTTTAATGCGGCTCCTTTGGCTGTCTTACGTATTTTGCCACCAGACTTGTAATACGTACGCATTACTTACCAGCCTTTTTCTTCCGGCATTTAGCAATAGCTCCCGACGCGTAAGCAGACGGGAACACTTTATATTGCTTCTTTACTTTGTGGTAGCACGCATCTTTAACAGTGCCCCCCTCTTTCATCTTTCGGGGCTTACTGCCGCAACCGCAATCGCTCTTCTTGTAGTAGCGTCGCATTACGCACCTTTCATCTTGACCATCTTGCAGACTCTACCGCCTCGAGCCATACCGCAGCCGCGAACCTTACCACCAGCTTTATACTTCTTAGCCATGCCACCAGCCATCATCTTCTTGGCAGGCTTATTTTGCATAGCTTTCTTAGCTTTTTTCTCTTCAGGGCTAAGATTTAAGTTCTTCATCATAACTTCTTTTTCACGAGCAACCTGTTGCTCGGGAGTCATCTTGTCAAACTCTTCTTTAGAAGGTACTTTTGGTTTTTTCATCTTGTCCATCTATATCACCATTTCGATTTATCTGCCCAATATGCCGCAGACATCTTGCCTTTGGCTATATTCTTACCGTGACGGGCTTTAAAAGATTTACGTTTAGCTTTCATCTTAGCGGACTCGCCCTTCTTAGGCTTACCTGCTGTAGATGCGCCTTGCTCACCGTAACGTATTATTTTCTCTTTGCCATTCTCACATGCCTTAACTATGTGAGATTTCTTAGCGTGCGAGGGAGTCCGGCGTGGCTTATTACACGCCATAGCTTTTTTATCAACTCTGCCGCCGGACTTGTAGTACCTGCGCATTAGCTATAGAACACTGTAATAGCGGTGATATTGGTAAAGGCGGTAATGAAAACATCACTTTGAAAACGTACCCCGTAATCGGGAATATTAACAGAGTGAGAGTCATTAGCTTCAAAATCAATATCTAGGAGAGTAGCTCCACCATCACCGTCGGTTATAGTGAGTCGCCCCGCGCCAGAGTTATTAGTCAGTACTTGTAATTGCCTTACTCGCGCTGGGCCTACACCTACCGAACCTACGCCAGCAATCCGCTTTGCGGAAACATCAGAACCAGACATAAATGCCTCCTATTAGCTAAGAGCCGCGCCAATAGCAGTTACCCAAGCAGCGCCCGTGTTGATTACGATGCAGTATTCATCGTCACCAGAGCCGTTATCGCTGACCATATAAGTAGTACCTACAGCAACATCACCAAAAGCGGGAAGATTAGCAGTAGTTACAACAGGGATTTGGAAGCCGTTGTCCGAACGGACTGGGCCGGAAAAAGTGGTTTTAGCCATTATAAAGTTCTCACATGTGAGTTAGGGTAAATCTGTCTACATGTCGTCAGTCGGGTCTGTCAGATTTACCGGATTGTTTCCCGATATATGAGAACATACCACAGTGTGTAGATTTACGCAAACATAAAAAAGGGGGCCGAAGCCCCCTTAGTACAGCATGTTACTACGCTATTAAGCGCCGGGCGATCCGTAGATGCCTAGTGGATCGGAAACACCAAATGAGTAGCGTTCACGAGCCTTGTAACGGCTGTTGCCAGTATCGAAATCAGCGTCCATAGAGGTAGCCATTGGGCTACGTACGAAGTGCTTCAGACCATTTGGCACGTCAGTCATCAAGAACCACGCGTCAGTGTCAGTCAGGTAGTGGTTGACTGCATAGCCTTGTGGTACAGCGCCGTTGTTCATAATGGCGTTGATGTCGTTGTCGGCAGTTCCTACACGACCTTCAGTCTCAAGCAAACGAGTTGCAACAAACTGCAAGGAAGGTGGGATAACTAGCTTCTTAGGCTTGGCCGCGATCAAAAGACCACGCTCGTCGGTGTAGCCAGCGATCTGAATGATAGCTGCTTCCAGAGAAGTTTCGTTAAGGTCAGCCGCAACAGTAGGACGGTTGGAGTTAGTTCCACCGCTAACCAGAGGGTGATCGGTAGCACAAAGTACTTTTCCGTCGCCGTAGGTAGTGCCAGCAAAGGCGTTGTTTAGGATGTCTGCGCCTTTAACTTGCTTGGTGTATGCCATAGCGCGAGCCAGTGCTTTGGTGTAACGAGATGACAGAGAGTCATACAAGTTATCTTCAATCGCTTCTTCAGTGATTGAGAAACCCATTGCAACAGTTTCGTGCGTGTAGCGTGCGCTCCATGCTTCTTGCGCATTATCGTACTCGATTGCAGAACCTTCAGCTTTAGTTGGGGCAGAGCCAAAACCAGACAGCTTAGTTTCTTCTTCAAAAGAACGGTCAGAGGTTTCAGTCTCGAAAATCTCTTTGTGCTCTTCACCATATTTTGCATACTCCAGACCAAATAGTGCGTTAAGTCCGGGTAGCAACTCTTTGAGTAATTGACTTCTTGAAATAGCCATCTAGTTATTCTCCTACGATGCCGGTACCAAACTGGTGGTACGGTAGGTTAAATTTAACCAAGACATCAGTCTTAGCGTCGCCAATGGCAGAACCAGTTTTGGTTACAAAACCAATAACTTTGAACGCTTTAGTAGCAGTAGCAGTAGTAGCGTCCAATGCAACATTAGACTTACCAGTAGCAGTGTTTACTGAAGTAGTAGCGTTCTGTGCCGCAGCCAAAGGAGCGTTGTGTCCAAGAGCAGCCTGAGCGATAGCGCCGTCAGCTTGTACTTGGAAAGTTACGCCCGGATCAGTAACAACATAAGCAGTAGCGTTAGCAGTGCCTGATGGGTAGTACTGAGCAAAAATCAATTGGCCTTCAGCATTAACGTATTCACAACCAACGAACACACCTAGAGCACCAATACTGTTGCCGCCAAGGTTGTTAGTAGTTGCGTCTGCGCCAGTGCCAGAAGCTAGTTGAACATAACCTGCATTAATCTCGACGAGAGAGCCGTAACCGATGTTCTGAGCTACGCCAGCAGGAGTAATAAGAAAAGCATCACGGGCACCAGCATAAGGTGTACCGTCAGCTTTACGTACGGGAACAAACCCGTATGGAGAGGCTGTAGTTGCCATTTATTTCACCTATAAAATTAGTTTAAGTTCCGTTACCAAAGGTAACTTTTGACCTACGGTCGTTAAATAACGGCATCCGTGGGTCGTTCTCTCGCATCAGGCTGTTGTCTACAGATTGCATTTGCGCGGTACTCTGATCTTTATAGTACGTGTTGCGCTCATCAACCATTTCGACAGGAGCTTTACATAGCATTAAACCGCCGATTATCAAGTTGTCTTTGAACTTTTCGTTCTCAATAGACACAAGAGTAATCTCTGGGTGATCTGACGCTTTTACTGGCTCCCAACCTTCGCGTAGTTTTGAGGATACGTTAGTGGCATCTACATTGCCTTGCGTGCTTACACGAATCCAGCGAAATGCGTAGCCCGGCTCGGGGTTAGGAGAAGGTAATACTTCTGGTCTAGTCCAAGCCGCTTTGCGGGCCGTTTTTTCACGGGTAACTTCTTCACGTTTAATTCTGTTCTCAGCCATTATACTTTCCTCATCTCTTCTGCAACCTTTTTGGCGTATAAATCTAGGGGTACTCCAAGTTTCTTAGCAATAGCCACTTGTGTTTGCGTTAGGCGCACTTTTTTAGGTGCTGTGCTCCGCGTAGCGGGTGCAACCACATTAGACTGTTTCTTACTTGGTTTCTCCTCTGATTCTTCAGTTTCCCCAAACTCTTCGGGGAAGGTATTTCGCATACGAGAATTAATAGTCTCGTAGTATTCATCACTAGAGGTGTCCACACCTTGCTTAACCAGCTTACTGTGTACACCCATAGCATAAGCTGTCATCTCGTCATCAGAACCAAACCAAGAATTTTCATTTGCCCATTCGGCTGCTTTGGTATCTGTCTGAATTGGAGCTTCTTGCGGTATTTGTACAGGAATCTCGGTCTCTTGTAAAGACTCTGGCTCAAAATCAGTTAACTTATCGGCCTTTATCTTGGCAGTAGTTATCTTTTCTTGTGCCTCAACTAGTTTATCTGCATCTCCAGCCTCATACGCCATCTTATACGCACGTTTAGCGGAAAGCATCTCTATCGCTGAGTTCTTTTTAGCTTGCTCTAGTAAAGCTGCTTGATTCTTCTCTACGCTACTTTTTAGCTTATTGTTCTCTTCAACAAGAGCTTTTGCGTAGTTCTCAAACTCTACTCGTTCGCGGTGAGCCGCTTCTTTAGCCCGCCGCTCGTCGTGATACCCTTTACTAAAGTGCTGAATTCGTTTACGTACCTTGTCCGAATAGTCCTCTAGTTCCTCTTCGGTAAGGTCTTCAGGAGGTTTAGAGGCTTTACGCCCTCTATCCGCTTTCGGCGTATCATCTACAACCTCTACCTCAACTTCGGACTCTTTCTCCTGTTTAGCAGGTTTTTCTTCTTCCTCAACGGGTTCTGATTTACCAGACAGATCAATCTCTACCGCACTAGAATCCTCTACCTCAATTACTTCTTCCTTCTCTTCATCAGGGAAGGTGTACTCAACTTTTTGAAATCCCATTATCTACTCCTCACACTCGTGTAACGCCACGAGGATCGCTTACTACTGCTTCAATTGAGTCATCGTTCATCAAACGGTACTCAACACCACCTACTTTAAAACGCGTACCAGTATTGGCACGAAACATCACATAGTCCCCTGTCTTACACCAAGGGCCAGTAGGGAAACGCTCTTTATCAGAATATGCTTGCTTACCCATATCGAGTACAACCCCGATGGTAGACATGATGTATTCTTGATGCATTTCTTTACTAGATTTGATGATGCCACTATCACCGTATGTATCTTCTACTTCCGGCATGGCTACTAAAACACGGTACCCCACGGGGGTGGGTATTTGGAGATCGAGTTCTTCATCATTCTCCGCTTCTTTAGGTACTATTGTTAAGTCAGTCATTATCTTCTTCCATATAATTGCGCGAGAGGTCATTTACATGATTCAGACAGGAAGTGAGACCTCGTAGCATTCCTGTTATTTCTTTGTACTGAGCGAAGTCTTTAGCTCCACCATTACTTAGAAATTCTGTTGCAGAGGACATGTCATCCTCGATTTTATCTTTTAGCACGTCAAAGACGGTTTTAGCCATGATTTATTCCTTACGTTTGCGTTCGACCTCGCTAGTTGCTTTCATTAAGTCAAGATCGAGTTTGGTGTTAGCTGTTCGTCTGTCGGCAGCTAGTTTAGCTCCAGCTTTCTGAGCATCTATTTGCAACTCTTGCCTTTCTATTTCGAGTTGTTGCTGATCTACTGCTACATCAGCTTGGTCTTTTTGCATTTTACGCTGTAATTCAGCCTGCTTGAGTTGCGCATCCATCTGGTCTTTCTGAGCCTTACGCTGTACGTCTTGCTGTTTGACCTGCAACTCTGCTTGTTGTAACTGAATAACGGGGTCTTGCTGTTTTTGCTGCGCCGCTTTCTGTGCCGCTTCCTGCTGATGCTGTTGAGTAAGCTGCTTGCCACCTTCTGATATGAGTCTAGATAGCTGAACTTCGATCTCTTCAGGCAACTCTTCGTTCGGTGGTGGTAGGGCAACGCCAAGTTTCTCTTCCATCTGCTTGCGGTATCTGAACCCTAAGTGTTCTGCTATATGCGCTTGTAATGCAGCCATAATCTGCTGTGCTTGTGGATTTTGCCCGATGGTCTGCGCAATCATGGGGTCTTGCATAAACGACTGGTGTGCCGCTATATGAGCTTCATGGTCTTGAGTTAAGAACGCTTTTATGGGGGTACCTGTTAAGGCGTTCATATTTTCGCTTACGGGATCAGTAGGTTTCACGTCATCTTCCGTAGGTACTAGCTTGTCAGCGTTCTTGACGCCGAGCACTTCAATCATCTGACGATGTAATTGAGGTAGGTTGTATATCTGAGGTGCCTGTTGCGCCATCTGCAACACTGCTTGGTACTGAACTACACGTTGCGCCATAGTAGAACTGTTAGGGTCACTAACCGGAATCACATCGACCATAGCGTAGTCAGCTTGACGTGCTGCTACTTCACCTCTATTAGGCATGTAGTCATAATCTACCGCCGCTTCTTCTGCCATGATAGCCTTGAGCATCTTGAACTCTAACTTCATAGCATAGTGAACACGTGCCTGTACCGCAGCCATTGGCTTCAACGTACGTTCTAATAAAGCTAGCGTAGTACCCACAGGGGCATTTGCGGACATGTCTGATATGTTCATGTCACTGATAGCGCCTAGACGACGGCCTTCAGTGGTGATCTGGTTAAGTAACGCTAGCAGAGTCTGGCTAGGCTCCTTATAAGGTAGAGGCATGATGTTTTCTTTGATGCTACCTGATGGTACATCTACATCTTTAAATTCGCCCGGTTCTATGGGGGTGTCATCCCCCTTAATACGTAACCCACGTGACTTCAAACCGCCGGGAAGGTTAGATAAGGTACCAGCGTCCACTAATTGTCGTATAATCGACGTTCCCGCTTTAGCGTACCCCCCTACTATATGTATGAGTCCAAGGCCGTAGAAGCCAAATCCGGGCACGTATACGTAATGTACGAAGTGTTGACGTTTTAGCGTTAAGTCATCTCCCTCGTTCCAATTACGCCGTATGGCCAGTATTTCTTCTGTACCACGCTCTATGGTGACGATGTAAGGTTTAGCTATGCCGTCCTCATCGTCTACACCTTCAATGATTATGTCGGCGTGAATCTCGTATATCGTGTATCGATCATCGTCAGTGATGTCGTACCCGCCTTCTTCGGCTTTCTTTTCTTCGATGTCGGTGTGGAACGGGCGAGGTTCTCCTAACTCCACTCCTGCGTAGAAGCCACTTACTTGCAACTTCATAACTTCGTTCTTGGTTTTACGCATTACGTGAGTGACGCGTTCAGCAGATTCTATGTTGGATGCGCCATAAGGCACTATAACGTCTTCTGCTGGAATGTATATGGCAGCCTGTCTACCCATATTGGGGTCGAAGTAAACCTTCTTAAACGCCGATCCTGCAAGTCCTAGACTATATAGCATTCTTTCGTGTTCTGGACGGTACTCCACCATGTTCTCTGTAAGCTCATAGTTCATGTCCGCTTTTACACGTTCTGCTGCTTCTAACTTCTCTTTAGTCTCTTTACCTAGAACTTTTACCTTTACTGGCCCTTGCGCGGGAAAAGTCTCGCTCATGGTCTCCGCTTGGAACCGGATAGCTGCCTCGGCTAGAACTGTAGAGTTAACGCCACACGCGCCCTGCCAAGGAGTCGTACGCTCTTCGTACTTAAACCCTAGAATGTCTAGCCCTTTAACGTAGGTATCTGCCCAATCTTTACGGCTGTCCACGTCTGCGTCAACCATACCTATTAACTCACCTGATAACTCGTTTAAGAGTCCTTCGTCAAGTGCGTCCACCAAATTAGCGTCAAACGCCATTAAGTCGGTCTCGTTAGCGTCGGGAATCAGGGTGATCTCCATACTACCATCGGATAGGGTTACCATCTCAGGATCAACTATCTCAATAGACAAGTCCGCTTCCATGTCCGCTTTCATGTCTACTTCTTCTACTTCTACGTCTTCTATGCCTTCTGGTGCGGCGTAGATACCTTTCTCAATTGCCATTCTGTAACCTCTTAATAAAACCCGCTACCGCGATGTTTAAAATATGTAATATCTTCTGGCTCATCAGTAGGTAGTCGTATAAATCCGCCTTGTCTGAACCGCATAAGTGCCATAACTGTGGAATCCACCAGATCGTCATGGCTCATAAAGGGAAACCCTGCGATCTCTTCTACTACTTCCTCTGCCCATCTAGTTTGTGGAACCCATACTAACCCAGATTGCACAATATCAGATACAGAGTTTAGACGTGCTAGTTTATCACCAGAACCTCTATGTGGGGTATATTCTTGTACAAGTAAGCCCATACGTCGCATTTCTTGGTACAATGCTACACCGGAACTCTTTTTCTCTACTATAAAAGCATCTGGTTCCCACTCCGTGTATTGATCCATAGCCAACTCTTTTAGCTCGTGGAACTCCATACGCTCTTTTATACTGTTAAGCAAGATTATATTATACGCCGAAGTCTCCTCATTAAGGAACACTCCCCACGTAGTCAACGCCGTAAAGTCGGCACGGTTGTGTTTTTCGGCTGCGGAGTCCAAGGACATGATTATATATTCGCAGGGTGGGGGCCGCTCGGCGTCCCACTCGTTCCACCACTCTCTTTTTACTAGCGCGGCCTCTTCGGCGGTGGGTTGTTGCTGATACTGAGCATTCCACTGGAACGTAGGCATTGATGCCTTGGTACGTAGTAGCGCCTCGAGGTCAAAGAACTCAGGCCACAGAGGCTTCTGTACCGGCTTCCCTGTCTCTTTGTCGTCTACATCTAGTATTGCAGGGAACTCAATGACCTCATACTGATCCGCACGCTCGTTCTGAGCCATATCCTTAACCACACGCCCAGTAAGGTCGTCCATATGCCACCGTGTCTGGATGATAGCTACACTACCTCCCGGCATCAGACGAGTACGAGCACCGAACGTAAACCACTCGTATGCTTTTTCGAAGACAACGAAGTTACCATTAATCACATCTTGCTCAGAGTGAGGGTCGTCTACAAGCAGTAAATGCGCACCACGGCCTGCTAGCGCCGATCCAACACCACATGCGTAGTACTCCCCGCCCATACTCGTACTCCAGCGTCCGGCTGATTTAGAGTCACTGGCGAGCTTTACTGTAGGGAAAATGTCTGCGTAGGCTTCACTAGCGATAATATTCCGCACCTTACGTCCGAAGTCCACAGCCAGATCGGTAGTATGTGACACCATCATAACCTTCTTGTCAGGGTTACGTCCTAGGTACCACGCGGGGTAGAAGATAGATACAAGCTGAGACTTACCGTGACGGGGTGGTATGTTTACGCACGCCCTATCCTTATCCCCCCGCTCGATGGCCATTAGGAGGTCGGCCAACATGCGATGATGCTTCCCAACTAAGTAGTCAGGCTGCATAAGTTTACAAAACTCGATTAAATCGTCATATGCGGCTTTAACTGTACGTCGTTTGTCTAGTTCATCGACAAGTTTCTCTATTTCCACCACTTCGTCAACGGTAAACTCGTCTATGTTATCCAACATGTGCTGGATTTCTTCTTGCGTAAAGTTTACGGGGGTGCTAGGCGCAGTCATTTATCGTCACATCAGCGGTAGTTACCATAACCACTCGCGCCCCACAACTTAAAATCGGCTTGTCAGTAGTGCTTTGTACCACTTCAGACGGCCCATTTATGGTTACAGAGTTACAATACGTGTTTTTCTTGCCTTGCTTTACGGTAATTACGGGTTCGTTTGTCCCATTCTTGAGATTGGCGCGGATTTTGTGCTGATTAACGTGAATATACGTCTTAGGCATCCTTACTTACCCCCAATTCTGCGTCTACATCAATAATTTCCCCGTCTAGTACCACTTCATCCACAGGATTTACCAGTTTTTCTAACTTCTTACGTAGTTTTGCCTTCAAATCGTCCGTTGACTGGTGTGTAACAGTCACTTCCGACTTCTCTGCAAACAGCCCCACGTCTGAAATTTTACCCAGTAACTCCAACGCTCGAATACGAACACGCGGATCGGGGTTTTCTGTCTCTAATATTAGCTTGTTCGTTACTAAATGGCGCACAGAAAGGGCGGACTCCACTACAGAGGCACCAAATTCCGTGAGTATGTTACCTGTAAGCACCAGTGAGGCTGGGGTCAGATTAGCCATACGTTTGTTTGTTGCTTTTTTCGATGTCTTCTCAGGATCATCGGCATACGCTATGGCAATTTTAGCTGCCACGTCTTCATCTTCTTTATTGGGTTTAAGTTCTAACCCGTGTTCTGCCAGCTCTAAGGCCGTCGTCTTCGCTGCTCGCGCACGGACACTCAAGTCCACGGCGGGGTCGTCATCAAATAGCGGAACCCCTGTTTCGGGTTCGAGTTTAATCGTCATATTGTAATCGCAGGTTGTTAAACCGGAGTGCCTTTGTACCATACTTGTTTACACAAGACAAGCATAGGAGGATTACTCATATCATTTATGGTATGTACCGCATGATTACTATACATTTCCGATATGATCGGATCAGCTATACAATAGCGCCTCTTTCAACCCCCCACTGTTCTGAGGTTTCTTTGTGTTTGGTTTTACTGTGTTTATTGTTTCGGCGTGTGTTCTTGTTATTATAGGGCTTGGTGTTATCGCCCTAGAGGATGGTCTTCCCTTCTAAATTTACGTAAGGTTTCTAACCCTTCTAGTTCCAGTTCTTGTGTAAATGTATCGGGGTGTATCTGTAAACTAGCTCTACGCCTCAACTCCCCCGTCGGTTTTATTATTACTCTCTGCACATCTAGTGCAATAAACATGTAAAAGTCTGCTATCTTATTGTTGGCTAGGTTATATAAGTACCTCTGGCGGGGTTTAGGTGTGTCTTTACGTTGCATTGTAGCTAGATTTGCGGCCTTTACTTGTAGCGTAAACATATCTTCGTAGTGTGATTGGCACCATAAGTCTACGCCGGAACGGTCTACGTGGTGGCACTCTATTCCGTGACGCTCTAAAACATACATGGCGAAAAACTCGCCTATCCTCCCCACGTGTGAGGAGTTGCCTATCCTGTCCTTTACTTTACTCACGCTATACCTATGTAATTCCTAATAGGAACGTACACCGTACAGTATAAAAAATTTTTTACAAGGGGTCGGAAAAAGAGGTGGGGGGTGTTCCTATATAGAGGGGGTAGGGGTGCCGAACTCAAAAAATAGTGATTTATTTGTGGAAATTAGTAATACATAGAGCGGCGGGACTCCGTCCTGACAGCGCGGGTCATGGGGGCGGGGTGGGTGTCGGATTCTGGCGATTCGTGATTAAACCTACCAGATAGTCAATTGTTATAACATATGTTATAACTTTGTACCCTATCTATTGTGATCATGTCTAAACCTGTTAATATGTGAACCATCAAAGCCATTAATGCTTTGATACGGTTAACGCGGCGCCGATACAAGTCCGCGCATTCTATAGGTAACAAAGTTATGAAAAATGTAAATGAAGCAAAAGCAATCCCGAGCCGATTCACCCCCGAAGTAGAGAAAGCGATTACTGGTCTGACTAAAGGGTCTGAAGCCCTAGGGCTTAAAACAGTGACCGCGATCGATACGCTGAGAGCGGCGGGGATCAAGTCCACTGATTTTATCAGCCCTAAAACTGAAGGATCAACAGCAACACCAGAGCTGAACGATGCGTTCAAGGCGGCGATTGTTAAGGGATTCTCAGCGGCCAAGCGCAAACTACTGGCCGCCCCTGCTAAGTCGCTGTCTGACAGTGATAAGGCCGATCGTAAGAAGGCTCAACAGTCTATCGGTGCATATATGGCCGCGTTCAAGCGCGATCTATTTGCAAGGGAGCCGGAAGGGATAGCCAAGGCCAAGGCCAAGAAGGAAGCCGGTAGGGCGGCACAACAACCTACTGGCCAAGCCAAGGCGGCAGGATCAGCGGCTAAGGTGCTCGAGTCACTGCAACAGGCGGCCAAGCGGGCGCAGGCAATTGAAGAGCCTGATTTCGATGTAGTCGAATTGGTTAACCTGCTAGCTAAGGCTCAGCAGATTGTAGTCAAACATTAACCACCACCGGCCAAGGATGGCCATCCAATAGGAGCAAATTATGACTCGTAATGAAATCACTGAAGCAATACTGGCCGCACTAGCCACCGTAGTTTTAATACCGGCGGCAGGCATTCTACTCACAATCCTCTGGGTACTGATACAAGGAGATTAAAGATGTTAAAACTCAAATCTTTTGAGCAAGGTGACAAACAGTACTACGTCACCGTCAAGTACTACCGCGACTTCCACCTCGAAGCCTCATCTGAAGAAGAAGCTCGACAAATTATTCAGCGTGTCCTCTTCATGGAAGGGCTAGATGGCGAGATCGTTAACTATGGAGAAACGCTATGAAAAATCAAAAATTGTTAAATCTGCTACAAGCCGACGCGGTTGACTACTATCTCCGCCAAGGGCACTCAATTGAGACCGCCCGATTTCTGGCCACCTATAAACATGTTGAACATACTGCTGAGACAGTCGATGCCGATTGGCTAGCAATAGAGCAGGGCACGTTTGGAAACCGCCAACATGCAATCCACGGCCTTGATCCTTTTTAATTCCCCCTTGCAATCCTTGCCCCGCTCCGGCGGGGCTTTTTTTTCGCCCGAGAAAAATCGCCTGATACCA
>Ga0213865_10000080_pt1 | contig 58056 bp, 47 predicted proteins | sample PICome_6_FD_160100 | JGI IMG/M metagenome (GOLD analysis project Ga0213865, IMG submission 160100) | Coastal seawater microbial communities near Pivers Island, North Carolina, United States - PICO282 | ecosystem: Environmental > Aquatic > Marine > Coastal | place: USA: North Carolina...
TCTACCCGAGACGACTGAGACATTAACCGCCGGAGGGATCAAGGATCTTGCAACTAAAGGTAGGGCATGTGTCTTTGAAGTCATGGACAGGAATGGTCTCAATGCCATCGAGAAGACATTTGAGCTAGCTGTGTACTGGAAAGACAATCATCTATTCGATAATTTAATCATGAGCTACGACACTGTAGATCCAAACACAGATCTAAACGCTCAGATCGTAGTCACTATGCCGGAAGTCTCTGACACCTTTACTGGAAACTTCAGCCGAAACGTAAGCACTGAATTCAACTATAAGACTTTAATCGATAATGCAATTGCAGAATGCGGCGTATAAATAAACTTAAAAACAAGGCAACTATTCATGGCAGTAAGAAGAAGCTTTTCGGTAGAAGACACTAATCTCAATAACACTTCGGTTATTGTTGCGTCTAGACCTGAAAACTACTCTGACATCGACTTGACTCTGGACACTAAACCTTCCGGAGACATCTTCAAGAAGACAGACGCTGCCTCAGTCAAGCAGTCTATTAAGAATATCCTGCTGACTAATCACGGTGAAAAGCCTTATGATTACTTTTTTGGAGCAAACTTAGCATCCTATCTGTTTGAACTCAATGATCCTAGTATCGTGAGAGAGATGGAAAAGGACATTAAGTTCGCTGTAGAGAACTATGAACCGAGAGCTGAGATTCTAGAGATCCAAGTGATCAACAACATTGATGTAAATGATGTAAGAGTTGTTGTAAAGTTTAAAATTATTTCTACAGATGAGGTTGTTGTTCTTACGACTTCCCTTACAAGGATCAAATAACAATGGCACTACCAGCAAAGCAGACCATACATACTTCAAGCTTAGACTTTGATAACATCAAGGCGAGCATCAAGGAGTACTTAAACGGTCAGACAGAGTTTCAAGATTACGACTTTGAAGGGTCTGGTCTCTCTGTACTACTTGATGTACTGGCCTTCAACACTCATCAGAACGCGCTGCTGGCCAACTTTGGATTGAATGAGTCTTTTCTGACAACTGCTCAGACACGATCAAGCATGATCAATCACGCCCTAAACTTAGGATACGTACCTAGATCTAAGTCTGGCGCAAAGGCTACGGTGAACCTCTCGGTCAATCTTGCAGGCGTGTCTCCTAAACCAGCAACCATCACTATTCCAGAATTTACTTCTTTCACATCCGTAGTTGATGGTGTAACGTATACCTTCTACACTCTAGATGAGTACATCGGATATGACAGGACCGGCACAGGAATCTATACCTTTGAGGTCAAGTCCGGAGATAAGAACATCGTTATCTCTGAAGGCCAACTTAAGACTAAGACGTTCAAGTGTAATGACGCTGCAGAGAGACAGGTGTATGTCATTCCTGACAAGAACTTAGACATCTCTACACTCAGCGTAACGGTGTTCGACTCCCCTACATCCGAAGAGTTCGAGATCTATGAGAGAAACAACGACATTAAAGAGTACAACGAAGATACCAAGCTGTTCTTACCGGTAGAGACATATAACGGGTTCTATGAGATCAGCTTTGGTGACGGACAAGCAACGGGACGAGCTCCAGTTCCAGGTAACGTTATCAAGGCACAATACCTTGCATCTAACGGAGTCGCTGCTAATACTGCAAACGTGTTCAGCCCAACAGATCAGATTGAAATCAACTCTCAGTCCTACAACATTATCGTGACTACAGTATCTAGAGCAGGTCTAGGTGCAGAGAAAGAATCAGTGGAGTCTATCAGGAACAACGCCCCGTTAAATCTTCTGACTTCATCCAGATTGGTTACTTCTGGAGATTATAGAACTATCATTCAGTCTCGTATTCCTGGAATCAAGTCTGTAAACGCCTGGGGTGGAGAGGATAATGTTCCGGCAAAGTACGGTAAGGTTCTCGTGTCTCTCATCTTTGAAGATGATGTTGATGCAACTCAGAAGGCTTTGATTCAAAACACTATTACTGAAGACATTACAGACAACCTTTCAATCATCTCAGTTGGGATGGAGTTTGTGGACCCGACATTTACATACTTAAACACTATCACTGAAGTTAAGTATGACGAGTCCTTGACAAACCGAACTCCTCAAAGTATTGAGAACTTAGTAAAGACTAATGTATCGACATTCTTTAATAATAACTTAGGTAAGTTTAATGATGTCTTTAGAAAGTCAAAGCTGACTACTTCTATTGACAACACTGACAATGCTATCTTATCTTCAAACGTATCGATTGAGATGGAGTCAAGATTTAATCCTGTCATTAATCCTAATACTAATCAAATCGTTTCTTCGGATTACGAGATCTCATTTGTAAATCAGATCTCACAACCGACTTCTTCTGCTCCTGTAGTTAAGAGTGACTTCTTTACATTTAAGGGTGTACTCTGTAATATTCAGAACAAGCTTGGATCAACTAAGCTGCAGATCTTTGATCAAGAAGGCAAGATCCGACAGGACAATGTTGGCGAGTATGTACCTGATTCCGGTAAAGTGAAGCTCAAAGGCTTTACTCCAGTGTCTATCTCAAGTGGAAACTCTTTCTTAAAGATTAAAGCTACTCCAAAAAATGATTCTACTATCAAGCCTTTAAGAAACAACGTTGTTACTTTAGGTGAAAACTTAGTTACTGCAGTGGCTGATGTAGATGCTGCTAACTCTACAGTAGGTACAACTGACTAATGGCTGAAACACTCGTTGATCTTGACCGCAATGACTTAATATATAATCAACCTATAGTTGATAATGTACTGCCTCAGTACTTTCAAGATCAGTATCCGCAGTTTGTCAGCCTTTTGGATAAGTACTACGACTGGCTAAGAACGTATACAGATTCCGACGGCAGGACTCCTATAGGAGAGCTTGAGGATATTGCATACCTTAAGGACAGAGAGATCACTCCGGAAAGATTCTTAGACTTTATCTATGATGAGCTTACAGTTGGTTTGTCCTCAGATAACTTTACTCAGTCTAGATTCTTTGCTAAGTTCTTGCCATTCTTTTATAAGACAAGAGGAACTGCAGTATCTGCTGAAGGCTTCTTAAAGTTCTTAAATGGAGATGACATCGAGCTGTCTTATCCAAAAGATCAGACCTTTGTTGTAGGTCAGTCTGAACTTGGCTCTGAATCTTTGAGGTTCATCCAAGATTCTTATTACTATCAGATCTACTCTATCCTAGTCAAGTCTCCAGTTCCTGTTTCCGAATGGAAAGATCTCTACAAGCAGTACATTCATCCTGCCGGTTGGGAGATATTCTCAGCCCTATTCATTGAAGGTATCGCTAGCAATGTAGGCATTGTAAATCCAATGCCGACTGCTGTAGAAGAAGCCGCACCTCTCATCGTATCTAGCTTGGCTGAATTTGATGTTCAAGCGATTGGATCTAGATCCAACATCACTGCAGTTGATGCTACTATTCAGAAGCGTATGTATGTTGACGGTGAGTACAACTACTACACTGCACAGGAAGAAATTCTGTACGATTCACCGTACAATCAGTACAATGATCTCAGTGAGCCTCTTGATCCTAACTCAAGACTGTTCAGCTCAACTGACGATCAGACTTACCTCAACTTTAACTTGGCCAACTCTGATGGAACTCACACCATGGATGATTCCGACAGCGCCGGCGGATCGACTATCTTTACTCTTGATAGATTGAATGTCTTTAAGACTATCGACTTCTCCAACACTATTGAGACATTCGATGAAGCCAAATTTGATTATTACAGTGACTCTTAACTCAACATGTTGTTATAAATAATTTAAACACTTATAAAAGGTCTCCTCTCAAATGCCTTTAACATATTTAGATTCAGACTACATTCTTGATCGCGGTCTTATCGCCAACGATAACCTGGGTGATACTTTACGTGAGGCTGCCTTTAAGATCAATAACAACTTTGAAGATCTGGACTCTGCAATCAACCTAGTGGCAACCACTCCTTTAGGTACCACTTCAAAGTACTCGGTTGCCCTTAATCTTCTTGACTCTGTAGGTAGAGCCGGAACGCTCCTTACAGATCGTCTGGGTGTAGGTGATCCTGTCTACTACGATACTTCTTCCGGGCTATGGACGGGTGCATATGCAGACTCCGAAAGATATGCAACTCACGTTATTGTAAGGTATCGCTCCATCGACAGTGATCAGATCTTTGAGATTGCAAGTACCGGCACGTTTGATCTGGACTCAGACAGCGCATCTCCTACTCTGACTGCAAACAGAGAGTATTACTTACCTGACTCTGCAGGTGGAGCTCCGTCCACTGTAAAGCCTCTGAGCGGTGATTATCAAGAGCTCTACTACGCTCTTGACTCCGACACCATCGATGTAAATATTGGCACTCATAGTGAGCGTAGAGTATACTTCGAGCAGGTACCTAGTATTTCTGGAGGGCAAACACTCCTTTCTGGATTAGATTCAGTGAATGTATCTGATCTTGACGTCTATAAGAACGGTATACTTCTTTCTAAGTCTCTTGACTATGTGGTCAACAGCGAGACTCAAATCACAATGATTACTTCTCTTGATGATTCAGATATTGTAAGAGTCAGATCAAATACCAGCGAAAGGGTGGCTTCTTCAGGTGGTGGAGGTGCAACTATCCTTTCTGATGGATCAGATATCGGCGTTTCATATGGAGTAGGCGGCCAGTCAGTTACACTTAGCTTTGACAGTGCAGCGTATGTTAAAGCTGGGGCAGCTGGTCAGCCAAATGGTGTTGCGCAGCTGAATGCTTCAAGTGTAGTTCCAGTAGCTCAGATTCCTAATCCAGTTCCAAATGCAACTAATGCAACCTTTGCGACTAGCGCGACTAACGCTGACAGCGCCAATTTTGCGACGACTGCAGGAACAGCTACAAATGCTACTAACGCTACGAATGCCGACAGCGCGGGGCAGGCTACAAAGTGGACCATTGCTAGAACCATTACTTTCGGTGGAGACTTAACCGGAAGCTTCAGTATAGATGGTTCTCAAGATGTAACGGCCAGCGCGACAGTCTCTGGCAGCGGATCGGGTGGATTTGTATCTGGAACTAAGATGCTCTTCCAGCAGGCTGCCGCTCCGACCGGCTGGACTATTGACACTACTCATAACAACAAGGCACTGAGAATCGTAAATGGAACCGTGACTCCTAGCAGCGGAGGGTCAGTTGCCTTTACTACAGCATTTGCATCTTCTAGAACGGTGTCCGGATCTGTTGGTGGAACTTCCTTGACAGAGGCTCAACTGCCATCACATGACCACGGAGATGGAAATCTTTCAATCAGCAATCACTCCCATGATATGGATGACGCATCGCAGGGTATCACTAACTTCAATGTGTCAGTCAACGCTAATACTATTGGAGTGAACACCACCTCTGGTCCTTTTACCGCACTCTCCGGCATTTCTTCCGTAAACGTCAATAGCGTAAGCAGGTTAGGGAACAGCATGAATACCGGTAACCAATCTGCGAATATCAGTGGTAATACAGGCAATGCTGGATCCGGAAACACCCACACTCACTCTTGGTCCGGTAGCGTCAACGTTGGTGTACAGTATGTAGATTTTATCATTTGCACTAAAACTTAACATGGAGAATTGAATGAAGCACCAGCCAAAACAGAATTGCCCTTTGAATAAGTTTAAACCATGCAAGCAGTTTGATTGTGGATGGTACATTCAGGTAAGAGGAGTAGATCCGAACACTGGACAAGAGGTTGATGATTGGGGATGTGCCATGCAGTGGCTCCCAGTCCTTATGATTGAGAATTCTAGTAGACAAAGAGAGACTGCAGCTTCAGTCCAGTCCTTTAGAAATGAAGTTGTAAGTATTAATGAAGCAAACGCACTTCTAGCGTTTCAAGAACAAAACAAGAAAGAGCAGCCACCTAAGCTGATCGATAGTAAAGAGGAATAGAACGGATGTCAAGAGCTAATGATCTAGCATCACTTATTAAGAGCGGTACTGGGATTGATTCTGATGGAGTCGGCATTGGTGCTATCTCTGAGCAGAAGATTAAGAACGGCGCAGTAACAGCTCAGAAGCTGGCGCCGGGAGCGGCAGCAACTACAGGTAAAGCGATCGCTATGTCGATCGTATTTGGATAATTAAGGAGAGTAACCAATGGCAGCGCCAAACATTGTCAACGTATCTAGTATCTACGGCAGCACTGTAGGGAAAAATATTAATAATACTGCAGACTCTGACGTCACAGTCTTAGAAGGTCGTGCTAATAAAGTCTTAAAGGTGAACATTATTCGTGCAGCCAACGTTCATCCTACTGAGAACGACAGCCTGACGATTAACTTTGTTGACTCTGCCTCCAACTCATTTTCTCTCGTGCAAGACATGGAGATTGCAATCCGTCAGGCTTTACCTGCGCTGGAAGGAAGCATCTATCTTTCTGAAAGTGATAAAATTACAATGAGAAGATTAAACAACGGTAACCTTGCATCTGACTCTGCAACTATTCACGGCATCATTTCATTTGAAGAGCTGGATGACGCATAATGGGACGTAACTCTCAACTCAATGGGGGATTTAATTTAGGCTCTCCTATGGTCTACAACGAAGCTCTTAGAGAACCTAGTTTTGCTTCAGTCGGAACAAGACACCGTAGATCTACGAGATTTCTTCCAGGAAAAGATTGGGCATACTACAATGGCCTGACTTCAGACACTACAGTCAATGCAAATAACGAATTGACATTAACACCAGATCTTGGAGATTCTTTCGGAATCCACATGGCATATGATGGAAGTCGGTTTTTGATGTTAGATGAAAACACTGGAACCGACACTGTTAAAGTTTATGTGTTGTCAACTCCATACGATATTTCAACTGCAACTGAAGTTGTAGGTAACAGATTTACATCTTCTATAACTAACGGCTCGTGTTCTCTTTGGGCTAGCCCAGACGGAACGCGTCTTTCTATTTCAACAAATGATAACAGTACTGGCGCAGAAAGAATTCGGACATATACGACTACAACTCCTTGGGATTTTTCTACTGTAACTAATACTGGAGCGACGTCGCTGGGTAACATCAACACACATGGACATTCATGGACCAGCGATGGGAGATATGTTGTAGTTGCGGCAAACACGGTAGGTAGTTACAATACTACTAGTAATGCTTTAATTCTATTTGGTCCTACTTCTACTCCATATGAGTTTGGTGCAACTACAGTGGCGACTTATCAAGAAGCAAGTATGCTTGCTTTAACCAACGCTAGCCCAGTAGGAAACGTCGCGACACCTGAAGGGGTGCACATTTCAGATGATGGAAGAAAAATTCTGACGCTTGATAGTAGCGCAGGTCGTATTAATGAATTTACTATGTCTACTCCATTTGATCTTTCAACGCTGTCTGTCTCCGATTCAGCTTGGCTAGCGCGAAGTACAACTTCCTCTTTATATATTGAAAGAGACATGTCTGTTAAGGCTGATGGAACAAGGATCTGGGTGAGTGGAAATTATCAAGATGTATATCATTATATTACTGGCGGGAGCCAGAATCAGCTCAAACCTTAATAAATAAACAAAAGAATTATTAGAGTTAGGAAACATGGTTCGACAAATTATTTCAACAGGAACTACAGCAAATGACGGAACCGGAGATGACTTAAGATCCGGAGGGATCAAGATCAATTCCAATTTCGAAGAGCTGTACACCTTTATGCCGGGTGGACTTGTTCAGAACATTACCGGGGAAGCAGTAGTTTCTCTAGACTCTAGCACATTGTATCTGTTCAACATGGACAGCACTCCTGCCGGAAGCTTTACACTTTCAGATGGAAGCTCAGTGGGAGAGATTAAGAGAATCATCAATAAGTCTGACTCTGATGTAGATGTCTCTATTACAATCGGTTCAAGTGGACTGGCGTATCCTAAGTCCTCTACCGGTCTCACCATTACAAATAAGATCGCCTTTGATCTCATGTGGGATGGTACTGAATGGCACTTAGATAGAGACTCAGATTCAAGACTAACGATAACCTAACGGATTAGATAGATGACAGCAATCGCAACACCATCATTTAAAAAAGCAATCATCGAGAATCTGATAACTGATCTAGCAGATTCCGGAGAGACTTACTACTTGGCTATCGGTAAGTCTGATGCTTGGGATGAGAATGAAACTGTACCGACTACGGTTAATACTAGAGAAGAAGAGCGCAAGTTCAGGTCTAACATGCAGTCGATCAAGAAGATCTCTGACGGGACCTTCGCTGCAACAAGATACAACTGGTCTTCCGGTACAGTCTATAAAGCATACAGCGATGCAGTAACTCTAGCATCTCTCGGTGCATACTACGTATTCACTGAATCTCAAAGAGTCTATGTCTGCATGGAGCAGGGCAAAGATGATGCCGGTGTTACTCAGATCTCGTCTGTCAATCCAGACACTGTAGGCACCGGTACAGATCCTGTAAGAGCCGCAGACAACTATGTATGGAAGTACCTCTTCTCTATCACTTCTGTAAACACCAACAAGTTCCTTTCGGCTAACTTCATTCCTGTGAGCTTGATTCTTACTGCCGGTAATCTTATTGAGACTGAGCAGCTGAATGTTCAAAACTCGGCTGCAGCAGGATCTATCATTGGATACCGAGTAGTTACACCGGGTACCGACTATCCAGATAGCTGCCAGCAAGTCTCTGTTGTAGGTAATGGCTCCGGAGCAGGGGTGACTATTAAGACTCTTAACGGCGCAGTGGTCAAGGCTACTATTGAAGACTCGACTGATGGCTCTCTCAAGATCGGCTCTGGGTATGACTTTGCTGATGTAGTTATCGGTGACTCCAACAATGGAGCCGCAGTCATCAGGCCAATCGTTTCTATTAAAGGTCTTGGTGCAGATCCAAGAGAGGATATTAATGCCAATCATATCATGTTCAACTCGCAGCCTTCAGGCAGCGAATCAGGAGACTTCCTGGTAGGTACAGGGGCTGACTTCCGCCAGGTTGGAATCTTAAGGAATCCAAAGAACTTCAATAATTCTGACTTTACTGAAACGACTGGATCTACGTTGAGAAAGCTTCAGTTGAATCCTGCGTCTGTAACCGGAACGTTTCCTGTAGATGCAGTGATCAGAGGGCAGAGCTCAAGTGCAGCTGCTTATGTAGATAAGTATGATGCTGCAAATAACATCATTTATTTCCACCAGAATGAAGGTACTGGGTTTACTCAATTCTCTAACGGAGAGGCTATTGTAGACTCAGATAACTCAGCTTCTAACCAGGCAAACCTTTCAAGTGTGGATTCTGATGGTGAAGTCAATGCATTTAGCGGAGACGTTCTCTACATTGAAAATAAGAGTCCTGTTTCTAGAGATGCGGCTCAGACAGAAGATATTAAGATAATCTTTAAGCTTTAAGGTACTCAGATGACTGACTTTACAAACACGACATTTCAAAACACTTATAAGGATGATTTTGTCGATTCTGATAACTATCACCGCATCTTATTCAATTCTGGTAGGACTCTTCAGGCGCGTGAACTTACTCAGCTCCAGACAATCATTCAGACCGAAGTGTCCAGGTTCGGGGATCATGTATTTAAAGACGGCTCCTTAGTCATTCCTGGAGGCCTTTCCCTCGATACAATTGAGTTTGTAAAGCTTGATGGTAACCCTGACATCTCTGCCTTTGCTGTAGGCGACGTCATCACTGAAGATGTCAGCGGCGTAAAGGCCAAGATCTTACGAATCGAGCAGTACGTCAGCTCTTCTGAACCTGCAACCTTTTACATCACGTATACAGATGCAAACGGCCAGGTACCTACTACATCTCCTATCAGGTTCACTCCATACAACTCCGGTACGGGTATCGGCGTACTCAGAAAGTCCGGAGCATCTGTAAATGTTCAGGTGACAAACACTACAGAAGATCCTGCTGTAGGAGCTGGAACGGCCGTATCGGTTGCAACAGGAAGCTTCTATGCTCTTAAGCACTTTGTCCAGTGCAATCCTCAGACAGTCATGGTTGCTAAGTACAGCGCAACTCCTACAGTCGATATCGGGTTCAAAGTCACTGAAAGCATAGTCACCGCAGAAGATGAGTCTGCACTCTACGATAATCAGAACGTTCTTCCTAATGAGACTGCACCAGGTGCTGACAGGTACAAGATCAATCTTGAACTCACTACATCTGATGCTATTGACTCAGATGAAAACTTTATCTACTTGAACCGATTAGTAGAAGGTGAGTTCTTAAAAGAGATCGACAGAAGCACATACAATATTATCGGAGAAGAGTCTGCACTTCGTACATTTGAAGAGTCCGGCGACTATATCGTTGAGAGCTTAGACTTAGACTTTACTCCTGATTCAGACGCAGGCTTAGTAGCTGAGCTTGGACCAGGCATTGCATACATCAAAGGTTATAGATTTAACCAGCAGTCGACTCTTCCTATTAAAGTAAACAAGGCAAGAGACTTCCAAGAGATTGAGAACGATACTGTATCTGCGTTTTTTGGAAACTACCTGAACATCGATGGAACTACTATCAAGGGAGTGCCGAACATCGATGTGTTTGAAGTTCAGACTCTTTATGATAACGTTAACTTAGGCGGCGCCAATATCGGTACTGCCAGGGTACGTCAGGTTGAGCAGAACGGTGCAGACTATAAGTACTACCTGTTTGATGTTAACATTAGTCCTGGATACAAGTTCACTGCAGCTAAGAGTATCGGAACTAGCTCTACAAGCTACGGCAACATCATTACAGAGAACAATGCAGCTGTACTTAAAGAGGCTGATGAGAATAACCTGTTCTTTGATCTTCCTAGAATTCGCCCCAAGTCATTTGACGATATTCAGTTTGTCGTCCAGCGTAGAATCTCTGGTCTGACAACCGACGGCAGTGGTATTGAAACTATCGATGTAGATGTTTCTGGATCTGAAGCATTCACTAACACTACTACCTGGATCGCAGCATTTGACTCTGATGGTGGGCACGTTGCACCTGTAATCACCCTTCAGCAGGTAACAAACGCAAATGACCGAGCACAGCTGGACTTTGGAGCTACATATGCCAACAAGAACTTTGAGGTTCTGGTTGCAGTTCAGAAGTCTTATACTCCGGCAAGTGCAGTTATCAGATCGAAGACTATCACAAACACTACAGTGACTACTACAATTGATTCTGATGGAAGCGGTATCCTCTATATTCCTCTGTCTAAAGCAGACATTTACAATGTAACTAGAGTCACTGACTCAGACTCAGATGGAGTAGACCTGTCCGGATTCTTTACACTAGATAATGGACAGAGAGATAACTTCTACGGTGAGGGTAGACTCATCCTCAACACTGGAGTTACAGCTCCATCCGGAAACGTATTCGTTAGATACGACTACTTTGCACATGGGACAGGCCACTTCTTTGGTCCTACATCCTACACTGGATTGAACCTGGACAGTATTCCTACATACACCACAAAGCTCGGTGAAGAAGTTGAATTAAGAAACGTATTAGACTTTAGACCGAGAAAAGGTGACGGAGACACTGAGTACTCCACCGGCACCGCGATTGTCAATGAGATTCCTACAAATACTAGCCTGATCACTTCAGATATCGAGTACTATCTTCCTAGAAGAGACATCTTGGTTCTTACTGCAAACAATGAAGTCGAGTACATTGAAGGAACCAGCTCTTTTAATCCAGTGTACCCAACTACACCTAATGATGCAATGAAGATCTATGAGATTGATCTTGAAGCTTACACTGATGATGAAGACGATGTAGACTTCTCTTCCATCGGTAACATCAGGTACACTATGGCAGATATCGCTAGACTTGAAGACAGGATTGAAAGGGTAGAAGAGACTACTACTCTCAGCCTTCTTGAGTTAAATGCAGCAAACATTGAAGTTCTCGATGACAGTGGGAACAACCGGTTTAAGAACGGGTTCTTTGCTGATAACTTTGAGACTAATGATTTTGTAGATATCAGCACCGGCGAGTTCTTTGCTTCCTTTGATGAAGATCAGGATTTGATCCAGCCTCTGTTTACGAGTAAGAGTGCAAACCTCTTTGTAGACTCCGGAGCATCTTCTGGAGTGACTGTAGCCGGAGAGCTTGTCATGCTTTCCTATAACGACTCCGCAGTCATCTCTCAGCTGGTAGCATCTGAGACTGAAAACGTCAATCCATTCGCAATCATCTCTCATGTAGGTTCTATTGAGATGGTGCCTTCGGTTGACAACTGGACTGAAGTCAATGAGGTCAGAAACGGCCGGTTGATCGTTCAGCCTAGAAGAGTAGCTCAAAGAGTTCAGTTAAGAAGAAGAGCAATTGCTAGTATTGACTGGCGCAGAACTAGAAATGGAAGGCTTGTTGCTAGAAGACGTATTCGTCGTAGACTTCCATTCTCTATTAGAGCTATCATTTTAAGAAACAGAAGAAATGCAAGAAGGATTCGTCCTTTACCAGAGGTGAACCAACAGTGGAACGTAACTTCAACTACAAGAAGAACTCAAGCCGGTACCACTATCACCACTGTAAGAGAAAGAACTGAGCTTTCTGACTTTATCAGACCTAGACTAGTATTCTTCCGTGCACGTGGCCTGCGTCCACGCAGCAGACACTTCGCTTTCTTTGATGGTACTTCTGTGACCAACTTTGTTCGCCAAGAGTCATCTGTAAACAGAAACTCTATTAGAAGGTTGGTTGGTGGACGCTTCCGCGGATCTATAAATCACCCTGATGGAGACACTGTACTTACAAGTGACAGCGCAGGAGAACTTATCGGATCGTTCTTTATTCCTGCAAACAGGTTCCAGACCGGCGACAGGGAGTTCAAGCTGATTGATATCAGTGTGGATGATGAAGATGCTGCTCTTTCTCATGCCAGCAGCACTTACAGTGCCAATGGTACAGTGATTACTAGAGAGATCAGCACTCGATTCATTCCTCGTCCAAGACCAAGAAGACGTCGTAGAAGATCCAGAAGAAGAGATCCTCTGGCGCAATCGTTCCAGCTTCCAATGGAAACGGGTGGATTCATCAGCAAGATCGACGTATTCTTCAAGACACGTCCGACTGAGAACATTCCGATTAGAATGCAAATTCGTCCTATGATTGCCGGTGTTCCTTCTGAGGAGTTCCTTGCTGAGACTACAGTGTTTAGAGATGAAGTCCAGATCCCTGGAGATCTGGATGACATGACGACAATCGCATCTAGTCCTACTAGCTTCCCATTCGAAGAGCCTGTGTACCTGCAGCCCGAAACTGAGTACTGCTTTGTCCTCTTAGCAGATACTAATGATTATAATGTCTACGTTGCAAAGGCAGGCGACTTTGAGATCGGTACTACTGAAAGAAGAATCAGGCGTCAACCTACCCTCGGATCTATGTTCTTATCACAGAACTCTAGAACCTGGACACCTGACCAGTCCAGAGACCTGATGTTTGAGATCTATGCAGCATCCTTTAGCACTGGTACCACTGGCACTGCATACTTAAGAAATGATGACATTGAACCGGATCTTCTTGGTAACAACCCAATCTTTATCGATTCAGGCGAGACAGATGTATTCATCAGGCACCCTAACAGTGGATTGATGAAAGGTGACACAGTTGTTATCGATGGATTAGATTCCAGCGGAGACTACGGAGGAATTACTGGGACCTCTATCCTTGGCAACAGGACAGTTCAGCGTGTAGACGGATACGGAATCCTGATCACTGCAGATTCTGCTGCAACTTCATCCACCGTCACTGGAGGAGACTCAGTCACTGCTACTCAAAACATGATGTTTGACAGGGTTGTACCTAACATCGAAACGTTTATTCGACCAGAAGTATCCTTGACCCTGTCAGCTAACTTTATCAACGGTGTATCGCTGTCTAGGGCAAATGAAGTGACTCAGACAGTAGGATACTCTGCGTCTACTACAAACCACATCTTTGACGGAAACGAGCCTATCATCCTTGAAGCTCCATCGATGGTTGCCGGCAGAACCCTAGAGGTAACTAACTTAGGTGCAAATAGATCTGCCAATATAACTGCAAGCTTCAGCACTACTAACAAGTGGCTGTCTCCAGTCATCGATATGCAGACGGCTGAGTTAGGCCTATTCAACAATATCATTGATGACCAAGTGGACTCAGCGGGGCTGGAAACGGCCCTGACCAATGCTCCAGTTAGCTACGTTGCGGAAACAGATCCTGTTGACGGGACTGCTCTTGCTAAGTATGTTTCTTCAAACATTAATCTTGAGGAGCCAGCGGTAGGGCTTAAGATCTTCATCGGTGCAAACAGACCTTCTGGCTCTAATATCGATGTTTACTACAAGCTGGTATCTGCAGGTGAAGACACTGCTATCGAAGATATCAATTGGGTATACATCAGTGAAGAGAGTAATAATCCTACAGATGATGATCCATCGGTCTACAGAGAGTATGAGTACCTGATCGGCGGAAACACTGGAACTCTTGATCCATTCTCTACCTTCAAGATCAAGGTAGTGTTTAGATCTGGAAATACATCTAAGGTCCCAAGACTTAGAGATATCAGGGCAATCGCTTTAGGAACATAATATGTCATTGATTAAAGTTGAAGGGCACGATTATCTTTACAGAAATGGAAGTGGTGCCATCGTTAACATGAATAAAAAAGGTCTGGCTCAGGCCAAGATGCAGAAGAAGAAAAGAGAAAAAGAAAAGAGACGTATCGAGAATCTTGAGGAAGAAGTTTCACAATTAAAAAGAATGATCCAAACAATTATCGATAAGCAATAATAAATTGAAGAATATAAATAAGTATATTATTTTACGCGAGTATCTGAAGGAATAACAATGGCTCAGAAAAGAGACCTTACAGTTGATCAAGGAAGTGATGTTGCTATTGAACTTCACTTAGTGGAGGAAGACAATACTCCTAAAGATATTGAAGGCTACTTTGTCAGCGGAATGATTAAGAAGACGTATAACACTACTGATAGTGATTACATCTTTAATTTTTCTGTAAGCTATGGGCAACCTTTGACTGACGGGATCATTAACCTCTTCTTAGATAAGAGTGTGACTGGTTCCATGAAGGCCGGAAGATACGTTTATGATGTTGAATTAAGAAATACTGATGGTATTGACAGCGCTACAACAATCGAAAGAATCCTAGAAGGAAAACTGACAGTAACACCTTCGGTGACGAGATAAACATGCCAACTTATGTAAGTGAACTAAGACGAACTAAAGAGGCTAAGAAAGTCAAGGTAGAATATAAGAACACTACCTTAGTCGAAAAGATTGTTATTGGTAGTCCTGTAGGGACTCTTAGGACTGCTGCCAGAACTGACTTGTCCATCATCAATGCTCAAGATGCTTTTGACAGTGATGGTAATGCTTTGCAGGGCATCGCCAACAATACCCTTAGAGCTTCTCAGGGATTATCTGAGATTAAAGATGGCAGTATATTAACGTTTAATGATGATGCTTCTAGCGGCGCTAGTTATCGTGGATGGAGAGCGAAAGTAGTATTAGATAAACAGACGATTAACGGGGGCAAGTTCTAAATGGCTGCCATAATTCTTTTAAAACGTTCGGACTCGGCGACTGCTCCCGCAGATGATGCCCTTCAGCGGGGTGAACCGGCATATACCTTTGCCACATCAACAGGCGGTGCACCGAATCCTAGCGTAATCGCTGGTGATAGATTATTCATCGGTGTTCCAGACGGAACTGGAAGCAGAGCAGCTATCATTGGTGGTGAGTACTACACCAAGAAGATGGACCATACTCCAGGTGTTCTTCAAACAACGTTGGCATCTGATAACAACTACGGTACGGTCGTTCTTGTAGATAGTGAAGGTGTCATTGACAAGTGGAGAGTAGATAATCTTCGCTTTGGTGAAAATGATAGCAACACAATTACGACCGCTAGCGGAAACCTGATTTTAAACTCACAGACAGGTGTAATTGAATTCAGCGGAGCCGTGCTGGACAGCATCAGCAGTGTCACTGCAGACTCCGCAACTTTTGACAAGATCACTGTAACTGGAACTGGCGCTAACATTACTGTTGCCAATCTAAATGTTACTGATTCTGCCAACATTGCGTTCTTTACAGCAGACTCCGCAAAGATCGATTCGGCAGAGATTGATGTTCTATACGTAACGGACTCGGCATACGTAGTCAATAGAATCCGCACAGCATATGTCCTTGCAGACTCTGCAAAGATCGGCAGCCTGATATTTGACGGCACTAATATCCAGTCCACTTCAGACAGCGGTACGATTACGATTAATCCATGGCCAGTTGGAGATTCTGGCGAAGTAATCATTAAAGGTAACCTCAGGGTAGATGGTACCACTACAACTATCAACTCAACTGAGCTTACTGTAAATGACATTAAGATCATTCTCGGCGACTCTGCTGGTCAGGCATCTGATCTCCAAGGTGCTGGTATTCAGATCGGTGACTCAGCTAGCTGGGCAGGAGAAACTAACACTACACCACCTCAGCTTCTGTGGGATGATGGCAATGATAGGTTTGACTTTAATAGAAATGTTAGAGTCAACAATGAGATTAATACTAACACTCTACGAGCAATCAATGTCATTACAACCGGTGTAGCTACTCTTGCCGGCCTGAATGTAAGTGACTCTGCGTATATTCCTAATCTTAGAGCTGACAGCGCACATTTAGTAGATGTAGATATTGATTCTGGTCACGCTATTAGATTTACTGCAGATAGTATAACAGTAACTAACCTGACGGTTACCGGCACTACGGGTGGAACTTCATTCACTACGTTAAATGTTACTGACTCTGCTTATATCAATAATCTATTTGCAGATTCAGCATATATAGCTGGAGGTGAAGCAAACCTGACGTTCTTAGACGTCGGCGATTCTGCATATATCAATAATCTATTTGTAGATTCTGCTTACCTGTCGTTTGGAAGAATTGCAGATGCATATGTTGACAGCGCTTATATCACTCAGCTCTATGGATCTCAAGTAGACATTGATTCTGCCAGCATCAGTAACTCCTACTTAGTCTATGCTGATGTAGACAAAGCGCATATCGACAGCGTAGATATTGATAGGCTTCAAGTCGACTCTGCAGACATAACTAACCTATACGTAGACTCTGCTCATGCCCTGACGCTTTCTGCAGACTCCGCTACGTTTGACATCTTAAGAATCACGGACTCTGTCGGTCTTAAGACGCTGTTCGACTCTACAGACTTTATCTTCATTGATGCTCCAGGTAAGCCTCAGGTTGCGCTTAAAGCAGAGGCCATTGAAGACTTTGTCGGAGACATGGTTGATCATACAACCATTAGTGATCAGACCAATATCAGAGTTACGTATGACAGCACAGCAGGTGCGCTTGACTTTGAAGTTCCATTTGCCACCTCAGTTGCAAACAAGAACTCGGGCAGTGGTATTGCAGGCGGAGCCGGTGTAGCCAAGTTTGCTGACAGCGATTTCTTTGTTGATTCAAATGGATTTGTAGCCATTACACAGGTAGACGGCGGAACGTTCTAAGTATAAATAAATGAAAGTGGCGGGGCTCATATAGTTGTCGCCACTATAAAATATAAATCTTTAGACTTTATAGTCGTATGGAAAACCTGGAGACGTAATGTCAGCTACTATTAAACTGCGCCGTAGTTCGGTTGCTGGTAACAAACCTACAACTGATCAGCTCGCATTAGGCGAGGTAGCCATCAACACGCATGATGGCACGATGTTCTTCAAAAGAGATAAAGAAGGCCAGCTCTCTATTGTAGAACTGGGCGGGTCTGCTGTAGCAGAAAACGTTTTCTATGTTTCCAAAAGCGGCGATGACAGTAACGATGGCAGTAGTCTCGACAAAGCATTCCTTACGATCGATAAAGCTTTAGAAGAAGCGGCCAAGAGAAGAGGTTCAGTTGGTCTTGACTCCGATGGCGCTGAAGGATCTGTACTTGAAAATAAAACTAGAAGAGATCTGGGTCTTTACATTGACGGATCTAAGTACGATATTGCTTTAGGAACTACGTTTAATCAGATCTTCCAAGGACGGGCCGGATCCTACACTAAAGGTAAAGACGAAGTAATAACTAGCCTCGACTATGTTAAAGCTAGCTTCTCGGCCACGAGCGGAGACCCTATAGGCCTTTCTCGTATAAGAAATACACCTAGCATAGTTACAAGATCCAATGATTACTGGAACGAACTTAAAGATATTATCGATAGCGGTAGAGATAACGCCGATACACTAGACTCAAATTCATACTTACAAATAACTGGTTACTACACTAACTCCACAGTTGAGGATAATGCTACACGATCTAGAAGACTTCTTCTAGACAATAAGCTTTTCTTTGCTGAAGAAGTAAGTAACTATATTGAAAAGCAGATTGCTGAAGCACCTACATGGTATGAGTTTAACTATAACAAAGGCAAGTGTAATAGAGACACTAAGCTGCTCGTAGACGCAGTTAGATATGATACTCTCTTTGGAACTAACATTAGATCCGTGTCAGCGGCCATCAGATACTACAATGGAACAGCTAATACGGTACTGAACAATCAAAAGACCCAGACCGTACAGTCCTTTACTAAGGCAAAAGAGTTTACTTCCCTTAACTTAACTGATGCTGGTACGATTACTACTGCAGAAGCTTTGTGGGACGAAATCATTGAGATTGTAGATAGTGGATCTGCAGACATTGATGCAGGATCCGGAGTGGCAGATGCCTATAACTACGCTACTCCGATCGGATCTGCAACCTTCCCGACTAACAGAGATTCTGACTTCGGTCATGCTGCCAATCAATTGTATGTAAATAAGCTTCACATTCAAGAAGAAATCATTGGATGGATTCTAAAGCAGGTGACGGATCAGACTGCTCCATTCACTTCTTCCTTCTCATACGATAGTGTGTCGTGCAAAAGAGACGTGGGTCTGGTACTGGATGCAGTTATCTATGACACTATCTATGGAGGTAACTTACAATCATACGATGCGGCCATTGCATACTATGTAGGAGCACAGGCACAGTATGGTGACGGAGAGAAAGAAGAAACTATTGCTGCCCTTCAGAGACTGAAGGACGTAGTCAGTGATGTGGTTCTAGCTAATAACATTACAGAGTCTCAAGACCCTTCGTACTATACTGGAAATCAGTTAACTAATGCTAATGCTGGAGATTCAGCTTCAGCAATATTTGCCGCAGCTCGTATCGAAGATATTATTGGATATCTTGAGACTGATGGTGGTGATGCACCAACTAGATTATATCCAGATACGTCTTGGCCATCTGCTACTCTACGGGGGCAGTTTATTCGTCTGGAGGACAGTGCCCAACAATCAATTGCCGATTCTACCGTAGGATGGATTAATGAGCAAGTTGACTTAGCTGAAGACTTTAACAGTTTCAACTATGACTCTAATGTTAGAGTTAAGTCTAAGAGAGATACCAGATTTACCATTGAAGCTTTGACCTACGATGCAACATATCTTGGTAATGCAGGAAGCTACGACAACGCAGCGTTCTTCCAGAATGATGGACCTCAGATCCCTAAAGTACAGAGAGGGATCTGTAAAGCTGCTTTCAATAGACTCAGCACTGTAGTTAATCAAGTACTGCTCGGTGACTCTGTCGAGCTATCTGATAGCACTAACGCATATAACGGTAACTTACAGCAGTTTAATAGTGTTTATCCAGATTCGGCTAAAGCCACTGAGCTTTCTAGCCTGATCAGCATGACTGCTAGAGTTATCGACAGTGGACTGGATGCACTTCCTGCATCTAGAATCACTCCTGATCTTGACACAGAGGCTAACTTCGACTCCGCTACTCTGAACACCGGAGGCATCGACTACAAAGCGGCGTTTGATCAGATCACTGAGGAAGACTCAAACATCATTGATAACACCATTACTCATCTTGACAGCGTGTATCCGCTACTGTTTGATATCGGTGATAGGTACCAGGATGTACTTGATGCGCCAGAGATTGCATCTACCATCTATGTTAAGACTGGTGAATATCTTGTTAACAATCCAGTAGAGATTCCAAAGAACGTTTCTCTCATTGGTGATAACTTGAAGAACACTAGCATCAGACCTAAGAACAAGACGTCTGACGTATTCTACCTGAACAACAATGCCTACGTCAGTGACTTCACTTTCCGCGATCACCTGCAGCCAGCTGCAGTGTTCTGCTGGGACCCTGCTGGAACTCCAGATACGAATGTAATCGTAAACTCTCCATATATTAGAAACTGCACGTCTATCACTGGTCCTGATCTTAGTCGTAATGATGATGGAACGTATGTGTATCCGGACAGCTCAGGTGATCTGTATACTCCAGCATCCGGTGGGGATGGTATCAGAAACGACGGTAACCATTCAGGTGGTATTAGATCAATGGTTGTTGACTCCTTTACACAAATCAACCAGGGTGGTAAAGGTATCTACCTAAAGAACAGAGGCTACTGTCAGCTGGTATCAGTGTTTACTGTATACTGTGATGTAGCGTTCTTAGCAGAAGACGGTGGCTTTGCTTCTATCACTAACTCTAACAGCTCATTTGGTAACGTAGGACTTAAAGCAACAGGCGTATCTACATCTCTCTACTCAGCAACAGTTGATGGTGATCAGGGAACAATTGAAAACACTGTTAACCTGACTGGTTTGACACAGATGCCGAACATCTCTGATGCAGCTAAGTTTGCAGATGATCCTTTATACTACACGGTAGACTCTGCGTATTACGACTCTTCAACTGGAACCGGCACAATTAAGCTTCTAGAAACGTTTGATTCAGATGTAGTAAATGGAAGTCAGACAGTTAACTTCCATCAAAGAAGTGCTCTTTCTTCATCTGGTCATACGTTCGAATGGATCGGTACCGGTACAGATGTACGTACTGCATTCCCATACAGAGGTGGTGTACCTGCACAAGCAGATGAAGTTATTCAAGACTCTAACAGGGCGGGTCTCTGTTTCGTTACTAGTACCGACCAGAAAGGTGACTTCAGAGTTGGTGAAGACTTCTTAATTCAAAGATCAACTGGAACAATTGAGGGTGATGCATTTGATCGAAGCCTCTTTGCTCGTATCACTCCATTCTCACTCGCACTCGAGGATTAAACATGGCTGACCTAAACGTATTTAAAACAGTTGCACAAACAGTTGCTGATTCGAATCAACATCCTGATATAATCATCTATTCAGCTCCAGTAAACTATACTGGAATCGTGCTTTCGACTCAAGTTGCAAATGTAGATGCTGACAGCGACGTAGACTTGACATTTACTTATCACGACTCAGGTGCTGATCCAGGGACTGAGCTATTAAAAGATTTTACTATTCCAACCGGTGATGCTACTAATGCCACTGCAGGTAAGCTTGTAGTTCAAGCTAGTCATTATTTAAAGATGAGATCTAGCAAGACGGATAGTTTAAAAGTTATATTAGGTGTACTGGAATCTTTGAATGGCTAAAGACATCCGCCTCCTTAGCGGTAGAATCAAGACTAAAGCTCAGGATAAACTAGATCCGAGACGTACAGATTTTATAAGTCTGGATAACGTTGAACCTAACTTAGGTTCTCCGGACTCTGACTATAGAATCTCCAGCTCTCTTCAAGATGGAACTAGGTTTTGGATGACGCCTAAGGGCGGAGGTCTTAAAGTTGGCTCAGACCCAAACAACGTTACTCAACTTCAGGGTGACGAGTTAACTTTTACGATTGATACCAATAAATTCACTCCTTTTGATAATGTAAAAAGCACTAGTACTACTCTCGCTCAGGTCTTAGATGATCTAGATTCTTCTATTGGATATGCCACTTCGATTGCTCTCTCTGCTGTTCTCGTTGACAGCAACTTTAATGGTGATGGGACTCCAGGGAAAGAGTTAAGTCTTGACAGCTCATTAGAAATCAACAGCATCACTGATGCTAGGTTTATTAGAGCCGACAGCATCGGTGACTCTAATACATTCTTTACGGGTGACGGCTCACTGCTGTTTAACCTTCCAATCGTAGACAGTGACATCGATAGCATTGCGAGACACGCTTTAACTGGTGGATTAGGCATCAGCTACACTCCTGATGATGGTGTCATTTCTATAGATTCATTTGCTACTGGAGTTACTCTTAACGGGTTGACTGTAACTGATGATGTACTGATCAGCGGTAACTTGACTGTTACTGGTGATCAGACTATCGTTAATACTCAAGAATTAAAAGTAGACGATGCTCTTATCCAGCTTGCTGTAGGAAATGAAACGTCAGATGATGTTGACATCGGGTTCATCGGTCACTACTACAGCAACACCTATGGTGAAGTTCACACCGGTCTGTTTAGAGATGCTAGTAACCAAGAGTGGTATCTTTTCCATGAGCACATTGAATCTTCATTTGATACTGGAACCACTACAGCCGTAATTAACAGAAGTGACGTATCTCCCAGAAGCTTTAAACTAGCTGACCTTAATGTATTTGAGATCGATGCTGTAGACGGTCAGTTTGACAGTGCAACCATAACTAACGGCACACTGACTCTCGCTACATCTGACATGACTGTCACCAATGGTGATATCTCCATGACAAATGGAGGAATCACTACAGACAGTATTCACACTACAAATTTAACAGTATTTCATATCGACAGCGCCGACAGCGCATTTATCCGCAGATTGAGCTTTGACTCTCTGGACAGCGGAGTCGTCGTGCCGCTCTTTGCTCTGCCAGCAGATTTCGTCGCAGCAGCCAGTGAAGATAGTATTGATTCTTCTCGTATTCCTGACCTGTACTTAAGAAACGATGGGGATGATACTACTACAGGAATCATTACGGCAAAGGGCTTTATCGGCTCTGATCTTACTATCGATGACAGCGCATATATCGATGTATCGTATATTAGAGTACTCACTGGTGATTCTGCTACGTTTAATCAGTTTACAGGTAGATTAATCGGTCTCGCTGATTCTGCTCTTAGCGCTGATAAGCTTACAGCTACTAAAACGTTCGAAGTATCAGGTGATGTAACTACAACAACTCCGCTTCCTACATTTGATGGAACCGGTAATGTCGATATGTCGGTGTCTATTAATAATGGAGCAGTAGACTCTGATGCGCTTGGAACGGACGCTGTAGCTACAGATAAGATTCAAGACAATGCAGTAACTGCAGATAAGATTGCTCCTGGTGCTGTTGACTCTGACATTAGAGCTTTGGTTACCAAGGCGTATCTCGATTCTGCAAATATCGATGCAGATACTCTTGACTCTTTCAATTCCAACCAATTCTTAAGATCTGATGTTGCAGATGATGTTGAAGCCGATCTTACTTTTAAGGACAATGTCCAAGCTAGATTTGGTGATGGCGGTGATCTTAAGATTTACCACGACACTATAAACAGCTTCATCTCTGAAGTAGGTACCGGTGATCTTTATATCACTACCAACGGTCAAGAAGTACTTATCAAAGACTCTGAGAACGGTAAGCTTTCAGCTGAGTTTATTCCAGATAGTGCAGTAGATCTTTACTATAATGGTAACCTAAAGTTTGAGACCACCAATACCGGTGCTAAAGTCACTGGAATTATCGAAGCAGATTCTGGTACCCTTAACGGTAACAGAATCATCACTACTGCAGACTTTGGTGATGGTGGAGGTATCAACGCCGATGAGCTTGATGGTTTAAACTCTACTCAGTTCCTGCGCTCTGATTCAGATGACAGCATGGCCGGAACTCTGTTTATCGATGACAGTCTTTCAGCTAATAACATCACAAGAAGAAATTCTTCGGTCGTAGTTGGAACTTATGGTTCACCGACCCAGATCCCCATCGTTAAAGTTGATGCATCTGGTTTCGTTGATAGTGTGGGTATTGCTGCAGTAGCAGGTGTTGATAGTGTAGAATTTGATAGCGCTACTGGTAAGTTTACAGTATTCCTTGCTACCAACGATTCACTGTCAGCTAATATTACCCTTGATCCATTTACTACAGCAGATCTTACAGAAGATTCTACTGCACTTTACTATACAGATGCTAGAGCAGACTCTGCAGCTAGAAGTGCAATCAGCGTAGCAAATATCGGCTCAGCCTTTAATATTGGAAGCGGGCCGGTTAACAATCCAGCGTCATATGGACTTTACTATGATTCTGCCAGCGGAGTCATATCCTTTAACGGACTGGATAGCGATGACATCTTAACTGTTCTTGGAGCTACTACCAGTGAAGGTGATGGCGGTGAGACTGGAAGCAACGTAGTATTCAGTGCTGACAGTATCCAGACAAACAAACTGACAGTATTTGCCAGCTTCTTAGTAGACAACTCTTCTCTTGCTGGAACAGACAGTGGATTCGTAGGATTCTATCATATTGATAGTGTAGACAGTGCATACATCAGAAACTTACACGTTAATACACTGACCTTTGATTCTATTGGTACTACGATTCCTCTCAGCGCATTGCCTGATTCAGTTGTTTCAGCCGGAACAGATGGAACTCTAGACTCTTCGCAGATTCCAGATCTCTACTTAAGAAATGATGGAGATGATTCTACTTCAGGAGTGATCACTGCTAAAGGATTCATTGGATCTGATCTAAGCATTGATGACAGTGCATATATCAACAACCTTCATTTAGACTCTGGATACATCGTCTTTGCTCATATCGATAGTGCGCACTTAGACATTGACAGCGCAAACATCACTACCTTGACGGGTGCATCTGCTACGTTTGATAGCCTGTTCGGCGGCTTGGATGGGTCTTACTTAAATAACAGCAGTGTCGGCAACGCCAAGTTAGCTAATTCTACTATCAGCATCTCTGACAGCAACGGCAACAGCCAGACCGTCGCCCTTGGTCAAGAAATCGCATTCTCCGAAGGTGCTGATATCGATATAGCTGTAGGCGGTACTCGTACGGTTACCATCACTAATACCAGTACGCTTGATACAGTGACCAGTAGAGATAATTCTACCAGTAATGCTATCACTGTAGGTAACTTTAGAACTACTGGCTACATTCGTGGACCTTCTACTCTTACAATTGATCCTGCAGATTGGGATAGTATTAGCGGTACTGTAAGAATCTTAGGTGATCTTCAAGTTGATGGTACTACCACTACAGTTAACTCGACTGAAGTTACTATCAACGACAAGACTCTAACCTTAGCGGATAACTCTGCATCCGCCGCGGTGGCCGATGGGGCCGGCCTAATCATTGATGGAGCTAATGCTACCTGGCTCTATAAGGATATATCCGTAACCGGTTCTGACAGCGCTTGGGTGTCTAACATCAGAGTAGTCGCTCCTAGGTTTGCCGGAAACTTGGCTGCAGGATTTATCGATACTGGAACCCTTGATGCAGATCGTATTCCAGATGACTTCTTGCAAGATGGAGACTCTGCAAACTTTAGGTTTATTGACGTTGATTCTGCCAGCATTGACTCTGCGTTTATCAGCAGGCTTTCTGGCGACTCTGCTAGATTTACAGACTTCTATGGTAACCTGACTGGTAACGTAACCGGTGATGCAGATGGTGCAGATAGTGCAACTACTGCACTTAAGCTTAAGACGGCTAGAAATATCGCCATCTCTGGACCCGTCGCCGGCAACACAGACTTTGATGGTTCTCAGGCAATCACTATCACTGTTACTCAGCAGAGCAACAGTGTTACCCTCGGTACTCACACCGCAGGAGACTACGTAGCATCTATCACTGCTGGTAATGGGATCATAACCAGCGGTACAACTGACAGTGAAAATAATACAGTCACCATCAGCGTAGACTCCAGTAATCTTCAGGGGCTATTTAGTGCCGGAACCGGCGTTACTATTAATAGCGGTATTATTAGTATTGGTCAGGACGTAGCTACAACTGCGGATGTAACATTTGCTAAGGTTACAGCTGACAGTGTGGTTGCCAACAACATCATTAATATTGGTGAAGCTACTACCAGAGATAAGCTGACGATCGGTGGCGCCAGTGCAGGAGACCTGTTTGGTATCACTTTAGTAGATCCAAGTACAGCCACTTCCGGTGGACACGTTAGTTACAGGGACAGCAATGAGACTTTAACTCTAGGCAAGATTACCAGTAGCGTCAAGTCTCATGCCGTTGTTATTGACGATGACTTTGTTGGTATCTTTAATGAGAATCCATCGGTTGAACTTGACGTAACAGGAGGCATCACCGCATCTGCTACGATTACTGCTAACCAATTCAACGGCGGCGGCAGTAACCTGACGGATCTGAATGCAGATGCACTGACTAGTGGAACTGTTGATTCTGCTAGAATCTCTGGTCCCTATCCAGGAATCACATCAGTTGGAACTCTGGATGATGGTGAGATTTCGTCAACCTTTGGTGACATTGATATTGGAAATAGTTACTTTACAGGTGACGGTAGAAACATCACTAATCTGGATGCAGGTGAACTTATAAACGTCACTGGAGTTGTACCAAGTAGTGTTATAAGTGGATCTTACACAGGTATCACTGAAGTTGGTGCACTAGTAGCCGGATCTATTGATAGTAACTTTGGTGCCATCAATATTGGTACATCTATTTTTACGGGTGATGGCTCAGGATTATTCAACGTCGATGCTGCAACAATCGGCGGCCTGGATCCAACAGATCTTTCTAGAATAGTTGTCACTACAAGCTCAACTGGACCAACTTCCACTGGTCAGTATGCTAAGATCGCTACTTACGGTTTAGGTGCTGGAGCTAACGGAACGTTCCTCTATGCCCTTCTTCCAGAAGGGACTGGAACTAATAACTCCGGTGCAACTATCCTTTCTGTTCAGATGTCAAAAGGAAGCCCTCACACAGCCACGGTTGAAATCATGGCAATGGGTGGACCTGCACCGTTTAATGATGACGCTTTCCGTATAGTAAACACTGGATCTGCATCCAGCCCCGAGCTTTGGATCCAGTCAAACATCTCCGGTGTCGTTATTCAGGTCTTTGAAATCACTAGACATCAAGACGCTATCAGTGTTACGTATAATGACGGAGCTACATGGCAGTCTACGACACCTTCTACTAACGGAACTCCCGTAATCAGTAACGGATTGACCTACAGGGGTGATCCTATCTTGACGGCTGGGGCCGACATCGATAGCGCGAATATTAACAACCCTATCATCAGCGGCGATGTCATCCTTCCTTCGGTTGTAACGTTTGATGATGGTAGCGGAGACAGCGATACCAACAGACCAGGTGGAGATACTTTACTTAAGCATGGATCTACGATCACTCAAAATACTACAAACACAGTGACCTTAGATGAAAATGATGCTACTAAAGCTGTAGGTGGAAAGTACCTGATCTCTGCCCAAAGAGGTATCGCTTCTCATATGACAGAGATCAACTTTGTAGTAGCAAATAACAACACAGTCCATGCAGCTGAATTTGGTACGGTCACTAGCTTAGGTGACTTGTTCTCAGTAGAGATGGATGTCTCAGGTGGAAACGTGAGACTAAGGATTACTCCGGACAATACGAGTAAAACAATATTTAAATTCAGCTCTACAGTGTTTTATGATGATGGCACATAATGTATAAATAATTAAAATCTAAATGCTACTGGGGAGAGTGAACCGTGGCGGGCAATGATAAAGACTTTATAGTCAAAAATGACTTACAAGTCAAAGGCTCTGGCGTATCTTTATTTGATTCCGGCGACGTTGTCGTAGGCGGCGACCTTCGAGTAAAAGCCGATTCATCTGTCGATTTCCTGACTATCGATAGCGACGGAGTTACCTTAGCTTCTCCTGGTATCTTTACTGGAGACGGATCCGGTCTCACTGGAATCACTGCTGACATTACTGGTGCATCGGTATTTGACTTATCGAATGTAGATAGCTCTGGCGTCACTCCTATTCAGAACTATGTTCTGGCATTTGACTCTGCAACTCAAAAATTTATTCCATCTGCTGCAGTAGCAGTATTAGAGATTGAGAACGACAGTGACGTACTTCAAGCTGTAAGAACAGTAGTAGATCTTGGAGACATTAGTGATGTAGATTCCAACGCAAGTATAAGTGGAGCCGGCGCAGATCCTCAAGAAGGACAGTCTCTTGTATGGGACAACACTCTTCAGAAATGGAAAGCCGGTTCAGCTTCAGCTACTGCTACAGCCACAGTTGACAGTGTAGGGGCAAGAAACACATCTCCTCTCTCTGGAGAGCTGTTCTATGACTTAGATCAAGAAGGTCTATATGTTTACGATGGAAACGACTGGGAGCTAGCAGCCCCACAGCTTTCCTCATTTGAGTTTATTCAGCCTGGCACCTTTAACAGCTTTTTATCAACTACTACATATACTCCTAGCACCACAATATACTTACAAAACTTAAAGGCAGTTACTAGAGACTCTCACCAAGGAATTACTTTTAGTATAGTTAAAAATGGGACTAACCTAACACCCAGCTTTAGCATTCCTGCAGGCCAATTAAGATCAAGCGCAGAGTTTAGCTCTCCGGTTACTATCACTGGAACCGATAGTGTAGGATTAGTCGGTTCTGTAACAAGCGGGGACGCTACCATCTTGGCCGTTGAGGTCTTCTTTAAATAAGCACATGAAAAGGAAAATGTAAAAATGACAGTTTTTACTCAAGCGTTTAACCTCAGCGATAACGTTAAGTACATGAACTTTAAGGTTGATACTACTCCTTCTGGAGGAGGTAATGCTACTGCTAGAACTACTCTTGATGATCGTAAAGAGCTGATGCACAAGATTCAAGAGTGGATTTCAACTGAAGTAGATAACCAGCAGATCCCAATCAATAATACTCTAGGATGGCAAAGGATTGATGGGGCTGATTCTGCAGGAGCAATTCTTAACAACGCGGAAGGCGTCTACAATACCGGCACTGGAAATGCAGTGTATGGATTTTTAAGAGCCAAGTGTTATGACTATGATACTAGTGGACACTGGAAGTATCTTAGATTAAAGCTGTTTGAAAGAAATGAAGATGATGTTTTTGGGTCCGACGGAGTTAGATACAGGTCCGCTAACAGCGTCTTGGTTTTACGATACGACGTATACTCGGACTGGCCGAATATTACTGCTGAAGACTCAGCCGCGACCGTAGACTCTATCAATGGAGGGTTCAACTCAGCTGAAGCTGATGGATACGGATCCACTGATCTTAATGCCGGGACGATCAACGGGGAGATGTATGGAACTGCGAACAATCCAATTGGATTTGATGCAGCTTATAACTCAAACTCAACTGCATTTAACAATATGGAGCATCCATCGAATAATTATATTTATTGGAAGAGGTACATGTTCGGCAACAATGGTGGTCTCCCCCGTCCAGTGTCTCGCAGCGCAATGAACTCTACTACATCTACGCTGTCCGCCAATATCGGCCTTTGGCCGGGAGACGGAAGAAAAGGGTACAGTCTCGGACATAACTTCTATCCTCATTATTTTGGTGTCACTGGATTTGGAGACAGTGACTTGTCTAAGACTAACTCTTATGGTGAGCTCAAGCTTATCATTGATGGCAATGGAACCTTATGGGGATTTGGAGATCAAGATAATGTCGGAGCAACTGGAGTAGATAGTGCAAGTGGAACTGGTGGACACAGAGGAGTGAATGCTTCTGGTGCAAACGCCAGATACCTGTCCTTGTTTGTAAGTCAGCACCAAGACGATAACCCCGAAAGACAAGAGGAGTACAATACTATCTTGTTCGCTGGAGAGTATAAGAAAGAATTTGGTGAACCAACGGCAAGTGGATCTAACTATATTCATAATGGACTCAAGCTTAACGCTCATAACCTCCTAATGAACAATGGAGTAGCTACACCTCCTAACTACAAGTGGTTTGAACAGGCCGGACACACCGCTAACAATGATACCCAAAACCAGACACCGTCAACCACTCTTACCAGATCTTCTCTCTACTACACGTTCGCCTCCACCACCAATAACGTTCCTAATAATTTAGCGATCAATTCAACCGCCAGTTACAACACTATAGCAAACGGAAACAACTATGCTGGTGACAATGTTAACTCTATCAGATCGACTGTAACCAACAACACTAGTATCGTTGAAGGGATCGGGCACTCCTTGATGGGAGATCAAGTCGGTGGCAACCATAGCTTAAATATAGGACTCTATCAGAATAGATCCAGATCTGTTGGTCTTGATGGAGACCCAGCCGAGTCAAGATGGAAGAGCGAGATGTCCGGAAACACTGCCCGAAGCACTTCTAGCAATAACAATTGGGGCGGAGGCACCTACGCCGGTCAGCATGGTCAGAATCATACCTGGTTGGGCAATGATGGCGCTCAGTTTGCTCTAACCGAATATCCTACTAGATCTTTCCAGGGAGGGTGGAGCGCTGGAAACAACATAACTCAAAAAGAATCTATACAGCAGTACGATAACTACACCACTCCGGCTTCCGGAAGACAGGCACTTTCTGCTACTAGACTGCATATGGGATATCTTGGATATGTTGGTCATGAAAGCAGCAAGAAAGCTATATCTTTAAATGAAATTTTCTTTGGATCTAGACACGGCATGTTTGGAGACGACGGAGAAGAAGTTCAAGGTACCTTGAGTGCATACTATCCAGGTGATCCAGCGATTCCTGGAAGAGTCTCTACATTTGGACCTTCTATCCCTCTCGTATCTGATGTGTATGATTCAGCAGAAGGTAACGCTCAAGACACGTATTCCCAAAGTAGAGAGTATGTACAAGAATTTCATCCTTTAGCTAATGACCAGTCTCAATACTCAGTGTATGAGCCGGTTCTTTCAGTTGGAACCTGGAGGTCGCATGGGCAAAATGAAGCTGAGAATGCTGACTGGATAAATGTGACGAATTCAAACGTCGTTGCAGCTATGGCCACAAACACTGCCAATGTCGCCAATAATGATGGCTTTGATCCTGATACCGGAGCATTAGGTACTCCCGGAGGAACATCAAAGTCCAACAGCGCGTTTGCCATGTTAGGTAGAACATATGGTCTTAAGATCTTTGGCCCTTATACTCACGATAAATATAACTTCTTGGATGCAGTTTCTATTCAGCTAGATAATGAAGACTTCTATGCGGTCAACCCAAACAACGCGGTTGACCACTGGGTTGTTCCAATGAATCATGATCAGTGTGCATTCTTGTTTAAAAAATAAAAAAAGGTCTATATAATGTTTAACCTGCTAAATCGCAAGCCTATCATTGAATTTGTATCTATTGATCCTGCATATTCATACATTCCTAAACCTGATAACTCTAGAAAATTTCTTCCAACTTGGATCAAGAGAATGAAGGAGATGACCTCTGAAGGCCAAGATAGTAGAAACCGGAAGCTAGATACTGTTAGAAAATGCGTGCCTTTTCTCGATGCAATGAAAGCGGGATATATGATTCCCGCACCTTGTGATATCTGGATAAAAGTATATAAAGAAAACAATACGTATACAAAAGAAGTCAGGTCCTCTATTAATCTAGGAGGTGAGGTAGCCGAAGTTATAAGTGAACACGCAATACCTCAAATGAGTCCGGACTCTCCTTATAGAGGCCTGATACTTAAGTTTATTAATGCTTGGAAGATTAATACTAGGCCAGGATACTCTTGTCTTTTTATTAATCCTATTAATCATGGCAACAAATACTTTGAATCTTTTGCTGGTGTAGTGGATACTGATAGCTACCACAATATTATTAACTTTCCGTTTAGGATTTTAAATCCAAACAATGAAGAAACGTTTGAATTTATGATCAAGAGAGGAGAGCCTATTATTCAGGTAATTCCATTTAAGAGATCTGAAGCATATGCAAAGTGCAATGTAAGAGGAGCTAAAGATTTTAATGAATGGAAGCATGAGTTAAAAGATAAAGATTATGTTGCTGGTAATTTTTCATGGTATCGTGAGCACACTGTAGAAAAAAAGATTACTTTGGAGAAGTAAAAGTTGGCTGATAACTATCCATTCGACTCAGATAACGTACCGTACAGCGCAGTCTTTAACCAAGACTATACTGCTGACAGCGCTATAGCTGTTTCTACACTATTTTCTACGACTACACCAGTGTCCTTGATCACTATTATTGGTGGAGCAGGTGGTACTTCTGGCGGGGTTGGCGGTACAGGTGGGTCAGTTACAACCTTAGATACTACCTATAGTGCTTCTCGGGGTTCTTACTCTGGCGGAGATGGTGGAGCTGGTGGCGGTGCTCTTGGTAATGGAGCCGGAGGTGGTGGAGCTGCAGGATACTCTGGTGCAGGTGGAGATGCTGGATCCGCTGGAACAGGTGGAGCTGGAGGAGGCGGTGGTGCTTCTACTAATCAGCTGTTACTTGGCGGTGGCGGTGTAGGTCTATTCGGTGAAGGAACATCAGGTGCTGCTGGTACTGATTCTACTGCAGCGGGCGGTGGTTCTTCCTTTACTACGATTCATGGTGATCCATACTTAGGTAACGTTACATTACTTCTAACTGGCGATAGCACGATAACCCCAGTTAACTTTGGAAGGTCAGACGGATTCTCTGCTACATATCATAACGCCTACCCCGATTCAGCTGGTGCCTTTACAACTGGTAAGTATGGTAGCGCATTCTCTTTCAATGGTGAAGATCAATATATTTCTTTAACCGGTGGGGATTTGTCTGGCGGTGACTGGACCATTGAGATGTGGGTTAATTATGATAGCATGACTCAATTCTCAGGGCCAATTGCTACTGATATGGATAAGGTACTACCAGCGGGTAATACAGCAGGGGAATTTGATTTCCATATTCGAACCACAACCGCGCCTCACCGTATGTCTTTTTTCGTTAGAAATGATGGCAGTTCCCCGACAACTTTTGATATTGAAAATGATAGCGTAGCAATTACTGCTGGAACCTGGCACCATGTCGCAGCTTCATTTGTATCCTCTACTAATACTATATATGTAGGTGTTGACGGTACAGTGTCCTCGAGTACGAACGCTGCATTTGCAAGTATTTCATTAGGTGCTGAAGATGCGCTTCAGATTGGCAAAAATAGAACTAACAACCAATTTTTTAATGGTCAGATCGATGATATACGGTTAACCAAAGGTGTAGCACGATATACCTCTAGCTATACGGTACCCGCAGCAGCGCATTCTTCAGCACCTGGGGCTAGTGGAACGGATGGGTTTATTGATAGTGATGGTGCGCTGCTTAATTTTTCTTCAGCCCCCACCGGCACAATCAATGTTATTGACTATTCTACTGCTCCTGTAACCAGTGGATTGATCATACATCTTGATGCGGGAGTAACTTCATCATACCCTGGTTCTGGATCAACATGGTACGACATTACTGCAAACAACAATGATTTTACTCTTACTAACAGTCCGACTTATTCAAGCGCCAACGGGGGCAAGTTTCAGTTTAATGGTACTAATCAGTATGCCACCGGAGGGCCAAACCTAAGTACGTCTAACTGTACAACTATTGCTATTCAAAGGTATGCTACTAATAACAATAGCGCTAGAGGTAGAGTTACTGCCGGTAATGCTAACAACTGGCTCTTGGGCATATGGGGTAATAATACATCAGTTTACTACGCTAATGGATGGCTTACTCCTACCAATACCGGAACTGATACTGACTGGCACATTCATGCTGGTACTGAAAACTACAGTGGCGATTCTAGAGTTTTGTATGATAACAATGCTGTGGTTTCCGGGCAGACTGCTAGCGGTGGTTCTCAGGGACCAAATGGGTTTTCCATAGGTAGATGGGGGGCTGGAAGTAGTGAGTATTCAGATTGTGAAGTAGCAGTGCTTCTAGTTTATAACAGGGTGCTTAGTACAACCGAGTTAACTACTATATTCGATTTCTATAAAAGTAGATTTGGAATTTCTTAAGGGATAGATAACTAATGTCTGATAAGGGTTTATATGGTGGAGGTGGCGGTTCAGCCGCATCTAGTGCTTCCTTAGTAGTAAAGGTGGTCACGGCCAGCGTGGTGCTGTAAGAATCATTTATCCTACTCCAAGTGGACAGAGTGACACTACTACTATTCTTGATAGAGGATTGCCTGCTCTCGCTGAATCTGTTTCTGTTAATCCAGGTGGACACCTTTACACAACTACAGGTACCCATACATTTACTGTTCCTACTGGCGTTACGTCTATCACTGCTGTTGCTGTTGGTGCAGGTGGAGGAGGAGGAGGTTCTACGGGATCTACTGGTAGTACTCGAGCTGCTGGCGGCGGCGGAGCGCTTTATTATGCTAATGCGATATCTGTTACCCCAGGAGAATCTTTAACAGTAGTCGTCGGCACTAGAGGTTCTGGTGGTGGAACTGGAGGTAGTGGGAGTAACGGAGGAAACTCGAGTATTGCAAGAGGAGGTACTACTCTTCTTTTAGCTGAAGGTGGTGATGGCGGCACTACATCAGCAGTTAATGGTGGTTTAACGTCGAATTGTATTGGTGATGGTGGCGGTAATGGTGGAGGCGGTAGTATTTCGACCAGCGCCGGTACCGGAGGAGGCGGAGCTGGAGGTTATAGCGGATCTGGTGGTGCGGCGAACAGCGCAGGATCTGGCGGCGGCGGTGGAGGCGGTAGTCGTAGGCTTTCTGACCAAAGAACTGGTGGTGGTGGCGGAGTTGGCGTCTACGGTGAAGGCGCTAGTGGCGGCGCCTCGTCGACGAGTAGCGTCAGCGGCCGGGGAGGTTCAGACGGAAATGGTGGTGGGGTCTCCGCCGCCGGCGCTGGTGGAGCCTATGGTGGCGGCGGTGGATCACGATTTGATGATGGTTCTGCAGGCGGTGGGGCCAATGGAGCTCATGGCGCCGTAAGAATTATTTGGGGTACTGAAATTACTAGATCATTCCCTACAACCAATGTCGCTGTTAGTACAACATACACAAACGGCGAATCCGAGTCGTTAAATTAAGGAATAAGTAATTGGCTTTAAAGTTTCCAGATTCAGCAGATTCAGCCGACTTAGCGGCAGCAGGCTACAGCCAGGTTATTATTCTGGGTGGTGGGGACTCGACTGCTACAACCTGGACTATTCCTGAAGGCGTAGACTCGTTTAGCATTATGGCTATTGGAGCAGGTGGAGCTGCAGGTTACTCTAATTCTACTAGTGCAGGAGGCGGTGGAGGAGGCGGAGGTCTTGCCTACCTGAACAATATCGCAGTCACACAGGGTGATCAAGAAATCATCTCTATTACTGTAGGTGGTGGGCAGCTAGGTGTGGGAGCCAATTCTGATGGCGGTGATGCTACTGACCTAACTGTTACTATGAATCTCACTACTGCCAATCCAGCATTAAACTTATCCGGATATAACATAAATCCATATGGCCAGCAAGAGTTTTTAGATGCAGATTCAGATGCAAAGGCAATCATGTATATTGGAGCAGCTAGACTCGCTCCTTCGGCATCTAATCTTTTTGATTCATATCCAACTCTCAACCTGATATTCGATGATAGTGCTTCGTCTACAGCAGATCAGTTTGTATATGTTCAGCCAACTGGATCCTTTGGCACTGCATATCCATTCTCCGTGGGAGTAGATGGAGCGCAGACGCTATTTGATATTGCAAATGAAGGTGCATTCTCAAGAATTCAATCTTTAGCTGAACCAGATCCAAATACAACAAACAGGTGGGGATATAACCCAGCGACTTTTAACTACGCTTCTGATCCTAGTACGTACCTTTTCAAGAGAACAGACACCTTGGCTCATCTAGGGACTGACAGTGACCTGTATATTCCTCAAAGCATTCTTGATGCTGGATTTGCAACTTTAGATGATCAGCCAACAACAGTTTTAGGTACAATCGATTCATTTGATGTTGGAGGAGGAGCCTTTACTCTGTTCAGCATTTCTAGTGCAATCCAGTCTATTCAGATTGGAAATTTACCAGGACAATCTCCTTATGTTGATAGCGGTGGCACAATCATCATCAGTGCTGTACAAGATCCATCGGATTATCAAGGATACGGCCCACCTGACTTAAGACAGATTCTAATTGAAAAAAATCTTACTCCGTAGTTATAAATAATTAGCCAATAAGAGGAGTGTATTCGAATGGCTTTGACTTTAGACACTTTTAACACAAATGCATATGTAGCTTCCGCTACTACTCTTGCAAATAGAGATGAATATCATTATTTGGTAAGAGCTGTGCCTGATGAAAATTTTAAGAAAACCATCAAGAGAATATTTAACAAGCCTTTATCTACTAGAGGAGGTGCACTTGGAGATTCTGGAGAGACATGGCACATTGTAGTTGCGGCTGACCCAAATCTTGACTCTTCAATAGAAAGTACAGAAGCCTTTAAAGTGTGGTCTTCGCCTAGACTTGTAGTTAAGGAAGGTATATATGTAGAATCAGATGGTTCCAATCCTATGGACCTCGGCCCAGATGTAGACGAGTTTTTAACTAGAGATCTAGCAGTTGGCCATTCTGACTCCATGAATTCTGGACATATCTTAGATATAAAAGAAGTATTTGGAGATTCTGCATGGCGAGCACATCCGGATCTGTCTCACTTCTTTGATGCCTCTGGATTCTATAGATATGATGATACAGCATCAGAGTGGATTGCCGGCTTAATTGGCTTAGAAGAAGTGGATTCTTCCTCTATTTTAAGCATGGTTTCTTCTAGAGAACTTTTATTAGGAGAGAATGCTCCTAGTTGGGTAACTGAAGCTTCTAGTGATAGTGCCGCTGATAGCGCGTAGTTATAAATATATGTAACTAGCCCTTAAGAGGAAGAAGAATGCCACAGCCAAGTAGTAGAGACGAATTAATTGATTACTGTCTGAGAAGACTTGGTGCGCCGGTAATCGAGATTAACGTTGATATAGATCAGCTTGAAGACAGGACTGATGATACACTCCAGCTGTTTCAGGAATACCATACTGATGCAGTTGTCCGTACCTTTCTCAAGCACCAGGTTACAGCAGACGATGTAACTAATGGATATGTTACTGTCGATGATAGTATTACCTATATCAAGAAGCTGTTCCAAATTAACTCTACTGGTGGATCTTCTGCCGGCATGTTCGACATCAAGTATCAGATCTCCTTAAATGAGATCTACGACTTGAACACCTTTATCGGTGACTTAGCTTATTATGAGCAGATCAAGCAGTATCTAACTTTAATTGATATGCAATTGACTGGCTTTCCTCAGATTGACTTTAATCGTCACCAGAATCGTGTTTACATTCACGGTGAGTTCTCAGAGGAGAACATTAAGGAAGGCGCCTACTTAGTATTTGAGACATTCAAGATCGTTGATCCTGAAACATATACCGACGTCTATAATGATATCTTTGTCAAGGAGTACCTGACACAGGCTATCAAGCAGCAGTGGGGTGCAAACCTTATTAAGTTTGAAGGTATGCAGCTTCCAGGTGGAGTGATGCTAAATGGCAGACAGCTCTACGATGATGCTACACAAGAGATGCAGAGACTAGAGGAAAAGTTAAGAAACACCTATGAGCTTCCTATCGACTTTTTCGTAGGATAAGATCATGGCTACAAACCTCTACTTCAGTCAAAAAGTAAAATCAGAGCAAGATCTATACGAGAACATCGTCATCGAATCTTTAAAGATGTACGGCCAAGATCTTCTATATCTTCCTAGAACAATCATAGCTCAAGATAACGTGTTTAGAGAAGACGTAACTTCAAAGTTTGAAGATGCATATCAAATAGAGATGTATCTTGAAAACATTGATGGCTATGCTGGAGATGGAGACCTGTTTACTAGATTTGGCGTAGAGATTAGAGATCAGGCCAACTTTATAATGTCTAAGAAAAGATGGGATGAAACGATGCAAGATGCGTTGTCATCTCAATTGAGACCTTATGAAGGTGACTTGATCTATATACCGCTTACTAACTCTATATTTGAGATCACTAAGGTAGAAGATGAAAGACCTTTCTACCAGCTATCTAACCTTCCTGTTTATCGATTAACATGCGAGCTCTTTGAGTACAGCGGCGAGGCGTTCAATACTGGTCAGGAAGTCGACATTATTGAAACCAACTTTGCGTTCCAGACTATCCTTGCACTTTCTGACAGCGCCACTACGTCTCTCGGTGGAAGCATTAGTCTAGACAGCGCTGACATGACGCAGTACATTGGAGAACTGGATAGCTCCGGTACAATCACTCAGACCTTAGCAAATAATGTTACTATATCTGGAGAGATGGTGAAGTTTGAGGGCGCTCTATATGAATCGGATGGATCTGGCAATGAGGTACTCACAAGCCCAGCTAAGCTGTATCTTGCAAATGTTGGAGCAGATGACGGACTGTACCATACGTTTACTGCCGGTGCATTGAACTTATCAACAGGGAGCTTGATCTATGCAACAGCTTCTAGTGAGAACATGCCAGATATTGATAATCAGCAGAACGATGCATTTGAAACTTCTGGAGACGACTTCTTAGACTTCAGTGAAAGCAATCCGTTTGGAGAACCTACGTAATGTTTGGACAGCACTTCTACCATGAAAAGATTCGAAAGTGTGTAGCCACGTTTGGCACCATGTTCAATAACCTCTACGTTGTTAGAAAAGACGCATCTGGTTCAGTTATCAACCAGATGAAAGTGCCTCTTGCATATGCGCCTAAGCAGAAGTTTCTTGACAGGATCAACCAGTCACCTGATCTAGACGATGAAAGATTCGTAGCAATAAAGCTGCCAAGGATGTCTTTTGAGATCTCTTCTATGTACTATGATCCTGCTAGACAGCTACCAAAGCTAAACAATTTTACCAAGCTAGTCACAAGCGATAATACAAAAAGAACAAAGTTCTTTACCTCAGTTCCGTATATTATCAACTTCCAATTGAATATTCTTGCTAAGACAAATGAAGATGCTGTTCAAATCGTAGAGCAGATCTTACCTTTCTTCAATCCAGCATACACAGTTACTATGAAGCAGTTCAGTGATTATCCGGATATTACTGAGGATATACCTATCTCACTGATCGGTATCTCGTACTCCGACGACTTTGACGGAGCGTTGGAAAGCAGAAGAACTATTATCTACTCACTTGATTTCGAGATGAAGACTTCATTCTATGGACCGATCTCTGACTCCTCTATCATCAGAAAGTCTATCGTTGACTTTAGAGACCCTAGTATATCATATAGCCTTTCAGATTCAGATGATAACTTTATTCAAAGAATGACAGTTAATCTCAATCCTCTGGATGCAAATCCAGAAGACAGTTACGGTTACACAACATCATTCTTATATCCTGGAGAAGGTGACAGTTTATGAGCAACATAGTACCTAAGAAAGATATGCCGGAAAGCGTGCATTCTAGTTATGATGAAGACTTAGATCTCATTCGCTCTACTCTTCGAAGTCTTTTGATCCAAGGTGAAGAAGGCCTTCAACTTGCACAGGCCGTTGCTGACGAGATGCAGCATCCTCGGGCCATTGAAGTCTTGAGTGGTATGATTAAGCAGCAGTCAGACAATGCTCACGCTCTATTAAAGATGCATAAGAATAATCAAGAAATCAACGTCACTCAGGCTAAAGGAAAGCCTGAAGAAAACAAGGCTCTTACACAGAATGTATTTGTAGGCTCAACAGCAGAACTCCAGAAGATGTTGAGAGGTGAACCGGAGATAATCAACGGCGAAGAGTTATAAATAAAAACAAATTAGTTTTAACGGAAGAAGCTTAAAATGGCAATAGTTCTACGCTCTTTAAAAGGATCTGCTCTAACATTTAGTCAGTTAGACAACAACTTCTCTGAACTTGATTCGAGAATCTTAGATTCTAGCGAAGTGTCCGATATCATTGACTCTGACTACATTCAATCAAGACAGCTTCTCACTACTCCAGCTGAAGGTCTAGATTCAGACGCAGTCATTGATCTGGTAGATTCAGATTATATTGAAGCTAGATTTGGAGACACCTTCGATTCTGACTATGTTAAGGCAAGAATGCTTTCATTGGATGGGGGTGTCTTAAATCAGAAGTACGGAGAGTACATTCATGATCCTAATCCGATAGTCTTCAGCGTAGTAGTTTCATCTAAGACTTCAGCTCACAGATATCAAGGTACAGGCTCATCTAACGGATATGTGATTGAAGGTACTGAAGGACCGTTCATTGAACTCGTACCAGGTAACACTTATCAGTTCGATCAGTCAGATGCCTCCAACAGCTTCCATCCAATTAAGTTCTATCTTGAGCCAGACCAGACTACACTGTATGAGACTGGAGTAACATATGCAGGTACTCCTGGTCAAGCCGGTGGGAGAACTCAGATCGTAGTAAGTGACAGCACTCCAGGTACTCTGTATTACATGTGTGAGAATCATAGCTACATGGGTAACGCTGTACATACAATGAATAACGTTGCAGGATTTGATGGAGCTTTCTCATCCTTAACAGGAACTCCTACTACACTTTCTGGTTATGGTATCACGGATGCTCAAGCAACCTTAGTATCAGGTACAAACATTAAGACGATCAATGGGTCATCACTGGTCGGATCTGGTGATTTAATCGTAAGCGGAGGTACTGCATACGGAGATGCAAACGTAGATTCTAACCTGAATACTAATACTGCAACTTCTGGTCAGGTTCTTTCTTGGACCGGCACTGACTACGATTGGGTCGCTCAGACGGGCGGATCAGGTTCTTCTGTTACAGTAAGTCACATTGTAGACATGAGTCTCCTTGACTCTGTAGGCAGAGCAGGTACACTTCTCTCTGCAGCTCTCGGTGTAGGTGATGGTGTCTACTATGACTCCGACGCTGGAGTATGGACAGGGGCCTATAAAGATTCAGCTCATGTAGCTTCTCATGTTATTGTAAGTTACAATACATCTGCCAGTGAATTTAAGATCGCTCAGACAGGTATCTTTACACTCGACTCTGATGGTGGAGCTCCTACTCTTAAAAAGAACGCGTACTTCTTCTTAGCTGACTCTGCAGGACTGACTCCAGTAACAACCTCCCCTGACTCTGGAATCTACCAGTCGCTGTTCTATACACTTGATTCTAATATCATTGATGTAAACGTTAGTGAAGCTCAGAAGTCAGTGATAGCGACAGGTGGCGGAGGCGGAGGCGGTACTTCATATACAGATGCAAATTTAGATTCGCATTTAAATACAAACACTGCCACTTCAAACCAAATACTTGCTTGGAACGGTAGTGATTATGATTGGCGTGCTCAGAGAAGTGTCTACAACTCTATAGAGAGCCTAGACTCCCCTAGTGGATCTCAAACCGGAATACATGCAGTAAACACTACTAGCGGCACAATAACGTTCGTTGGTACTGGCGGAATTTCAGTAGATGTTAGTGGAGGCTCTGGGTCTTCAGTAAGCGACAGCGCATATATTGTAATTGACGGAACAGGTGTAGGCGGCGGAGGATCCGGCGACATCACTGCTGTAAACATCACAGCTGGCACGGGTCTGACTGGAACAGTGAGCACAGCATCTGGCGACCACACTCAAACGCTAGCTCTTGACTCAGCGGGTATTGGAGCAGGCACCTACGGCAGCACGAGCAACACGACTAAGATCGACACTATCACCGTCGACGCTTATGGTCGAGTAACGAATGTAGCGACTGGAGGTATCAGCGCAACTGCATCTGCAGGAGGATCAAGCACTCAAGTTCAATACAATAGCGGTGGAGCTTTAGCGGGTGATGCCGGAATGGTTTATAATGCTACTACTAATACTCTTACTGTAGAGAACCTTGAAGTTACTGGATCTGGATCTACAAATACAATTTCTTCTTCTGGAGACGTTGTCTTAGATGCAGGAAACAGAGTTAGAGTAGATGGCACGGTACCATTTAGACTACCTAATGTTACGACTACTCAGCAGAACGCGATTGGAGCTGCAGCGGGTGATCTGGTGTTCAACACTTCAACTGGTAAAGTAACAGTCTATACCGGTTCAGCTTGGGTGGCACTGCACTAATGGAAAAAGAATACGTAGTTACACTTAAGAATGCAGAAGACGCAGATCAGTTCTATTCAGAGATGACAGCTTCTTCTGGAGACGGAGTTGTTCCTAATAGAACAGTTGATGTTGTAAACGCCAGACCAGGTAGTCTTCGTAATACTGAATACTCTCTAACAGAAGAAGAAGCCGCAGCTCTTAAAGAAGATGATAGAGTATTAGACGTAGAGATTCCAGTGCACTTAATGGAAAATGTTAGTTCTGGCCCTGCACTAACTCAGACCGGAGATTTTGATAAAACGACTTCTAGTACAGGTGATAATATAAACTGGGGATTGATTAGAAGCAACAATACAGCTAATAACTATGGCCTTGGATCAGCTACATCTGAAAATTATAATTATTTCTTAGATGGTACCGGAGTAGACATTGTCGTTAAAGATTCTGGGATTGAAGCCAATCACCCAGAATGGGAAGATGCCAACGGCACAAGTAGACTTCAGCAGATAAACTGGTACACTGAGGCTGGAGTTTCAGGTACACAGAGCTCTTCATTTTACACAGATAACAGCGGCCACGGTACGCATGTTGCTGGCATTGCCGCCGGTAAAAATTATGGCTGGGCAAAAGGTGCTAGAATATATGCCATGAAAATTGAAGGCACCGGCGCGATAGCAGAATCTGGAGTAACATATTCTGCGTATGATCTAATTAGGCTTTGGCACAATAATAAGCCAGTAGATCCAGCCACTGGATATAAAAGACCAACAATTGTAAACTCTAGTTGGGGCTGGTACAACACTTTTACAGTGGTTCCAACTAATTATGGCTTAAACTATAGAGGAGTTTCATATTTAGGGGCTTCTATAGATACTGCAGCTGAACGTTTAGCTAAGGGGTGGAGAGGCGATCAGACCAATTATGAGCAACCATTTCGCAACACTGCTATAGACGCAGAAGTAGAGGATATGATTAATGCCGGCGTGATTTTTGTTCATGCTGCCGGAAACTATGGATTTAAAATTGATTTACCAGGTGGTCCTGATTATAATAATTATTCATACAACCTCAATAATAATAATGGAAGATACAACCAAGGCATGAGCCCAACAGGAGCGTCAAACAGAAATAACGGCTTTGGAGATTCAATCGAAGTCGGAGCAATTGATAGGGCTGCATACTCTTCTAGCTTAGATCAAAGAACTGTCTATAGTAATACTGGACCTGGAGTAGATATCTATGCTCCAGGGGAAAATATAATGAGTGCATGGAGAACTGCTACTGGAGGACAATATGGAAGTGGATCTACATATTTTTGGAATTCAAGCTATAGACAAAAAAATATAGGCGGAACTTCGATGGCATGCCCTCAAGTAGCAGGACTTGCAGCATTGGTGGCCCAGCTCAATCCGCACTTTACTTCAGCGCAGATGAAAGATTATATTAAAACAAAGTGCTCAACTACTGGATACATATATGATGCTGGAGGAAATAATAATTTTTCAGATGGTCGCGCTTTATATGGTGGCGGAGACTTATTCTTAAAAAATCCATTTAACAGTCAGTACTCATACCAGGTAGGATAAAAAAAATGGCAAGAGTAAATTCAAACTTAAACACTGGTACAACTGGAGACACTGGGCCTCAAGGACCTCAGGGGATTCAGGGCACGGCTGGAAATGATGGAACTAATGGCGCCGACGGAGGACGAAATATTCCTCAGGCTACTAGCACTACCGTAACTACAGCAGATGCAGGTGATCACCTCTTAGTCTCTTCTGATGTCACCATCAATACATCTACTGGATTTTCAGCAGGAGACGTTGTGACTATCGTCAACAATTCCGACGTCACTATTGATATCATACACTCTGGTCTCACAGTTTACTTAGCTGGTACAGCACAAGCCATTGCATCCCCAAGAACATTGGCGGCTAGAGGAGTGGCTTCAGCCCTGTGCACAGCTAGTAATACATACTACATAAGCGGAGCTGGACTTACATAATGGCTTTAGTACAAGCATTAATGATGGCATATAGAAAAGAAGTTGCGTTTCCAGTTGAGAGCGGAATGGCTTCTGGAGATATTCCGATTGAACAATGGTTTGACCATCCTAGTGAAGAGTCTGGTAATTTTGAAGGGTGGGCCGTAGCTGTTTCTGGAGATGGACTAACAGCCGTTATCGGTGCGCCTGAAGACAGTAGCCAGGTAACTGATGGTGGAAGAGTCACTATTTGGGAATACCAATCTGGAACTTGGACATATGTAAGAGCAATTGGTCAAGATACTGCTGATAGGTCAACAGATGATAAACTTGGTTACTCTGTAGATATTTCCTATGATGGTTCGGTGATTGTAGTTGGCGCTGAGAACTCTAGGCACGGCGGCACTACCGGCACTAGAACTGGAGTTGCTTATGTTTTTGAAAGACCATCAGGTGGTTGGTCTACACTAACAGCCAGCACTGCGGCTGGAGCCAAGCTTAGACCTACAACATCAAATATTATTATGAACTTTGGTCTTTCAGTGGCAGTTTCAGGAGATGGAAACACTGTTGTGGTCGGTGCACCAGACGATAGTAATACGACAGTCTCAGGTTACTACGGATTGGTCTATCTTTTTGAAAAACCTTCTGGAGGATGGGTGGACACATATGAAGACTATGTATTATATACTAACTTTAACACTAGTTCAAATGATGATTTAGGCACAGCTGTAGATATTTCTCATGATGGCTCGGTAGTAGTTGCTGGTGCACCAGAGTATGATGTAAGCAGCGGTGTTAATAACGGAGCTGTTGGAGTCTTTGAAAAAGGAAGTGGGTGGAGTACCGGCAGTGGTAATCATGTTGACACTTTGTTTTCTAAAGATCTTAACTCTTCGCAGAATAGTGAAGAGTTTGGATCTTCAGTTGCAATTTCAGCTGATGCTAATGTGATTGTAGTCGGCGCACCGCGGGATCCGACTAATTCTGGACAAACCATATCCGGAAGTGCGTATGTTCACCTTAGAAAAACTACCGGTGATCTTTTATGGAATACATTCGGTGACGCTCAGTTAGCCCAAAGCTTTACAACTTCTAATGGTCACCAATTAGGAATATCGGTAGATGTATCTAATACTGGAAAGGTCATAGTTGTTGGAGCTAAAGGTTTTGATGATACAAGTCAAACGGATGTTGGAGCAGTCTTTGTCTACACTGAGCCAACAGGAGGTTGGACTTCCGGAATCGATAATGGATCAGGTGATCCACCTCTCACAGAAGATTATGTGATTACTCCTTCTAGTGGTTGGTCCAGTCAATCATATGGAAACTCTGTATCAATCTCAGATGATGCAACAAAAATGATAACAGCTGCGTATGAAGCAGATCATCCGTATTATCTTAGTAATATGACAACAGCTGAATATGATACTATTGGAGCTATTTATGGGTATACGCATTCACCACTCTTGACCAACTGGGGTTCTTCTATAACTGGGATAACTGGTGGGACCGCTGGGGGAGCTGAAATAATAAACCTTGAAAGAGATTCAGTATGTGCAGTTCTAGATGCAAGTGGAAACCGTGTAGATGGTTACCTCTGGCACGCTTATCGTACAGGAGGAGGGGCTACTGGTGTTGACTATATAGATATTGAACTTTTAAAAGGTGATGCGAATACCGGGCAACTTGAATCAGTGTATAAGCACCGGTGCTATGAAGAAGATTATGCTCGTTGGAAACCTAATCATGTATGTGATACTGGAACCAGTTTAGTTTTAACTACTACAGAAAATCAGTATGATAATGCTAGAGTCTTAGTCGTAAAAAAGATAACGGGTGAAACTTTCAGACTAAACACAACAAATACAAATTTCCCTGCAATGGCCAATAGCTTACAGTACAGCGGAAATAACTTTTGGGGTGATCTATTTAGTTGTGTGTATGATCCTGTCTATGATGACGTGATCTTAGCGTATGCAGATCCTTTAACTAATTTTGCAAATAGCACTTATCATAATAAGTTTGTCAGGTTTACTAACTATAATAGTACTACTACTACTTTTGGTGAAACATGTAATGTTAGTGTTGGAAGTTCTGGATTTACTAGAGCAGTTGATGCTAATCAGGCAGAAGGCTATATAGATCGTGATCCTGACACTGGTTATTTTGTTTATAGTGGATTAAATCAAAAGTGTAGAAGATATCAGCGCACAGGGACTAATACTTTTGTTGCTATTGACGAGTTTACCAGAGCCTCTAGCAATCTATGGCAACTTATATATCAGAATGATGGAACACTGTACTTTAGAGGTGAAAACTCCAGTGGAAGTTATAATCAAGAAACACTCTATAGACATTAATAATATGAAAGTGAATAGATATGATAATGACAGAATTGACAAAGGGGATATTCAAACTCCTTAAAAGACTCATTGGTGAGTCAAGCATTGCATTAGCAATCATTTATACTATCGGGCATATCTTTATTGCCACGATCTGCAACTGGTTAATCACCGGTGCAGCTATGGAGTTAGCGGCTATAGATGCTATTGTAGAACCCATCATTAACGGGATCTGGTTCTACGTACTCCATAAACTAGCAAAGAGATTTATTAAGTGAACGAAACATATCTTGGTAATGCCCAAGTAAAGAAAGATGGCGTAGAGCAAGGATGGACTAAACAGGACATCGAAGAGTACCAGCGCTGTATGAAAGATCCAGTGTACTTTGCTGAAACCTACGGCAAAGTGATTAATCTAGATAAAGGCTTAGTTCCTTTTAAGTTATATCCTTATCAGAAGGAGATGTTTAATCATTTTAACGATAATAGATTTTCCATTGTATTGGCGTGTCGTCAGTCTGGTAAGTCTATTAGTTCGTGTATGTACATCCTCTGGTACGCCCTATTTCATCCAGATCAGACGATTGCTGTACTAGCTAACAAAGGTGCTACCGCAAGAGAAATGCTAGCACGTATTACTTTGGCTCTAGAAAATACACCGTTCTTTTTACAACCTGGTACCAAGGCTCTAAATAAAGGATCGATCGAGTTTAGTAACAACTCTCGTATTATTGCAGCAGCTACATCTGGTTCTTCTATTCGTGGTCTTGCAGTAAATCTATTGTTTCTGGACGAGTTTGCATTTGTAGAAGACGCTGCAACATTCTACACATCTACATATCCTGTTATCTCATCTGGTAAAACATCTAGAGTTATTATTACATCTACCGCTAATGGTATTGGTAATACATTTCACAAAATTTACGAAGGCTCAATACAAGAAGTAAATGAGTTTAAACCATTCCGTGTAGACTGGTGGGACGTACCAGGAAGAGATGAAGAGTGGAAACGCCAAACTATTGCCAATACCTCAGAGCTTCAGTTCCAGCAGGAGTTCGGTAACACGTTCTTTGGAACAGGCAATACTCTTATCTCTGCTGATGCATTGATGAATATGAAAGCAATAAATCCTATTGCTAATTTTGACAATGTAAAAGTCTATGAAGAACCAAAAGCAAACCATGATTATATTATGTCAGTAGATGTTGCTAAAGGCCGCGGTCAAGACTATTCTACATTTAATATTATTGATATTTCTAGTAGACCATTTAAGCAGGTCGCATGCTATAGAAGTAATATAATTTCTCCTATTCTTTTTCCGGATATTATTCATAAATGGGCAAAGAAATATAATGAAGCATATGTTATTATTGAATCAAATGATGCAGGTTCTGTAGTTGCTAATGGTCTTTACTATGATATTGAATATGAAAATGTACATGTAGAGTCTATGATTAAAGCAAACGCTATTGGTGTTACAATGAATCGAAAAGTAAAGCGTATTGGTTGTTCTAATCTCAAAGACTTGATTGAAGAAAACCGGCTGCATATTGTTGACTTAGATACAATTAGTGAGTGTTCTACTTTTGAAGCAAGACGTGATTCTTTTGAAGCATCCGATGGTAACCATGATGACTTAGTAATGAACTTAGTTCTGTTTGCATGGTATGTCGGAAGTCAATCTTTTTTGAATAACACTGACGTCAATTTAAAGCAAATGTTATATGAAGAAAAGATGAAGCAGATTGAAGATGAAGTGGTTCCGTTTGGCTTTGTTGATAACGGCCAGGAAGAACAGAATGAAACAGAAGTTGTCGGTGGTCAGGTCTGGAAAGTTTCAGAACGAACAGAATTGTTCTAAAACAAAATATTTATAAATATCAATGTTGTATTGAACATTCTTATTATGTGTACTTATAATTAATACAAACGAAAACTAAGAGGACTTTCAAATGGCTTTATTTTCGCCTTCCGAGTCTCCTGCAGTAACTGTCAAAGAAGTTGATCTTACCGGCTTTGCTCCGAACGTACAGACAACTACTGGCGCATTTGTTGGTAACTTTCGCTGGGGACCAGTCGACACCCCGACATTAGTTAGCGATGAAGCTAATTTGACTGAAAAGTTTGCTGCACCAGACACAAACACAACAGAAGATTTTCACACCGCTACCTCTTTCTTAACGTACTCTAATAGTATGTACAATATTAGAGTGGTAGATGGTAGTGCTAGAAACTCCTTTGATTCTTCAGGTGGGGCATCGACTGCACCTACAGTAAATAACAACGAAGATCTGGAGAATCAACTCTCTACTCTTTCTACGGCAGGTCATACTTTCATCGGCATGTTTCCTGGAGCATTAGGTAACTCTCTTAAAGTAGAGATGTGTCCTGCTGACTCAACTAGTGGTACTCTTTTCTCTACATGGAACCACGCAGGTGAGTTTGACACTAAGCCAGGGACATCTGATTTTGCTTCTAATCTTGGAGCTTTTAATGACGAGGTTCATGTAGTAGTTGTAGACGAAGACGGCGTACTTACAGGTACAGCCGGAAACGTTTTGGAAAGATACCCATACGTTTCTTTGGCGGCCAACGCTAAGAATACAGATGGATCTACAAACTATGTTTTAGACGTCATCAACAATAATTCCAGATACGTAGCAGCAGTAGGCTTTGATTCGGATTACGATTCGACAGGAGCCGGTGATGATGCTATCAGTGGAAAAAATTACAGAGCTGATGGAAGCACTTTAGGTAGATTCAGCGCTAGTCTCACTGGAGGCGTAGATGCCAGCAGCATTACGACTTCTAACATTACATCTGGATACGATCTTGTTCAAGATCAAGACACTTTCCAGGTAGACTTCCTTATCGCTAATAACTTCAGCGCAGCAGGAGATAACGAGACAATTGCAGAGCATTGTATCGCAATCTCTGAAGCTCGTAAAGACTGTATCACTGTAGTATCTCCTAACAAGGCTGCAGTAGTCAACAACTCCGGATCTGAAAACACAAGTGTCAAGACTTTTGCAGACACTCTGACCAGATCTTCATATGCCTTTATGGATAACCAACACCTTAAAGTGTTTGATAAGTATAACGATAAGTACATCTTTGTCCCTGCTTGTGGAGCAACTGCTGGTGTCATGGCAAGATCTGATAAAGACACTGCGCCTTGGTACTCTCCAGCTGGCCTCAACAGAGGTACCTACTTCAACGTTGTTGGGTTGGCATACAATCCATCTAAGGCTGAAAGAGATGAGCTGTACAAGTCTGGAGTCAACTCCATCACTAACTTGCCTGGACAGGGTGTAACTCTGTTCGGTGATAAGACTATGCTTGGACGTCCGTCTGCGTTTGATCGTATCAACGTTCGTAGGCTTTTTATCACTCTCGAAAGAGCAATTGGTAGAGCTGCACAAAGCGTGCTGTTCGAGCTTAACGATGAATTCACTAGAGCTGAGTTTGTCAATATCGTTGAGCCTGTTCTCAGAGACGTTAAAGGCAGAAGAGGTATCACTGACTTCAGAGTAGTTTGTGACGAGACAAACAACACTGGAGCCGTGATTGATAGAAATGAGTTAGTAGCTTCTATCTTTGTCAAGCCTTCTCGTTCGATTAACTACATCACTCTGAACTTTGTAGCTACTCGTACAGGAGTTGACTTCCAAGAAGTAGTTGGTCAGGCATTTTAAAGGAGATTAAAAGATGGCTATTTTAGGAGTCGATGACTTCAAGGCAAAGCTGAAAGGTGGAGGTGCTAGACCTAATCTATTTAGAGCTACAATTAACTTTCCAGCATATGCCCAAGGTGATGTAGAAGTCACCTCTTTCATGTGTCGTGCAGCGCAGCTTCCTGCTTCTGTTATGACTGAAATCATTGTACCATTCCGTGGTCGTGAGTTAAAGATTGCTGGTGACCGTACGTTTGAAACGTGGACACCGACTATCATTAACGACACTGACTTCAACGTTCGTAACGCTATGGAGCGCTGGATGAATGGTATCAATGCTCACTCTGCAAACACTGGTCTGGTTAATCCTACGGATTATCAAGCAGACTTGATCGTAGAGCAGTTGGATAAAGATGAAACTATCCTGAAGACATACAACTTCCGGGGTTGCTTCCCAACTAGTATCTCTCCAATCGAGCTGTCTTACGATCAGGCGGCTGTCATTGAAGAGTTTACTGTAGACTTCCAAGTTCAGTACTGGGAATCTAACACGACCGACTAAAGTCGGAATAAATAAAGTAGGGGAGAGAATAGGCTTTCCCCTACTCTTATATTTGGAGATTAATTTTGGCAGACGATAGTTTAAAACTCTTTGGCTTGGAGATTAAGAGAGCCAGAAGAGAGAAAGAAAAAGAGCAGCTTCCATCTATTGTTCCGCCCTTAGATGATGATGGCGCAGGTTATATCACTGCTGCCGGCAGTCACTATGGATCTTATGTAGATCTTAGTGGTGACCAAGCTAAGGATGATAAGGATCTAATCAAGAAGTATAGGATGATTGCCCTACATCCTGAAGTGGACGCTGCTATAGAAGACATTGTCAATGAAGTTATTTCGGGTGAAGATGACCTGATAGAACTAAACATGGACAATGTAAAAGTTACTGATTCTATTAAGAAGCAGATTAAAGAAGAATTCGATAATGTTGCAGCGATGCTGGATTTTCAGAACTATGCGCATGACATTTTCCGTAGATACTACGTAGATGGAAGAATCTACCATCATTTGGTTATAGATCCAAAGAGGCCTCAGGAAGGCATTCAAGAGATCCGACCGATTGACGCACTTAAGATCCGTAAGGTAAAAGAGGTAAAGAAGGAAAAAGATCCTGTTACCGGTGCAAACATTGTCAAGACTATTAATGAGTACTTTATCTACTCAGAAGACAAGTCGGCAGGTATGAATAACTACACTAGTGGCACAAAGAATCATAACGCAGTAAAGATCTCTCCTGATGCTATTAGCTATGTGACCAGCGGACTTCTAGATGCCGGCCGTAGAAAAGTAATTTCTTATCTCCATAAAGCTTTGAAGCCTGTTAATCAGCTCCGTATGATGGAAGATGCACTGGTTATCTACAGATTGGCTAGAGCGCCTGAGCGCCGTATCTTTTACATCGATGTAGGTAACTTACCTAGAGGTAAGGCAGAACAGTATCTTAAAGATATCATGTCTAGATACCGCAATAAGCTTGTGTATGACGCAAACACTGGTGATCTGAAGAATGATTCTAAGCATATGTCTATGCTTGAAGACTTTTGGCTTCCACGCCGTGAAGGTGGAAGAGGCACTGAGATCAGCACGTTGCCCGGCGGTGAGAACCTAGGCCAGATTGAGGATATCCTCTATTTCCAGAAGAAGCTTTACAAGGCACTTAACGTACCTACAAGTAGATTGACGCCAGAAGATCAGCCATCTGGTATCTTAGGACGTAGCTCTGAGATTACAAGAGACGAGTATAAGTTTCAAAAGTTTATCAACAGGTTGCGGCGCAGATTCTCCGATCTGTTCTATAATGTTTTAAAGAAGCAATTAGTTCTTAAAGGAATCATTACAGAGGAAGACTGGGATGAGTGGAAAGGTGATCTGTACGTAGATTACATTACCGATAACTACTTCTCTGAACTTAAAGAGACCGAAATGCTGAGAGAGCGTGTTGGTATGCTTCAGCAGATTGAACCATACTTAGGTACTTTCTACTCTAAGGAATGGGCTCAAAAAAATGTATTAATGCTGACTGATGACGATATCAAAACTATGCGAAATCAAATTGATCAAGAAAAGAAAGACGGTGAAATTCCGGATCAAGATGAAGAGCCAGATATTTGATTAAAAACAAAATTATTATAAATAAAATCACGTGCAATTATAAGGACTTTTTCAATGGTTGAGAATATTGATAATTTTTTAGACAATGTAGCAAACAAGAACTTTGTAGAGGCAGAGAAGCAATTCTCTGACATGATCAGCACACGATTAGCGGATCGCCTTGAATCGCATAAGGCTATGATCGCTAACCAGGTATACAATGGCGTTGATCCTGAAGAAGACGTAGAGCTTGAAGATGAAGACGAAATTGAAGTAGAAACCGAAGAAGAAACAGAAGTCGAAGATGAAGACGTTTAAAGAGTTTGCCAAAAACATCTCTCCTAAGGGTCACAAGATCATTAAGGTCTTGAACCTGAAAGGCGGAGAGACTATGGTAACTAAAGACAAACAGGGTAAGTTCAACGTAATGTTTGACAACCAGGTGGTCGATACTCTGCGTACTGAAAAAGAAGCAATGAGAGCTGCCAAGCAATTCGGCAGCATGATGGGTAAAAGGTAGATTCAAATGAAACTGATCACAGAACATACAGAACAGGTTTCTTATATCGTCGAAGCTAAAGAAGGCGGCGGTAAGAATTACATTATTGAAGGTATCTTTGCCCAGGCGGAACAGAAGAACCGCAATGGAAGAATTTATCCAAAAGCAATTTTGGAATCAGCAGTTTCTAAGTATGATAAGGAACAGGTGAAAACCCAGCGTGCAGTAGGTGAGCTGAATCACCCTGCAGGTCCTATCATTAACTTAGATAAAGTTTCCCATCGCATTACCGAACTGAATTGGGACGGTAATAACGTGATGGGGAAAGCACTTATTCTTGACACCCCTAATGGTAAGATTGTGAAAGGTCTCTTAGACGGTGGAGTTAAGCTAGGTGTTTCAACTCGTGGTATGGGAACTCTTGAGCAAAAAGGTGGAGTGAACATGGTCGGTAAAGACTTTGTTCTTAACACTGTAGATATCGTACAAGATCCATCTGCACCGTCAGCTTTCGTTAATGGGATTATGGAAGGTGTAGAGTGGGTATGGAACAACGGTGTCTTAGAGCCTCAGGAAATTGAGCAAATTGAGACTGAAATTAAGAATGCTTCTAGATCTGATCGCTCTGCGGTTGAGATGCGGGAGTTTAAGAATTTCCTCTCTAGATTAAATTTTTAACAGGAGATGAATATGTCCGATAAAGAACTTTATGAAGACATCGAATCTGTTGAAGAAATGGTCGTGGATCCAGATCCTGAAGAGGAAGAAGCTCACGACGAATCTGAAGCAGAAGCAGATGCTGATGAAGTGTCTGAAGCAAGAGCTGCTGCACCTGAAGTAGATGGTGCAAAGGCTGCAGCTGACGATGCGGCTAAGATCAAAGCATCCGCTCCATCGAAAGCTAAGGTACCAGGCGGAGAGGCACAAAAGGGTGACCAAGTTGCCGATAAGATTCCTGGCACTAAAGCTGGTATGATCAATGCAATGTATCAAGAAATGAACAAGATGAAGAAGTCTAACCTTTCTGCTTCTTACGGAAAAATCATGTCTGCTATGAAGGCAGAAGGTTTTGAAGTAGAAGAGGAAGAAGCTGCTCCAGCTCTCCATGAGAAAGCTGATGCAGTACAAGTCGACTTCACTGCAGACATGGACGCTTTGGTTGAATCCGAAGCTACTCTGTCTGAAGCGTTCAAAGACAAGGCAGCTGTTATCTTTGAAGCAGCTATCAAGTCTAAAGTTTCTGATGAAGTTGCACGTATTGAATCCGAACTTCAAGAAGAATTTGCTGAAGAAGTACAAACTGCACGTGAAGAGATGATCGAGCAGGTTGACGGATACATGAACTACGTTGTAGAAAAGTTCATGGAAGAGAACAAGCTGGCAATCGAAAACGGTATTCGTACCGAGATCGCTGAAGAATTCATGGGCAAGCTGAAGGACCTCTTTACTGAGTCCTACATCGAAGTTCCAGAGTCCAAGGTTGATCTGGTTGACGAGCTCTCTGAGCAGGTCACTGATCTTGAAGCAAGACTCAATGAAGCCACTGAAACTGCCATTGAGCAAACTCAGTTCATGGAAGAACTCATGCGCGATGCTATCATCCGTGAGCACTCCCGCGATCTGGCTGAAACTCAGGTAGAGAAGTTGAAGACCCTGGCTGAAGAGCTGGATTTTGAAGACCCCGAAACTTTCGCTTCGAAGGTTGAGACGGTCAAGGAATCTTACTTCACCAAGAAGAAAGTAACTGTAGCTGGAGAACAGATCGATGAGTCTGCTGAAGAGCAGGAAGTCACTGGTACTATGGCTATGTACGTTAACGCACTTAAAAGAACTAACCAATAATAAAAGGAAGGTGTTTCAATTATGACTCCTACAATTTCTTACGATAATCTCGTACAGAAGTGGGCACCAGTACTGAATGAAGAGACTGCTGGTTCTATTTCTGACCCATACCGCAAAAAAGTAACTGCGGCTATTCTCGAAAACCAAGAGCGTGCAATGCGCGAAGAAGCTGCTTGGGGTTCCTTTGGTACCCTGAACGAGGACGCTCCTACCAACGCAATGGGCGCTTCTAGCTCTACTGCTGCAGACGGTCGTATCGATACTTTCGATCCAGTACTGATCTCCCTGGTACGTCGTGCTATGCCTAACCTGATGGCTTACGACATCTGTGGTGTACAGCCAATGACCGGTCCTACTGGCCTCATCTTCGCGATGAAGTCCACCTACACCGATCAAGATCCTGCAAACGAAGCTCTGTTTAGTGAAGCTAACACTGCGTTTTCCGGTGATGACACCTTCTCGCAGCCTAGCTCTACTTCCGGTGCTGACTCTGCAGCTGGTCGTGATACTGCTCTTGCTGGTAACGGTATGACCAGAGCAGCCGGTGAAGCTCTCGGCGACTCCGCTACTAACCAGTTCGCTGAGATGGCATTCACCATCGAGCAGCAGACTGTAACTGCTAAGACTCGTGCCCTGAAGGCTGAGTACACCATGGAACTGGCTCAGGACCTGAAGGCAATCCATGGTCTCGATGCAGAGACAGAGCTGGCTAACATCCTGTCTGCAGAGATTCTGGCCGAAATCAACCGTGAAGTTGTTCGTTCCATCAACTCCCAAGCTAAGCTGGGCGCTGGTACGGCTAACACGGCTGTTAACGGTATCTTTGACCTGGATACAGACGCTGACGGTCGTTGGTCGGTTGAGAAGTTCAAGGGCCTGATCGTGCAGATCGAGCGTGAAGCAAACCAGATCGCAAAAGACACCCGTCGCGGTAAGGGTAACTTCATCGTATGTTCGTCCGACGTAGCTTCCGCTCTGGCAGCTTCCGGTATGCTGGACTACACTCCTGCAATGTCGACCAACCTCAACGTTGACGACACAGGCAACACCTTCGCTGGTGTACTGAACGGCCGTATGCGTGTCTACATTGACCCATACTCCACAGACGACTACATCAACGTCGGCTACAAGGGTACCAACCCATACGACGCTGGTCTCTTCTACTGCCCATACGTTCCACTGACAATGGTTCGCGCCGTTGGTGAGAACACCTTCCAGCCAAAGATTGGCTTTAAGACTCGTTACGGCATGACTGCTAACCCATTCGTTCTGGGTGCACAGGCTGCTTCGACTGGTCTGCCAGCTGGTGGTAACAACCAGTACTACAGAATCTTCCGCGTTGATAACATCCTCGTTGAAACTGCGTAAGCTGTAGATAACTATAAAAATATAGTATAAATACTAGGGTGGATCGAAAGGTCCACCCTTTCTTTTTATGCGGAGCTAGACATGTCACTAACTGCAAACAAGAACTACTTGCAACCTACTGGATTTAAAGTTGTCATCAATAGAGTCAACTATCCAAACTTAAACTTCTTTGCGCAAAGTATCAGTCACCCTGATGTATCTTTAGGTGGCCCGACCTTACCATATAAAAGAATTGGAAACGTCAACTTTCCGGGAGACGCTCTAGAATACTCAGAGCTTAACATTCAGTTTATTTTAGATGAAGACATTGAGTCTTACACTGAGCTTTATAACTGGATGGTAGACATGGTTAACAAGGACTTCAAGCCTCAGACAGACACAGATCCAACTCAGATGGACATCTCAGTATCTATCCTGACTAGTCATAACAATCAGAATAAGACTGTGACCTACAAAGGCTGCAACCCAACAAGCATTAGCGGTCTTGAATTAACTTCAGTAGCATCTACAGTTGAGTACCTGACATTTAATGCATCATTCTCATTTACAGGGTTCCAATTTACTTAAAAGTGTGGTATAATACACTTAGTTAAAACTCAATTTGGATTTATTATGAAACTTGATTTGGAAAGCATCCTAGAGATGTGGAAAGAAGACTGCGTCATTGAAGAAATGAACTTGGATGAAGAGTCTCGTAAAACACCATCCTTACATGCCAAGTATCTAGAGATTCATTCTCTCACAAAACTTAGATTAAAGAAAGCTGAGCTTGATCAGAAGATTCTGCTCAAAGACAAATGGCTGTACTATAATGGTAAGATGGATGGCGAGGCTATTCAAGAAAAAGGGTGGAGCTTTGATCCTTTCAATGGCCTTAAAGTCTTGAAGGGAGACATGGATCATTACTACGATTCTGATACGGATATCCAGCAGTCAGAAGAAAAGATCGCTTATTACAAGACGATCCTAGAGACTTTAAAAGAGATTATAGATAACCTCAGATGGCGCCATCAGACTATTAAGAACATGATTGAGTGGCGAAGGTTTGAATCCGGAGGATAATATGGCTTTATTTGTAGATGAAGAGTTTACTTCCCACGCTGGATTGCGATTGGGATGGAAGATCGAAATGGATGCTCTAGATGAAGATGACTGGAGATGTCTAGCTAAAATGATCTTAGAGTATGAAACTAGACCATTTCGTGAAGCAGTAGGTATACCGCGAGGAGGTAAGCTTCTAGGTGATATTCTAAACGAATCATCTACTGGTAATCCTGATGATCCGGTTTTAATTGTTGATGATGTCTATACTACAGGCACGAGCTTTAGAGAATTTATTTCAGAAAATTACTTAGTGACGCCGGTCATCTGTTGGGCAGTTTTTGCTCGCGATGTTGTGTCTTCTAATGTTAATGTCTTATTTCAGATGCCATCTAGTATGAGACCTAAGCTTAAGTAATGGAACTTAAGTCAAATACCTTACATGTACGTAAGAAGAATCATTCCCAACTCCTTGTAGTATCTGAACCTCACATTGCAAATGAGCTGAATGATTTCTTTTCATTTGAAGTGCCAGGTGCCAAATACATGCCTGCCTTTAAAAGAGGGTGGGACGGTAAGGTGCGACTATATGACATCAAGAAACAAGAGCTTCCTTGTGGTTTGTATGAATACCTAGACGAGTTCACTAAACCTCGTAACTACACGATTGAGCTAGATCATGATACGACATATGGAAGGCCGGACAGCAGTCTGGCAGTTGAGCCAAAAGATCTAGCAAAGTTTATCAAATCATTGAACCTGCCGTTTGAGCCTAGAGACTACCAGTTTAATGCCGTGGCTCAGGCAATTCACTCTAAAAGACTCATACTGCTTTCGCCTACAGGTTCTGGTAAATCCTTAATCATATACATTTTGATGCGATGGTACTTAGAAAACCATGACAAGCGCGCAGTGATTGTAGTGCCTACCACATCTTTGGTCCAGCAGATGTACACTGATTTTGAGGAGTATGCTCAGAACGACGACTTTGACGTATCGAAGATGTGTCACCGTATCTACTCTGGTATGCCCAAGCATAATGTTCCTGAGCGGGTCTTTATCTCTACATGGCAATCGATCTACAAGCTTCCGGGCACGTGGTTCGAGCAATTTGGTGCAGTGTTTGGAGACGAGGTGCATAACTTTAAAGCTAAGTCCTTATCCGGTATCATGAACAAGTCACGTGAAGCTGAGTTTCGATTTGGTACCACAGGCACACTGGATGGAACTCAGACACATAAACTTGTGCTGGAAGGTTTGTTTGGTA
>Ga0213865_10000082_pt1 | contig 57201 bp, 71 predicted proteins | sample PICome_6_FD_160100 | JGI IMG/M metagenome (GOLD analysis project Ga0213865, IMG submission 160100) | Coastal seawater microbial communities near Pivers Island, North Carolina, United States - PICO282 | ecosystem: Environmental > Aquatic > Marine > Coastal | place: USA: North Carolina...
AGATCAGTTCAAATTTGTTAGACAAGTATGTGTCTTGAAATTTTGTTTCTGATTCACAAATTGTTCTAGAGAACGATGGATTTTTATTTTCTATATAAGCGTTGGAATAAGCAGAGTCTTGATTAAAGAACCATGAAAAATCTTTTCCCTCAACTATTTCCTTGAACCACTTGTGCTGTCCGAAAGGCAGCACATCATTATATTCAACGAAATTCACAATTTAAATCCAGCAAATGTACTTTCACTAACGTCCTGTTTGATACCACCAATGACATAAGACTCAACCTCTGTCTCCTGTGGTGCTACTTGCATAGACTTGGAATTGAGCCAGTGCTCTGTCCATGGTAAAGGGTTATTGTTTGCTGGGACATCAAAGATCGGTTTTAATCCGATTGACTTCATACGACGGTTAGCAATCCACTCAACATATTTGGAGAGTAGTTTATCATTCAGTCCGATCATGCTGCCATCTTTGAACAGATACTCCGCCCAGTTCTTCTCTTCCTCCACACATTGTTTGAACATCTCAATGATGTTCTCCTCTTCCTCCTTGGCAATCTCACGCATATCAGGATCATCACCTTCCAACCACTTCTTGATAATGTTCTGGGTGATAGTCATGTGCTGCGACTCATCGCGAGCAATCAGTCCGATGATCTTGGCGTTGCCCTCCATCATCTTCAGTTCACCAAAAGCGAAAGAACATGCAAAGGAAACATAGAAACGAATACCCTCAAGGATATAGACGTTGACTACAGCACGGTAGAGTTTACGTTTGAGTTCCTTGAGTTCCCACTGTGCAGAATCAACCTGCTCTAATGCCTGTTCCCAACGGTTGCCAGCACCCCACTCCTGGGATGCTTGTAAGAACTCATCGTATGCTGCAGTAACACTCTTGGCCCTCTCCAGGATACGATCATCATCAACGATGGTGTCCAGCACCTCGGTGGGGTCTGGGTATACGTTCTTGATGATGTATGTGTAGGAGCGACTATGAATCATCTCCATAGTCTGCCAGATGTTCATGGCACCCTCAAGTTCAGGTAATGAACAGAAAGGACTAAAAGCCATCCCAGGACCACGCCCTTGTACAGAATCCAGGAGGATCTGGTACTTAAGGTTAGCAGTGAAAATGTGCTTTTGCTCGGGGCGAAGTGTTTGATAGTCTGCACGATCTTTTTGTAGTGACACCTCCTCTGGTCTCCAGAAATAACCCAGTTGTGTCTGGGTTAGTTTATCAAAGACTGGATATTTAAACTGATCATATCTTTGGACCCCAAGAGGGGCACCAAAGAACATCTTCTGCTTGGTGGTATCAACTTTGTTCGTATTGAACACGGTCATACCTGTTGGTCTCTTGGGTTCCGTCACTCTAAATCGCGCAACTGTCACAAGCTTCCTCCTCGGTGTCTAGAATTTTATTTAATAGGTCTTCGATAGATTGTTTCTCTTCTTTTGGTTCCTCTACTTCATCGCTCTTATTGTCGTAGGTGTTCTGGTAGTAAGATGTCTTCCAACCATACTTATATGTATTCAAAAAGTCACCCGCCATTACGGACACTGGGACTTCATTGTTGGGGTAGTTCTCTGGATTGTAAGACCAGTTTCCACTGATGGCTTGGTCGAAGAACTTTTGCATGACTGCGACCACGTTGATATAGCCGCTATTATTAGGCATGTCCCACAGTAAAGTATAATTATTTTTGAGAGTGTTGAACTGCGGTACAATCTGTTTAAGGGGTCCCTTCTTGCTCTTTTTAACGGACAAGTATCCGCGAGGTGGTTCGATTCCATTGGTTGCATTTGACACAACGGAACTGCTCTCCGAAGGCATTTGTGCGGACAGTGTGCTGTGTCGTAGTCCATGTTCGACGATGCTGGATCGTAAAGTCTCCCAATCATAATTGTACTCTGGGTTCACCAGTTCATCTACGTCTTTCTTGTATGTATCAATTGGCAGAATACCGTCTGCATACTTGGTGCGATCAAAGTAACCACACTTTCCTTTTTCGATAGCAATCTGATTAGATGCTTTCAGAAGATTGTATTGGAAAGACTCTGTAAGGGCATGTACTTTCTTAAGTGCTTCAGGATCGTCATAGGATACGCCCTGCTTGGCGAGGTAATGGGCAAGACCGATATACCCAACCCCAAGAGACCTACGGTTGATTGTAGACGCTTCTGCTGCCTTTACAGGGTACTGTTGGTAATCAATCAATTCCTCCAGACCGCGAACAGCCAGATCACACAGCTCTTCCATATCATCCAGAGACTTTAGTTTGCCTACGTTGACAGCAGACAAAATACACAGAGCAATCTCACCTTCGCCATCAATATGCTGAAGAGGATCTGTAGGCAGGGTGATCTCCTGGCACAGATTGCTCATGTTCACCTTGTCCTTGAAGGAAGAGTGACTGTTGCAGTGGTCGATGTTCATCAGATACATCCGACCAGTCTCTGCTCGCTCCTTCAGGAGGTCCAGAATGAGTGCTTGAGCTTTGATAGTTTTCTTTGGAATCGATTCATCAGATTCATAGCGCGTATAGAGATCATCAAATTTGTCAGTGCCAAAAGCATTATAAAGACCTGGGACATCGTGAGGTGAGAATAACGTGATGTCTCCATCCGTGATGAATCGCTCGTAGAAGAGTTTGGAGAGTTGGATTGAGTAGTCGAGTTTTCGGACACGGTTATCTTCGCTTCCTTTGTTATTCTTTAGGACAATGATGTCTTGGATTTCTTGGTGCCAGATTGGGAAGTGGACAGTTGCGCTTCCACCTCGAATGCCATTTTGAGTGCAGCATCTGACAGTGCTCTCAAACTTTTTGAGGAATGGAATAACACCCGTGTGCGCGACTTCTCCACCTCTGATCTTACTGTTGACGCCACGGATTCTGCCTGCGTTGATACCGATGCCCGCCCTTTGTGCAACATATCTGCCGATAGCCATATCAGAACTAAAGATGCTATCGAGGGTGTCATCAGAATCAACAAGAACACAGCTAGCAAATTGTCGAAGTGGAGTTCGCACTCCCGCCATGATAGGTGTGGGAATGTTGATTTTGTGCTTTGAGATTGCGTTGTAGTATCGTCTGACATAATCGAGTCTCGTAGACAAGGGGTATTCTGCGAAGAGAGTCAAGGCAATCATCATATACATGTACTGGGGAGTCTCATAGACATCTCCACCACTACGATCCTGAACAAGATACTTGTCCACTACCTGGCGAAGACCAGCATAGGTAAACAGGTAGTCACGATCATGATCAATCCAACTATCAATCTTGATCCAATCTTCATCGCTATACTTATCTAGGATTTCTTCATCGTAGACTTTATTAACTGTAGCATTATAAGCCGCGACATCAAAGACAGAAGGCATACCTTCCTTCCAAATGTTCTTGTGGAAAGTTTGCTTACGCAGACCGAATAGCAGCAGGCGAGCAGCGACGAACTGATAGTTAGGATGGTCCAGGTCGATCAGATCAGAAGCAGAACGAATCAGGATCTCTTGGATAGCCTCGGTGGTGATACCGTCATAGAACTGGATGCCCGAGTTCATTTCTACCTGCGATGCAGAGACACCACCAAGTCCCTTACATGCTTCATCGACCATCTTATGAATCTTATCCAAGTTGAGAGGTTCTTGTGAACCGTCTCGCTTTACAACATTGATGCTCATACCTTTTTCCATTCGTTCAGTTTAAGAGTTGCTTCTAATCCTTGATATACATTGGATTCTACCACAGATTGAACGTCATGTCCATGAAGAACCATGTCATTGATGTCTTTCTGTGTGATTGATTTAGGCCAGATAACTACGGAGTTGCCTTGATTGATTGAGTTACGGATTCGGTTGACGATTTGTGGGTTTCGGGGTTCGTTATCATAAACATAGCAGCAATCGCTAGCAAACCCACTAGGAAGTAGAACATCACTTCCGCACATAGCAATCGAATTGCGAATGAACGTTGAGTCGAAAGGACCTTCGCATATGTATACTCTTTCATTAGTGTTTACCTTATCAAGACCAAAAAGTTTCGGTTGATTCTCGTCAAGAATAACCGTGATGTACCGTAGTTTCGTTGCTTTAGATAGTGACCTACCTTGAAAACCAAATAGTTTTTTGTCTGCTGTGTATAGAGGCAGAATAATACGTGGACTATCACCTCTCATGTCAGAGAAGGTTTCTTTCTGTTGATTGGTCCACTCCTTAAATTTAGGACAGTAAAAGAAGTAATCGAGATCTTTAATTTTTCGTTGCTCTAGATATTGCCTCGCCAGGTGAGAAGTATTTAGCTCCGAAATCTTTTGCAGTTTGATATCTTGTTCTGATTTCTTGAAGACTGGCTTCTTGAATTCAAACTTGGGTGATGCAGTTTGAGTATTCTTACCAGTCAACCCCTCCCTATATCGTTCCAGGACATACTCATCGTAAAGAAGTTTGTTCTGATCCTTCAGGAAGTTAGTAAAAGTCCTACCTGCACCACAGTTGTGGCACTTGTAAACATAATCATTCTTCTTCTTAAACAGATACCCCCGTGCCTTGTCCTTACGCTTCTGGGAGTCACCACAGTATGGACAACGAAAGTTATACAGTCCTTCTTTCTTGCGTTCAAACCTCTGAAGAGAGGCAGAAACCATGCTGATATACTTTACGTCAAGATAGCTCACGGACCACAGGATTCACTGATCCCATGATACCACTGGTTTGTATGTTAGTCAAGGGTCTTAACATAGGTCCAACCACTTGTCCAACCGCCACAAGAGTGGCAAGCACAGCACCTGCACCGACCACAAACTTCTGATTCGCATCAACTTTCTTTTGAATGCGATCGATTCTTTCGTGCAAGATATTATGATTTTTTTCCTCTTGCTTTTTCATCTCCTCAATCATTTTAATGATGAGTTGATCCGATCTTTCACTATCATCCAGACGATTTTCATGACGCTCCAATACAATAGCAATTTTGTTGCTGTTGTCAGAGATAGTTGTTACCGCTCTCTCAAGCTTGTCAAGCATCTCTTTAGAGAGATCTTCATAAATTCCCAGTTTACTTTCCAAAACTGCTAGTTTACCAAGACCAAAGGCCATGTCGCTCCTCTATCAAACGTTACGGATAGCAAAGTCAAGAGCGGATTGATAAGTAGCAGCGTCTTTGTTCAGCATGTAGCGGAACTGGGTCTGTTGCTCATCAGGCAGCTGTGCATAACAAGCAGCGATACGCTTCGCTGAAAAATTGTCCAGGTTCTGTTGCGATCCATCACCAAAGGTGATCTTGGCGAATGATGCTTCTCCTGTTGGGTTGAGTTCCGAGGTTGCAACTTCTAATGCAACTTCCAGAGCGTCCACTTGTGCAGTGTTTTCAGTAATCATGTTAGTAGTCACGTCAGTTTCTTCTTTCTTGAGTTTCTTGGTTTGATCAGATGCTTTCTTTTTGAAGTCTGCCATACGAGCCTTCATAAGAACGTCCATTTCTTTCGTCTTGGACTGCATCTTCTTCTTTGCTTCGTCGCGCTTCTTCTGCAGATCTTTAGCACGGTTCAGTTTCTTCATCTGACCGATCTGCTTCTGCGCTCTCTCGGTCTCCGAGGGTGCAGCTTCAGAAATAGTTTTTTCTAGTTCTTCTTTCATTTTCTTACGGGACTGTATACGAGAGAGCATAGATTTTGCACCCTTGGTGCGACCATCTACCTTATCTTGATTTGCTTTTTTATAGCGACGATGCGATCTAGGATTGACAAATACAAAAGCAGGTGGAATCTGCAGACCAGCACCATTGCCTGCCATCATTTCATTCAAATTAGGTTTAGTTCCTTCAGACATTCTTGATCAACTTCTTCGTTTAAAGATTCAGGTAGACGATTAAGTACAAGCATAAATGCTTTTAGTGCTGGCCAGTGTGTCGCCTCTATCTTATAGAAGAGTAGAGGCGTAGCAGCATCATCAAATACATTATACATCACAATGACATGATTTAATATAAGATGAGTCTTCAATTCGCCATGAGTTTCATAGCGACGAAACAACCTTTTGATGTACTTAATCTTATTTAGATCTTTCTTAAAGTCATCAAAGGTAACAGAATTAGGATTATTATAATGTTTAATAGCAAACATTACCCAGTTGTCTGGGGTCAACTCATCAAATAGCATTTACTCATCAAGCAACGGTGAGCAGAGCAGCATCAGAGGTGACATCAGCACCACCAACAACAGAGATGACTACACGATACTGATAAGTATCAAATCCTGTAGCATCAGAGATGTCAAGGGTTGCACCAGTAGCACCACTGTATACTCCGCCATCTACGACATTAACAAATCCAAGTCCTTGATCTTCTTGCCACTGGAAGGATAGTGTTCCACCTGCTGGGCGAGATACCGCAGCAACAACAAACTGTGCGGGATCACCAGTCAATACAGAAGCAGCTTGTGGTTGGTTATCAATAGTGATAGCGAAGTCTGCTGCGATTGCGTCGTCTGGTTGAGTCTCGTTAGAGTTGAGATCAGGATTAGCGATGGTTACAAGATGCTCTGCCTTATGACGGACGTTACCTTCGCCATCAGTATAGGTGTAGTATGACCACCAACCAGGGGCATTGATACCACGATCCTTGTTCTCTTTCAAGGCCGCTTCTTGGTTATCTACAAATACAATAGTTTTTGCTTGAGCAGATGCTGCAATACCGCGACTTGCTTTCGTCACGTTGTCAGCACTGTCCGTTCTTCCGTATAAGGACATGGTTTTTCCAGCGCGTTAATTTACCTAGTATATATTTATAAAAAATGGGAGAGGCGTACCTCTCCCAATATATTCATTCACCTTCTGCAGGTGCTTCCTCTCTTGATTTAATAGCAGCGGAGACAACTTCTAGAAGTTGATCATCCATATCAGTCTTCGTGAGTTTAACTGCTTTGCCTAGAATAACCAGACAAATGTCGATTAGTTTCTCACCTAGTTCTTCGTTATCGGGAATTTTAGATACTGCATCAGAAATAATTTTTGATGCAAGTGGAAGTAGAAATGCAAGCATGATTTTAAGGGCATAATGTGCCCTATTATTTATTCTTGTTCTTATGCTTCCACGCAGTAGCGTATGCAATACCCTCTTTATCTTTAGGATAGTTCTTCTTAATGTGCTTTACCATCCTTTCGTACTTCTTACCAGGAGGAGCGACTTCATCGAGTTCAACTGACTCTTTTTGCTGCTTCTTCACGGCACCGAGAACATACTTCTTATGCTTCTTTTTAGCAGAAGCATCTTCCGCTCCGTCTTTGATGTCAGGCATCACTTCGACGGAAGCGGCTTTCACTTTTTTTCTTCTTCAATCTCCCCACGAAGCTCTGCCTGCTCCTTCATCTTCTTTTTGGTGTTGATGATCTTGGAGACTTTCTTGCGGCGAGCAAGTAGATACTTGTCGGACTTGTCATGATCACCGTCATTGTCAACGTCCTTGTCTTCCTTGCCTACAGGATCAAGTTTCTTCTCACCAAGAACTTCTCTGTTCTTTGCGTCGTTAACAACGTGCTCATGAACTTCACTGATCATGATCTCAAGGTCTTCTACAGGTACATTATGGAGAATGGTGGTCTCTCTCATAATATCATAGTGAGTTACTGTTCCATCCTCAAGCATGGTGTGCTCACCAGGGATGACAGTGTACTCAAGACCTTCTTTCTTGACTTTCTTTGCACAGTTGTGCTTCTTAACCATCTTGCCAGACTTGGGGTCCTTCTCAAAGTATTCCTTAACGCAGTTATCAACACGCTTGCCACCCTTCATCTTGGTGCCCATTTGCTTGTATCCTTTCCAACAAGCTTTACCATCGAGACCTTTTTTCTTCTCCATCATGTATGTGACACCTTCGAGTTCAAACTCATAAGTTGTACCAACCAGTTCTTCATGGACTGTCTCTTCTTTCTTCATAGCAGCCTTATCTTTCTTCTCACACTTGGAGCACCCTTTTCCTCCACAATAAGAGCAGGCTTCCTCACGGGCAACCACCTTCGTGGTGTCTTTAATTTCTGATCCGTGAGATTGTTTGATACCTGTACCAGCACGAAGATTGGGAGCAGGATCAGGCGCACCAGAATTTGTTTTGGGATCCTTTGTAGAGAAATCATCTGCTTTCGCCTCCTTTCCTGCGAGGGATGGGATTGATGTAGAAGAATCAGCACCACCTGCAGGACCAGGAGTTGGAAGTTCTTTCTTTTCTGGTGCTGGGATTGTAGTAGCCTCTTTAATTGTGGACTGTTGGAATCCTTCTCCACCCATCCATCTACCATATGCTTCAATCAAAGCATTTGAATAAGCATCATTATGTTGCACACTATTGACTGGTTTTTGTCTTTCCATTGTTGAAAATACTACTACTTTTCCTTTCTTTATTTATAGTGTCCGTCACGTTAACGTGCCGCACATCCTTAATCCACGCACGAAACATGTCTCCTGACTCGGTAATTGCGATGACATAGTTGACACCAGCACGATGAATCGTGCCTTTCTCACCAGTGATAGACGACATGATAACATCACCCTCCACAAAGACATCACCTTGTCTATGTTGCTGACGCAGTGCTTCTTCGCGTAGTGTCTTGAAATTTTTCATTTATAGTTGTCTGGCAAATTACTCTTAATCTCTGCCATAAGTGCCCTACAATCCTTCTCCGATAACGCTTTAGGTATACCCTGGCGGAATGTTTTGAAGTCGTTGGCCGCAGCAGCACGTCTCATTTTAGTACCCGAGATAGCAAAAGTGTCTCCGTCAGCATCTCTGCTGCCCGAAGACTCAATGCGGATACTTCTAAAGGAGTAATCCTTACCATTATATTTATGGAGGAACTGCATGGCATTAACTCTATCAGAACCCACCAAGAATACTACATCATCATACCCAGCGAGCATGAGTTCTTGTAAGATTGCAACAGGTTGTTTGGGTCCCGAAAATATTTTACCACGATGTTGCGGAAACATCAAGTTCATGTAGTGCAATTTACGATCAGGAGGTAGAGGGTTATTACCTTTAGCATCAACAGACTGTGAGATGTAGATGCGATAGTCATGCTGACCAGCAGCACGTTTCACGCCATTGAAGTTATCTTCATGACCTGTTGTAGGTGGTTGGAACCTACCAAATGTGAAGTAACATACCTTTCCTTCTAACGCCATTTCTTCTCGATAGTAAAATTATTGTACGCGAACTCAAGACGGTTAACAAACTTGATCATACTACCGTCTTTATGCATAACATATCCTTCAGGACTGGTTACCTTATAACCTTTATCTGTTTGAACAAATGTCTTGAAAGTTTCAAGGTGATCTAATTTATCTATAACCATTTGTTTGATAGCCTGCAACTCTTTATAGAGTGCAATCATCGTCTTGAAACTGTATATGTTATCTAATAGGTAATTTTCACTCTGATATACCAAGTTTCTTTTCTTTGTAAGAGTAGCAACTGTCTTTATCTTGGACAGTTCCTTTGTCATCTTGGCGTGGTAGAAGTTTACCAGTTCATTTATTGTCTCATCAACGTTGGAGATTGCCCTCGCATTTTTAATTTCAGAATTAAAGAACTGCTTGAGGGATGAGGATATGTGGAGTTTTTTCTCTCCTGAATTGCCAAAATTGTCCACCAACTGATCCAGGAAAGGACCAGCAAGAACACACATGCGCTCAATCTTCTGAACATGGTTGTCAAATGTACGGAGTTCTGCTGTAGAAAATCCCACTCTGTCCATAGGTGTATCGTTTTTGACGACCAATACGTTACTATTGCCTTCTACTTTTGCACCTGCCATGGCCTGCATATTTTCTAATGCAGTACCAGTGTAGTGAGTGTGAAATACTACCCCAATTTTAGCAGTGTTTGCAGCTTTGCCAATGGGATGATCAACTGGTATACCATATGTAATAGTATTAGGACGGAATGTATACAACTCTTCGCCGTCTACAGTTTCTTTCTTCAAATCTGTGGTGAATAGCAGGTCTCCCTGCACCACACCCTTGATACCTAGTTGACTAAAATATTTTAGAGCAAACTTTAGTTTCTCTGCTAGATCTCCTTGATACCATTCATCAATACTCTCCTCGGTGAAGCAGATCTTTGGTTCTGTTTTGTTAAAAACTGACTTTGTTCCTACAAAGAACATCTCTGTCAGCGGTTCTACACCACAAACAACTGAAGGCGCACCATCCCACTTGGTCTGCATGAATCCGCTGCTCTCTTGCTTGCCCAGCATCTTGCGAAGTTCTTTCAAGAATGAAACTGCTGCCATACACCCCTCGGTGCCGTAGTTCAGCATCTCATCTTCCAAGTGTTCTAGGTGTTTGAGTTGTTTAATGTTTGCCATTACGCCAGCAGATAGTTTACCGTTCCTTGACTAGCATCAATGTTGCTGGTAGATGCCTTTGAACCAGAAAAACTCAAGTTCATCTGTGCAGCTTTACTCATCCTGAAGTACACTTCTCCCTTCAAGAACTTACTATCATCCAAGTTTGCTTGATAGAAATCCTTTCCAGCGATCAATCTCTTTGCTTCGTTTAGAGATGTGGTATCTTTATTTAATCTGTCTGCTATACCCCTTGATAGAATAGCGGTCAGTGATTTACCACCCTTTTTGCCGTTGGTGATCAGCACTTGAGCCGATGACTCTGTACCATCACCACCAGACTTGACATACTGCAGTGCCTTGAGCAGGACAGGAGCATGTTCAGCAGGTTTTCCTGCCTTAAATGCCTTGAAAACATCGTATGGTGTGTTGGTGTCCACGCCTAGGATCTGCTTGACTCCATACTGATATACTATCTCCTTTCCCTTGCGTGTGGGGTCGCCACCGACCTCTTCAGCAGCTGTCACAAGGTCTTTCAAAACACAATCGGACAAACTACTCTTGTATTTTATAGCAACTGGGATGATGTTGGCCCAGACAGATGCCAGAGCACCTCTACCATACTTGGATGAGATAGGAACCTGGGTGCCATCTTCTGCTAAAAACAGCGAGTCAACACCCGCAAACTGTGGATCATCAGGTACTAGGAAGCACTTATTATTTTTGGGAAGAATGTTTTGAGATAGGTGTCCCTGTGCTGCGTTGGACATACCAATATATCCCACCAACATCTCACCAACGTAGGTTCCTAGTTGTTTTTTGATACCATCTACTACTGCTGCAGACCATGTGAAATTATAGTTGCCATCCAGATTACTCATGAAGTAATCCACAACTTGTTCGGTCACATAGTCAGGCACCGATGGTTCGTTTTCCAGTCCATGTATAACTGATGTAGCAATCTGTTCTGGTGTAGTAAAACATTTACACTTTACATCAGGTATGCCCAGGATAGAAGGCACAATTTCATTGCTACCTTTTGATATAAGTTTCGTTGCTTCGATCTGCATCCTGACATTTGTCTTACCAGGCTTGTCGATGCAGTCGATATGGAGTTCACTACTGTTATTACCCCAACTGATTTGCAGTTTGGTATTGTACTGGTCGCCGCCGAACACAGTGATAGGTGTTCCGTGCGATAGTTTCACGCCAGAGGCAGTGGTATTTTTTGTTTCAGTTGCCTTACTGTTGGCCTTAACAAAAGTATCAACGGTCCTACCTTTGAAGTAGTGCTCCCATTTTACTCTACCAGTCTTTGCCATAAAAAAATCCTCCCCTATTATTTAGAGGAGGTATAAACGGAAGGGGTGGGATTCGAACCCACGGAAGCTTTCACTTCGCTGGCTTTCAAGACCAGAGCCATCAACCACTCGACCACCCTTCCTTGTATTGTAATGCTCCAGACAAATCGAAGAGCATTCTATGTTTTTCAGTGAGCACATAATACCCACAAATGTCCTTGCCATTATCTTCCCATCCGTAACCCAGGACACGTTCACCTGTGATGTCGTGTTTTCTGTTGCTGTTCAGGTAGTGTCCGTAGCGTTCGTGGAGGTTGATCATGTGGTGGTTGCTGCTGTATATATTTTATCAGGAAACCACCACAAAACAAGGTCTTTTAATTATTTTTTAACGATCGTCTGCTGCTCGATTCTCGGAGTAGTAGATGTCGAAAGACCCACCAGGGTAACGCTTCTCAAGTTTCTTGACATTGGTTGCAAGCACTTCCTCAAAAGAAATGCCAAGCGCCTGGGTAGCTTGTGCTACGTACCACATAAGATCACCCAACTCAATAATAAGATGTTCTCGGTTATCGTCGTTCCAAGGCTTACCTTGGAAGACCATCTTCTTAATGATCTCAAGGAACTCACCACCTTCAGCATTAATACCAACACCAGCAGTGAGAAGTCGTTCAATATTGGCACCTTTAGAATCAAGTTCGACAAGGCGATCAGAAAGCGCAACAAAATCAGTAGAAGCGTCGGAGGTAACTGCATCTACAAACTCTTCGTAGCGAGAGAAATTAATGGTCATATAACGAATTGGGAAAATTTATCGAGTCGTGATTGTTTAGTTGAGATCTCCTCAAGTGCTTCGTAGGTTTCATCTTCTGGTTCAGAAGTTAGGTCGCCTTCGGAGTCATCAACATTATACAGCTTCATCTTCGCCCTGTCAATACCCACAGTGAAGCGTCTGTAATAGGCAGCATCGTTGTATCGGTTCTTGAGCTGCTTGATCATAATGCGACCAGACTGCTCTAGCTCTTCCGTTGATATAAGAGCAAGCATAAGGTCAGCAGTAGCAGGCAAACCAAAACTTTCAGAAGTGTCAGTAAGGTCCACATCACTATTGCCATATCCACTACGAGTAGTTTGGGTAGCAGTAACAATAGGAAGATCATGCTCAACAGCAAGACCACGAAGTTCTTCAGCGATTGCCTTGACATAAGTATAGGAGTTCACAATGTGTCCTTTATATCGAGATGAAGCACAGATATTCAGATAGTCAACAAAAATAATGTTGGGTCTGAAGTCTTTTTTGAGAGAAAGATCATTCAAAAGAGATTTGAAGTGACCTGTGTGTGCTGCAGCAGTAGGATACTCTTTGATGATCAGCTTACCTTGAGACTTCCTACCAATCTCATTGACACGGTTCTTGAAGATGTCTTCAGGAATAGAACCAATCTCCTGAATGTTGACATTGAGAAGGTTAGCGTCAATACGTTCAGCAATCTTTTCTTCTGCCATCTCCATTGTGATATACAGCACATTATACCCAATGGATAGGCATGAAGCTGCCATGTGACACATGAACAAAGACTTACCAACACCTGTACCAGCAAGAGCAACATTGAGTGTCTTGTTAGGTAGACCACCTTTGGTTACCAGATTCAGTTTGTCAATATCAAACGGGATCTTGTGCTCCTCAAGGTGATAATAGTCGTAGCGTTCTGCTACATTTTGTACGTAGTCGTGTCCGATGTGTTCGTTGAAAGATACTGCCAGGGCCTCTTGGAGTATGCCTGGTATCGCGTCCTTTGATACTTCCTTATCGCCTCCTTCTGCGATCTTGATAGACCGTAAGATGGCGTTGTAGACTGCTCGTTCTTGGCACCATTTTTCTGTGGCGTCAGTGAGCCACTTGGTGTCAACCCATTCGTCTGTGAAGGCGTTGATCTGTTGAACAGACGTTTGATAAGTTTCTTCAGTGAGGTCATTTCTCTGTTGCAATTGTAAGATTAGCACTTCCTTTGTAGGGAACTTATCATATTTCCCAGCAAAGTCTTGAATCTCATCAAAGATAACCTGTTGATGCTGGTCCTGAAAGTATTCTTTCTTTAGGAAGGGAACTACCTTACGAAAGTAGTCTTCACTGCATATCAGATTTCTTAAGATGGTTTGCTCAAGACTCTCCGTCATCATCTGCTCCGTACAAAAATTCGCGTTGTGCTTGTTTATCTAGTTTGGCAAGAATCTCTTCAGTAAAGTATGTCTCGGGGTCCTTTAGGATTGCCTTTGCATACACTTTCTTGCCGTCAATCTCGTAGCGACCAGCAGTGTTTTTCCACAGTCCTGCTCGCTCTCCTAATTCAAGGAGTCCATAGTGTCTCTCAAGTCCACGCTCATCAAAGAACAGACGTGTCTCAATTTTTGATCCCTCTCGTGTCAGACGAGACTTTTTAGCCTCGCATTTGACAATGTTTCCGACGAGATCCGTTCCATCTTTTTCCTTTCTCTTTCCGAGATATACGATTGTGCTAGCAGAATACTTGAGTCCACTGCCTCCCCCCATTTCTTTTGTAGGGACATAAGAACCGACGACATCATAGGTGTGATTGGTAACTAACATAGGTATATTAGCCTTACCAAGTTTCAAAGTAAGGATTCTGAAACAAGACTTGATAAGTTGTGCCTTGGTCATGTCGCGAACGTTCTTGTCGTTCGACGCATCCTCAACCTCTTTGTTGGTGGCTAGCATACCAAGAGAGTCTAGCACAAACATCAGTGGTTTGCGATCCTCTTTCGGTTGTTCTACATATTTGTCGATGATCCTGACTGCCTGGGTCCTGAACTCTTCCACTGTATTTACGGGAAAGATTACCATGCGCTTGGAGTCGATGCCACGACTCTCAATCATCTGCTTACTAATGGCAGACTCGGTTTCAAAATATAATACGCCAGCATCAGGATCAAGATCAAGGAAATTACGAACGACAGAAAGACAAAAGAAAGTCTTTCCTGTGCCGCTCTCTCCTGCCAAAGCCGTAATCTTATTTGAGGGAATACCCCCAAACAGGCTTCCAGAAACCAGGGCATTAAAGATGTAACTACCAGTATCAACGAAACTTTCAACGTCACCAGCAGCAATACCATCAGATGCAAGAGAAGCAAACTCATTTTTGCTATCCTTAATTACTTGCGATAGAAAATCCATATTAAAAGAATGATAGAAGTGATACTGTTTTCTTACTGCTCCAACCGATACAGTTTAACACATTCTTGAGAGGTTCATAGAACGACTTGTCGAACTGCAAGTTGTAATCAATGTATTTTTCTACATTGAACTCGGTAGGGATGCGCCCCATGAATGAGATTACATTCTCACCAATGGGATTTGGTTCTTTCAAGTACAAGAACTTGATCTTTTCACCTTCCTGTATTTTAGCATACTTATGCTCTACCTTATGCTTTTTCACATAATGATTATAGAGCAAGGCACCACGAACATGGATAGGAGTTCCCTTGTTATAGATGTCAGTGTGACTACGATACTTGTCCAGATTGTTGACACCACGAGGGAAAGCAATGTCTGCATACTCTTGCTTGCGAGTGTCAGTCTTTACCTTGTCGATGTACTCAAGAACATCATCATTAGAACCATTGATGATAATCTTGTATGCCTCTTTGAGTTTGTTGCGGAAGAATGCAGGAGTGGATGAACGTGCCGTCTCCATGCCACAGATTTTCATCTTGGCTTCGGAGTAACGAACACCCTCGCTGTCCCAGACGTTGAGGATATAGCGTTTCTTGGCAGTCCAGATGCCCTTGGAAGCAATGTTCTCCCGCTTCATCTTCATCTTCTGTTCGTATGCCCGAACATAAGTGGCGAGCTCTTGGTAAGAACTTTCAATAAACTTTTCAAATTCCACCTGACACACCTTGTCAAGGAACCCAACAATGATTTCATCATTTGTCTCTCGTCCCTTGAATACAGCCTCGACCAAAGGACCGAGGTTAAGATACATAGAATCGGTATCGCAAGCAATAACGTAATCAACATCATTAGTCTTCAGAATCTTGTTTAGATATGCATTGGTTTTATTACTGATCCAACGGATAGACAACTGACCTGACGTTGTAATCGCTTCTGCAATCTCCAGACGGTAGTATCGGAAGTGTTCGTTACCGATAGCACCATAAGCGGAGTTGAGTTGGATCTTCCTTGCCATCTGAATGTTGTTGCAGCGAGAGATTTCTTTCTGCAACTCGACGGTAGGAGTATTCTCATACTGCTGCTTGGCAGCAAGCATCTTCTTCTTGTAGATGGTACGTTCTTGGTAGATTTTGTCCATCAATTCAGGCAAGAAACCGTGGAATGTGGTGTCGTAATATGTGCCATTAGCACATACAGTCTTGCCATCGAGATCACTCAAATCAATCTCTTGATTCAGGAGTCTTTCGACGTTAGCCGAAGGGTGCTTAACTGGTAACAACGTCTCTGGCGAGAGGTTGTACTGCATAATGAGGTGAGGGTATAGGGAGTTGAGGTCAAAACTGACCACCCAGTCATAAATCCCTGGAATAGGTTCTTTGACATACGCACCAGCATATTTGTTGTCCTTTGTGCTTTGATGTTTAGGAGGAATAGCAATGTTGCGACGTGCAAGATACACGTAGATGATGTTATCCCACATGCGGACCTGTGAATACACGTCCTCAAAGTTTACCTTGGCATCATACGCCATGGTAATGGCAAGTTCAAGTAGCTTCATCTTGTCATCCAACCTGTCCACCAGGCGAACGTCAATGATGTTATACTCTACAAACTTCTGCCAGTCATTATCATAGAACTCTTTGAAGGTATCATACTCACTGTGATCCAGTTTGTTCTGTCCTAGTTCCACAAAGGCAATGTGATCAAGACGATATGATTCCTGGTTGGTGTAAGTAAATTTACGATACAACTCAAGGTAATCAAGAGTAGCCACGCCAGTAATGTCATAGGCAATGTTCTTCCTGCCTTTGATGTAGACTTCCCTGCAGAAAATATTCTTCCACGGAGATAGAAGTCTCGCCTCCTTCTCTCCTAGGATACGTTCAATGCGACGGACGATATACGGAATATCGAACAACTGCACGTTCCATCCAGTGATAACGTCAGGGCAGTTGCCAGACCACCAGTGGAGGAATGCTTTGAGCATACCTTCCTCTGTCTGGAAGTGCATGTAATGAACATCCTTCTCGGTGTTCTTGAATGGACGTGTACCGAAGACAGAGATCTTACCAGTGTGGGAGTCTTTCAGCGAGATCAACAGGATCTCCTGGTCAGCCGACTCAATATCAGGGAATCCGTTCTCGGCACCTGTCTCAATATCAACAGTGAAGACACGAATCTGATTGATATCGTACTTCATCTCCTCTTCAGGATACTGATCAAAGATATATTGATTCAAGAAGCGTGTCTGTCCGCAGATCTCAAAGTCAGAGATCTCTTTGTGTTCTTCAATGAATTGCTTGGCATCTTTGATAGTGCCTTGCTGCACAGGGCGAACGTACTTACCGTCCAGTGTCTTCCAATCTGTAGGTTTGAGAGATGGTAGATAGAGAGTAGGGTTGAACTTTACCTTATCTTCAAATGCTCTACCATCTTGATATCCTCTTACAAAAATGTTGTTTCCAGATTGTTCGACACTGGTGTAAAACTTCATTCGTCCTCTTTGTCTTTCAGATCATAATATAATGATGCGAACATAGCAGATGGTTCGCAAATGAGAGTGATGTCCGATGAACGAACAGCAAGCTCTCGGTCGTCACTGAACTCGGGGAAGGGCACTGCTCCATCCCCGCTCACTTCACATGGGTATTTTAGCACACAGTCGGGGTCTCCGAACTCTACACCAGGAATCTCTTCAACCTCTGCGACGATCCAATGACCGTCAAACTTGAGCAGTTTCAGCATCATTAGGAACGAAACCAGTGTCAGCAGCAGGTGCTTGAGTTACTTCAGTGCGAGTAGCAGCTGCTTCTGCTGCTTGAGCCTGTGCAACAGTGTTGTTATAGGCTTCAATCAATCCAGGATCAGGAGCACCGATGGAGATAAGTGTAGAGAATGCCACTTTAAATTCAGTATCAGTGGAGTATGGCAGCCACTTGCTAAAACGAACCTGAACTTCTTGGGAGGAAGGATCACCAACAGTCTTCTCTACACTCAAGATGTAAGGTCTAATCATGACCAGGCATACAGGTTTGCCCTCTGGGTCATTGTTCTCACGCATTTCCTGGAGATCAGTAATAACACGTTCTCCTGTTTGGAGCACAACAATAGATGTAGCCATAGTTTATACGAAATGGATAATAGTATGATAACACAGAAAAAGAGGGGTGTCAACTGGATTTGGCCAGTTACCCCTCTGTCTGCGCCGACGATATTTGGGTCGCAGTTATTTATTCTAACAGCAATTCCTTTGCTGTGTCTGCAATAGAATATGTCACCTTCTTCTGATGATCGGGAATAATTTTCTTCAGCGAAATACGCAATAAACCGTCCGCAAATGCTACATCAGACACACGCAGATCATCAGATAGTTGCCATGTATTTAAGAAAGATCTCTTTGATAATCCTTTGTGGAGATACTCGACATTAGGATCTGTTTTCGTATCTTTGCTGGCAACTCGGAGAATGTTTGATTCAGTAGATACTTCGATCTCATCTTTTTTAAATCCCGCCAAAGCGATTTCAATTTCGTAATTAGCGGTGTCATGCTTGATTAAATTATAGGGAGGATAGTTTTTATTATGACTCGTCATCGATTCGAGTCTGTGGAAAACATCATCCAATCCCACATAGAAGGGAGAGTAAACGTCCCAAGCGTATTTATTCATTGATAGTCTCCTTGAGTAAGCGAGAGTTGTTAATGGACCCATTACGGCATCCACTACTAATTATAATCGAACATAAAAAAAGCGGGGTGTTGAGCCCCGCACATTTTTATTCGGTTTACACTTCTGTTTTCTTTCGACCGATGTTATACTTGGACTCAAGCGTCCATTCATCCTTATCTTTAAAAGCAAGAACTTTAATTTGATTGAGAGGTGCTACATCTTCAATAGCAGTAGCATCAACAATAGCAACCAGTCCCCAGTCTGATAGCAATTGTGCAATACGATTGCGTCTTTGTAAATCATTCAAAGTAAAGTTTGTCTTCTTACCATCAAGAGCAAACAGTTCTTTAAAGTGTACAATATAATATCTACCCTGTTTGTGAAGGATATGACAGGATTGATATAGTTTACGTTCTTTACGAGAAGCAACGCCGATACGAGTGAGTGTCTCACGAACCTTTAGAAAGTCATCTGGTTCGGACAAACTCACTTCCACCATGTCAGAGGGTTGCCACTGTACTTCAATTTCAGTTGTCATCTTTGTCCGCCTGTATCTAATAGTTTTTTAATCTCATCTAATTCAGAATTCGTGAGAATCCTCAATGCAGCGACGGCTTTGTTATGGCTATAACCATAATATTGCTTCACCAATTCAAGATGCTCAAGAGTTTCTTTTCTCACCCACGGCGTAAAACGCTTTCTAGGCTTCAAACTATTTATGTAAAAGTCATATTGCATCTTCTTATCTAACTGATGATACTTGTTCATCTCGTTAGCGAAGAGAATGCTATCGGTAAATCCAGACAGACACTTGTTGATAATAAAAGGAGGATACTTTTTTACAGCATCCTCATTATCATCAAGTAGATTCTTTTTTGATTGATTAATACTATAAAGATAGTCCTTTAGTTCCATTATTTAAATACAGCAGTCACACCAAGAACTTTGGCATTAGGATTACGTGCCAGGGCAACCTCCCTGGCTTCTTGATAGTTGCGAGCGATCACCTCTTCGGTGAAGACCTGACCTGCAACGTAGAGTTTCACTTCACACTTCATAATTTAAAAGGACGAGTTCCTTGCGAGACGCTTGATCTGTATTATAACTCCCCACGGAGCGCATGGTGTAAGTGTGTGCAAATTCTGCTACTGTCCACCCTTCGAACCTTTCTTTAACAAGATTAGACGAGTTGTAAGATATGCATTGAGGACCAATAAAACGGTCACAATCAGCAGCAAAGGTGTCATGATCGAAGCACTTGTGCATACTACCTCGCCTTCCGTATAAGTTAGATTTAATATCATAGGGCGGGTCGAGGTAAGTGAAGGTGTCTCGATCGTCGGTAAGTAGCTCTTCATAAGATAGGTTAGTAATTTTCCAATTCTTAATCATCAACGAGAAGTCTGGGAGTCTATCAATGCCTCGCATTGAGAAATTGCTCTCTGAAGCCTGCTTTGAGAAGGATGAGGATTCAGTGAGACCAGAAAAAGAGCACTTGTTAATAACGTAAAAAGCAACAGCACGAGATAGATTGGATTGATCACCTTGTGTTCCATTTAGATAGTCCTTTGATTGCTTAAACAATACTTCTGCAGATGTAGGATCACAGTGAATATACTTTAGCTGCACAAGTTGATCTCTCATCTCACGACCGTGATCTCTCAACTCACACCAGAAGTTATAGAGAGGTTCATATAAATCGTTGACCCAGATATCCAATTTAGGATACCTTTTAGACACTTCAATTGCTACGCTACCACCACCCAGAAAAGGCTCACGATACTCCGTTGCCTGGGAAAGGTCTGGGAGGAATCGGAACAGGTTTGCCAGTGCTCTGCTTTTCCCCCCTGGATAGCGGAGTGGTGTCTTCAGTGATTTTAAAGTTTGGGTCATGATATTTGAGGTATTCCCAGAAGGTCATTTTCATTTCTTTCTGCGTCATGCCACAATGTGCAGCTGCAGCAGGTAGATTCATTTTAGCATGAAACAATCCTTCGTTTGATTCTTTCACGTTTTCAGGTGTGGTCTTCTTCATCGACTTCTCCAGCAAATTCAAATTCTTCGATGTCACTAGCAGGAACTTCATATTCACCAGCAACCAAGTACCAATGATGACCAGCCCTTTCACCAAGATACTTCATTTGATCTTCGGGAAAGCTGTTCTCACGCATTGCTGCCTGAATCTTAAGGTGAATAAGTTCTTCTTGGGTTGGTACTTTCATTAGAGAACAAGTTGCTTTTTGGGAGTAATCAGAGTAGAGAAAATACCTTCGTATTGCTCCGCAATATTAGGATTTGGTTCTACAATATAGACTGTATAGTCCCGTGGAACAGTGAATTCAATATCCTCTTTGGATAGAGGAGACCATGGAGCAAATCCTAATTGTCCTTGACCTTGAGGAACTGCTACGAGAGCATTCCCAATAGTAATTTCAGTATCAGTCTCGTTAATGAGATCGCAAATTACGTCCTCGCCAGAACGAAAGCGCACAAGTTTAGTGTTCATTTATTTTCCTTAAGTGTTGTTTCCACGGAACAGAATACTGTCCCCTACTTCTATTGTAAAATAGAAATGCGTTAGCATGATACTGACCCATAAAAGGATCACGACCATGTTCTGCCGTCATACCATTGTATATCATTGCGTCCCCATATGTCAAGGTAACGTAATTTTTATTTCCACTTGGATCTCTTACCCATATATCCCATGGTTCATCAGATGATAGATGAACCGTGATTGCTATTTCACTTTCCAATCTGTCTACATGTGGCTTGAGAATATTGCCATTGTAATACACCCTACCGTAGCAGTACGTAGGCAATACTTTTTCACCAAGTATCCAATTCACTTCTGGCGTCTTCGCAACCAGCAGTTCTAGGAAAGAAATGTATCCAAAGTTTTGGCGATTGCCATCTTCGTTTACTTCAACATACTTTTCACAGTAGTCAATATATTCTTTCCCTAAATCCTGTGCTTCCTGTGAATCTAGGAATCCACGAAGAACCTTATAATTATTACTTAAACTCACAACTCATCATAACTTCAGTAAGACATGCTAGTAGGTTGATCTCTTGGTCAGCAACAAAGGCAATCTGATACTGATACTTTGCCAGGATCAGAACAGCCTCTGGAATAGATGCTCCTTTGAGGTTTTCATACAAGCAGTCATAGATCTTACGGATGACAATGTTAGGATCATTGTCAATGTTTTCCACAACCCACTTACGAACCGTGGTGAACTCTTTGTTCTTCATAGACCTGACTAGATCATTGACTGATACGTCAGCAATATCAACCAAGATTGACGTATCGATCTTACCAGTAGCAGCATGACGCTGACACTCATTGATCAGACGACGCCAGTCAGGATAGTAACGTTGAATCAACTTGACAAGAATCTTGTCCTCGCACTCAACATCATTCTCCTTCAGGATTTGCTTGAGTCGCATGAAGAACTGACCCTGCAGTTCCATCTTGGCTTCGTTCTTGACACGAAAGTCCACCACCGTGCATCGAGAATGCAGCGGTTCAATGATCTTGTTTGGGAAGTTGCAGGTGAAGATGAAGCGACAGTTGCTGTGAAACTCCTCCACCGCCGCCCTCAAGGACAGTTGCACGTCGTTGGTGGTGTTGTCTGCCTCATCGATGATAACGACCTTGTGGGGCGCTCCAGAGGCGAGAGAGACGGTGCTAGCGAACTGCTTGACCTTGTTCCTCACCGTGTCTAGGAAACGACCCTCGTCAGACCCGTTGATGACGATATAAGACGCACCAATCTCCTCACAGACTGCCCTGGCTACAGTAGTCTTACCAACACCAGCAGTACCTGCTAGCAACAGGTTTGGAATCTCACCTTGTTCTAGGAATGCCTGAAAAGATTCCTTGATATTCTTGGGCAGAATACAGTCTTGCAGTTTGCGAGGTCGATACTCTTCGACCCAAAGGAATTTTTTATTCATCATTAAGTAATTCTACAGGCTCAAAAATTTCATCCATAGATCCATGCTTAAACACAGACTCTGGATGATTCATAATACTACCACGAAAATACTCGCCAAGTCCATCAGACTTTACGGTATAAAACATAGTTTTTTTCTTTTGTTTACACCACTCAATAGCAAAGAGTAGTGCAGCTCCATCAATTTTACCACTAAAGTCGGCAGTAAGAGTGACAAATTTCTTTTGTTCTGTCATCAAGAATCCAACCTTATCTGGTCGCATCCATTCTGGCAAAGTCCACTCTTTCAACCAAGCACATCCATAGCTATCACATATTGGAGGTCGTGATAGATCGTCATAGATGCCACAACCATGTTCAACAACGTGAGGACAAGGATGCTCTGGATATACTTTATGTTCGTTGATCTTAACTGTTAAAGTTCCACGACAACATAAAGTACATCCACCACATTCTTTTATGTTCATCAGGGTTCAAGTGCAATATAGTATTTCAATTCAATACTCTGGTGAATCCACTCCGTAATACCTCCAGAAGCAACGTTTACTTTGTAGTTACCTGGGTGTAGACGAAGGTTCTCAACTTTCATAGAGATGTCAAACTCACCAGTGCTCTCACCACTTACAGTTTGACTGTATACATTACCAGTATCATTCTCTTTGTCACACAGATCAAGATTGATCGTACCATCAGAAGAAGCTCGGAATGCTAGATCTGGTAAATCATACACCGCAGATGCTTTCTGAAGTGCAACTAGATCTTCGTACTTAACAACAAAACTAAAGTCAGTTCCAGGAAACTTAACAGTAGTTTCTGGTGCAGCACTCAAAGTAATCTCTGGGTTTGAGAAATAATACTTTGCTGAACGACCATTACCACGAATGGTAACATAATTTTCATTGTCAAACTGTAGAGCCGCATCATCAAAGAGAGACAATCCAGCAAGAAATTGGTTCAAATCATAGATACCAAAAGTTTGCGGGAAAGATTCTTCACTTTTGTATTCGGCAATAGCATTCTGCCCAACACTAATAGTCTTGAGTACAGTGCCTTCCCGAATCAAAATAGAACTATTGATTGTGCAAAAGTTCTTGAGAATGTCGCGAGTTTGTTTAGAAAGAGTTACTGTGCTCATTGAGGATAGGTTTCAAGGTTAGCGGATTTGTCAGAGAAGTGAAGAAGAAGCAGAGCGTAGTGAAGGATCTTGATGATATCACGACGGGCAGTGCCTTTCTTATCGTATCGGGAAGCATACTTCAGGATGTTGCTTCGGCAGAATGCTTCAGCGTCTCCACATGCTTCAATCAAGTCTAACGTTTGAATGCTGTCGTTACCAGCAGAGTAGTGTTGTCCATAAGTGCTTGTAATGTAATCACGTAGCTCTGTGATCAGAGCTTCTTCATTATATTTGAAAGTCATTTATCCCAGATAAAGTCAATGTCATTATGATAGCATTCAATGATGGAACCGTCAATCTTTCTGACAAATAGTTTGAGGTTTTGTCCACCAAGAATTTTAACGGTCTGCCCGTCTTTGAGGCGGGCAAGGTGACCTACGTATCCGTGAAATTCAATCTGCGGTTTCTTCATTAGCGTTCTCATCGATTTTGTCGTAGAGTTCAATAAAGGAAGTCTTGGTCTCGTCATCGAAACGATTGACACAGACTTCGATTGCCTTCATGCGCTTTCCGAAGATCGAGAAAGCACGGACAATGTGGGTGAGGCGACGGGTAGAGATAACTTCATCAATACCACCGTCATTAAAAGTTTTACGAATAACTTCTGCCCAGGTAGCAAGTTTAGCACAGAACTCATCATCTTGGCAACCCAGTTGTTCAGCAAGTTTCTCAAGAATCTTGGTCTCAACAGCGGGAGTAGGATACTCCTGCTCGAAGGTCAAAGCAAAACGCTCAAGGAATGCTTCGTTGAGAACATTGGTGCCAATGAAACGACCGTCGTCACTACCCTTACCTTTGGTATTGGCTGTAGCGATAACATTAAAACCAGCAGCGGGTTGAACATAACGACCAGTCTTTTTCAGAAACACACCTTTGCCTTCAAGGATGGACTGGAGGCATAGAATTTTGTTGGAAGCAAGGTCAACTTCATCGAGTAGCAAGATTGCACCTCGTTGGAGTGCTTCAATGACAGGTCCGTTATGCCAAACAGTTGCCCCATCCACAAGGCGAAAGCCACCAATAAGATCGTCTTCATCAGTTTCAATCGTAATGTTTACACGGATTAGTTCACGACCCAACTGGGCACATGCTTGCTCCACAGAGAAAGTCTTGCCGTTGCCAGACAGACCAGTGATAAAAGTGGGGTAGAAGAGACCAGACTTGATGATCTTCTTTACGTCAGCAAAGTTCCCGAACGGGACATAAGTGTCATCCTTGAGGGGAACGAGGTTCTGTTCTTCCCGTTCGGTAACAGGAACAGCCGCAGGAGCATTATAGGTCTGCTCAAGTTTCTCTTGAACAGTCAGATTCCAAGTACCACGGCGGACATAGAAATCACGCAGACGCTTTACCGCAGTCGGATACGTAACTCCAAAGTGATCTGCAGCAGAACGAACAGCATCAGCATTGATGTCGTTACCATAAGTTTCGAACAGATAAGAGGTGAGTTGAGTAGTGGTCAGTTCAGAACGAGCGGGCATTGGTTGGTTGCGTATGAAGTAATTATAGGGCAAGGGAGTGGTGATACCACCCCCGAGTGGACAGTCTGTCAAGCGACATACTGGATGAAGGAGTTGAGCAGTTTCTTGTTTGTGGACTTGCTAGCAAGCATCTTCTTGAATGCTCGCGTGATCTCTGCTTTCTTGGCACCAGATTCAACTTCAAATTCAGTGTCAGCAGTCAAAGAATTATTAGATAGTGCATAAAGAGCCGTGAATGATTTGGGATCAGGAATGATCGCAGACTTCTCTTTCTTCCACTGCTTTTGTACATCAGCATACTTCATGCTGTTGCCATAAACAGAAACAAAGTTAGACAGTTGTGATGCGCTACCGATACGAAAACCAAGAACATTTACACCAGGGTTACGATCTCGAACTTGCTGGATAAAGTTGTTAGTGGATACACCATAGTATTCGGTCTTGCTGTAAGTGATTCCTGTTTTGCGATCACGGAGAATGCAACTTTCAGTGCGACGAGGACGAATATAATACTCATCTTTGTATTCACTATAATACTTACGACCATAAGTGCTCATGCAAGATTCACCATCAGTCAAGATACACACGTTAACTTTCTGAAGATCATTCTGCTTTTTAAATTGAGGAATGATGTAGTTCAGCATGACAACAGCTTCATTAAGAGGAGTGCCAGACAGACCGATACCAGGGGTAGTTTGATACGAGACGTATTGAACGTAAGCATATGCTTCGCGGAACAAGTTGTAGCACATCCGTTCATAATCTTTGGAGTTAGAACGAGAAGACACAAAGTTCATCAGATGGAACTGGTCCTTGTGCAAAAAGACTTTGTTCTCTTCACAACCCCTGCTCTCAAAATATTCATCATCATTGTGGTTATCAACTACCTGACCATTTGCACGGCGAACAGGATAGTAGTCATTGGTAAACGCATAGACTTCAAAAGGGATCTGAACTTTCTTGCAGAAAGCAGTCATGTTTAAGACTTGCTTTACTGCTGCAAGAATATCATGTTGCATTGATCCAGACCAGTCAAGGAGGAACAACAAACCATGGTTCTTACCATCAGTCACTACAGTCACTTTCTTGAAGATGTCTTCAGAATACTTATAAGTATGAAGCTTTGAAGTATCAAGAACACCAGTTTTAGATTCTCCAGAACGAGCATAAGCGTCAGCAGACTTACGGCACTCAAACTCTTTAACAAGATAGTTTACCTCTTTCTGCGATTGCTTTCTGAACTCACGATAAGCATCTTGTACTTCTATGTATCCAGCAAAGTCCTCATTTCGCTCAAGAAATCCCTTGGAATAAGAATCAATCCAGTCATGAACTTCAGTCCAGTCAGCGACATAATCAGGAAGATTAACGCTGTCAGGAATCTCGATGTAATTGTTGTTACCAGACCAGCGATCAGTAAATCCTTTTGCGTTCTCATCAAAAGCACGTTGGGTGCGAGACTCCTCTTCATCCATATGGTCACCACCTTCAGGTGCGCTGCTACCTTGCGGCACAGATTCTCCGCCATCAGAGTTTTCGTTTTCACTCTCACGACGCTGTGCCTCATCCAGCATCTCTTCATGAGTCATAGTGTCACCATCAGAACCTTCAGGACTCTGACGTTGTGATTGCATCTCTTCAGGAGCAGGTTCCTGAACCTTTTCTTTCTTGCTGTAATTATAAATGTCAACAGCAATTTGCAGGGCTTCCTCAAAAGTTTCGCAGTCATCGATGCGAGGAAGGAACTGACGCTCATCTGATTCAAAAGGAATCATGGCAGAAGCACCAATCTTATAGTTCAGATTGATACGATCAATCAAGCTGAAGGTGTTGAGATCTTCGTCAGCGATCTCAAAGAAATCTCTCTCATGCAGTTCTTTGTAACCACCAGCGAAAGAACGACGCAGACCAGGATACTTGCGCTTCATCAGCTTCTCAATGCGAGCATCCTCAACCACGTTGATGAAGTCCATAGGACAGTCAGCAACGTTCCTCCAATCTTCATTAGGGGTGAAGAGAGCGTGACCAACCTCATGCCCCACCAAGAGGTCATAGACGATGTTAGATGCCTTGTCCCAATTAGGCAGGGTAAGCACACGGGTGTCCACATTGAACTGTGCTGTAGAACAGTTGCGGTGCTCAACAATCAGGTTCTCGGTTGCCAGCAAACGGGCAAGGTTACCTTTGATTGCTTGGGTGGTCATGGTTTCTCTTGCGTTGATGCCTATAGTATATACGCAAAAAGGGGAGTCCGAAGACTCCCCTATGCCGCTTCCGCAACTGTCTCTCGGACGACCGAGTAGTTCTTTACTTTCTCACACTGTAGAGTTCTATCAAACTTTCCGTCAAGATTTTCTTTGTGAGAGATCACAAACACATTAGTGTCATCATCAAAGTTACGAAGGATCCATCCCAATTCACCAGTGCCATTCTGATCTAATGAGCCATCAAAGATCTCATCTAATATGAGGATGTTAGTATCAACGCTATTCTTAAGTTTAGCAACAGCACGCCAAGTAAGCAGAAGAGCGATATCGATACGAGCTTTCTCTCCCTCGCTGAAGGATTCGTAAGAGAACGTATCCCTGTATCTTGACTTGATTGTTTCTTCAAAGTTCTCGTCCAGCGCAAAGTTGACATAGAAGTCCATGTTCTGAAGGTACTGGTTGATGAGTTTGTTCATCACGGGAAGATATCTCTTGATGATCCTGGTTTTGATTCCATTATCTTTCAAGAGTTGTGACGCTGCAAGAAGTGTGTCACGTTCTTCTTTGATCTCGGAGATCTGTTTCTTCAGTTTCAGGTATTCTTCCTGTAAGTATTTTAACTTCTCGTCTGCTTCTGAAGAATCTGATTTATTATTTCTTAATAATTCAATCTGATCCATCAGGTCTTTGACTTGCAACTGAATGCGTGTGATGGTAGAGTTTGCTATTGCAATATCAGAATTAACTTTGTTGATAAGTTTAGATGTTTCGATATATTTTGATTCTCTTTCTTCCTCAAGTTTAATAGCAATATCCATTTCATCAAAGCCCTTGTTTAGTTCTTTGATGGAGTCCATGATAGTGGTAATTCTAGCATCCTTCAACTCTTCTGTAATTGACTGACTACAAGTAGGACATGTAGAGTTGTGCATAAAAAACTCATGTTCTTTTTTATGCGTAGAAAACTTTTGTTGAATCTTCCCCTTTAAAGTGTTTAACTTTTTAAGTTTTGTTGGTGTATAAGAGTTGGTTTCTAAATCTTTAGAATATTTTTCACTTTCTACGTTAAGGTTGTTAACAATTTCAATAGTTTTTTCTTCTTCTGCTAACAAAGAAGCAATGGCATTCTGTTTTTCAACAACCGTCTCTTCGTTTTTCTTGCTGATGTGTTCGATGTATTGTTTTTGCATCAGAATTTTTTCTTCAGCAAGATTAGATTGATAGTCAATCTGTTTCATCTCATCAGTAGACATCTTCACCTTGTCTTTCAACACGGTGTTCATTACAGAGAAGATCTGAATGTCAAGAATGTCTTCGATGATGTCCCTACGTTGAGCGATAGGAAGACGCATGAAAGGAACAAAGGTACTACTTCCTAGTACCACAATCTGGGTAAATGATTTATAGTTCATCTTGAGAATGTTAGTCTCAAGTTGTTTTTGATAATCATTTGTCGTACTTGATTGATCAAGCATCTGACCGTTCTGATATATCTCAAAGACACCAGGCTTAATACCACGAACTACTTTAAAGTCGTTCTTTGCAATATTAAACTCGATCTCAACCAGACAATCCTTTTGATTGATGCTATTCACCAGCATCGGTTTGTTGATCTTACGGAAAGGTTTTCCAAAAAGTGAGAACGTCAGTGCATCTAGAATGGTAGACTTGCCTGCACCATTAGCACCAATAATTAAGTTTGTTTTTGAAGCAAGCAAATCAATTTCGGTGAATACGTTTCCAGTGGACAGGAAATTTTTCCAACGAAGTTTTTTAAAGACAATCATTCTAGATCAATCGGCGGAATAATAAAATCATCAACGGTTATTATAGCATACCTATGGTTTCTTTGTTCACAGGCTGCAACAATAAGTTCTCTTTCTATTTCAACTAACTGCAGATTTGGTCCCTCTTCATCTTCTATAAGTTGTATAGCATAGCGTTCCGCATCATCTTGACACTCAAAAATAGGAACTATTTTTTCTCCAGTATCCTTATCTATGAGAGAAAACACACCCTCTGGGTGGTCAACAAGTGTCAAGATGTACGTAGCGTCTGTCATACCATCTCACAGCTTTCAATATATAGGTTCCTCATGAGTTTTTTGAGCGAGGTTTTGTCTACGGATATCTCCACCTCATCGATATATTCGTTCAGAAGTGTGAGGGTATCTTTCACTTCAATGTCAGCATCATCGGTTTGATCCTCACTCACAAGAGTCTCAACAACTTTGATATCATGTACACCAGCAGCATACAAAGAATCAATCATTGTTTCGAACCTGTAGTAGTCTCTCTTTTCTTCTACAACTACTTTAACAAAGGTATCTTTGTACTCCGTGTAGTCAAGAACCATGTCTTTATCTACATCATTGTAGTAGACCTTCTTGAAGATCTCATATGGATTCTTGACTCTAGTCAGTCTATTTGTCTTGGGTTGCCACAGATGAAATCCACGCTCATCCTTGTAATCATTCCAGAACATTTGGTAAGGATTACCTAGGTATGTGATGTTGCCCTTGCTTGACTTGTGATGGTAGTGACCAGAGAAGACTTGTTTGAAGTCCTTGTAGATAGAAGGATCATGTCCGTGCTCCATCTTAAGCCCAGGTGTTACTTCGAAACCGTCAAGTTCGAGGTGTCCCATGACAATTTGTGCATCTGTTTGTTGGAGATGTTCCATCGTCGATGCTTCGTTCTCCCTGTTGATCCAAGGGACAAAACAAACTTTCGTACCCTCAATAGTAACAGTAGTAACCTCATCGTAGACACGAATATTATCATAGTCACCTAGCAATAAGTCAGGAGAGTTGATGGAGTTTGTGTTCTTGTAGTACACACAGTGGTTGCCCAAGATTGTATGCACTGTGATGCCCATTTCATTCAGGCGATCAAAGTAGTGAGTACGAACACGATTCCATACATTAAAGTCAATACCTTTACGGTTGTCAAATGTGTCGCCCAGGTCGATGATCTCTTTGATACCTTTCTTCTCTAGCGTAGGAAAGAAGACATCATCATAGAACTTTTGGAAGTAATTCCAAAATGCCAGACTACCCTTACGACCGTCTAGATGTTGATCAGTAATCAATGCTACAGTCATCGGTTCATTCTTGTCTCAATGTTTTCTTTGATGCTACCCATGTCGGCATAAGAAGCATTCATACCAGCCATATCACCTTCGTATGTTTCTGTGTACATAACTTCTTGGTGACCAGATCTCTCAAGAATTTTACTCTTAATTTCTAGTTGGCGTTTTTCTTTCTGAATGCGGCGAAGGAAAGCGTAGTAGATAATTTGTGTGAAGTAGGCAAAAGGATTGGAAGACTTCTCTGGATTAAAGTTGTCAATATACTGTAGGCAGTTTTCAATGCCGTCACAGATCATGTCCTCTCGGAACATGTAGTTAACAAAGTTTGGTTTGTAAGACAGGTGTGTAGCAATCTTCAGGAAACATTCACCAATGTAATTTGGTACAAGCGGTTTTGATTTACCTTTCTTTTTAGCAAGCTCGACCTTACGTTTATATTCCACGATTGCTTCGAGGAACTCTTTGTTATTAACGTAGTATTCGGTCTTTGCCTTTGCCATCTAGTTGCTATTTGCTAACAACAGTATAACTCGATTCTGTAATTCTGTCAATAGCTTGACAAAAGACCTAAAACCTAATAGAATAACTCTGTAAGGGTTCAAGAGACATACTAGCTTTTATTAAATAGAGCTTCTAATTTCTTTTTAGTTTCTTCTACAGAACCAAGGTATCCCATCTCTCTAGAGATTTCATTTGTTTTTGATTCTGGTTCATCAGAATTAATATTGTTTACATTCATCAAGTAATATACTTTGACTCTCTCATCTAATTCGGAGATAGTTAGTACCTTATCCATTTGAATAATAAACATGTCATCATAAGAAGAAGCGATCCATTCTTTTAATGAGAATCCATCGATTTGTTTTCCAGATTTTTTTGATGTCACTCTGTCAACTAGTAAAGGATTCTCCATTAATAAAGAATCCTCATCTACCATGTAACAGACTTTAGAGATTAATTCTTCTCCAGATGATAGTTTTATCGTTGCATAAAATTCGTCTTCCATTATTACCTTAAATCTACTTTTACTGTTTCATACTTAAAATTTTCTTCCTGGTAGATTGCAATCCTTTCGTAAAGGTGTTTAAGTGTATAGTTTTCTCGACGACCAGAGATGTCGTCTGCAATATCATAGAGAGTAGCGATTTCTTTTCCTTCTCCCTTCCTCAATACACGACCTATGCTCTGTAGGTTACGCACTCTTGACTTGGAAGGTGATGCGAAGATGATGTTGTGCAGTCTCCTGATATTAATACCAGTGCTGAATGTTCCATAAGAAGCAATGATCACTGCATTGTCTTCTTTTTCTGTAATGAGTCTGACAGCTTCACGATCCTCAATGTCAGTGCCGCCGTGTACGAAAAATACTTTTCTTTCATTACCAACACTATTATTTATGAGTTCAAAGAGTGGTTCACCGTGCTTCTCCACATAGTTGAATAGCACCAGTGTATTACCACCGATGTCATTAACAAGATTCTTAATTAGATTGTTTCTTTTCTGATGAGTTACAATGTATTCCATTTCAGAATGGAAGTCTGCAAAATGCTGATACTCATGTTTACACACCAGAACTTTGATCCTGAAGTTCGACAGATAACCCTTCTTGATAAGATCGTCAGTCTTTGTGACTTTTTCACAAGCACCAAACAATCCTTCTAGAACCCACTTGTGTGTCTTGCTTCCGTCAAGCGTTCCAGTAAAACCAAAACGATACTTGGCATTATGAAGCTTCGTCATGATTCCTGTGAGGGACTTCGACTTAAATAAGTGTGCCTCATCTCCGATAACACAGTCAATGTCATCAAAGTATCTCTTTGGGAATTTGTAGATGGACTGCCATGTTGAGATAACAACTGGTTTGTCAGTATTCTTATCTTTGCCCGAATATATGGTATGACAGTGTTCGTCAGCGGACCATCCATAGTCTTTAAAATCCTTGATCATCTGCTCCACTAGTGAAGTAGTAGGAACTACGAGCAGAATCTTTTTACCTGTTGCAACATAGTATCTTACGATACTGTAGATCATGAGTGACTTACCAGATCCTGTTGGTGACAGGAACAAACCTCTGTTATTTTTGAGGGCTTGATAAACTGTGTTGTACTGATAGTCTCTTGGTTTATATTTAGAGATCTTATCCATGAAGACCTTAACACCACCAGGAGATACTAACTGGTTTGGTTCTTCTACGTCACCATACCAATCATTACTTTCATACTTAATCTGATATCTACGTTCCTTACACCACTCTTTAAGGTGTGGCAGCAGACCATTGTACAGTTCTCCTGTAGCAGGAGAGTACAAGTGGATCATCCCATCCCAGTATCTAAAGCGTGGTTGTCTTTTTAAAAACTTTGCTTCTGGCAGCTCAAAAGAAAAATAGTCTGCTAACTCTCTATGTACGTGTGGTTCTGAATTGACTGTTAGATAAACTTCATTCTTCTTCTTGACGACGATGTTAGACATCACGCACTCCCGTTAATAAATTTTTCCCATTCAATAGCACTCTTGATAGCAAAACCTCGGTTAGAGATCTGGCGCATTACTTGGTCTAGGTAGTACAACATTTGGTCAATGTATTTGACCTTGGCTTCTAGGTTGATAATTTCGTCATCTGATTCCAGATAGACTTTCATCTTTTCTGAAGTCTTGATACTTGCCCCAAACGGTTTTTCGGCGTATACTCTTGCGTCAGCTTCGCCACCGTAATATTCTCGTTTATCTTTTACAAGTCTGCGAACCTCAAACTCTAAAGAAGTTTTAATTTGTGAGAGGTCTGTGTAATGGTTTAAGTATTTATTGTGCTGGAAAGGGATCTCTAATGCGAGCTTTGCGAGATCCTCTGTGTATTCTTTGTTTTTAAATTGGAAATCAATTTGTGTATCTTGTGCCCACTCTTCCTTAATTTTCTGGAAGCGATTATGTAGTTGATCAAATTTCATAGAATCCTGAAGTTCTTATCACGTAAAGTATAGCGTGTATACTTAAAGGTCACATTAGCAGTAAAGAAATCGATGTCGTTTACACTGGCATCGAATGATAGTTCTGTTAGAGATACTGGAAACAGTCTCTCAAAATCGATAAAGAAATTAGCGTTGTGATTTGATGTAGAGATTTGTAATTGACCAGCGGAATAACCCTCTCCCTCCACATCTCCATCTCTATCAGCATTTCCGTTATCGCGAATCCAATTCCAGATAGAAGAATAATTTACCATGTCTTCATCTACGATAAAACGAAGCTGAAGATCGCCATAAGTTACTCCACCACCAGCAATAATTGGATACTCCCTGAACCTTGTAGGTACTTGAGTAACCTGCGCGGATACATCAGGGAGATTGACTGCTTGGCACAAGAAATCTACAGCAGCAAATCTTTCAAGCTTCAACTTGAAACCTACTGGTGTTAGGTAGTTTCTATTTACTAACTGTTCCTTATACCAATCGGCAGACATGTCAACTTCCCAAGCTACTACTATTTAGCAGTCGTTGAAAACTTGTCCTACTTGAGATCCTAGTTCTGATCCCGCCTTCTGACCTAACAATAGAGCCCATCCACCTGCTAACCATCCGATGTAAGGAATGCTAGAGACGGCAGGAACAGCAACACCAGCAGCGATAGCACTACCCGCCATAGCACCTTGTGACCGAGCTCCAGCGTCCGCGATTAAACATTCTACTTGTTTCGCAGACTTTCCCTCGGAGTTTGTATCACCTCCAAGGTTACGAGTTCCTTCTCTGGTATATTGATCGCGACGATATTCTAATCTTTTTTCCGTACCACCTCCAAACATTCCTCTCTTCTCTTTGTTGAGGTTAAGAGATCTTTCTGATTCTAAAACTTTAGGATCATCTGAACGATATTCAATCTCATATCCATCTTTTCCCGCTTTAATTTTGTAAGATGAATAGGGTCCTCTTGGAATATTAATCGTAGGAACTGGTTGCACTTTCTCTTGTGGTCTCAAAACATAACCCAGAAGACCAATATGCGACAAAGCAAATAAAGTTCCCGCAACAACAGCAACAGTTTTTAATGGAGACCTAGAGGATTTACTAGGATCTACGGTAGTATTAGAATTTTTTTTCTGTTCCTGTAGTTTTGCTTCTTTTGCTGCTTTCGCTTCTTCTAGGGTTGCCATTATTCTCTATGACGTAGAGCAATAATTATTTAGACAAAAAAAGACCCCCCTTTCGGGAGGTCTGTGGAAAACCTGAAGTGATGGATCACATGAGGTTGATAACTTGTACTCTTCTGTAGTACATGTTTGCATTTGCCGAGAGGGTTTCGCCATCGGGAGTGCCGTTGTATGCACCGTTGGTGGTGACGAATGGGTTCGATACCATGCCGTAACGAGTCTTGAAGCCAATCTTGGGCTGGAAGGTGTTAGGATCGATCGAACGAACCATCTGGAGGGGAACATATGGGCAGTAGAATAGACCTGCGTCATATGGTGAAGTACCCTTATAACCGATAACATAGTAGTGCTTATCGGAAAGGTTAGCAGCATAAGGATCAACATAGACCTTGATGCGACCGTTGATAGTACCGACTGAAAGGTTACCAGTGTCATCAACCTGACCGATGGAAGGACCACCAGCACCGTTGAGACCTGAAGAGTAGTCAAGTACACCAGCCATTGCGAGTGCAGAAGCAACGTCAGCTGAACAGATCAGGAAGTTGCCCTTTCCTCTACGAGTGTCTTGTGCGATAGCGTTAGCGTCACGCTCGATTTGGAAGAGAAGACCTTTGAACTTCTCAACCGACCAACGACCGTTGGAGTCAACGTCGAGGTCAAATACGCCAGGGGTTGCTACGTTGTTTTGAGCACCTTTCTTTGCAACGGTGTAGACGGTACGAACGACTTCACGGTTGATTTCTGCTAGAACTTCGCTGGACAGAATGTTAGCGAGTTCTTGCTCTGCATCAAGACCATGGATCGCCTTGAGGTCTTGTGCGAGTTCTAGGGTGTACTCTGCTTTGAGTGCTCTGGACTTCGCGGTTACCGAGGTCTTCTCGATGCTGAAGGACATTTCGCGGAACAGTCTGTTCGCTTCGCCCATGCGCTCAAGATCTTCGCGGGGCATTCCACGACCTACTTCATATGCGTTAGCAGCAGGTGCTGCATCGTTGAGCAGAGCGGGGTTGTTGCCTTCAGAATCGCCACCAACACCAGCACCAGTTCTAGGTGTGTAAGCGCCAGCGGTTGCATCGTAAGATGCAGAGAATCCAGTGTCAGGCTCGTTGAAGAGTGCCTCTTCGCCTTGTAGACCTTCGTAGCGTGAACGCATTGCGAAGATTAGTCCAGTAGGACCTGACATTGGTTGAACGCCACAAACGTCATATGCCATTAGGTTAGGCATTGCACGACGGACAAGGCTGATTAGAACGGGATCGAAACCAGCAAGTCCAGTTGCGTTATCTGCGCTGTTGCCGAGAGGTGCGCCAGTACCCAAACTTGCTGAAGTATTGAGTGAGTTGACAGCAACTTCGTTTAGCATTCCACGCTCTTCGCGTAGAAATCTTTCTTGGTTTTCCAGGAGAACAGAGGTAACAGCCTTCTTATAACGGTCAGTAATTGGCGAAGCCATTTCGTGACCTAGAACAGGCGACCACTTTTCCTGGAGTCTTTCTGCGTTAAACATTTGTAACTCCGAGTGTTTTTAGAAAAGGGATTTATATTATCAGGAATTCCAGCGGTTGATTGCGTTGAGGTAAGCCGCCATTGCTGGGGATACTGCCTCGCCTTCTACTGGGGTTTCATCGGTAACTTCTGCCTTTGGAGCAGAACCCGAGGGGAAGTATGACTCGCGGAGAGTTTTTAATTTCTCTGCGAACTTCTCTTCTGTCTCAAACTCTACGCCTTCAGCGAGAGAAGCTAGTTTATCTTTTTGAGTGTCTGCCAGACCTTCTGAAACAATGTTCAGAACTACAGTTTTTGCAGACTCATCAAGACGACCTTGAAGTTTCACATTTGCTTTGACCTGTTCGTCAAGGCGTTCCTCCATCTTACGAAGATCTTCAGTCAGACCCTCAACGACATCAACTTTGTCGTCGGGGATATTGATGTAATGCTCTTGGAAGAGATTCTTGAGTCCAGCAATGAAATCTTCAGTGATCTCATTACGGATGCCGCGATCAACTGCGACTTGGTTCTCTTCTAACCATGCGCTGATAGCATACTTAACGGTGCCACCAACTTCTTCAGCAAGTTCTGCTTTAACTTCAGATACTTGCTCATTGAGACGAGTTTCAAACTGCTCTTCGAGTTTCTTCCACTCTTCAGAAAGCTTGGACTTGACTGCTGCCTCAAAAATTGTCGTTGCTTTTTCTTTGAACTCTTCAGAAAGTTCGGTTCCCTCGGTGAGTGCTGCAACGTCTGCACTCATGTCAAGTGATTCAAAGGAAGGCTTGATGGGATAAGAAACGTCAGGACCAGTCTTTGTTCCATATGATACGTTTGTGCCAACAGAGGGTTGTGCGTTCATACCAGTAGACTCACCAGCTCTTTGCTGGGGATCACCACTGACTGGCTTAACAGGAGCAGCTGCTTTAGCGCCAGGATTATCCTCGCCCTCTTCGTTACCATCTGGACGTGGACCACCGTTGTCGGTGATCGACTGTTGTGCGCCATAACCGTTTACAGCGTCAGTACCGATAGAACCTTTTCCTTCTGCACTGCCACCTTTGGAGTTTACTTCTGTCTTTGATTGACCAGAAGCACTATGCGTACCACCACCAGGAATAACGGATGCGGAAACAGTTGGCATAGGATCGCCAGCTTCTACAACCAAACCTGATTCGGTTACAAACTCCTCAAATTTTTCCTTTAACATATCTGACATTTGAGTTTCCCCGTAAATTTCTGATAATTATTCTATGATTATTTATTAATATTAGAGATTTGAGAGGAAGTGCTCAAACACCTGTAGTGTTCTTGCTTCCAACTCTCTTCTCGATGATTCATTAATGTGTCTTTGATATTTAGCAACAGTTTTCTCCTGGAGAATACCGTTGTCCCATACCCATTCCTTACCTTCCATAATGCCGTTTACAAATGCATCAGGGGCGGAAGGATCTGCAACAATATCTGCTGCAGTTGCAAGCATGAAATCATCCATGACATAGTTAGCATTCTCTTGGCGATCAATACTACCCATACCACGGGAAGAAACTCCTAACTTCACACCTTCCTCAAGCAGGGACTTCGCAATGCTACCCATTGGTGTAGCAAGAATCTGTGCCTTGCCAATGAAGTTATTGCCTTCTGCTTTCAGAGATGTAATTCTGTGTGACACACGATCAAGATTCACAGTTGGTCCATCGGGATGTCCAAGCTCTCCCAGAGCACGTCCTGTTTTGACGTACTCTTCGTTGTAACGATTAACTTCCTTTTCTAAAACAGAGAAAGGATAGATGCGACCGTTACGATTCTTGATTTCGGATTGCAAGAATACACCCTCAATGTAGAGGTTCTTCTTACCATCCTTTTCCTCGGTAAGGATTTGGATGTCCTCGATGTTTTCTGTGATAAGTTTCATTCTTCTGCCGATGGTTCGTCCCCAGTAGGTTCATCAAAATATGATGAGGCTACTGTTTGTTTGTACGTGTCGATAACGTCGGATGCCTTTGAATAAAGATAGTCATTGATTTTATCCAACGCTTCTCCGCGTTTTTTGTCTGCGATTAGATCAACAATGTCAACCAATTCAGATTCTAATGGTGTATCCATACTATTAAAATTATCCGTAGATATGAATTATTTATTAGACTTTGGTTTTGAAGCGGTGGGAGCGGGCTTTAATTTTTCCATCTCTTTCGCTTTTTCCAGTTCACGATCCGCAGAATCAGATGCCTGCTGCGCTGTAATCTCTGGTTGATAAGCAGAGTTTTGCTTGTCCATCATGTCCAGAGTATTAACATCAACAGGATCAATTGCCATACCTGAATCAATATCAGAACGCATCTGCTTATCAATTTCTTTATACTCTTTCTCGGTCTGCATGAGAACCTGACGGCGGATATACTCTGAAGAGAAATACTTACCAACAAAAGGATCCATCTGTGTAACGAGAGTGATGCGCTGCATCATCATCTCTTGTTCCTTTAATTCATTGAAATGATTGTCAAACAGGAAGTCATACTGGATATGCTCTTCCATCTCATCCCAGTCATCGGGTGTGATAATACCCTTGAGGATCAGTTGAGTCTTTAGAATATCGTGGAAGAGTGAAGAGAAACGCTTGCGGAGACGACCGATGAACTTACTAAACTTCAGTTCGTCGCGCAGAATCTCTGTGGTCTTTCCAAGGTTGAATGCCTTGTTATCGTCTGTCAGACGAGATGGTGGCAGGTTTAGGGAGTTGTATAGTTTCTTTCTGAAATACTCAACGTCCTTAAGTTCGCCAAGGTTCTGTCCGCCAGGTAGAGTAGAGATCTCGGTTCCTCTACCACCTTCGCGGCGAGGAAGCCAGAAGTCTTCCAGCATACTCATATGCTTTTTGTCATCACGAATTTCCCCAGTGGCAGCATCGTAAACAAGCTTGTTGCGATAACGCGCCATCACATCACGGAGATACTGCTCCGCTTTTACTTTAGGTAGATTGCCGACATCGATGTAAAAAATTCTACGTTCTGGAGCACGGGACAATCTGTAGATAACAAGAGAGTCTTCAATCATACGCAGTTGATTGAGAGACTTGATTGCTTTGTGTAAGAAACTCAACTGATACTTCTTGTTCAGATCCATCACACCAGAGTTACAAGTGGCGATAGAATCAGAAGCAATTTTAATACCGTTGTTGGTCGAGAAGTCTGATGCACTATTGCTAGGCATACCCATCGAACCAGAGAATCCTTTGGGATTGTAGAGATAGTAATCTACATAGTCTCCCCAATCATATTCTAATGCCGTGCCTCGTACCAGATTGGGATTAGCAGCAGCAGTTGGATTGGTGATCTTTTGGCGAACCTTGCGGATCTTTAGTGGATCAATGTAGCGCAGTTCAAGAATACCTTTTCTGGGGTTGTCTAAATCTACTACTTTGTGGTAATATGTACGACCATCAACATACCAATTACGAATAATCTGGTGAGCATTCTTGTCGAAGTTGATCATCTTTTTGATACGATCAAATTCATCTCTAATTTTTTTCTTGACGCCTGCTCCGATGTCAAGATTAGACAGTTCAATCTCAACGGGACTATCATCAGCATCGCTGACAACAAACTCGTTCACAATCTCGTCGATAGCAGTATCGACTTCTGGATGAAGTGACATGTCGCGATATCTTTTGATGAGTTCATACTCATTCTTGGAGACACCTTCGACATCTACGTATGTACCAAAATAGCCACCTGCTACGGTGGCTACGCTGTCATCACTATTAGGAGGGATAGGGGATTGACCCCTATCCTCCTTTCCTTTGTTGATTAGAAAACCAAACAGTTGACTCATGATTAATTAAACAGTACCCTTGATGTACTATTTATCAGGCTTCAATTCTGATGCCGCTGCCTGCTGGGTCTGCTGATGCACCACTAGTGATTGCGCTAGCGGAAGGATCTACTGCCTTCCAGTATGAATACTGGAACTCAACTGTGAATTCTTCGATCTGATCGTTGCTGTCATAAGCAAGATCAATTTGAGAAACGCTAGTTGGGAAAGCGTGAAGTAGATCATACTGACGTAAGACACTACCAGCTTCGGTGCTGTCCTTACGAAGTTGCTTGACACCCAATGTTGCCATGTAACCTTCGCTATTGTTTGGTTTAAACAGTGGCGAGTTGTTGGTTTCGTGAGTGTTGATTTGCTCCAACCACTTCTCGAAGTAAGCGCGAAGCTTGAACTCTCTGTCGTTGAAGAATGTTGCGGACCATGTATCGAAAGTGCGATCACCAGCAATCTTGACTGTTCTTCCTCTGAAAGGAACCTCAATCACTCCCAGGTTTGATGCTGGGAGTGCTGCGGACTTACAGAGGAGGTTTACTAAATCTAGATCATCGCTCTTCGGTGCGTTTGCCAATGTTTGTGGCCAATTAATATCGACCGCAAACATATTAGGCTTAACGCCTTCACCAATTTTAGTTAGAAAATCGTTTAATTTAGTTGCCATTTTAGTTTACCTCTTGTGTGTGATTATATCAGCGACCGACTACTTCAGCAAACGTGACACCAGTCTTCGTTGCTGTGAAGGTTACGGTGATGTAGTTAATTGAGCGAGTTGGCTTAACGAAGAGTTCAGCGACAAACTCGTTACGATCAATTACATCTGGGGTGTTGTTGGACTCATCACATACCACAAGGAAATCAGTTACGCCGCGACGTGCCTGAACTTCTGCCAGATAGCTGTTAACAGCAGAGGCAAAAGCAGAACGAGTTGTCGCATCGTTTTGCTCAAATAGAACTCCTTTTGCGAGATCACCAACTCTCTTCTCAAGATTGAGGAAGAGGCGACGAACGTTGATACGATCGAACGCTGAAGGTGATGCAAGAGCAGTCTTGTCTCCAAACAGAGTGACTCCACTACCAGGGAAAATAACCACAGGGTTAATTCTGTTCATGTAGAGTTCGTCTCTGTCTGCTTTGCTTGGATTGTAAGCAAGCTTGATTGCGTTACGAAGTGAACCTCTGTTGACGCCAGCAGGTGAATACCAGTCATCTAGGAGAGCTGAAGTGTTAACGCAAAGACCTGCAACGTCGCCGTTGCAAGGGATGTAGCGGTACTTATCGTTGAAACGATCGTAGTAATACTTATAACCGCTATCAAATACTGCATATGAAGTAGAAGTCATTCCGTTGAAGAAGTTCAGTGTGTTCTCCTTCTGTTGGAATGCGGTGAGGACACCAGCACTACCTACTTGGTTTGCTTTATGTGGTGAAACAAAAGCAACACAGTCTTTTCTTGCAGCAGCAATAGAGATTACTTTATTTGCTTTTGCTTTTGTATCAGTCTCGGTTGAGAGAGAACCTCCCATGAGTAGGAAGTTGATATCAACTAGTTCTGTATCCGCAAACTCATCAAATGCAGTCTCAATTTCCGATGCTGTATAAGCATAATCATCAGCACCACCTTGTAGTGTTGCTTCTAACTTACCAACCAATTGGAATGCATCTCCAGAAGTTAGAGCACTGGAGTCTGAACCTAGTGCTACACCAGCACCAGAACTAGAAGGATTCCAAGCAGCAGCAGGAGCAGTGCCATTGAAGATAGCAATTGATTGATCGTTGATTAAATCTTTGAAGTAGTTAGCAGCATTTTCTGCACTTCTACCATCAGAGAGTTTTGAACCATAGAGGACTCTTTCGACGACTGTGTTAGCAGCACCGCTGTATACACCAGTTACATCAACAACAGCAACGTGAATCTCGTCATACTTAAGACCTTTTTCTTCAGCATACTGTGAAGTGCCAGGACGAGGACCGATAGCCGATAGAGTAAGACCAGTTGATCCGATCTGGGTTGTGGTGTACCAATCTCTTACAGCAGAGATAGTAATTTGACCGTCAACTACAGTTGCAATTTCGAATGTAGCATCTCCACCGCCACCAGCAATCGTGATGGTATCACCAACAACGTAACCTACACCAGCGTTGTTAATGACTGCAGATGCAACTCCACCCTCTACTGAAGCTACAGTAAATGTTGCGTTGTTATCGCCAGCAGCAATTGTTAGTGTATCGCCAACAGTATAACCAGTACCACCACTATTAATAGCGATGCTAGTTACAGAACCAGCAGTTGCAACTACGTCTACAGTAGCATTAGATCCAGTACCACCAGTTGTTGCTAATCCAGTTTGGGTGATATAAGAACTACCACCAGCACCACCAGAAAGAGTAAGAATAGTACCAACAGTAACTGTAGTATCAACCGTTAGACCAGATCCTTGACCACCAGTAGTAGCAACTGCCGTAGCTGACTGATAACCAGTACCAGCAACAAATGTTCCGATAGTTGCTGTAATACCAATTTCTGGTGAATCTAGAGAATCGGATGTAGTTAGTCTAGATGTGGGGTCATCAAGAATAACAGCAGCCGTCTTACTTGCTGCATCCCACGAATAAACAGTACCAGTTTTTCCGCCAACAAAAGTTAGCGTATCGCCCATAGCAATTGAAGCAGGGGTATTTGATAGAGTTACATACTGATCAGCACCACGGTCAACAAAAACAACCTTAAGATCATTTGCCCATTTACCTGCAGATCTTGCTACGAGGAAATTTCCGTTTCCGTTACCTGCTTCCCAGTCTTCATCATTTCTAACAATGACTGCTGTTCCAGTATCTGTTGCGCTATTTACTCCAGTGGCAGCACGTACCACATTTAACCTTCCGCCATAGTTGAGGAATTCTGAAGCAACGAACCAATCTTCTGCATTTTGTTCAGCAGGAGCACCAAAAATAGAAAGAAGTTCTTTCTGTGAACTGATAGGTGTTGGCTTTCCAATAGGACCCTTTTGGAAAGTTGATGCAACACCAGCAGTAATTGTGGATGCGCCGACGATGACAGCATTAGATAAGTCGCGTTCCTTTAGAACGATTCCAGGCGAGACTTGACTTGCCATGTTTAACTCCTGTAAGTTACCAAACTTGATCTAAAAATATTTATTATTTCTACTCTCTCAAGTGGGGAAACAATGCATGAACACTCTACCAGTCAGGATATTCCCATTTATCAAAAACAGCATTGGTCATCCTACTCAATACTATTCTTTTTTTAGTACAGTCTTTACACTCATATGAATATGCTGAAGAAGAAGTTCTATCTTTGCGAGTTCTATAAAAATCTACAAGAATGTCTTTCTTGACACCACAAGTTCTGCACTTTCTTTCTTTGAAAATAAGATGGTCTAAATCGAAAAGATCTTCTACGTCCATTAGATACTCCACATATAACTAACGTCTTCTTGCGTTTCGCCATATTCCCAAACAGATCCTTGATCTACGAATCCATCATCACCTTCTAACCCAGTAGTGATAAATCCAAATGGTGCCATGTCTTGTTCGATCTGATTACGCTGTTCGTCATAGATACGCTTACGAACATCATTATCAGTCATCTCTTTGAAGTAATCTTGCTGAACAAGCCATGCAAAGATTACCATACACATTACTAGGTCATCATGGAATCCTTCATCCGCTTCAAAGGATTGCTTCTTCTGAATAAACGTAGTAAGTTCGTTAATGATTTCATAGTCATTGAAGATGAGTTTGTCATCCTCTACGATCTGCTTGAGGTTGGCACATCCAACCTTCTTCACAGTCACGCTCATCTTCACACCCAACTGGGTCTTGGTTCCAGAGAATCCATGCCCCACAATCTGCCCTGCACGCCCTCTCATGGCGCACATAAGCACGTTAGGATATTCTAGGTCATAATTTAGAATCGACGCCACAGAGTCTCCTACGTCGTTCACCTCGCACAAAACCCATGCATTATTGTACGCTCTCGCAACGTCATTGATAATGTTTGGGAACAACATAGGCTTGACCTCATTGTTCCTATATTTTGCTACTACCCTATATGGAACCGTAGTAATGTCATAAACAATGAAAGCAGAATAATCTCCGCCAATGCCGCGACTAACATCAACTGTAAAAAGATACTCGTTACCGTTCTTTGGTTCTTCATAAATGTCGAGTCCATTACTACGCTTCACTGGGTCAATGAATGTGAGTGCTCTCAACTTTGCAGCAGAGATTAAAGTATCAACCGATCCAAGGAACTCACACTCAAATTCCTGTGTGAACTGTCGTTCAGACGTGTTCTTAATCGTTTCTTCTTTCCACTTATCATCTCTACCTGGGACTTGTGACCAGTGTACTTCCGACCACGTATATCCGTTCTTACCATTCTGTGCATCAGTCCACAACTTGTAGAAGTGGTTCATGCCTTGTGGCGTTGAGATGATAATTACTTTCGTGCTTTTACCAGAAGTAATAGTAGGATAAACAGAGGCAAAGAACGATTCAGCGATGTGATTAGGGACGAACGCGAACTCGTCGAGGAAGATGATATTGAACGACATGCCTCGGACAGCAGACGCAGATGTAGAAGCTGCCAATATCTTACTGCCATTTTCCAACTCCATGCTACCTTTGTTCCATGATATCACGCCTTGCTGAATCCATTTCGGTAAGTTTTCATATGCTGTCTGAAGACGACCGAGTAGATCCCTTGCGGTACTTGCTTTGTTGGCGAGGATACCAATGTTAACGCTGTCATTAAACAACGCATAATGCAACAAATACGAAACCACCGTCGTAGACTTGCCAGTCTGACGAGGTAGCTTCGCAATGTTAAATCTATTCTTGTGAAAGTTCCAGATCAGTTCCTCTTGGAAGTCCCACATTTTGAATGGCACCAGACCTTCATCGAGTGATACGATCTGTACATAGTTCTTGGTGAAGTATACAGGGTCTTTCGCACACTTGACATACTCTGCAATCTGTTCTTTGGTAAAATCCTGCTGGACGTTTGCTTTCTTTAGAAGCGGATTGCCAAGATAAATCTGATCGGATGCCATAAGAAACTAGTTCACCACTACTATTTATTCCAGCGGATGATCTTGATCAAGTTGCTCCAAACGATCTTCCCATGTTGTGCCACCATCTTGTCCCTTGCAAGGATTAATGCATTGGTGGTTTCCTAACTTGTTACACACAAGACCAGCAAGATCAAGTTCGTTTCCTTTCTTGCCTGTGCCAGACCAGTAATGTTGACCGTTAATCCAAACAGCACCACACTTTGGACATTCTGCTCTGCTCATAGACAGATCAGACATTTCTTTATTGTTTGCCATATGTTTTGTAATGTTCCGAGAAACTTGTGGGTTTGATACCAAGCTCTTTTTCCAACTTTCTTCTTAAGAAGTATGCTCTAAAAATTACCCAGTGCCAACGTAACTCGATATCAACATAGGCAAAAAATCTCATCGTTGGTTCTACTCCTCCTACAGCGAAGAGGATGAGAACGAAGACGAGAATTAAATATGTGCCATACATTCTGTTACATCCAGCTACAATACATTATAGATCTATGTAGCAAAAAATGTTGTAAATTTATATTACAATTTAATAAGTATGTCTTTACATGCTGATAATATATTGATTACTCAACGAGAGTTCCGTTGGTACGTCTGATTTCTAGTAGTTCTTCAAAGTTCTTTTGCTTGGTGCCGCCATCATATTCCCAAGCGTAACCTTCTGTAATCATTTGCTCATTGAGGGACAACTCTGCGTCCCCAATGTAAAGCCAACCCAGAAGACGCCCATACTTCCCAACACCGCCGACAAGTTCAGTACGGATAACAAGATCATCGTCACCAGAAATGGCACCTTCCAGTTTTTCTTTGAGCCATCTGGTTGCGTCGAGTCCAAGTGCTTTCTCCTCTAAATCTCTTGTACGTTTCTCTGGGGTATCTACACCTGCAACTCTGACCCTCTCTTTTTTGTAGAGGTCAAAACCGAGATCAATCGTGACATCGATCGTATCCCCATCCAACACTCTATCTATGCTTATCACTCGGAAGTTGTAACAACTCTTCCTGCTGGGTGGTGTCATCGCTCCCATCTTCTAGTTCCTCGTATGCTAATTTCATAATTGTATATATGTAATAAGCAACGCCCCCCAAAAGAAGAACGAGTGACCAGATAATACTCCAGGTCACATCGTTTACATCTTCCAGGGGGCGTAAAAATAAATTCATGGATTCTTCGGATCAATTCCTAAACTAATTAGGTATTTAATCCACCAGTCTGGATCTTTTCGTTTCCATTCTGGAACATCTCTACCTTGCTCTGAATACCATTCATACAGAGCATCATTGATAGTCTGTGCGATCTCCAAATTCTTCTTCCTCCGCATCAACGTCTGCATATGGATTTTCCAAGAAGGGTCCTCGTTCTCGTAGAGGTTCTTTTCTGACATAATCAGTCTCCTCGTTTACTGCTTCAATCCAAACAGCAAGTTTCATCACTATGAAAATAATTGCTAATGGAGTAAAGCAACCAATTAAGATAAGTGGATTCATTTGTGGCTCCTATGAAAAGGTTCCCAGTGCTCCCAATTATATTTATGGACTGCCCACATACCTAGAATAGGAACGAATACAAGAAGAAACCCCATGACACCAAGGCACCAAGGAGTTTGCATCGTTGCTCTGATGAACAATTGAACATTATGTATCATGCTGGATAATCCCAAACAGTTATCATGTGTGTTTTGTACTCTGGACCCCATCCACCACCGTAGATGTAAGGGACAGTACGAATTGGACAACTATCACCAGTACACAGAAGGTCATCTACAATCCTCCAACTTTCCATAACTTCATCGACATGGACAAAGTGCGATTGGTCTCCATTTATAGCATCATAGAGGAGTTTTTCATATCCGTCGATTGCTCTATCTTGGGGGTAGTCGTGAGTGAGTGTAGCCAATTCAAGATTATCATTGAGCCCAGGAGATTTAATATCCATCCTAATGTCCAGATGAGGATTAGGCTGTAGACGCATGACAATACGATCGTTGATTTCACCTTCATAGAGTTTTAGCGGTGGTGCTTTGAGTTTAATGACTACCTCTACACACTGGTATGGTAGTTTTTTTCCTGTCATGACATTAAAAGGAACTCCTTCCCAACGCCAGTTATCGACGAATAAAGTACCAGCAAAATAGGTAGGAGTACCACTGTTAGGATCAACGCCCTCTTCGTTACGGTAGCCATCGTATTGTCCAAGAATAATGTTCTCTGATAGTCTAGTAGCGGATAAAACTTTTGTCTTCTCTCTTCTGACTTCTTTTGCTGACATTTTGCTTGGAGGTTCCATAGCAATCAATGCCAGAACTTGCAGAATATGATTCTGTAGCATATCTCTGACAGCACCAGCGGTCTCATAATACTGGGCACGACCCTCACAACCAATAGTCTCCGAAGCAAAGATCTGCACTTCTTCTACATACTGGCGATTCCAGAGTGGTTCAAGAAGAATATTACTAAACCGTGTAGCAAGAATATTATTGACAGTATCTTTGCCGAGATAATGGTCAATGCGATAGACTTGTTTCTCGCGTAGACATCTAGCAACCACAGTTGATAGACGATCAGCAGATTTATAATCGTGCCCAAAGGGTTTCTCAATAACAACACGCGAGAGTTCTGGGTTGTTGAGGAGTCCTGCTTCTTTGAGATTGATGATAGCATTCTCATATCGTTCTGGGGGTACGGATAAGAAGTAAGTTGAATCATCTGCATCTGGTAGATTTTTCAATGACTCTGGATTATCCAGATCAGTGCTAATCCAATCCAGACGATGGAGAAAGTCTTCAGGATACTCTCCCAAAGATTCCACCCATGTTTGTTTTGCGATCTCACGACGAGATGTCCCTACAATCACAAGATTAATTGGAAGTAAATCTTTCTGATGTAGTTTATACAGAGCAGGGATTAGTTTCTTCTTTGCCAGATCTCCAGTAGCACCGAAGATTACTATCTGGTAAGTAAGTATTTCAGTGTGCGGTTCCGTTTCCATCATAGTCGTCCGAGTCGTAGTAGTCATTTTCACCTTTTCGTAGCCCGAAATATATCGTGGCCAATACAAAGGGTATTGCCACCCACTTGAGTGCTTCACCTAACATCGTGACCACCAAACATTGCTCTCATTCCGTTCAGAACCTTGGCCGTGAAAGCACCAAGACGGCGTGACTCAAAACGTGCCCACAGCGCACTGCTGATAACAGGAATGGGTACGCCAAGATCCACACCAGCGTGAACCGTCCAACGACCCTCACCAGAGTCTGATACTCCACCATCGAACTTGCCAAGCTCTCGATCGCGCCGTAGAACATCAGCGGTAAGATCGAGCAACCAACTACCAACCACGCTACCACGACGCCAAAGCTCAGCCACTTCAGCAACATTAATGTCGTACTGATAATCGGCAGGGTTGTCCATTGGGGCGACTTCTGCATCTCCTGCTTTGACATACTTGGCACCAGCATTTGCTTCATGTAGAATGTTGAACCCTTCGGCATATGCTTGCATTATACCGTACTCAACACCATTGTGGACCATCTTGACAAAATGACCTGCTCCTGGTCCACCACAATGCAACCATCCGTGCTCTGCTTGTGTTACCCATGAGTTAGGTTGAGTCCTGGGGGCAGAATCAATTCCTGGGGCGAGGGCATCAAAAATTGGACGACAAGTGGTGACCGCAGTATCTCCGCCACCAACCATAAGACAGTATCCACGGTCCAGACCGTAAACACCACCACTAGTACCACAGTCAATATACGCGATGCCAAGTTTTGCAAGGCGCTCGGCTCTTTTCCGACTGTCCTTAAAATTGCTATTGCCATGATCAATAATAATATCGCCTTCACGACAAAATCGTAGTAAGTCATTGAGTGTATCCTCTACAGTTTCTGCTGGAACCACCATCATGAAGATGCCTGGTTGTGGAAACCGTAGAGTTTCTCCAGACTTCTCTCCATATAATTCTTTAGTCTTAACTATTTGAACAAGGCTTTCCAGAGAAGTGGTATATCCACTGATATAACCCTTCTCATATTGTTCATTTGCTTTTTTAACATTGTTGCGATAACCATGAACTTCATGTCCTGCTGCGATAAGACGGCGAGACATACCCTCACCCATCCTACCTAATCCGATCATTCCTACTTTCATATGTCTTTAAATAAATCTTCTATTTGCTTACGAGCATTATCCATTTTTTGTTTTTCTCGTTCGCAGTGCCTATAACCACGTTTGCCTGTCATAATCAATGTCCCCTGATAGAACATTGTGGCAGCAAACACCAACAGTAGAACAATACCAATCAGTTCAGGGTAATGTTGAGCCATGGCAGTACGGGGGGTATTACTCCGATAAGTCGAAGCAGACCTTCAGCAAAAAGTGCAAGAACAACCCAACCAACACACATACTAATAATCGAAGCATTCCGATTATGACGGCGTATGGCAGCATCGATCATCTCCTGCACTCTTTCTTCGGTTAATCTTTCGGGTGGATTCACCCCCTTGCCCCAGTCTTTAAACATTAGTTTACATGCACAGTACCGATCATGCCTGCACCTTTATGAGGACCACACCAGTAAGTGTAATCTCCTGCTTCAGTGAAAGTCACATCAAACTCTTCACCAGGCATCATAGCGAGACCTTCGTGAGAGATTTCTGGATGATCTTCTACAACCACATTGTGAGGTGGTAGCATGTTGTTTACAAAGTGAACCGATTCTCCTGCAGCAATAGTGATCTCTGATGGTTCAAAAACTAGGTTACCGTTGTAACCCATCTGAACATCAACTGCCCATGCGGGTGCTGCCAGGAATAGTGTTGCAAGAAATGCGAAAATAAATTTCATTCTTTTGTCGAATATTGATCTTGATAAGTTTTGAGCTTATTGATCAAGTCATCATATTGTTCCCACATCCATTCACTACCAGTATTCTCTTGATAGAGTTTACAGGCTGTGATTAAACGTGTTATATCTGTGTCGTTGAGACGCATTTTCATATCAAAACTCACTTACTAATTATAGGTTCACTATGTAATAATACACAATTTTAACAATATTTTTACAGTTATGTCAGCAATTCCACGCACGAAGAGACTTATTGATACGAGAGTCCTTATCGTTAGCAGTTTTTTTGCTGGTTAATTTCTTCTTCATGCCCTTCATTCGAGCGCAGAAGGATGCCCTCCTGGGATTTCCAACCTTCTTGCTTGGTGCTTTGAGGTCAGATCCTGGATTTTCCTTTTCATAAGACTTTCGTCCTTTTTCGTTGAGTCCTCCAGATTTGTTCTGTCCTGATTTTTTTGTCCAGGCTGCTCCTTCGGAGATGTCATGCCTTAACTGTTTGAACGACTTCATATTTATACCTCATTAGTTATCTACGAGAATGAGATTGAATGTTGAACTGATTTGAGTTCCAGCACCATTGAATGCCTGAACTTCAATGTCTACTTTCTCGTTAAACTTTAGTGGAATAGAATAGTTCTTTACATGGAAACCACCCGATACTGACATAGTATCTGATGTTGTCATCACAAATCCATTGACTGGCAATCTGGTTCTCAAGAAAGCAGATGTTGATGTATTGTAATCTCCTGCTCCGATAGTCCACTGTGTTAGATATGCTGTCTTACCAGCAGGCACTGTATACAAAGATAGCATAGTTTGACCAAAACCAATATAGTTAGCTCCAGTTCCATCACCACCAATTTGTGCTACGACTGTGCCTGCTCCTGATGCTGCGGTGCTGATAACAAGATCACCTCTATTGTATCCATCAGAACCAGCATCAGTAATAAATGCTCGGTAAACTCTCAAGAATGTTTGTATAGAAGCAGCACCATTAACTGTAACTTCTTCCTGAACCAAATTGTAATCAGTATCCAGTCCTTGAACTGTTACTTTTCTAGCTCCAGTTCCAGTCAATCCATCAGCAGCATTAGCAGAATAAACATAAACTGCTGTAGCAGATGTTAGATATTCGTAGATACCACCACGATCCCAAATAGTTTCAATACTTGTAGCGACACTTGGATTTCTACCGAACTTTTCAATAGAGGAATATCCGTCTAACAGTCCAGCAGCAATGGGGATGTTAGCAGCGGATCCATAACTATTCAGTGGGTTGCCGTCTTGGTCGGCAAGCATCACTACCTCAAAGTTTGTTGTGTCCTGTGCTCTATATGCTTGAGCGTCTTTGTTCCACTGTGCCATTTTAGTATCCTACTGATGTTGCCCAGATTTCTGTTGCTGTGTGACCAGGAGCATCAATAGTTTCTGTTGGTAGTTTTTCAATAAGAACTCTCTCACCAGCAGCAATGTACAGAGTAGCTCCATTACCCAAAGCAATCAATACTGGAGCAGTATGAATATTAACAACAGAACAAACTGTTGCCTTGTTTAAATCTACAGGATTGCTAGCAATATCTGTTGCTGTTCCTTTTACTTTAAGTAACATCAGTCTTCTGCTTTTTCTTTATTTATTTGCTTGAGCATTTTCTGTAGGTCTGCTGTGCTGCCTACAAACAAATTATTTGTGGTGTTGTTGGTCTCTCGCTTGGTAGGTGCCTCAAGGTCCTTCATCTTTTTCTGTAGATCAATCAGTTTGTCAGTGGTGTCTGCAACCTGCTTCATAGCGTTCACAGCGACTTCATACGCTCTAGGGTGCCCTGACTCCTGCGCCACCTCTAACGCCCCGTTGAGCGCCTCCTGACCCTTATCTATGAGGTTGTAAAGCTGTGCTCTAGAATATTCATAGTCTTTACTTTGATCATCCTTGTCCTCTTTCTTGGGGGCGGGCTTGGATGGTTTAGATTCTTCGACTGGTTCGATGTCTGTAGTTTCAACTTCGATATCAAAGATATCTTCCATGTTCTTTTCAAATTCGTTCATAGCAATTCAATCCCCTCGTTAAATCCAAAGTCATCTGTGCTGACAACCAGTGCATCGTCTGCAGCATCAATAACACCATCATTGTTTTTATCTTCCAATGCTTTTGGTGTGTATGTAAGTGCAACTGCACGCTTGTTCTGATCAGGATCTCCAATTGATTCGTATACAGTTGCCTTCTTGATAAGACCACTGTTGCTGTAAGGACCGTAGATGTAAGACCTGGCAGTGAAGTTAAGAGTCCACGTAATAAATCTTCTGTTTAAGAAATCACCATCCCAGTCATCCTCGTGGTTGATACCGTTGAGAATAATGGAGATGTCTTTCTTCTCGTTCATATCACTGATCATATTTACAGTGATATTAAAATTAGGTTGGAAGTATGGTAAGATCTGCTCTAAAATTTGAAGTCCATCATCCTGCGATTTAGAGATGATGCCAAGTTCAAACTCCATATTATATGGAACAGGAACATACTGCATCTTAATTTCAGTTCCATCATCATTGACGACAGTCTTATATTTCTGTGTAGGTGCAGTCTTTCTTGAGCCATCATAATTGATACCAGTCATCTCAAAGTAGAGACGTGGCAACGTGATAGCGACCTTCTTATCAACGTCAGGATTCTGCTCAAGACGTGTCAAGAATTTATTCTTGGGACCATAAGCCAGAGGAACTTTCTCTGCCTCGATCACATCACCAGTTGATGGATCTTTTTTTCTGATCTCAATGTTATTGAATAATGTACCGAAACCGATTACTGTTTTTCTAATCGCCTCGTTATAAAAATGTGGACCTAACATCAGAACTCACCAGTTACTTTACCATACTCACCGAATGGGTTCCTCTCGGTGAAGTCGAGAAGATCATCAGCTGTTGTTTCAATATATTTATTGTCGGCGTACTCAACGTTTTCTAGAGTCAAGTTATCGACTTCTACGCTGTCTTGAACAACGCCACTTTCAGATCCAGTGATGGTCTCTCCAGGGGTAAAATTACCGTTTCTGTTGATAAGTGTGAGTTTGTGATTATCTCTATCCCAGAAGGATACTTCTGCAGTTGTGCCAGTAGTTCCACCAGTTACTGTCTCGCCTTGAATGTAATGTGTGGTAGCCGCTGGATCCATATCAATAGTAATCGAAGGTGCGAAGATCTCTTCGATCTCATCAATCTCTTCGATGCCAGTTTCAAACTCATCGTTGCCGAGCTCGTAGATTTCTGCGGTTAGAGTGTAAATATAGTTCTTACCTAACTGGTAGAATGGTGCTTCTCTTTCTACAAACTTGATCTCATATAGATCTTCTGTAAGAGGTAGGTAGATTAAATCTCCTTCGTTAGGTCTACCATCTACAGTAGTGATGTCAGCAAACTCTTGGAATACCTGACTCCATCTGTTCTGGGATACCACCATTGTGATCTCATCGGTGATACGTAGACCAAACTTACTGATGAATTCAGATGGTGATCCAAATCCCTCAACATTGATCAGTAGCATCTCAATCATGTATTGAGTCTTGAACTCGGAATACAATACATCATTGAGAGGAACATCTTTAATCATCTTCCTGGGAAGATAATAAACATCACTACCAAATAATCTTATCTGTTCGTCTACTAGACTTTGGATAAGATTCTGTTCGGTGTTGACACCACCATGTTGTGGGAAATAGATACTCTTCATCCGATCATATCCATTGGGGGAAGTTCATAATAGGTTGCGCTCTTCTCCATGAGAGCGTCAATCTCTTTCTGTGCATCCTCAAATAACTGTCTGCCATTTAGTGACACACCACCAGGCAGTTGTACGTTGTTAAACTTGATTAGGTTCTGACCCCACTGTCTCTTAATTAATGCCGTCAGATATTGCTTGACAAAGCTATCATTGTAGACTTGAGTATAATCATCTGGGTTTAGATAGCGATAACACTCAATCAGAAGATAGTTGCCTTCAGCCAATCTTGACTGATCAATATCAATGAACAGACGATCTTGTCTTTGGTTAAATCTGAACTGTACTAAAGCTCCAGTGTTGACAACCATGTCAAGAGTCTCGAAGTATTGACGAATCATAAAGTAGTTCGTCATGTCAAAGTTGCCAAAAGCAAAACCTGATGAGAACGAGAAGATATCCATCAGGAAGTATTGATTGCTCAATCCAAATAGGTCATTACGAACCCAGTTAGAAGAGACACCAAATACTTTTGAGATCCCAACTACATGCTCTGGAATCTCAATAAAGTTATTTCTGTTCACCCATGTCGCTGCATCGGGAGCAAGCGTCGATGTTGTTTCATTAGAAGATTCAAATCGTGTTACATCATCTGCTGTAATCTCATGTTTGAGATACATCTTTTCAACGCCATCAAAATGACGCTCTCTATAGTATTGGAAAGCGTCATCAATTAGGTCATCCAGCTGATCATCATCTACGTTAATTTCAAGAACTGGATGACCTAAACGCCTCAAGCAATACTCTTTAAGTTCTGCTCTCGATGCGGGTTCTGCCATTAGTTACTCCTTATGCCTGTGCTTCGGACCAGCGAACGTTGATCGTTGCATTAATTGGATTACCAGAAGTTAGGTATGCGTTGATCGCTAGTACGTCTGGACCGTTGGGGAATGTACCTCTACCACCGATTGGGGTGTTGGTAAGTTCCTTCAGTTCGGAAAGATCGATGGCGTCTCTGTTGCCAGGAGATGCTGTGAATGCAAATACCTGCTCCCCAGGAATTGCAGCACCAGTCAGTGGTTCGAATGTATATGTTGTTGTGCCTGCGTTACCTGCTCTAGTTCTGTCGGAGAACTGAATCCATGTTGTACTGCTGTTTCTTCTGAAGATGTTAACAACCGTAGTACCTCCTCTCAAGTCACCACCAGTAACAGACCAACCAATCTGTACACCACCGATGTCTGATGTATTGAAGAAGACATAGTTAGAAGAGTAGTTCTGGGTTCCAGCGTTAGCAGCACTAATAGGAGCAGTACCGCCGATGAATGTAATATCACCACCAGATGCAATCTGCGCGAATGATGGTTGTCCACCTGCACCGCCCGTATTCAAACCTGCCCAGGTAACGTCATTTGGATTAGTTGGGTAGTTCTTGGGATTTAGAACACCCTCAATAATAACACCTTGAGAGGACGTTCCACCTTGGGTGGTAATCTCAAGATTCTTGAGAAGAAGCTGTGCTCTGTTGATCAATTCTCTTTCACCGAGATCTCCTGTGATAGCATTAGATACGCTAGGTGATAGTCTGATCAAGAATAGAGTGGTCTTTGTAGTTGTGATTTCAATTTCTTTTTCTTGGTAGTTAAAGAGGTAACCACGGTCTTCATCAAATCCACCATCAGTTAGGAATGCAGAACCCCAGTGATTAATTTGTGGAGTTGCAGTATTTGTCAGTAGAATAACACCAGTGTTTACAGTGTGGTCTGCAGCTGCGCCTGCTGTGTAAGATCTTTGAGATCCAGCAGCAAAGTTTGTAAATGTTGCTGCTCTAGTCAATCCTGATAATGTGCTATTTTGCTTACTGGTGTATCTAATAATTTCATTGTTGATTAAAAGAGTTCCACTGTTGGGGAACAATTCTGATCCAGTAGATTGTAACTGCAAACTATCAGTTTCTGTGGATGTTAATAACGTATTGAGTCTTCCTCTAGCACCTTCATTGATGACCTCATAACGAACAGGGAGGTTACCAGAACGCATAAATGCTTCGTTGTTTCTGTTGTTATTTTTCAGTCTATGTAAGAAGATAAAGTTACCAGAAGGACCACGTAGCATCCAGTCAATAAATCCAGCACCATACCATGTATACTGGAATCCGATCATCTGCATTCTGTTGATCTCGATGTTGTAACCAGACTTACCAGTTCCATCACATTTGTCAATGTTCCATCTATCTTGTGGAATAATAATTTCTTTAGTCAATGCGGCTTTAACATTAACTGCGGGTGAGACACCTCTAAAGTCTGGATTTACAAAGAGTCTAGTATCGTTATCAATTTTTGTAATAACATGAGACATTCCACGGATAACTAATCTTTGACCAACAGATAACTGCTCTGTAAATTTGGTGTTATTACCAAGAACCGTGTTTAAGTTTGGTTGACATGTCACCGTTCCTGCAATTTGGAATGTAGAAGATCTCAATCCAACTGCAAGGTTTGTTCCATCATACTGGAAGAAAATACCATTCTGATCATCAAATGCACCAGCACGAACAGTAGCACCTTTCCATCTATAGAGAGCTACTGATGGCTGATCTCCAAATGCTGCTTGTGTGAGTGCTAAAGGTTGTTGTGCAATAACAGTAAAAGTAATTTCATCTACAATAGATGCAACCGTATAATGATCATTATATCCAGGAGTGTTCAATCCTAGTAGTTGAACTTCTGCACCTACTTGAAGACCGTGATTGAGGTCATCAGTAACAACAGTAATAATACTGCCAACCGCAGTTCCATCAGAGGTTACAGATCTCAAGTCATATGATGGTGCAAATAGAGCACCAGTGGTATACATGATACCTTTACCAGATTGATATCTGATGTACTTTTTAGATTGACGAACAGACTGTGCGCCATGTGCAGGAGAACCTGTTCCTAACTGCACACCACCATCAAAAGGTCTGTGAGTATAGAAGCAGTCTGTTCTTGGGTATACTCTACCTGTTATTCCTGTGGAAACAGTTCCAGTAGATCTAACGACGTATGCGAGTTGATTGAGAGCGGGAACTTCGTCTACAAAGAAAGGTCCAGATGCCAAATCATGACCAGATCCATTAGAAGTAATCGCGCAAAGAATAGTATCGCCAGGAACTAGACCGTGGTTTGATTGGAATTCAACAAGAATTTTTGCAATAGCGGCATATGTAACATTGGTTCCATTTCCGATTACGTTAGACGTAGCAGAACTCAAAGAAATTGCTGGGAAGAATGCAATCGAATCACCAGAGACTGGAGTACCAGCAGCACTAATTTCTGTAATAGCTCCAGTATCACTTACATCAGTGACTGTAATTACAAGGTCATTTGTTGGTGAAACGCCACCAAGAGACACTCCAGGAATATTGAATTGATAACCAATTTTATATCCTTCTCCAGCTGCACTAATTTCTGGTTGATATGAAGAGCTGATAATTCTTGGTAAGAATAGAGCGTTAAATGCAGTTGGGTTTGCTACGTAATTAATGTAAATTTGGTTACCATCCCAAGGAGTTCCCGAAGTTGTAATTCCTGTGATGCCACCAGAAGCGTTAACTGTCTGCACTGTAATGGTTAAGTCATTTACGGTATCAGTACCGCCAAGTTGAGATCCTAGAATTGTAATTGTGTCTAGGTTTGCATATCCAGAA
>Ga0213865_10000083_pt1 | contig 57089 bp, 70 predicted proteins | sample PICome_6_FD_160100 | JGI IMG/M metagenome (GOLD analysis project Ga0213865, IMG submission 160100) | Coastal seawater microbial communities near Pivers Island, North Carolina, United States - PICO282 | ecosystem: Environmental > Aquatic > Marine > Coastal | place: USA: North Carolina...
ATGGACCCTGTTAATAACTGTTGTTGCCACGGCTAGTTGGCCCACTAGAGGTTCTCCACGGGCCTCATGGTACACTGTGACTGCCAGACAAGTCAGTTGTAATCCTATTGCGATTATTGCTGTCTCTAACATTGTTATACTCCGTTATAAGTTATTCTATAATTTCGTTGGGTACGGTTCCTTGTGCGTGCTCGTCCAATTCTTTTTTTACCAAGTCCTTACGTTCTTGTATCAATCGTCTGCGCTCTTTTTCTTCTGGCGTAATTGATTTATGTGGTTCACTGTCAACTATCTTGTCGAACTGATCTTGAATACGCCTCAAAAAATCCTCATCATTTGACATATATTTTTTCCAATCCGTAGTTATTAACGACCTCATCATATACAATGTCAGGGTCAACTCTAATTAATTTATTACGTTCAAATGGTTTGTAGTCAACCCAGTGATGCCAACGGTTGAACCGCCAAGTAACTTTGGCTACATCTGGGTGCATCTCTTCTAGCATCTTTGACTTGAGCATTGTGCCATCTTGCTCATAAAATTCCTGAGTGTTTCCACCTTTAAGTTTCTGGGTAGACATTTTGTCTTGAAGGACGGCATGGAACTGTATGGTGCATAGGCCATCCTTGAGCACCCTGAGACATATGTCAGTGTCCTCATTGTATCTGCCTCTCCATCTGTACGGTATGGAGTTGTCTATGAGTAGGCACGAGTATATGCGTCTGTTTTTAAGGAATGGTGGAACGTATTCATTCTCGTGGCAAAACGTGTTGTATTGGGGCCCTGCTATCACTACGTTAGTGTAACGGTCTACAAAGTTCTCCATAATCTTGAAACACGTTCCATCGTCAAACCGTATCCGTTCATTACGGTTCAGGCGTTTCATCCATTCGATGTTGTCATCCATGACCCAGTGTCGCTTATGTCCGTTCTCCATACTGTGATCCCAAGCAAAGTTTCTAGCTGGGCCAGGTCCAACTCTGGGATCGTCATCAATCCAGAACGTGTCATAATCATCTTTGTATTGTTGTGGAAGTATGAGCACTTTGTCTTCACCAACCAACTTACAATACTGTTCGTACTCTGACTGTTCGACTACCATGTGGTATGGCACCTTCAGTCTTTCTAATGTCTGTGATGTTGGATTGTTTGTGAACCGTCCTTTACTGACGATGTAGATAGGGTACTTTGGCTGTTGGGGATCTGTTGACCTCATCACATAATTACTTCTAACTTCCTTGAGTGGATACCAAGTAAATTTCTTTTTCTTTTCCTGATAGCCATCAATAAACTTGGCACCGTCATAAACGTGGAGCTTGAGTAATTCTTTGAATTGTTGATAGTCAGCCTCGTTACGAAATTTAAACGTGGCGGTAATTTCTGGGTCTGGTTCGTTTTCCTGATTGAACTCAGGCATATCCAACCAATGTAATCGGTAATCGTAATCATCGAATAGATCTATAGTCAAAACGGTATCTCCTCTAAGTTATCCAATTCGTTATTTGTTATCTGTTGTTCGTTCACTCTTAATCCGTACTTAGCGTTACGGGATGCATTTGGTAACTGAAACTGTTCAACAATATTTTCCCCTATTAAATGGTTTATTGCTTTTTCTTTTCTTTGTTGAGAGCCAGCAACACCTCCTTTAGCTGTAGACATTCTCGTGTAGTACGTTATGGCATGATCAGGGTCAGATCGAATTTGATTTTTTAAAGCCTCGCATAATTCTAAATGTGCTTCCCATTGCTTTTCATCTTTCTTCCTTTGCTTGGCACTGAGCCGTTCACCGTCAGCTAATGGACGAGCTATGGAATGTTGAAACCAAACCCTGTTATCATAGCCCAAAATATCCTTATGGTCCTGACAATTTGTGACTAAATTAAAAGTCAATTCGTTAAACTCTGTGGGAAATCTCGTTTTGGTCGCACGCAATATTCTTGGACTGTCGGCCTCTTCCCCATCCTTGAACACCTGATAAATACCCTGTGCGTCACCCGACCAAGCAGAAGCTCCTCTGGGTGACAGACTATTGCTCTCTCCATCTCCTAATGCTTTTGCTGTATGGGCAATGATGATAACAGGGAAGCCATCGAAAGACTGTTTAACTAAAGCCATTACACGACCCACTTGAGAGTTGTCGTTCTCATTTTCAATTTCAAAAACACTGTTAGCCGTGTCGAACACGACTAATGGTAAAGCATCATAGGTTCCACCGTCAGCCATTTCGTTAGGCACTGTCCAAGTACGATACTCTTCAGCAACTTGGCAGACTATCTCAGCATCTAATCTCTGGGATGGAATAACTTTAATTCTCTCCTCAAAGTCTGAGGCTCTGGCTCCTGTGTTGCCCCATGTGAATAAACTATACAACACCCTTTGCACTTGAATTACTGACTCCGTAACAATAATTATGTTTCTACGGATCAGTGGTGCCAAAGTATAATCTACGGGGTACAAGTGAGCACAACTAACAGCCAATGGGATAGCTAATGTAGTCTTACCAATTCCTGGCGGTCCAGCTAAAACATTAACCCCGACACTTATGAAGTCATCAAGCAGATACTCAAACGTGGATACTTGTTCTACACCTGAGTGGACGGCTCTATCAAAAGACAACGGATGGCTAGAGCTTTCACCCTCCAAAAGCACTTGGGAGGAAGCAGATTTTAGGTTTGGCCCAGTCCATCCATTGTCCATTGCCAAACGAAATATGGACCGATAAGTGATACTGTGCGGAGTATCTAAATCCCGATCCCATTTCTTCCGACAAACTGAAGCGTCAAATTTGTTACTTGTCTTACTCCATTCTATCCACGTTGCAAAGCCATTTTCACCATATGGATGTAGAGCTAATCCTACATTTACCCAAGTCTGATAATCATCACTGTCTACACATTTTAGAGCTTCTTTTAGATCATCAAACGTCTGTGCCGTTGCCACAGGCACTCCACCGCGCTCAACAAGCTCATAGCTCGTTGCGTGTGGCCTAGATTTGTCACTGATAAACTTTGGTAGCTCTGATGGTAAACTGGGGTTGATTTTACTAATGGGTGACTTGCCATCAAACCATTGGTACGAACCTGATACACCGACAGATGGCGCGACACAAATATAGCCTTGATGCTTCAAGTCTAAGCCAGCGCCCAATGACGATGGATACGATGTATTAGCGTCAGCCTTAAATAGACGATGCTCCCCACCACCTTGAGTCTTGGCGATACAATCACTGTAGAGCACGCCATGTTCTTTCTCTATGGCCTCTAGTGTCTCCACACCACCATTCTGTGGATCGATGTCCAAAGCAATCAACCCAGAATGAGCGAGACTAATTCCAAGTCCACAATCTGGGTCTGTTGAGAGCCAGTCTTGTATCACTCGTGGATCATTAGATGCATCTAAGTGACCTCTGGGAGCGAGATTTGCCTGTGGATGTTTTCCTGGCTTATGCCCACGTTCATTATTATCTCGTCCACATCTACAAGTGCCGTCCTCGCTCACGTTCCAAGTCGGCACAATAAACCAACCCAGCTGGATATATTGCAGTGCATAATCTAAAGTAGACGGAGCCTTCTGGACTTCCCATAAATATTTCGGTGTTCGCGCCATTTAGAAAGTCTCCTCCAAAACATTCCAATACTGCCCACGTTTTTTCAGGACCACTAATGTTGGCTTGGGTGCCGACTTGATCATGTAGCTCAAACGATTGGGTGGACACGGTAACGTGACGGGTAAACGCCGTCTATCAAAAAATCGATAAACATCATCACTTTCTTTATTGGTGTTCAAAAATTTAGTTGCCGTGATCTTGGCATTGTTCTCTGTAAGGCAGACATACTTTACGGAAATATAATTTTTCCCACGAGGCACAAATCCCTGACAGGCCGATACAGTAGCTGCAATCAATTCATTATCACCTACAGTCTTACCAGTGTTAGGATCAACTGGCTCTATTGTAGTGAGGCCAGGATGTAAGAACCGTTCCTTCTTAACAAACGGTAACGGAATAAAATTACCTTCAACTATTTCATCGTCAATTGTCGGACGCTTTTCCATCGTCCATTGTGGCATCATGGAGCAACCACCAAGCCTGAGAAAATTTCCTGCAAAGTCTAGAACCAAACAATCTTTTTTACCCTGAGACAATCGCGTGCCGCGCCCTAAAATCTGGACCCATAGACTGCTTGAAAGTGTAGGACGCAAACATATAATAGTGTCCAAACGTGGCAGGTCAAATCCAGTAGTCAGCATATCAACACTGGTTACTGCATTGTATCGACCATCCTCCAAACCCTGATAGACTTCTTGACGTTCATCTTGATCCATTTTGGAATGTAAGACAGCTACCTTGCGGTCAGTGTATTTTTCTAATTTTTTCTTAACGACCATAGCAACCATAATTGTGGGCGTGTATACAGCCATAATTTTTCTGTCACGAGCTACGGTATTGAGCTTTTTACAAACAGATGTGAGCCAACCGTCAGTGATCAACCTTGATGCATCTGCCTGATTGAAATCATTACCGATCAATTCACAATCGCTCAGATCCAATTGGATACGGTCTGAGGCTCCGACTAGTGGGGATAGGTAACCTTGTTCAACACCGCGCTCTACATTGTAGTTGTAACTAAGTTTATTAAACCACCGACTGCCAGAGCTATCGTGTATGTCACCATCATTGCTATCTCGAACATTGTCATTCTCCCTATAGATTAATCCGTTATCCAATCTCCAAGGCGTTGCCGTCAGAGCAATTCTTTGGGCTTGTGGATAGGCTGTAAATAGTTTTTCGTATTGGCTCGTTCCATTTTCACACGGCACCCTGTGAGCCTCGTCTATGATAATTACATCAGGTGCTAAAATGCTGAGATTAGATATGGTCTGAATTGTACCATAAATAATTTTTTCATTTATATCTTCTTCAGTTGGTTTATGGATCGAGCTACAACAAATGCCGACAGGTAAAGCAGATAGTCTTTTAAACTGAGCCACATTTTGTTGAACCAACTTTGTGGTGTGCGTTAAAATCCAAACCCGTTTATTCTGTCGGCTAAGTGTGTAGGCCAAATCAGCTATAATCAATGATTTGCCAGTTCCCGTAGCTAGATTTAAAACTGGGTTAAATCCCTTTTCTAAATCAGCCAAGCAAGTTTTGATTGCTTCAAGTTGATAAGGTCTAGCCCTCATTGGATGCCTCATCTCTGAGGTGTTGCGCTACTTTTAATAAACGGTCACGGTCAGCCTCTGGTACTAACACTGTGACCTTGACAAACCCCAACGCCAGATTTTTCTGACGTTGGGTTTCGTTCCACCGCATTTGGGTGTTTCTATCATATTTGTTATCAGTCATTATGCCACCGCCTTTAAAATATTAATGTTAGTTAAAGCCTTAGTTGAAACTGAAACTACTTCTTTCTGAGAAGTGTGAGCTAATAAAAACTGTCGTGAAACTTTAGCTTTTAAGGCAGAAGTATCAACCACATTACGAGTAGCCGTGCGGATTTGCACAACGTGCTCAGTGCCTAAAACGTCACAGGTGTTACCATGATTTACTTTAAGGTGAGATTTTAAAACTTTTAATCGTGCAGTTTTTTTAGCAATGTCTGCCTCTAAAGAAGCAATTTCGTTAACTGTTGAAATTTCTGTAGTAATCGTTTTCATGTCGTTATCTCCGTTATCAAGTTATTCTTATGTTATACATCCTAATTGCATTAGGGTCAAGTGCCTTTATTCTTTTTTTATTTGCATGGCGTGACGCATAAAAGCCTCTGCCCAAACAGCGTAATGAACAGCACACGTTGTTTTACAAAAAAGTCCATTGCCATATTTGTGGGGAAGGTAATCACCGTTCCAGACAATGCGTGTTTTTCTGTTAAAGCTATCTCTTTTATGAGATAGAACTATACCATTTGTCGGAGGCCATTCTGGAAAAGTGTTGGGTGTTTCAGCGTGCTCATCCCACTCATCACCTTTAGGTAGTTTTCTTCTATAGTCTGATCCATTGTTTTTTAAATCATCCCATTCAAGCCATGAGTTCTCATCCCACTCACCGTCACCGTTAGAAGTGAGGTACTGTAACTCTGTGTCTTTCTTGGGTGGTTTGTTGCACCACTTACAATTTTCAACTGTCATTATTCAATTCTCCAAATTCGCAATCCATTTTTTTCTTTTGTTTGACGGATAATTACACCCGTTTCTGGAGGTGAATGTCTTCTTAAATAATTAGCGATTGTGGACCTCATGTTACCTAAAATTATTTCATTATCTGCATAGCGATACGATGCCATACCATATTCGTTACGTTTATCCAAAAATTCTTTAATGGTTATCAGGCGTTGTTCACCAATTTCCCAAGTGTGGATAGGATCATCAAACATCTCATCACAAAAAGCATTGGGTTTAAAAAATTTATTTTTTTTAACCATTAGTCTCTCTCCAATCTAACTGACTTGGTGCCTTTCCAGAGGTGGCGTGTAACTTCGGCATCAGCAAACCATTTATCTCTACGCCTATTCATATCGTCATCAATAAACTGTCGGAGCTTATTATGAACGTCTTGATCAGTTGGTACATACTCTGCCATAGCCTGTGAGAGAAGATGCTCTAAAACAACATATCTGGGGATATTAAATGTCTCACAAAAAAATTGAACCTGTTCCAATAAATTTTGTCCAAAAATTTCTGCTGGAACTGACACAGGACTATTAACTTTAGGTTGCTTGCTCATTGTGTAACTCCAAATCCGATTGCATAAAAATAAATTAAAACAGGGATGCCTACCAAACAGCAAACAGCCCCAACAAATTCCATTAGATCTTTCATACGAAAGCCTCCCATTTATAGTCACCTTCCCACTCATTCATAAAGTCTCTGAAAATAGGAGAAGTCACATTGATCGAGTGAAGATATGGGTAACGCATTTTTCTCAACAGCCACAGTTCGCCACGGGCTGAAACGGGTTTGACGCAAACCACGTTTTTCTCATTGGTATCAAAATTAACTGCAAAATCATTCATGTCGTTATCTCCGTTATAAGTTATGGGAAGGGCCGTAGCCCTTCCGTTTTACTACTCAGTCCTTAGATTTTATTCCACGCCCATCTATATCCACTTCACGGAACTCAAACATAGGATCGTCTGTTCCATTATGAAATACAAGTTTAGCCTTAACAGCTTTTCTAAAATCATCTAATCCGTCAGGCATATGGTATCTACGTGCAAAATCAGTGGGATCTGCAAAAACAGGTAGCTTGTGACTTAACCCGTTTTCAATCATTGTCTCAACTAAAGTGAGCATTTTGTCTTCAAGCCATTCAGTGCGTGTAGTCATTTGTCATCTCCGTTATCAAGTTATACAAAGAATATAACCCTACTATGTAGTAGGGTCAAGTCTTTTATGCTATTTCTTTTAAACTTTTTACAAATGGGTGAACTTTAAGTTTGGCAACTTGTTTGTCACTTCCCAAGCTACGGATCACCCTCAACCTTCCAGAAATATGTCTTTCATGGTTCAAAAGATTTTTTATGGTTGTTAACATAGCATCGTGACCTAGAATAGTAGCCTCAATGACTTTAGAGGTGATACAGTAATCAAGCTCAAAAGCATTCTTACGAGCTTCAGCTACAGTGCAAAACCAGTCGGTGCTGTTCGTGCCTGTTGGGTCTTCTACTTGAAATAACTTCATCTTACCACTCCTTTTTAAAATCGTCTTTTTCGTTTTCTTCATAGCCCTCGTAATATTCACGAATGCTCTCCTCAGTCATATCGCATTCTTCAACCTTGCGAGAGCGATAAGTGCCTTCCTCGTAGAAATGAGGCTTACGAGGTCTGCCGTAATAACTGTCAGCCATCCCTCTGTCATAGGGTGACCCGTGACGATGGGTAACAGGTGAAACTGAAATCCAATGTAGTAATTTAGCCATTTGTTATCTCCGTTATTAGTTATAATTTTAAAGTGGACTTAATTGAAATAAAATTCTTTCATAAAAAATTGCCACAGGCTCTGAATTATCTGTTTCTTGCATATAATGATATTGTTTATCAGTATCGATACTATCATTAGCAGAAACCAATAATGCTGTAGCTTGCTTGAGTGAAAGATCAGCTTTTGACGTTGCTAATGTAATTTCATCAGTGACCTTATCATCAAGATCGTACCAAATGTGTTTTTTAATTACTTTGTATTTATTAGCCATTTGTTATCTCCGTTGTTAGTTATTACTCTTTATACACCCTAACCGTATTAGGGTCAACCCCTAAAATAAAAAAAAGGGAGAGCCGTAGCCCTCCCCTTATTATTAGAAGTTATAGTCATAATGTTTTCTAGGTATATCCGAAAGACAATGCCTACTTCCATGTGCTCCTTTCCATGTTCCGTTTTTGTGTCTACGGATTTTGAAAACACGGTTCTTTGGATTAGAGGTAATTTCCCACTTTTGTCCTTGTTCATTATTGGTTGCGATAAAGGAAAAGCCACCTTGCACCCAACCAAGGTCTTCTGGAGTGTGAAGTTGTTCAGCATCCATGTATCGTATTTCTAAACACTTGTCACTGACTACCCTTATAATTTCACAAGGCTTGATGTCTGACCAACCATGAAAATTGGCATAGCCACATTCTTGACCTTTAAAATCTGGGTGGGTTTCATTAGGATCTACAAATTTAACCATTTCAAGTTCTCCGTTATCAAGTTATGAAAAAAGAATAACCCTACCATTAGGTAGGGTCAAGTCTTAATTTTTATTTGTTTAACAATTTTGTTGTCTTTTTTATTTCATCAATAAGATAAAGCATTATTTCGCCATTCGTAGAAGGATACACAATAAAAATATCTCGATCTGTAATTTTGCAAAGATCGTCTAAAATTTTTTCTAACTCTTTAATTATTAAAGTTGATGCACTCATTTATTTCTCCGTTATCAAGTTATAAAAAGAACCTAACCCTACCTTATAGTAGGGTCAAGTCCTAATTTCATTCAGGCTACTTTTTTTTCAGGGTCAACATCCCTCACCATGTTTTTGTTGACTATCTCTCTACGGAGAATGCGATAGATCTTCTGCCAGTTCTTCCCGTGAGGTGTGTTGTCACCGTCACGCAACCACCGTGTATGGATGAAATAGTTATAGTGTATGAGATGTGCTACCTCATGGGCAACGATAAGCATCAGAGCGTCCTCTGGGGTTGCAAACGTACCTTCCCCAATAATCGGATCGTTTTTAATTCGGGCGTACTCATGTTGAAAAGTTTTACCCTTGCGATATTGACTTACATCAATACACATATAATTTTTACCGCCAGATGAACTTTGGCCTCGACACTTAACTTTAAGGTATAGTTTATCCCAGACTTTAGCGACAGTCAGTTTCTCAGATCTTGGTCCCGTAATCTCCCATTTGGATTTTACAATCTCCTTGAGACACTGCTTGGTAAGACGCTTCACTAAATCGCGCTCTGTGGTAGTGACGTTTTTAGATTTATAAATTAATCCCATATTTAAATCTCCGTTATTAAGTTATTTAAGAAGCATACACCTAATCGTATTAGTTGTCAATAGTCCCGGTAAGTCATTGTTTTTATTGACTTTTTTTGGCCCTTAAACCGAAATCGGTTAGCAGTTTACCGAATACGGTTAAATAGGGTTGTCATTTCTGAGGCGATTCGTTATGGTTGCAAAGTCATAACTTATAACGAAATAGCGACTAATGATGCTTTCAAATTTTCTTCTACTACTTTTCTGTTTAGGCACCCTTGCACTTTATGCGTATGTATCTTCTGTCGATTTCGATATGGAGAAACAGGAGTTCAAAGAATACTGCGAGATGGTTAAGTGGGGAGCTTGGCCTGACTATAAAAATCTGGAGAGGCACTGTGACTGAAAAGCATTGGGTGTTCGACACAGAAGTTTATAGCAATTGCACATTATTTTTAGCTCAGTGTGTTGAGACAGAGGAATGGTTTGAACTGTTTAAGTCTGACGATGGGTCTGACAGTCGTTTAGAAGCGTTTCTGAGGGAGCTTAATACATTTGTTGGGTTCAACTCCCAAAATTATGACACCCTCATTGTATCGGCTTGGTGTCAGGGTATGAGTAGCGAACAGATTAAGGCTATAAGTGATGACATCATTCAAAACGAAATTAGCCCGTTTGCAATCAGAAAAAAATATAAGCTGAAAGACAAAATTAAAAATCATATAGATTTGATTGAAGTTGCCCCGTCATTTGTGGGTCTTAAAGCATACGGTGCGAGAATGTTTATGGATCTCCTTCAGGATTTGCCATTTGAGCCTGATAGCGTACTCACAGAGCACGATGAACACGAGTTGGCGTTGTACTGTCAAAACGATGTTAGGACCACTGTAGAGCTATTTAAACGGCTTCAGAAAGAGATTGAACTGCGAGTAGAGTTGTCGGTGCAATATTGGTTAGATCTCCGTAGCAAATCGGATAGTCAAATTGCGGAACAGGTGTTTATTAAAAATTTGAAGTTAAAGGCACAGGAAATACCAATTCCAAAAACGGTACGGTATCAACCGCCTCATTATTTACAAATGTATTTTAGTGGAACTCAGGAGGTTTTAGACAGAGCATCAAATTTAGAATTTCAGGTAGATCAACAGTCGGGTCACATTAAGATGCCTTCTGAGTTGGATATTGAAGTCTACAGTCGCACTGGATCTTATAAGATTGGTATTGGTGGTCTACACAGTACCCACGATAAAAAGGTCACCCACGTTGCAGGTAAGGACCACCAGATTATGGAAATAGATGCAGCGAGCTTTTACCCCACGATAATGTTAAACGGTGGTCTGTGTCCTTCCCATATTGGTCAAAAGTTTATTGACGAATACCAACGTATTTATGATCAACGCATAAAGGCTAAAATGTCAGGGGATAAAACTGTAGCTGACACCCTCAAAATTAGTTTAAACGGTACGTTTGGAAAACTGGCAAGCAAGCACTCAATACTCTATGCCCCAGATCTTATGTTAGCCACAACTCTGACAGGTCAGTTCACGTTACTGATGTTGATAGAATGGCTTGAGAACGAGGGATCAGAAATAGAAATCTTGTCAGCTAATACAGACGGCATTTGCCTAAGGTTTCCCAATTTTAGAGAACAAAATGTAAGAGATTGTGTGGCTGAATTTGAAGAACTGTCCCGTTTTAGTTTTGAATACACGCCATACAAGTGTCTCGCCATAAAAGACGTTAACAATTATATTGCCGTGAAACCTGATCAGACAATAAAAGCCAAGGGAATATATGCTCCAATCAGTTTACGCAAAAATCCCACGGCTCCAATCTGCTCAGAGGCTGTAGGCAAGTGGTTAGCAACAGGCGTGGACTTTGAGACAACGATTGATCAAGCACCCTTCCACGGCTTTATAACAGCCCGTAGCGTGACAGGTGGAGCACAACAAGGTGGATTGTATCTGGGAAAAGTTGTGAGGTGGTATCAATCGACTGACAGCGCAACACTTGCACCGATCCTTTATGAAAAAAACGGTAATAAGGTAGCCAAGTCTGAAGGTGCGCGACAGTGCATGAATATACAGAAGTGGAATGAACAACCAAAAGATTTAGACAAGGCTTGGTATGTCCGTGAGTGTATCGAAATAGCTCACCAATTAGGTGCCGAAAATTTTTTAGATCTTAATCAGATATTTGCCAGTAATTTTGGAGTGAAATAATGCCAACAGTTTACGTTATACAAAACGATAATAAAGACTTATCAGATGCCAAACGGTACGGAGAGCTTGAAGCAGTTTTTTTTAATCCCAGAAAGCCATACGATACTAATTTTTTATTAGACATGGCCCATAAGGTTTTAAACAAAATAACTAAATACGATTACATCCTCATGGTAGGTGACCCTGCCTTGTGTAGCGTGGCAACGGCTGTTGCGCGCGAATACTGTGATGAAATAAATATACTCAGTTGGGATAGACGGAGCTTCAGCTACACCCCTCTGACGTTCGATTTTGCAGATGCGGAATGACAACCGCTAATTTCAAAAAGGAGAAAAAAATGTCAAAACAAAAAGAACCTGAATGGCAAAGTAGTTTGCGTGTTGGCAAACAGAAAGTGCCACCCCGTATTTGTTTGTACGGAGGTCATGGGATCGGCAAGTCTACATTGGCTAGTCAGTTTCCAGAACCAATCTTTATAAGTACAGAGGACGGTCTAGATAGCTTAGACGTTACATCTTTTCCAAAAGCTACCGAAAACAGTCAGATCATTGATTCGATAGGCACACTGATCAAAGAGGACCACAAATTTAAAACGTGTGTTATTGACTCAGTAGACTGGTTGATTGAACCTTTAATTTCTACCCTCGTAGAAAATAGTCACGAGGCTAAAGATTTAGCTTACGGTAAATTTGCCGTGTTATGTGCTGAAGAATTTCGTGAGATATTACAAGGTCTGGATGTGCTCCGTCAAAAACGTGGCATGAACATCGTGTTGGTTGCTCACTCACAGGTATCTAAATTTGAAGATCCAAGAACTGAGCCTTACGATAGGTATAGCCCAAAGCTACCAAACAGATGTAATGCTCTACTAATGGAGTGGGTAGATGTTTTAGCATTCTGTGCAATGGATGTGATGATACGAAAATCAGACACTGGCTTTAACACTTCAAAGACACGAGGTGTATCGTCAGGTGAACGTCTGTTGCACTATGTTGAAACGCCTGCTTTCGCATCTAAAAATCGATACGGTTGCCCAGAGCAATCACCAATGACCTATGAAGAATTATCTTCTGTAATCCCTGTTGTATAAAGAAAGGAAACAACAATGCCTAAATTTGGATTTGATGTAAATGAAGTAGAAGCTAACGAGCCAATCAATTATGATCCACTACCAAAGGGTGAATACACTTTGCGTGGCATAGAGGCTGAGTTAAAAGACACCAAAAATAACGCTGGCAGTTACATTGCTGTTAAGTATGAGGTGTGTAAAGGCGAATACGAAGGACGGTTAATCTGGTTTAACTTTAACGTCACGAATGCATCTCAACAGGCTGAGACTATCGGTAGACAGCAATTAGTTGCATGGGCAACAGCTTGTGGAAAGCCTGACTGTGATGACACTGATATGTTAATGGAAAAACCATTTCAGGCAAATGTCGGGATACGGGCAGGAACAAATGGTTATGCTGATAAAAACGAGATAAGTGGTTTTCTTTTTAAACCTACAGCAAAGCCACGGTCTGCTCCTAAATCAGAACCCGTGGAAACTCCGTCAAGTTCAGGTAAGCCTTGGGATTAACAATAACAGGGGAGGGTTATCCCTCCCCATAAGGATTACTTATGGTTGCGTTTCCTAAAAGCCCAGAACAAAAACTTATAGATGCTGTTTATAAATCTTATGAGAAAACAGAAAGCCTGTCGTTTAGTCGATTAGGTGCGTCTGGTATCGGTGAAGAATGTATTCGTAAAATCTGGTTTAACTGGCGTGGGTTTTCAAAAAAACAATTTGAAGGACGGATGTTAAGACTGTTTGAAACAGGCCATCTACAAGAAGACCGTGTAATTCAGGATTTAATTCAATCTGGTAAAGAAGTTTATTTTGTTAATGAGTATGGCAGTCAATACGAATTTGAACATGACAGTGGTCATTTTATTTGTAAGGTTGATGGTGTTATAAAACACCAAGATAAAAATCATTTATTAGAAATAAAAACGCATAATAAAAAATCATTCAGTGCATTACAGAGACACGGTGTAGAAAAGTCTAAACCCGTTCACTATAGCCAAATGCAAATCTCTATGTATTTAGGACACTTTACACGAGGCTTGTATGTGTCGCTATGTAAAGACGATGAACATTATTACATTGAAAGAATAAAAGAAGACAAAGCCCATCAAAAATCATTGATTAAAAAAATAGAAAGTCTGATTAATGCGCGCATGAGGCCAACAGGCATTAGTGAGGATGCCAGTATTTTTGCTTGTAAATTTTGTGATCACAAAGATGTGTGCGTTAAAGAAACAAAACCTCTGTTTCATTGTCGATCTTGTGTGAATGCTATTCCTATAAATAATGGTGGATGGAATTGTGACTTGCATGGTACGCTTTTAGACAAGCAACAACAACTCATAGGATGTGAGGACTATCAGGCATTATGATTACCATTGGAATAGATCCTGGCCTTACTGGAGCCATTGGTGTGTTAAATGATGGTCACTTTGTTGCTGTAGAGGATATGCCAATTATCGTAAAAGGAAAAGGTAAAGTAAAAAATGAGGTGGATGTTTCTGGCACTATCCGATTGTTGAGGCAATACGGAGAACCTTCTGAATATATTTCGTGTGTTATTGAACGTGTTAATGCAAGACCAAATCAGGGTGTATCAACCATATTTTCGTTGGGTGATAGTTTTGGTTGTGCTCGTTCTGCTGTATCGGCTTGCCGTTTTGAACTACGGTATGTAACGCCACAGGTATGGAAAAAACATTTTAAGTTAAGTTCTGACAAAGAACAGTGTCGATCAATGGCTGTTAAGCTATGGCCTGACGCACCATTGCATTTAAAGAAACACCAAGACAGGGCCGAAGCCCTGTTGATGTCTAAATGGCTGTACGATACTTTCTACGATTGAACCATTACCTCCTATCTTCCATTGGGTCCCAACCGTTCCAACCATCATCCTCCTCATATTCATCACATGGAGCTATATACTCTTCTGGTTCTGGATCAGGGTCTAAAATTCCAATTCTATTTTCTCTAGTGCTTTCTGTTAATGTTGCTTTTGTAGGTCTTTTGAAAAAACCAAATTTAGGGTCTTTGTCAGATGGTGTAACTGTGGCAGAAAAAGTAATGGTATCGCCCTTGGCACAATTAGCTACTCTACCATCGATGCTTGGAATAGAACCCCAGACTACAAAACCATTATTATCTTTAACTGTCATTTTCCAAACTGAACCAAAAGGAGTGTTTTTTAGATCAACTTTAAGAATTGTACCAGAAATAGTAATTTTACCTGTTGGTACATCTTCAGCTTTAGCTTTCTCTTCTGCCCACTGAGCTTCACGCTCTACTTGTTTTTCTGCAAAAGTAAGACCACCTGTGATCTCACGCTGTTTAGCTAATCGCTTCTCTTGACGAGCAAGTAAAGCCTCATCTCTTTTTTTCTGAGCACGAGCACGAGCCAATGCGCGATCTTCAGGAGAAGTTTTGAAGGTTTTATGACCTACGCCCTCACAATCCCAACAAGATTTTTTATGATCAGGGCGGTCAATTACACCCCATCTAAGAAGTCCTGTGCCTTCACATTTTGTGCAAGTTTCTGTATAAGCCATTTGTCATCTCCGTTATAAGTTATTCTTTATTTATATACCCTACTTCACTTAGGGTCAACCCTTAAAAACAAGTTTTTTTCATCTTTTCTTCTACGATTTAAACCCCTGATGTACTTGCCTGATGCGTAGCTCCACTTTGGGAACTCTTTGCTTGCACCTTCCATATCGCCTTTCAAGAGTTTTTTTCTTAGTGTGGATGAACCTAGACTTCCACTGCCTAGATTATAAGTAAAGCTAACTAGGGCATCGAACTGTGACTGTGTTAGTGACACTGGCACCAATCGCAACACTGCTCTTTCGTATTGCACCAATTGGTGTTGAAGTAACGCCATCGCCTCATCTTTTGTAACAGGTGGCGTATTCTGGGTAACACGGCTGTTGTCAGCCAATCTGGTTGAACCATACCCGATTGTCCATACATTTCCAGAACAACGATATGGAGCACTTCTAAACCCTTCCCAATGGCAGATTAAATCAATACCTGCCTGTGATGTTTTCACTTTCTAGACATCCACGCTTGCATACCGTAGTAAGCACCAATAATACCAGCCAGCGCAACAAACAGAGTTGAAATCAACCCTGACAATGCTTGAATTCTAGAGTCAGGAATTAATCCTGATAACAACACACAAGCCAATAAAACCATAACTATAAAACTAGCAACGGTAATCCGGCTTTGGATGGTAGCCTTTTGATGTTGATCGGCAACTTGCACTTCTTCGGCACTAATAATCCCGTCACCATCACGGTCCATTTCTTTTTCAAATTTTATAGCATTCATGCTCTACTCTTTTTTGTAGGTTTTTTAGCGGTTTTTGCCGATTGTATAAAAGCCTTTTTTGTAGGAGCACCTGGACTTCCTATTTTACGAGTTGGTTCTACTTTTCTTCCAGCAGCTTTTTGAGCCGCTTGTCTTTTTTGTTTAGCATTAATGTTGTCGTATAATCCTCTTTTAGCCATTTTACTTATCTCTTCCATTGTTAATACGATCACGCAAATCATTTACCAGCTTGAACAAAGTTTCTATTTTTTTTGCGGCTTCCTCCTGCAGTACCTTTACCCTCACAAGAGCGTACACGATACCTCCCACAAAAACGGTTAATCCTAGCCCTACATTGATGGCTTCCGCTACACTAATTCCTCCATTCTCCATAGCTTACTTCCTAAACATCCTACTCCCAAAGTAGAAACTAATGATGCTGGCTAGAATAGGACTATCCACTTCATCATTCCAAATGAGAGGCAAAGCATCTGCCACGACAAGACCTTGAGACAGAGCATTCCACAAACAAACACCTTTAATCCCTAAATAAGTAAGTAAAAACAAGTAACTTATTGTAGGCCTCACTGATGCTCTGTACGCACCAATCCACCCATCATTTTTTTCTGTGCTTGCCTGTTGATACAGTGCAACTGTCTCAGCCGATAGAGCTTGCACCTCTGCCTTGTCACGTTCAAACTCAGCCGTAATTCTAGTCAATTCGGCTTGTTTATCCATCAGGGCTAACTCGTGCCTATTACTTTCTTTCTCTTTAAAAAAGTCCAAAATAGATGGCAGAAAACTCGTACCAAATCCAATAAGGCTTCCGATAATCGTTAACATAATTAAGCTCCGTTAAAAGCTCCGATAAGTAAACTGATAACTAAAAAAACGCTGACAAATAGTATACCTAATTGAATTATAATAGGTTGCTTACCCACCCACGTTTGCATTTTATCTAATAACTTAGGCATAGTTAGTCCTCTGTTTGATCAAATTTTTGAGTGTTTTGCACTTCTCGTATCAAAGCCTTACTTGCTTCTCTAGTTCCCTGAGATAATAACTTTTCACCTCTAATTTCTCTACCTGTTTTAGAGCTAACAATTTTATCTATAGATTTTATTGCTGTTGCTACTTCTTCAGGCGGTCCAGTTAACAATTCTGCTATACGAACTTTAACAGTTCCTGGAATTGCGCTGTTCCTAATAATTTTTATAGCATTAGGTAATATCCTAGCAAAATTCAGAGTATCTACAGATGCTTCAATTCCTTGTGCAAGGCCGTCCGATAGAGCATCGTCTAATTTTTGGTTACTATTTTTTAATTTGTTAGTTGCAGACTGTTTTAGCAAAGCTGATGTTTTAATAAAAAATTCTGATTCAGCTAAAAGTGCATTTTTTATAAATTGAAAATCAGCAGGGTCATCACCTAGTAATGCTTCTAATTTATTTTGTACATTTGGCGATTCAATAAAACGAGCAAAGTTTTTATTTGTATCAGGTGCATCCAAGAATTTATTTATTAAACTATCTGTCGATCCTAAAACATAAGCATCACGATCTACGCCTGATAATTTTTCCATAGTGTTTTTAATTTCAAAAGGACTTATTTCTTTATTGTTAAAATCTTTTGCACCTTTTTCTAATGCTTCTAATCGTGTAGATGCGTCTGAAAATTCTCTTCGTGCTTTTTGATACAGACTTACACCATCCCCATATTTTGAAGCATCTAAATCATCAACACGTTTAAGAAAAGCCTGTTTATCTTTTATTAGTTCTCCAAATTCACCTTGATCGGTAGTTTTTGCTGTATTTATTTTTTTATCTATTGCTAGTTTTATAGCATTAACTGCTCTAACATTTAAACCTGTGACTACACCCTCTTCATTTATATCTATTCTTAGAGGTGGTAAATCATCAAGTATTTCACCAGATATATCATCTCTATTAGCTGCTCTATTCTGTAGACTTTTTGCTTCAGGAACAAATTTTCTGATATTTTCACTATTAATATATTTTATTAACTTTGGATCAGTAATTACTTCACCATCTTGAAACGCCAACTTATAAGATTTATTGGCTAAAATTCCTCTCTCACCTTTTGTGTCAAATTCAATTTCGGCTCGATTTCTAGTTCCAAGTTTTTTTTCTATAATACTTCTTACTCTATCTCTTCCATCTTTCTGCACTTGTCGCTTATTTGATAAAATAATATTAGCTGCTTTTCCTGACGATTGACCTATACCTTGAGCTAAATCAAAAATATTATCACCAGAATCAGACAGAGTAACAGGCACTCCGAACTCATCACGAGTATTACTAATTATTTTCTGTGCATCTTGGATTGTTAAATTATCGTCATCTAATGTATCTTTAATAATGGTAGCTGCTTTATCTGTAATTACATCGCCTTCAGGATTTCTAAATCGGTCCACAACATTTTTACCTACTTTTCCTAATCCTCTTACTGCTGCTGTGCCTAACGGACCAAAAGCCATACCAAATGGCGCGCTATACATTGCTGTACCAGCTCTATCTCTATCGGTATAAGTGCCATCCTCACGCCTACTTTCTTCGGCTGTATTGTATCCAGTAAGACCTCCTGAAAATCCACCTGTGGTAGCAGCTCGTCTATAACGACCACCCATTAATGCATTATATGCTTGTCTCAATAATCCTCCCTGACGGGCAAAATTAGCTGCAGCCACAACTCTTGATCCAGGAATAGGAGCAAACAATGCCCCTAGTGTTGGAAGAGTACCACCTACAGCTTCTAAAGCTGGAGCTAAAACAGGGTTTTCCTCTCTATAACCTTTATAATATTTTTCTTTTTCTCTTAAAATGTCTTGATAGTTACTTTCATCAATTTTCGATGTTAAATAGGCTTCGGCTTTTCGCACCGCTAGTTCTTGAGCAGCTTCGGCTTCACTGCCTGCACCCATTAAAATACCTTCTTTAAGAGCTTGTAATGCGCTCATCCACTTTGCTCCTCAATTTGTTCTAATTTATGAGTATTATTTTGATATTCTGTATATCCTTCATATGGAGCTTTAAATCTTTCACTACTTCCAAACCAATTTATATCGGCCTGATTATTATGAATTAATCTTTTTAAAGCTTTTATTGAGGTTTCTATAACTTTTGCTCTGTCTTCTCTACTTAGTGATTTAGCACCACTTAATTGTTCTAAGGCTTCTCTTTCTCCATCAGAAATTTGACCGCCAAAAGTAGCTTTAAGTTTTTGCAATGCTTCACCTGATAAAATACGATTAAGTTCTATTGTAGCTCGTACTCTTTCATCTGAAGGATTAGTCTTCTTTGTTGCATTAAATGCTATTAGATCCATAGGTGAACTGTCATAAGAGAGTGGTATTAATTTTTCAGCAAGACCCAATTGAATTAAACTTGCTTGTGCTGTTTTAACTTGATCGTTTAAATCTCCAACTTTTTTACCTAAATATGTTGGCATTTTATTGTCAAGTCCAGCTTTTCTTGCTCTTTCTTCTTCATACCTATTATACCATTCAGTAGATCCAATTTTGATATTTGGATTCATATCTTTTAACATTTTTCCAATTTCAGTTTTTGGAGATGCTATATCTTTAAGAAATTTTTGTTTATCTAAATTTAATTTTGCTAATTTAATTGCTAATTCTTGTCCTTTAATGCCTGATTCAGAAAGAATTTTAAAAAGTTGTAATTTTTCGGCTCTAAGTTTTTCAGCGTCTTTATAAGATAAATCTTTAACTTTATTTAATCTATTATCTATTTTTGCTAATTTACTAGCCGCCATTTTTAATTGTAACGCCTGTGCAGATCGTTTAGATGCTCTTGTATCTTTAGAAAATTTTCCAAATTCTTTTGCAGCAAGTCCTAAACTTTCACCAAAAGTTCCTGTTTTAGTTGGAGCACTTAATGCTGAAGCTAAATTGAACCATAGCTCTGCTTTGTCTGGTCCTTGTTGTGTATTTTCAATCATCTTCAATAATTGTTCATCATAGGCAGATCGAGCACCTGCTTGTTGACCACTTAAAGTTTCTATTTCTGGACTGTATCTAGACGTTGTACTTGTAGAGGGATTTAACATCTGATTAAGTACATCTGCAGCATTAATATCAACAGTTTGGCTTTCATCAATTACTGCGTTAGGTGTTTCAACAACAACAGTTTCTGTTTCTTCAACACTAGGAACACTTAAATCAGTCACCAATTCATCATTAGGAACAGGCGCAAATGCATCATACGGTGGCATTATGTCTACTTGTACACCTGTGCGTTCAGCACCATAAGGATTAGTATATCCTCCACCAAATTTATAGCCTTTAACCTCACCACCTCTTTTGTACCAATCGCGTCCTTCTTCTCTTCCGTGATCTATAAAATGTTCTTTGGCTATGTTAGCTAAAAACGCTGGCCTGTCTGGTCCTGGCAATACTCCAGCTGCATCAGCAACTCTATTGGCGTGAGCGTATACGTCTGGATTTCTGCCCAAATAATTTGCCCAAGTTGGTTGTGCGTTACTAGCTAATGCCATTGGATCTATGTTTCTTGCTTCTGCATCTGAGTAACCAGTAGTAGGCAATGGGTTGTTTAAATTAGCATTAATAATGTCTTGTTGTTGGGCAAATTGAAGAAAATTGTCAGTGACTTCTCCATCTACTACTGGAGGGTTGTCAGGATCATAATATGCTTGATCTGTTGTCATAATTGTACCAGTGAATGGTGGATTTGGATTAACAACAGTTGGATTTCTCTCAATAAACGGTGCTGATGGGTCAACAGGATTGGTAGGAGTAGTTCTATTGCTAACGTAATCTGGATTTCTTAAAATGTTTCCATAATAGTTACCTATTTGATCTGACACTAATTGATTGCCAGTATTATTTATTCCTAAATCAGCAAATTCATTTTCATAAGTTCTTAAAAATTGGTTTCTTTGAGCATCGCTAATTGGACCACTGCCAACTTCAGTTATTGTAGCTCGTTCTCCATCTCCTGGATCTCGACCTAAATACATTTGAAACATATCTTCGTATGTTTGAGGCTGTTGTTGTGCAGGCGTTGTACGAAATTGAGCACTTTCATACATAGGTCTGTTGCTTAAACGAAATTGATATTGATCTTGATAATTATCAAATGCAGCTTGTTTTGCAGGGTCAAATGTAACGGTTCCTGGCGTTGTTATTGTTTCTCCCGTTTCTTCGTCAATCGTTTCAACGTCTGGCCCCATCTCCCCCGTGTATTGAGCCATAGTAGGAGTGGCTAGTCCATACTGTCTCATCAACCTGTTTAGATTATAACCCATAATTTATTCCTTACACATTACTCTGCTAATTTTTGTAGACCTTTATAAGTAGCAAGGCCTGCGGCTATTTGTGACAATGGACTTGCAGAATAAGTAGCACCCTGTGACGTTCCACTTTGAGTGGTTCTTGATGGTGTTATTGGAGCCAAACCTCTTAATTGTGTGCTTAAAAAATCTGCCTGTTGCATAGGATACATTTGTTGATCTAAAAATTCTTTTTCTGCTGCACTTAATTGTTGTTGCATTTGAGCTTGTTGTGCTTGCCCTGCAGCTTCCAAAGCGGCTGTATCGGTATATCCAAGTGCTTGTCTCTGAGCACCAAGATTAGACAAGTTATTTAATGCGCCTAACTGTCTAGCTAAATCTGATTCTTGTATCTGAGCTACCGTTTGACCAAGACCTGCTTGTCTTGCCATGTCTGCCTGTGCGGCCCCCATTGCCTGTTGATAACCCGTGTTTAACAAGTTAGCTTGAGCATTTTGTAGACTTTCTTGCTCATCACGCAGTGCTCTAGAACCAAAATCACCCATGCGACTAGAGCCAAATTGACCTGCTTTTATAAAAGCATCTGAAACAGCAGGTAATAAATTTTCGGATAAATTTCTAGCACTTCTCTGTGCCATTTTGTCCATAACTTCTGTTTGATAAGGGTTCATATAATTAGTAATATTGTCGTATGATGTTTTGCCAGCCTTCTCAAAATAACTTTTAGCTTTTTCTTGTGCCGTGTTTCCAGCAGCCATAGCTGACGTTTGCATATTGCTTGGAAGCATACTAGTTGGCGTGTCAGGTAATGGTGACAAACCAGCGGCAGCCCTTAATCCTGCCTGTGAGGCGTTTAAATCGTTTAGGTACGACCCTTGAGCACCTTGCACTGCCGTGTATGCTTGTTGTTGTAGAGGAGATAACTCTGCAACTGTTGGTAATTCATAACTTTCAAATGGACGGTTTGCTAAATTTTGAGACAGTTGAACCTGATTGAAGATTGCATCTTGCATCCATTTGGGAGTTTCACTTGTACTCGTGCTATAACTTGTAGCTGTTTGTGGAGAACCTTGAAATAAACTACCCATTACGCACTCCTCTTCATATATTCAAGTGGTGACTTAGCGTCTGGGCTAAATCGACCATCTGCCAGAGCTTTTCCTTTATGAGATCTTAAATTTTTTCTCATGTCGTTTAACATTTTAGCCCCTGCTTTATTTGACCCGTTCCCCAACATTGACACTGACTCAGCATCTATAACATATTCTCCGTCTGACAGTCTCGCATTTATTAAATCAGCGCGACCATCTCCAGACCCCGTAGCATATCCTGGAATTGCACTAAGACCACCTCTCGCATATCGTTGTGATGCAACCGATTGTTGTACTAAACTTGGTTGTTGGTTAAACATACCACTATTTGCTTCAGATCTAAATTTATCGTTAGTGATAAACTCAGTAACACTCGTTCCTTTAGCATTAGCCATTGCTTGAATTTTACTCCAATCCCAAGTAGCTAAATTTCGATTAAAATATTCTTCTTGAGCTTTAGTAAGTTTAGGCATTCCAACACCATCACCACTACCGCCATCCATTGATGCTAACAGAGCAACAATACCTCCCATTTTAGCAGTGTCAGAACTAATTAAATTAGACAGTCTAGATAACGGTCCTTCTTGTGGCATACTTCCTTCTATAGCGTTCATATTGTTTATTGCATCGTCTTTACTAAGAACAGAAGTAGGAGGTGCATTTACAGCATTCATATCATTTACTAACGATGCACCACTTCCAGGAAGTCTTCCCCCTCCATAACTTAAATCTGTTTCCTGAACTGGAGCAACCATTCTATTTAACCTATCTGTCATAGTATCTACATTTGAAATAGAACCTAGTCGTCCTGCGTCTGTAACATTTTCAGTCATTGCAGATACAAAATTAGGACCACCAAAATTAGGACCACCCATTAGCTCATTATCACTGTAACTTGCCATTGATGGATTAGGTGCCATAAAGTCATATGTGTTTGTATCTACAAACGTATCCCCAAGAGAAGAACCTTGCTCACTAAACACGGCATCTGATATTCCTGAATAGGGAGTAGTATCTGTTGAAAAGCCTTGTGTTATAGGACTTGTAAAATCACTTACAGCGTTTGTCATTGGGCTAAATGTACTCTTCAATGAGTTTACTACTGACTTACTTGCATTTTCAATTTGAGGTTTAAACATAGAACCTGCCGCACCTAACAAGGCACCTTGGGCTATATTACCGCCTCTAATCGCAGAAGTTGCAGCTCCAACCCCTACACCAGCAAGTAAATTAGCCACAGGTTCACCTACATTAGCAAACCCACCTATTAATTCACTTATACCTGAAGTAGCTCCACCAATACCACCTGTCAATGCACCCAATAAAGGATCACCGCCCGTAGCAAATGAAGTTGCACCACCTAAAAGTGCTCCACCAGCCACAGCTGCAGCCGTACCACTTAACCCAATTGCTGTTCCAATAGCTGTTCCAAGTCCTGGAGCAACAATACTTAAAGCAATAGGCAATGCTGTCTTTATTATATTTTTAAGACCTTTGTATTCTTGCAAGCCTGTGTTGGGATTGACAGTGCCTTGACCGCCCATTCTTCTAAGAACTTCAGCCTCTCTAGGATTAATATGGGCAAGCATAGTGTCTCCACCTTGACCCATGCGTCCTAGTTGTTTACCTGCAACTCTAAGACCACCTCTTGCATAACCCTCTTGAACGAGACTGTCTTGCAAGCCATACAAAACAATCAACAGACTTATAATGATAGTTTTATCAAACTCTGGGGGAAACATACCCTCATCAATTAGACCGTCTGCTATTGCTGCTTGACGAATTTCTGCATATTTACGAGGGTCTTCTATGATCATTTCTAACATTCTTATTGCTTCAACTAAGTCTTCAGCAACAATGTTAGTGTTAGACATTTGCCTTTTTATTTGATCAATAGAAGCCTGATAGGACGGATCAGAAACCGCAATTTTCATTATTTCTTCTTTAATGCTCATTTCGCCCTCGCATTTGACCATGCATGGTTAATGTACTCATCGCGCAATAACCCAAAAATATTTAAATCCTCGTTATTATCATAAGCACATCTCATCACACCCTCGTGCTTAAATCCTAACTTATTTACAAACTTTTTAGAAGATGAATTACTATCTCCTACTAATGCTGTAGCTCTTACAGCCTCTAATATCTTAAAGACATAAGTAAAAATAGCGTTGTACATTTTTACTGTCTCTTTAGGTGCCGACCAATAACCATCTTTTGCTACAAAATTCATATCAATATTTCGTTTAGTAAAATTACTGAAAATAGCTACACAAACAAATTCACCTTTATCATCTACAGCCGACATAGCTCTAAAAAATTCAGGGTTACCCTTTACACCTAGCTTATCTCTTGCCCACTTTTCAGCCTCTTCTTCTCTACTAAATCCAATAAACTTCATAGCGTTGTCTGAACAAATCGTTCAGCCCATTCTCTCCAATCGTCATACATATAAGGGTCAGGAAAATCTTCTACGAGGTTTGTAGCGTTAAGAAATTGACTGCCCCAATCTTGCCATTTTTCTGGATCTTCTAAAGGATCAAAAGCCCCAAAATCTACAAAGTCTGTGATCAGGCAATTTGCCCAATCTGTCAACTCTATACCAACAGGCCATGTGACACTTAATCCCATTCCCATTATCCTAGATCCGTTCCGTCACCGTTGTCTAAATGCCCTATAATTTGACCCATTTGATAGTCTCCGTATAAAGCATTAGAAGTAAATTTAACTCTTAATTCTCTACGTTGTTCTTTTAACATTACAATTTGTTCGTAAGGTTGATTGGCAGAAGCAGGAAATGCCACAGTCGAACTTGTAACTTCTGGTGCTCGTGCATTGGCTCTACCTGTGATTTCTACTGTCATGTCACCCACTTGAACAAAATCAGGTTCAATTTGTGTTATTCTCAAATAACGATCTAACCCTTGTGGCAATGTAGATAAATCAGCCGTTTCAAAAAACGACTTAATTGGATTAATTATTGGACCGTCTACTTCATCAACACCAAATTCATGTTGCCAGACTTTGTAACCAATACCTCTGATGTTGGTATTTATCTGACCACCCATTCCGCTATGAATTTCGCAATAATAATATAAAGTTGGTGCTCCAGTTGGTACTATAATTTGTGTGTATGCACCTGCTTGCCCTAACACCCCGACAACTGTTACGCCTGTCGTATATTCCACACCACCGCCATGCGTGCCATCTGATGTTGAAGACAGACGCAAGGGATGACCCACATTAGAAGAATCAGATTGATCAAATCTATAAGTGTTGCCTTCTCTAAAAGTTAAAGTTGGTTGTGCGCTACCACTCATATTATATTTATTTCCAGAACCTGAGTTAACTACTGTAACAGCAAGTGTCTCAATAGGGTCTAATGGCAATGGAGAAGATTGCACCCCCGTCAATATAGGTGCGGCAAATGAATTGTTAAACTGACCTGCTGATCGACCATCATTAGGAAGTTCTGTGTCATACCATGTATTTTCACGAATGTTATAAACTACAGCGTGCGTGCATTCGGTAGCTGTACCTTTTGGATACGCCCACCAAATTTCACCGTACCTTGGAACTTTATATGCAAAACATTTTGTTGCTGCATTACGATTAATTCCATCAAAAAAATAATTTAAATTCAATGAGTTGGGTACTTCTCTAACCACACCGTTAAACATATAAAAACGATCAACACCTGCCCAGTAAAAAACACCGTCATAATCTATCGGAGAGAATGGTGATAAAATAGAAGTATCTGTTGCTACAATATCAAATTGAAATATTGCTGTTCCACCTACAAAAGTAGCTCTAATAACAGCGTCAAACGCCCAAAATAGACCCGCAGGTGCTGTTCCTGAACCTGCTCTAAGTGGAAGTCCTTTTATTATTTTTTGACCCCACACTCGTGCATTTCCTGACCCTGTTCCTAAAAGGTCTGTAGGATTTCCTGGAATGCTCCATCCAATAATACCGTCCGTTCCGTAGTAAAATAAATATGGGTGTAAACTTACGATACCGCCTGTCACATTTGTATTTGCTGGCAAGGAAACAGATCGTAAAACATTTGTTCCTAACACCTCGCCAAAAAATATTTGTCCGTCTTGATCATTACAAATACAATCACCATTTGGGCTAACTTGTGCTAACACATAATTTTGATTAGTGCTTGAGTCGTATTGAAAATCAAACATCCAATAGTTGTGAACAGATGTTATTAAAGCGTCACTGCCATAGTTCATATTGACTATAGTGCTTGTTAGAGTGTTCAAGGTGGTTGTTATAATAAAATGGTTAGATTGATCTCCACCTGTGACAGAAGTTATTGTAATAACTGCCCCAACTGCATTAGCCGTGTAATTTGGCGTGCTTGTAAAAGCAGTAATGTTAGAAGCAACGTCTGTTGCTGTTTGATTTATGTCAGTGTTAAAAGGCACTGACCCAGACATTATGTTCACACCGTCTACAGCAATCATATCTACAGCACCACTGGCACCTGCAAGTGTTACAGTGCCATAGGCATAAGCTAAAACAGGTGTTCTGTCAGTGACGATAGAGCTATTGCCTGTTTGATCTAATGTAAATCTTTCTAAAGTGTTGTCACCGCCTGAATGACAATACACAAAAAGCATCTGTGAAAAAGTAGCAAACCCTCTACTTATCTCAGACAAGTATTTTTGAGTAGTTTTATAACCGCCTATTTTTCTTGGCAATCCTCTTTGAAAACGCACCCATTGTCCGTCCACATAGTTGTTGCCTTCAAACTTAGTGCCATCACGTTTGATTCCAGGATCAGATCTAAGGACGGTAGTTTGAACTGGCATTAAGGAAATACCCCACCATTAATGTTTCCACTTTGTGCAACGCCTAATGCTGACCATGCTGCAGCTTGAGACGCTGATGTAAAAATAGCTCTACCTGTTGCAGAACCGCCTAGATTAATTAAGGCGTTTGTTGCAGTAGTTGCCCCTGTTCCACCTTGACTTACAGAAATTGGAAAAGAAACTGTACTTGTATCAGCATCTAAAACATCTGAGCCATCACAATAATAAATGCCTCTTGTGTTTTGTCCAACTTGCACGCCTGTTTGCCCTGAAACTTTAACAGTTAAAACGTAACTACCTGTTGTTCTGTTATCAATCCAATACTGTTGAACCGTAGCAGGAACAATAATGTTTCTTGCCCCAGTTAACGCACCAGTAAATCTGTATGCAACTCTATTAAGCTCTGTGCCAGTAAGTGTTTTGTCACCACTTCCCGCAATGTCAATAACGGTATAATCGAAAGCAAATGTCGCACTCTGTCCAAACCCAATGGTAAAAAAATTGACCCCATCGGTGGCTATAATGGCTGACTCTCCTGGTTGAAATGCCAAAGTGCTTGCACCGTCAATCGTAGTAGATCCTGGAGGTGTTGCTGTAATTGCACCAGAGCCTGAGTTTCTTAAATATAAAAACCAGTTGTCTCCACCTACAGTTGGATCAGGCAATGTGAACGTAGCCTGTGCTCCCGTAAAGTTGAACATCTTTGCACGATCATCAACCCCACTTGTATATGTATTATTTATTGTGGTAACAGGAACTGATTGACTCAATAATGTGCCAACAGCCACTATACCTGTTCCAGCTAACGAGCTTGCATTTGCTGTAGAAGTTGTTGCTCCATATTGCAACAGTTCCCATGTTCCATTAGCTGTTGTGTTATCAGTAAGATAAATTTGCCATAGTTGCCCAGAGGCGATAGTTCCTACTTGTACGCCACCTGCGTTTTTAACAGTAAAAGTATGTGATCCTTTATTGTTAAAAAGTATTGTATTACCTGTTCCGCTTTTTTGTGCGTCAGGCAAAATAATACTAAACCCTGAACTTGCCTGTGTGACATCAACAATCCTAGTAGCTAAATTTACATTAGTGGACGTTTCTTCAGGCCAACTCAATGTTATATCGGCAGTTAAATTTAAAGAGCTATAACTAATTTCACTTGGGTAAATGTTAGCACCGCCAAAAACATCTTGATAAATAGGCATTATGCTTCACTCCTTTGCGCTGAACGATCAAGTATTCTTCCTAAGTCTTGACCGCTAAATGCTTGAGCACATCGATCATAAAGACCTTGCCATAATTGTACTCTGTCATCATTTTTTAAAAATGGGGTTGCCTCAAGCAAAGAAGCATACAATATCAATTCTGGTGCATATTCTGTAAGCCAATTACTTTGCAATGTATCTCCCAAGAGAGCAGGTTGTTCATAGTAAAGTATTTCTAAAGTACTAGATGCATTTGGTGTTGGGGCAATCAGCCAATTTGCATAATCATAGTCAGCATAGAATTGAGGTGAGGCTGTTTGAGCTTCATCGGGCCAGTAATTACGGAGATACTCATATGACCTTGTCTGTATTGGGGTTCCATTGACCGTCATTGAAATCGTATCACGCCAGCGATCTGGTTTTAAATAAGTAGAAACACCGATAGATAATGGCGTTGTAATTGCCCTAATAAAACCTTCAATCTTTAATTCACGAGCTATACGTCTTTCTGCCAACGTAATTAAACGTGGCAGTTGATCAAAGACTATTTGATCGCTTGCCTGTGTAAATCCACGTTCTAGATAACGCCTCATGTCTACAAGCAAGCTATCGTATGTCATCGTATAGCTCATGGCTTAATCCTTACTCAGAACTCTCTTCTCTTGGATCAATCCAATCTGGATTAAGTGTCCAAGTAGCACCATCAAAAAACCATTTATTTCCGTACCACTCTTCTTCAGGGCCAGTAATGTTTTCATACAAAGTGCAATCACTTGATGAATGACATCCTACAATAAAATCTAGTTTTTCTTCTGGGCCAACATCAATTTGCGTTGCTCCCATTATGACACGTTTGTCATCTTCAAAAAGAAATTTACTTAAGTTCGTTACATTTTCTACAATCGTTTTCATTATGATGCTCCATTTAGTATTAGTTGGGTGGTTGAAATAGCTTTGCCTGCTGTCACTGAGCTTGAGGTGGTAGAAAGATCTCCGTTATTTTGAACGTAGTATGTTGATCCTACGATTAAATTTTCTGATATTCCAGCTAACGCTAAAACTTGAGAAGTGCCTTGGTTGCTGTTGCTTTGATCTCTAAATGCAAATACCGATCTATTAATTGAACTGTCGTAAGCAACATCTAAACTTCCATCTGCTACACCATTACTTGTTGAAAATATAGTTGGAGTTTCAAAAGTGATGTCTGTTCCACTAACCGTTCCTACAACATATTTTAAATCTGTTTCATTTTCGTCATAAACTATAATTACTTTGTTAGCAGTGCTGTCAAAAGCTATAGCTTTGTATCTAACAACGTTGCTTGGTTCAAAAGTTGCTTCTGATCCAAAAGTAATAGCTGTGCCACTGATCGTTCCTACTTTTGCTCTGCCTAGATAAGCGCTTGCAGGGCCACTGTATAAAACTACAATTTTGTTACTATTGCTGTCAAAAGTCACAGGGAGTGTGTAGTTAGTGTTATTTGCACCTGAAAAATCAACTTTACTACCAAAAGATATACCTGTGCCGCTGACCGTACCTACAATTGCTGTACCACGACCAGTATTAGTACCATCTTGAAAAGTTATAACTACTTTATTATTAGAGCTATCAAATGTAGAACTTTGATTTGCTACGTCACCATTGACATACACAGATTCTGCCCCAGTAAAACTTATACTGTTATCAGATGGATCAACAGTTCCTACTCGTGCTATTCCTTGAGGACTAGGATAAATTCTATAAGCTACCACAATTTTGTTATTAGAACTGTCAAAAGTACATGTGTTAAATGCACAACCAGCGCTTTTATACACAGAGGCAGTTCCAAAATCTATACTATTATCACTGGGATCAACTGATCCTACAATAGCAGTTCCATATTCATTAGCAGGTGTCCCTGTGAAGGCAATGACAACTCTATTAGAGTTACTATCAAAAGTTATATCCATATAAGAGGAAGTACCAGTGTTAAATACTTCCTTAGTTCCATATTGAACTGATGAACCAGAAACCTCTCCCACAATAGCCGTTCCATAATTTGAGTTACTATTGTCTGCAAATATAACAACAATCCTATTAGAATTACTGTCATATACAACCCTGCTAAAATTTGTAGTTCCAGCATTAAAAAGCTCTGCTGATCCAAGTGAGTTAGATTGACTCGTTGCTTGTGCCGTAGCCACACCGCCTTGAGGATTAACTTTGCCTGTCGCACCATTAGCTATTGCCTCAGATGTTATGCCTATGAAATTAGCTTCATTCGTGCTTTCTAACTTATAATCCACTACTGGAAATTCAGTTGCATTTGGGTCCGAACCAAGAAGTAAGTCTGAAGTTCCAATCAATGTAATACCAGATACGCTATTTGAATCAGTACCAGTACTAAAAGTTACAGCAGAAGCAAAAGTTATAGTGCCTGCCGTTATTGTTCCAATTCTAACATCTCTATCAGTGTCATTCGGAGGGTTACTTGGACTATAAACAACTGCAAATTGAGTGTCATTAATTTTAACAGAATTTGGTGCATATAATTTAGTTTGAACATTGAACTCTGTTGTAGCTCCGACAGTTATCGTTGTGCCAGAAACAGAACAAACAATTGATTTTCCGTAATTAAGAGAACCCCCGTCAAGATAAGACACTACAAATTGCGTTTCACTCATAGCTACAATGCTGAAATGAAGTACACTTGAAGCGTCATAAGTTATTGCGTTTCCAGGAGTAAAAGTTGTTCCTGATATAGTTAAAACTTGCACTCTACCTCTTGAATTATTAGTTGTTTGAGAATAGGCAAGAACAATTTTTGAGTCAGTTAACCTAGCAACAACACTAGATTTTGTTGAGTTGCTTGTTTGATAAACATAAGCAGTTCCAAATGTAATAGTGTTTCCAGTTACATCACCTACAATAGCTGTACCGTATGAGGAATTAGAAGCGTCTTCATAAACTATAACAAATTTACTAGCGGTTAGAGCTACTCCTGCTTGAACAGTACTTAAAGTCGTCTGTCCTGTTTCAAATGTTACAGCAGAACCATAAGTGATTGAACCACCACTCACTTCGCCTACTATAGCTTTTCCTCTATTACTATTGTTAAAGTCTGTCCATAAGATAATAAATTTATTATCAGTTAATCGAATTGGTACAATAACATTTGATGTTGCACCAATAGCAGAAACAGCAGCGTTGGTTCCGAAAGATATTGATCCATTAGATACTGTGCCTATAGCAGTAGTGGCATTATAACTGTTAGTAGAATCTCGCCCAGTTAGTAAAAAAGTAGTGTCAGTAAGTTTGCAAAGTGTTGGTCCTTGGTTTCCACCAAAGGGAGAAACAGCCGTTCCTAAAGATGCTGGATCTGTGCTAACAGCCTCAACTTTACCGTCACTTTTCAAAATTACCACTTGCCCACTTGCTAAAGTCCCAGAAGCTACAGCATCAAATTCTTTGGCACCGCCACCTGAAGGTAATAATTCGGATAAATTTGTCACGAGTTAAACTCCAAATTAATGCTTGTTGAAGACAACGCTTTACCAATTCTTGTACCTGTTGAGGTTGTATTAATAGTTCCGTCATTTTGAACATAGTAGACGCTGTTTGGTATTAAATTTTCACTTTGTCCGGCAGGTTGTATAACTATTGCAGTTCCGTTGTTAGCTGTTGGACCCTCAGTATCGGCATATGCGTTAACTACCCTATTGCTATTAGTATCAAAAGTTGAAGCTATATATTGTGTGATAGCAGATGCAAATGTTTGTGCCGTGTTAAATGAAATAGAAGTGTTAGAAACTGTGCCTAATACATATTCACCATGATAATTATTACCCTGATCAGCATAAGATATAACTATTTTATTAATGCTAGGCTCAAATACTGCTGCCATCCCATAAATAGCATCCTGATGAAATTCAACTTTAGTACCGAAAGTAATTGATGTGCTACTAATTGTTCCTACAACTGCCGTTCCAAAATTACTATTTCCTTCGTCACAAAATGCTATAACTGTTCTATTGTTGGTACTATCAAAAGCTATTCCGAATGTAGTAGGACCAAGTCCTGTTGAAGTCGTTGCTTGATTGAATACGGAAGCGGCACCAAAAGTTATAGAATTGTTAGATGGATCGACAGTGAGTACGTTAGCTGTTCCATAGTTAGAGTTATTAGCATCTTGATAAGCTATAACAACTTTGTTAGCGGTAGAGTCAAAAGTAGATGCCGTGAAATAACTGCCGTTATTATTTATAACCACTTCACTACCAAAACTAATTGTATTTCCTGATACAGTTCCTGCTATCGCTGTAGCCGCACTATTATTTCCATAATCAGTATAAGTTATAACTATTCTGTTATTTGAAGAATCAAATACAACATTAATATACCCTGTGTTCCCACCATTAAATTCAACCTCACTTGAAGGAAAAGAAATAGAATTATTTGATGGGTCTACAGTTCCCACGATAGCTTTACCTTTATCGCTGTCTCCCCCATCACGATAAGCAACAACTACTTTGTTACTGTTACTATCAAAACCGACAGCGTTTGGATCTGTTGAACCACTTGTATTATAAGTAACTGGTGTTCCAAAAGATATACTTGTTCCTGATACATTGCCAACTACAGCAGTTCCATAATTTGAATTAGCCCCATCACGATAAACAATAACTACCCTATTGTTACTACTATCAAATGTTGCCCCAGTATAAAGATTAGAACCAGCCGATCCATATACCACCTCAGTGCCTATTGATCCGCTTCCCGCTGCTTGTGCTATACCTATTCCACCTTTAATTGTCACAGAACCTGTGGCAGTGTTAGCTATTGCTGCATCGGTTATTCCGATGAAGTTTGATACGTTAGTAGTAGTACCTTCCATAGTGTATGTACGAGCATCATAGGTTGTTCCTGCACCGCCAGATTTAAAAGCAATGAACATATTAGTGGAAACTGAATCATATAAAACTGGTCTTGGTTGTATGCTTGCAATGTATGTATTTTGTACTTGTAGGCTTGTTCCCGTAGTATAAGTAGATCCACTAGTGTCTATACTAACTATATATTGCACCCCCAAGCTGTCTGAATACATTAAACCTGTCTTTTTATGCAATGCATTATATCCAATACCATTGGCATCTCTAACATTATTATTACCAATAGTAGGCCCAAAATTTCCCGATGAAACAGTGGGTGTTGTAAATGATACCGCAGAGTTTGATGTCAACGTGATAGGAACGACATCCATACCTGATGATACGCGATAAGCTAAAACGTGTTTTCCATCGTTTATATTGTATGCGGCAAATGGAGTATCACTATAGTAATTGTTTAATGCTTGTTGGGTTAATGTGGCTGTAGCCGATCCACTGCTTGGAACAGTTACAAGCATATAACTCATATAATACGGGCTATATCTATAAGTTTGTGCTATCAATACAGCTTCATAAACAGGATCATAAGTTAAAGAAGCTGCCCAACCACCCTCATAAGCATTGAAGTTTGTTCCGTTGAAACTGTTGTATGCTCCTGACCAAGAAGTAGTAGTACCACTTGTTTGACCCATTTGGTGAACAAGTGTACCCTGTGAAGAACTGTTCCAAACTGAGAAAAATCTATCTACATTTGGACAATAAATCATAGCTACTGGTCTAGCACTGCTGTGAGTGCTAAAAGTTTGACCATTTCCACTTTCAAAACTAATTGTAGTTCCACTTACATTAACCTGTTTTGCTTTCCAATCTCCTGTGTTACCTGCGTCTTTATAAACTACTACTCCTTTGTTATTAGTAGTATCGTAAGCTGCAACGTGGCCTTCCGTAGAAAAAGAAAATCCAGTAGTCACACTTCCAAATGTAATTGTTGAACCACTTATTGTTCCTGCAACTCCTACCAAATACTCATTACCAGAGCTAGAATAAAATATAACACAAGCATTTTGATCTGGATCATAATAACCTGCTATATTGATTGGTGTTCCTCCAGAACCAATTGAATTTACAGATCCTAAAGATGCAGTAACATTTGTCTCACTTACTGCTTGTACCGTGCCATTCGCATTTAAAACTACCGTCTGACCACTTGCTAAAGTTCCAGAGGCTACAAAATCGACATTCTTACCACCAGAACCTGCGGGTAAAAGCTCAGATAAGGTACTCATGTCAAATCCCTTATGTTAAGAGTAGTGGCACTGACAGCCTGACCAACAAACGTACTTGTAGACGTTGTTCCTAACGTGCCATTTGATTGAATATAATATTTACTAGCAATGGTTAATGAAGTCTGTTGAGAGTTTATTCCCCCTAACATATCTATATTTCCTGTGGCAGTGTCTGATATAGCTTGACCTGCTAATCCAATAAAACTTGAGATATTGTCAGACGCTACATTGTAAAGGACATATTTGCCATAATAAGGACTAGGTTCTTCTATGTAAGAAGCAACAAATTTAGTAATTGTTGGAACAAAAATTATTTCAGTTGCTAAACCTTTAGTAGTTGTTAAGTTAAATTCATTAGCAACAGTTATGCTCGTTCCACTGACAGTTATTGCGTTGACATAGGGTTTATCATTGGCAGTGTTTCTATACATAACGACAATTTGATTATTTGTTGAGTCAAATGCACAAGACAAAGCACTTGCCGTGCTAGAAGAAACTGTATCAGTAAATTCAACAGATGATCCAAAAGTAGCTGATCCGACATTACTAACAAAAGATGGAGTTCCTACTATTCCGTACCCATCTCCATTATTAGCATTTTGATAAAACACAACAATTTTGTTAGAATTTGTATCAGCCACACTTGTAAGATTAGTGTTTTGAACCCCAAAACTATTGTCCACTAGTATATCTGTACCCGTATTGTAACTTGTTCCAGACACTTGACCAACATTACAATAAAGATGGTAACTTTGATCTTTTCTCGCAAAAAAGACGGTGACAGTGTTTGAATTTGCTTCATAAACACAAGAAGTCCAATAATGCACTTGCCCTGTTGCACCTACATTTCCAAACGTACTAGTTGATCCAAAACTTATACTCGTTCCCGAAATTGTACCTGCAATACCACGGCCAAAATCCCCACTAGTAGTCATATAAGTAAAAATAGCTTTTTCGTTTGTACTGTCGTAAGTGCTTGAAACACCAAGCACAGGCTCAGCGTTAGGAAAACTAGCTTCGGCTCCAAAAGTTAATGAATTGTCTGACGGATCTACTGTTATAACGTAAGCTCTTCCGTAATTTGATGCCCCACCATCTCGAAAGCCAACAACTGATTTTTGAGCTGCAACATGATAAACAGCAGAAATATAATCGCTGTCAGATGTGTTAATAACAACAGGTGTTCCAAAACTTGTTAGCCCAGAGGCAGTAGGTGTAGAAACCACCCCTGTGCAATATTGGGTGCTAGTTGTACTAGCGTAAAATTGAACTACTCTGTCTGCATTTATATCGTAAACTGATGAAAGTGTGCTTTGATTTCCACCACTCCAAAGTGAAGTGCTTGTAAAATTTGCTTCAGTTGTTGCTGCTTCGGAAGTTGCTGTTATTGCCTCTACTTTACCGTCTGCTCTCAAACCGACAAGTTGACCATTCGTTATGGTTCCAGAAGCAGTAAAGCTCCCTACGTTCTGACCACCGCCAGAGGGTAATAGCTCTGACAGATTGCTCATTAGACACTCCAACCAATCGTTGCATCCACATACGTCATAGTAATTTCTGCAAAGTTTTTGTCAAAAGTTAAGTCTGTGGCAGAGCTTGCAATATTACTTCCATTCCGTGCAACGGTAAAGTTAGTTGTTGCTGCAGCACCTGTTCCGTCTTTTATAACTACAAAGTCACCTGCACTTGGACCACTTGGAAGCGTTATGGTGATTGAACCTGCACTTGCTACAAGAAACTGAGCAGACGTTGCTGTAGTGTTACCACTAACAAGTTGTGGTTGAGGAAATCCCGCAGCTTCAGCAGCTGAAGTCCAAGTTGTACCGTTTGATTTTAAAACGTTTCCACTTGTTCCTGGAGCTACAACTTGAGGTGCATTGGTGCCATTTCCAAGTATCACGTTATTAAGTGTTAGATCAGCACTTTTGATTACTTTTCCTGTGGTGCCGTTCATAGCAACTAACGCATTATCAACAGAAGTTGAAGGACCAGTAACATCGCCTGTTGTGCCTGTGGCTGAAGCTATTTCTTTAACAGCACCAGATGAATTTTTAAAATATAATTTTTCATCATTTGTATTAAGAGCTAATTCACCATCTTGTAAATCACTTGCACTTGGTATAGCAGAGGCAGTTGAACTACGATAAAGTTGTATTGGTGTAAAACCTGATTGTGGCATTAGAATGTACCTCCTGAAATTCCTGACGTTGCTGTAACACTTGTAAATACCCCTGTGTTAGCAGTTGTGGCTCCTATTGGAGTGTTGTTAATTGATCCCCCTACAATCGTAGGTGCAATTGGGGAAGCTAGTTTAGCAGTGGTTACAATACCGTCTGCCAACTGATCTGTAGTTAACGGTATGTCTGTGGGTGAATTACCAATATATGGATTTGACATTATGTTATCTCCAGAACTGATAGAACAGCATCGACTGAACTTGCTGCACTTGAATTGACTTTAATTGAATCCCCAGTGACCATTACTATTTTTTGATTGCCTCCAATTGGTACTAGCGCACCCCCAACAGGAACAGGTGCATCTTTAACAATGTAAGTATCATTTGCCCCATCATTTAATGTAACATCAATGTTAACACTCGATGCGCTTGTGTTAGCTACTGTCAAGCCAATAACAGTGGTCTGAGTAGAAGAACCTACAACATAAGAACCAACAGCCGTAAGTGCTGTTCCTATGGACCTTGATAGCTTTCTTGTAAATGTATTAGCCATGTTTTCTCCTTAACCTAATGCTATCGCTAAAGCAATTACATCGTCTGTTGTTACTCCTGCTGTTGGTGCCTGTGACACCCATGTTGTACCATTGCTCGTTAATACATTACCATTTGCACCTGAACTTGTCAGCCCTGTGCCACCATTAGCCGCAACTAAAGTTCCTGAAACAGTTATATCACCTGTTGTTAAAGTGTTGGGTGTAAGACCTGTTGTACCTCCACTGAAACCTGTGACTGCTGCAGTGACAGCACTATTCCAAACAAATGCGCTACCGTTCCACTTTAAAAATGTATCAGTTACAGTCGGAGCTACTAAAAAATCAGTTGTTCCAGATGCCGTATTATATACAATTCTATTTGCTCCACCGCCAGCTACATTAGTTGCACTGGCCGCAGTTCCTGAAATGTCGATGCCCCAAGTTCCAGTTGCCCCTGTACCGTTTGTTTGAGGAGCACCGACATCACTGGCAGTCAATGTCACGGCACCAACTTGACCGTTAACAGAAGTGACTGTGTTACTTTGATCTAATTTTTGCCAAACTGATGTGCTACTATAAACGGCCCAATCACCAACTTGCCAATCTGTAACACCGTCCAAATTTGTAGTTCCAGCAACACTTACAATATAATAATGACCTTGCGTGCCTACCCCAGAAGCTAATGAAGGAGTGTTTGTGGATGCATTCCATGTGCCTTGGTAATCTAAACCTGTTTGAAAACTAGCTGTAGTAACGCCTGTTATTACACCTTTAGCATCAACCGTTATTACTGGTATTAAATTTGACGATCCATATGTTCCTGCACTAGCTCCAGAATTTGGTAAATCCGCATTAACTAACGCCCTAAATGCTGTAGGTGCATTAGGGCCAGAAGCAGGTCCACCATAAAACACATTAGCAGGTTGATCAGTCTGTATTAATGCTGATCCCCATGTGTAAGCACCTGTTCCACCAGAAATCAAAACCTGCCCTGCAAGACCAACTGAGCCTAATGCAATGTCTGACCCACCGCCATAAGCAATAGCTCCAGGAGTTGAAGTGTTGCTTCGGCCTGTTCCACCTTGGTTTATAGGAAGTGTTCCATCTATTTGATCCGCATTAGATAAATCTACTGGTGGGTGTTGATGATCGCCTCTTGCTAATTCGTTAGACGTTCCTGCTGAACCGCCTGATGTTCCAACTAACGGAACATTATCTTCAAAATCTGCACTTAAAGTAACATTGGAATTTAAACCACCACCACCTTCTAATCCGTCACCTGCAATGATTTGTCTAGTAATAGGTACATAATTAGAGAAAGATGCAGTTACTGTAGTAATAGCAGTCACACGACCTTTTGCATCTATTGTGACAACAGGTATATCAGTTGTGTTTCCATATGTTCCTGCTGTTGCACCTGAGTTAGCTAATTGAGTGCTTCCTATACCTCCAACAGCTACACTGAGCGTTACATCAGAACTTAATGGACCGCCTCCCGTCAAAGCAGTTCCAGCAATTACTTGTCTCGTTGTAGGAACACCTGCAACTTGAAGTAAATCACCTGCTCTAACTTGATAACTTACGCCTTGATAATTAAACAACAACATACCATCGGCAGATGCCACAGGTGCTGTTGGTAATTGACTGACCCGTGTGGGTATTAAATTACTGGGAACTTCAACCATTAATCCATCTCCAAATACTTATTACCGTCTTCTGTAGTAATAAATTCATCGCCAGCTTCTTGTATAACACCCGCAGGGTGCGTATTAATATTTGTATCTGGTCTAACAAAAGGTAAAACAATTTGATCAGGCTCCCTTGGAGCTAATCTATACGGATCAAATTCATCTCTATCTGCTTTACATACCATAAGTCCTGGATCATTGGGATCTGGAACTAAATCGGCTAAAAAGAATTTAAGAGAACATCTAGCACAAATACCAATGCCATATGTTGGTTGACCTGTTGGATCTAAATAAATACTCATCTCGTATAAGGTCCAATTCCAGGATTAATTTGTGTTGGTGATCCGTCACCGTCACCATCCCAAGCTCTTTGCATACTAACAGCCGCACGTTGTTCTAACAATGGAACAATATTAACATCGACACTTGGAGTTTCACTAGCAACTTTTGAGGCCAATCCATTTACAATTGCCTCTAACCACCTATTTGGAATTTCAATTTCTTGTTGTAAAGTATTTGTATCCATTACAGATCTATGTCTCCACAATATTAATTGTGTAGTTTCAGAAACTAAATTAGGAGCTGGCCAAATATTCACAACAGGTTGTGCAACATTTCTTTGAAAATAATAAGTGCTAGGCTGACCTGAAAAAACAGTGTTGCTTTGATTTACATACTGATCTCTATTAAGTTTACCTAACGGTATTTCCATAGGCATATTTCCTAAAGTAATTTTACTGTAAGAAATAGTAGAAACACCGTCTGTTGGAATAATTTTAAAATACTGATAAGGCAACGCACCTGAAATATCAGTCCATGTTATATTTCCACTTACGGCTGTTGCACCTGTGGAAAGATCGTAACTGTTAGTTGTTCCTACTGTAATCCAAGTAGCATTATCCGAACTTACTTGAAAAGTTAACGGTATGGCAGTAGCTGACCATTTAACACCGATAGTATTTACAACAGTGGCTGTAGTAAAATTAACTAAATAAGAAGTATTGGTAGCTGTTATTGTACCAGTAGGAAACTGAGGTTGTCTAAAGTTTAAATTTAAAACATCTACTGTACCTAAAGGCAAAGTTACAATAGGTTGATTTTGGTAAAAGGGAAGTATTACTTTTTCAATACACCAACTAGGAACTCTGATATTAGAAAGATCATCAAGCATAAATGCCAATGAATCCATTGCATAATCTTGCATTTCAGAAGTAATAGCTTGTGCAGGCAATCTGCAACGCCTGAAAGCGTGATCAACTACTTTTAAAGAATTAAAAGTTTTTACACCAATATTTCCAGAGTACGCCATAGCAATCCTTTAGTTACTTACTGGATGCTGTTACAGCAACTCCCCTTGTAATTGATTAATTTACCAACTTTTACGTTTAAACTGACTATCTCCTGGCATCATTTTGAAACCATCGACAGAGCCACCTTTACTCATGTCCATCGTTCCAACCGCTTTGTAAGCTCTACGCCCCATAGATTTCTCCATGCCTTTGCTTTCATCGCGCCTGTCTTTCATAGACTGTGATTTTTTGCCATTTCTAGCACCCATCGACTCATCTAATTTATCATTGTATCCTTGTTTTCGCATTGTTTTTCTCCAATTCAGGCTTTGCTTTTAATCATAGGTGAACTTTTGTGAGTTGGGTAGCCTTTAGAACGACCACCTATTTTTTTTCTTTGAATGTCGTATTCCGACTCATCACGCAATCTTTTCATTTCATCACGGGCATTTCTTTCTCTTGATGAAACACGTTTTAATTGTTGTGATTTATCTCTACGCTCTTGAGCATCATTAGATTTACGCGACTTAACACGTTTCATTTCATCAGCCGCATCATCTTGTACGCCAATAACACGAGCCTCTTCATCACGAATGTTACGATTAACTTTACCACCACGAGCTTTTTTCATGCCTTTAAAAGTCTTAGCAAGGTTAGCTCTTTTTTGAGTAGTCTCAGATGGTTTACCACCACCTTTTGTTGCTGGTTTACCTGATGCAAGTTTATTAAGAACCCCAGAAGGAATTTTACCGTCCTTCATTTTTACACCCTCACCTTTTACATAATTGGTAAGTGCTCCTGGTTTTTTGACTGCACCTTTTATCCAGTTTTTAGATCCACCTTTTTTAAATGTTTCAACTGTCTCTTCGACAACTACAACATCACCCATTGGAACTTTGCTTTTTCTGCGAGTCATACCACGACTCTCATCCCTACGATCTTTATAGGATTGTTTTTTAGTGCGTTCTGCTCCGTCCCTCGCGCCTAAACTTTCGTCTAAACGATCATTAGATGTTTGACCACCTCGTTTCATATTTTTAGTTGACAAAGACCCTGTGTATCCAAAGTCTTTGTCAAAATGCCATCCTTGTCTGATCCCCATTATTGATCTCCAGCTATAGCAGGAGCATAGATTTTTATACCATATAAAATAATAGTATAAGTATCCCCAGAGGAAGCCTCTCTTGTACTAAAAGCAACATTGCCTGCCTCATTGGTTCCCAGAGCACCTGTCCCGTTATATGGAATAGAAGGATCATACCCAATGTCATATAATTGACCTTTAGGTATTGTCATAGCTAAAGCGTCATTAGCTGGTGTTGGATCTCCAACCCAATATATGTCCACACCCATGTCTTCAGTTTGAGCATATATTTTTGAAATTTTTACACCAATACAAGCCAAACCCTGAGAACTAGGATTTAACCCCGACACATCAACTTTAGTTACTTTTGTTTCTCCAGTTCCATCAGAAATGTTAGTAAATTTAGCAATATATAATCGCTCACCATCTTGAAGAACTTGAGTTGTGACTGCATCAGCCATAATTCACCTCCCTTTAAGAGAGATTGTTGTTTTGAATATACATCACAGTCAATGTAGCAACACCAGATGTACCATCGCCTGTGGCACCAGTAAAATCTGCTAAAACTTCTAAATCGGTTGTACCTACATTAGTAGCTTCAGTGTCTAGTGTTCCATGCGTTGTACCAAGAGCTTTTGTGTCAACTGCATTTAAAAAAGCATTTGGGTCTGCTGCTGTACCAACAGATATAGTAGCCGCCCCACTGTCATCACCAGCAGTTGTTACATTGCATATCACATCAACAATTTGTGACTTTGCAGGTATTACGGCAACTCTCTGATTAAGTTGGCTTGCACCTGTGATATTAGGGATCATTGACTGAGCCATAACAACAGATCCAGTATTAGCGATATTAACTCCAATATCCGTACCAGTTGTTGCAGCTATAAGTCCTGCTTTAATAGGACCAGAAAAAGTAGTTGTACCCATTTTTATTCCTCACATACGAGTTGTGTGTATTTGTCTGTATGTAGTCAGTTGGGGAACTGTCAAATACACAATATAAAAACCCCAAGAAAATCCCTGTCGGCACTTTAGGAATACCGACAGGGTTTAGTGTTAAACTCCAGCTGTGCCGAACACTCCACGAGGATCGGTCCAACCAAAAACATAACGCTCTGTAGCTTTATAACGCATGGAGTCGGTTTCAAAATCACCTTCCATAGATTTCTCTAAACCTCTACGCATTAAAAGTTTCAAACCGTCAGGTGCATCTGTTTGAATCCACCAAGCAGTTTGAGAAGTAATACGAGACAGATTGCCCTGACCTTCCGACAATAGACCCATTGATTTAACAGGGTTGATGTCGTTGTCAGCAGTTCCTGTTCGTAGAACTGATTTCAACAGAGTTTCAGCTTGGAACACGTTAGCAGGACCCGTGACAATCTTTTTAGGAGTCAATCGAATACGCTTACCGTTGTTGTCAACGGCATTACGGATTTGAATTAACAACTGCTCAAGAGAAGTCTGAGACAATGCTGCAGCGTTATTCAACTGATTACTAAACGTACCATTAACAATTGGATGCGCCGCATTAACAAGAGATACGCCATCACCGCCAGGAAAAGCAGCGTTGAATGCTCTATTGAGAATGTTTGCACCAAGTGTTTCTTTGGTTTCAATCAAAGATTGAGCTAGGTGTTTAGCATAAGTCTGTCCGATACGGATGTGATCACCGTCTTCTACCAAAACTTTGGTTAGAGCAAATGCCAAACCATAGACTTTGTATAGATAACGCTGAATAAACAACACGCCACCAGATTGATACGTCACCGCCATGCCATCAGGCAATTCAGGAGCCGCACCAAAACCATAAAGAACTGGTTCTTCATGGTACTGACGAGGAATACCTTGCTGTTCACTGAAGACTTCTTTCCATTCATCAGCACGTTGCTCGTATATTCCATCAAAGACTTCGTTCAAGATAGGTTCTACAATTGAACGAAAGTCGGTACTACGCATAGGAGTAGCCATAGTTCAATCCCTCCCTTAAACCGAATTAACTGGAGCTTTGTATTGGCTCTCGTTAATTCTAACGGTAGCAACAACAAAGGCATCAGTAAGTGTACTATTCGGACCACCTGTGGTTCCTTCAAAACCAGTAATCTGGAATTGACCTTGAGTAGCTTGAATAGCTGTGAGTTTACAATTAGAAAGTCCAGTAGCAGTAGATCCACCTGGAGATGCTACTGTCCAATCACACTGTTCACCAACAGCGGTTTGAACCGTATCAGTTCCAGCAGTTCCTGGATTATCGTACTGAACAGCAAAGAGAATTTCTGGATCATCATAGACCCAAGCAATTATCTCTGTTGCAGTTATTCCCGTAGGCCAAAAAGGTGATACTGTGGGTCTACCCAAAGCATCATTATATTGACAGCCTGCAAAAATACCTAAAAGGCTAATACCGCCAACTGAACCGCTACGAGTGCCATCATTAGTACCTAATTGAATAACACCTGCATCGACCAATTTAACAGGATCGCCTTGGAATACGTTTTGAGCGTATCCACTTGCTATTGTATAGGCTTTCGCAATTATCTGCCCACTATTGTGATAAGACGCACGAAAGCCAAAAGGTGCAGAAGTCGCTGACATCTTGCATTTCTCCTATTGGTTGAAAGTTAAGGTTGTGTTAGGCAAGATCAAATCGACCCTCCCTATGTTCACCAATCTCCCGTGTACCATCACCCATGTCTATGCGACTGCCTGATGCTTTTGCTTGTTGCTCCATAAATTCTGCCGTATCAGAAAGTTTTTCTTCTTCCCTTGCAGGTGCATTATGGTGTGCTTCCATCATAAACTTTTCATATAATGACATTGGAAGTTTGAAAGCAAGCATCTCATTAACCCCAATGAAACCGTCCCAATCACCACCTTTCAGTGTAGCGTATTCCCAACCAGGAACTTCCTCTGGTTTCACTGGCTCATAGCCTAATCGGATACGCTGTTGGATTGAGTCTCTAGGGTTAGTTGTCGTGAGCCAACACATATGCCAGCCCGGTATTTCTGGTAAGTCGGGTAAACTAGATTGGAAAAATTGTTGCCTGAACATTTCTACCCTCTCATCTTCAGATACTTCACGGTTACTTGTAACTGGACGATCTTGCATCGCCCTATTCACCCGATTACCCCCAGAGGATTTCTTAATTCGTTCGTCTGACATTTTTATGTCGCTCCTTTTCAGCGATTGGAAAACTATAATTTGAATTTAAAAAAAACACAAGCCTGTTTAAGCTCTGTTTTCTTTATCGTACTCAGCATAACGCTTGACATACTTTTTTCGGAGCACTGGATCATCCCAAACACCCGCATCCATCAGTGCCTGTTTTCGTTCAGGACTAATGTAAACTTCTTTACGAGTAGAAGCAGGTGCGTGCTCTTTTCCAGATCCAACAGCCGGTCCACCTCTAGCCACACGTTGAGTTTTAGCTTTTGATGACGGAGCATCATCGTTAAATCTTTCAGGTAAACGCCTTGCGGCTCGTACCTTCAATTCATCCCAATACTCTTCTGTCTGTGGATTGTAACCATCTTTAGCTAAAGCCTGATCAATTGCCATTACAATAGCTGAGTCTTCATCACGACCATTACTGTCATACCAAGGATTTTCATCCATAAATTGTTTAGCGTGATGTAACGTCATTTCATCAACCGTGTTTTCTTGTGGTTGAGGTTGTGACGCTTGTCTTTTTTGATGACTTAGATTTTGCATTTTTGCTAATGCCTGATCACGATACTTCATAGCTTTGGCAACATCTTCTCCGTTGCCTTCTTCTACAGCTTTCGCAATCACTCGATCCGCTAATTCTGCCTCTTTCTGAGCCTGTTGAATATTAAAATCAATACCATTGATTTCACCTTTAAGAGACTTTTGCTCTTGAGCAGTCAAACGCTTTTCTAGATTATCATTACGTTTTCTAAGAAAATCTAATTCTAATTTATCACGTTTAATTGCATTATCGCGTCTTTCTTTTCGCTCTTGTTTTTCTTTTCGTCTACGCTCACGAATACTTTCTCGTTCATCATTAGACCCTTGTGCAACAAGTTCTTCAGGTTCATCATCTTCATCTGTTTCTTCAACAGGTGGAGTTTCAACAATTTCAATATCATCCTCAGAGATAGGTTCCTCTGGTGGATCGTCTTCAATTACAACAATTTCATCATCATTTTCATCAACAATGTCATCGTCTTCTTTTCCTAAGTTACTCATCTCTTATCTCCTTATCAGATGAATGCTTTAATTTTTAAGGGATCGCCTGTGACTTTTCCAATAATGTCTAAGTCATTAAAAATAACAAACATGGCTTTTTCACCCATAGGTTTTTCGTCTAACGGAACTTCCCACCGATCACCGCCATACTTTGGCACGCGAACAAAGTCACCCTCGTTACACCACTGACCTTCAGGCCAACCATCCATTGTGTTTCTATTTTTAAATGCTAGTGGACCAATGTTAATAACTTTACCAACTTGAGTGTTCCACTTTTCTGTATCTTTGGAATCATTTGTAAGAATAATTCCACCACTTGTTTTACTTTTTGCTGTTCTAATTTGAACCAGAATGCGACTTCCGAAAGGCTGTATTCCCGAATCAGTTTCAGGAAAAGCCTCCGCTAATGCATCCTTATAAGCCTTTGTCACCATGTTTCTCCTCATCCAGAAGTTTTAGAAGTACGTTAATAGAAGCCTCAATACCAGCTACTACACCAACACGATGCCCGTACTCAAAAGCATCGCGCTCTTGTGGATGCTTCAAGGCCGCTTCAGTAAAAGTTGCCTGTTCGACCTTGAGAGCATTCAGAAGTTTGGTTTCAATATTCATACTTTTCCAGTTCTTTTATATTTTTGACGTTGCCCTTGAGTTGGTCCAACGGCACCGCCTTTAGCATAACCTTTGGTTTTCATTTTACCGCCTTTGGCATAGCCTTTAGACTTCATGCCACCTTTAGCATAACCTTTACTTTTCATTTTTTTTCTCCGTATATAAATTGTCAAAAACACGATTCACATCCAGAGTATAGTCCAAATCTGATTTACTGTAATGAATATGTTGTGATGGACGAAACTCTGGTGCTCCTTCTCCCAACTCAAACCACGCAGGGTGCGTAACTCTCACACGATTATTAGGTAGAGCTACTATATTACCTGTCCATTGGCCTGCATCCAGAAGTTCTAGAACATGGGACTGCTTATGTTGAGCAGGGTCATCTCCTATTTCTGAATCAGTGTAGTCAACAGTGAAGTAATATTTTGCTGGATACAGTTCTCCGTCAATCTTTGCTAACCAAGGACAAGGAGTACATCGGTCCAACACATAAACACTATGAGTTCTTGAAGAACAATCCCACGGTTGTGCATCGTGAGTTGCCATTGGCACAGGCCACTCATCAAATAGCGTATCGCCAACTAATGCTGTTATCGGCATTCTTGCCCACATTGCACCGCCATGAACATTAGGCTCATCAGTGTCGTATGTCTCAGCACCCGTAAAAATCATCTGAAAACTTAAACTACGACACGGTAATGTAGTAACAGCAATTGCCATTGCATGAATAAATTCACCATGAAATTGTTGGTGGTTAAACGTGTATTCTTTACGCACCCAACATTTAAAATGCGGAATATTACTCTGTAAAAAAGCCATCGTTTACGTTTTACCACTATTCGTTATGGGTTAGGATTTATTCCCGTACCCGTACTCACCGAAACTTTCTCACCCGTAGCCATTTCAGCTGCAGCAAGTAGTTTAGCTGTCTCATTATCAGACGTATTCATTCTTTCTCTAGCCGCAAGTTCTGCTGCTTTTCTATCGTTCTCGTTAGCTTGTTTCATTTGTTCAAGAGCTATACGTTCTTGACGTTCAGCCTCATCATTAGCAATTTTGGCTGTTTCAAGTTGATCATCATTAGCCATTTCTTGAGTTTTAAGTTGTATTTTAGCTTGTTCAAGCTCCATTTTACCTTGAAGTTCCATTTGATCTTGCTGAAGTTTGGCTTGCTCAGTTTGTGCTCTCTGTTGTAGCGTCATTTGAGCAATTTCTAGCGATTTATCCTGTGGCATTGGAGGTTTGGGAGCAAATTGTTGCGCCGCTTCCGTAATTTGTGCCAATTCTTGACCAAAATTCCCTAATTGTTGCTCAATAAACTGTTGAACTTTACCAATTACCGTAACTTGGTCCTGTGCTTCCTCTTGAATGAGGTTTTGAGCCTGTGCCTGTTGAACAGCCGTGTGTGCTTCGACCAAATAATAGTTTAACAAGTGATCTCTTAGGTGAATTGCCATAGGATACAGAAAATTAGGCACAATTGCAGGGTTTGAACCAAATAATGGTGACTTTAAAAACGGCAAATGCGTTAACATATGGGCCAAATGGTCCTGTTCTGGTAAAACATAGACAGGTCTACCCAAAGCTGCAGCTACATTTTCGCTCACAGGGTCCATGTTTTCTGTTCCTGGTTGCTCTAACAACACCTCAGAGTCAGGAACTTTCATTACTCGTAAAAACATTTCTTCAACTTTACGAGGATCGTACATTTGAGGCATCATTTGAGCACGTTCCATGATCGCTTGGATCTGTGCAAACCTCTGTGTCTCACTAAATATTGCAGGGTCACTAACAGGAACAACATCTAACGGACCGTCAAAGTCAGATGGCTCTACTTCTAGCCCAACGTCATTTGCTTTTATATCTTCTTCAATTAAATACGCACTGTTGATACGATGTAGAATTTTAAAACATCTACTCATGGAAGAATGAAGACGCGAATGAATAGAACTGAACACAACCATGCCCTGTTCAATAAGAGCCATTGTTGTACCCACGGGCATATTCGGATTGGTGTCACTAAGTTTTTCAAATGATGTTTGAACAACACCTTTGCCTGCGTCTACTAAAAAACCCAACAATTGAAACAACGTAGGACTTGGACCGTTGAACGGTAATGGCATAGCAATCTTGCGTATGTCATCAACCATTGCACCGCCTTCAATCTCAGCAATCTCTGTTGGTTGCAAACTGATTGTCTGACCACTTGGTCCACCTTTTAATTTTAACATGGTGGGAATGTTTTGAATGTGAGCACTGTCCATCAACGCCCGTAATGCACCTGTTGCTGCACCACTTAGACCACCGATCATTTGAGTTAATCCAATCGGATAAGCACCACGCCAAGGAACAAATGGAAACTCAACAATCCAATCCAATTCATTTTTCATTTCATCGTCTGGTTCCCAGTTTCGATACAATGACAACGCCTTGTTAGTGGTCTTGTCAATTGTAAGAATATAAGGCTCTAAACCATCGTTCTCTTCAAATTCAATGTAAGTGTAAACTTCAAACAAAGTTCTAAGACCGTCTTCGTTGTAGCTTGTTTCACTCTTGCCCTCAATTTTATCATTTGCAATTGTAGCTTTACTATACTCAGGGTCATTCGGATAACCCAGATCCACATCAATATACATACCCGACTTTACACGTTGTCCATATTCCATTTTGGTTATGTATTGAACGTGGGTTTTTCTTTCAGCCGAATAAAAATTAGTAGCTGCAAATGGCAAATACACATCATCAATTGGAATGAACTCAGATATTGGTCTACGGTGTTCATTGTTCCACATGAATTTCATATACTGACCACCACCTAGCGGTAGTTGCGTACTCAGTTGTTCTAACTCAGAACGGAACTCAGGCATCTGCTCAGTAGTCTGCCAATTCATAAACTCAGTTTTACGCCTAGCTTTTTCTACTTTGTCAGGCGTTTGCATTCCGTTGATTTTACTTTTAACTGGGCCTGTGGATGGAAACGCTTCTTTCATAAATCGCGCTGAGAAATCTACACACGCCTGAATTAACATTGGATGCACAACGCGATTAGCCCCAGTAAACTGAGCACCTCCAGGTGCATCATCACCCAGACCCGTGCGCTGTAATCCTACTTCGTATTGCTTGTCTCTTTTTTCTCTTGACTCTTTGTCTCTACTAATCTTTTCAACTAAATCACTGATAGCTGTTTTAAGTTTACTCTGATCTACTTCTTCAACAATGTTTGCAAAATGTGCAAGTTTATCTTCTTGGCTTGCTTCCATCTCATCCAATCGGACCATAGCACCGCCATCGTCTGTGTCTTCAACTTCAGCAATCTCATTAGGAATAGCTACAGTTTCACCTTGTAGCTCATCGCCCATCATTGTTTCATCAGACATTATATGTCTCCAATATCTGGTCAGCCATCATATTGATTTTATCGGCATCATATGAACCGCCTCTGTTAAATTTTATTATGCCTTCAGCACCTATAAATTTTTCTTCACTATTGGGATTGTAACGCCCACCTACTCTAACATCTAAATCATCATTGGTAAAAGTTACACCACCTTCTATATCACCCAATGTAAAAGAACCTTGACTGCCAAGTTCTCCTAAATTTTCTGCGAATCCTTGCACGCTTAATGATCCATCAATAGATAAACCTGTGTCTCCTAATGGCTTTAATATACCAAGTTTAGCAAACCCATTTAAAAAACCCATAGGTATTTCTTGTGGTGTATACTCTCCAACTTCTTCATCAAACATATACACATCAGCCGTTCGCCCAGAACCTTGAATATCTACACCACCCGTCACTTCAATGTCATCTGTTCCCAATATTTTATTTAAAGCAGTATCAACTATAGAATTTTGTTTTTCTTTAACAGATCCACCTTCTTCAAAACCTTGTTTCTCAAGACCTTTTAAATATTCCCCAGTAATTTCCTGTGTTGGAAGATTGCCTTCATAACCTGTGATAATACTTTTACCATAATAACCAGGACCAAATTTTTTGCTACTACCTGACAAATCATATTTTTGTCGCATTAAATCTATATATTGTGGAAAAGCAGATTCAAAAGGAACAGGAATAAATTCATCATCTAAAACAGTTCCAAACAATTGTTGTGGGAAACCTGGATGATAATCTGGACGATTAGATGTTGGTGTATCATCTATCTTAAACCCATAAGGCCCAACAGAGTAAGTTGGTATTTCTGGTTCTTGAGACTTTAAACGTCTGGTATAAGAACCTAATAAAGACGGTTCTGTGCTTTCTCTTAATATAGCATCAGCATCAAAAATTTGACCTTTCTTACCACCCAAAGGTCTAGTTTTTGTACTATCATCTTTTGGATTTGCCTTTATTTTTGGATCTGGTTTCATTCCAGCCATCATTTGACCAACACCTTTGCGTTTATCAAACGTATCCATCAATTTCCAAATGTTAGGATCTCTAATATCTGCTCCGTCAGGAAAACCCATAAGACTTAAATTGTAATTCATGTCGGCTGCTTTTTCATCCGACAGTTGTCCATTTTTTATAGCTTTTTTAAATTTACGTTTTAACTTGTTAAACACCACAGGGTTACTAATCAGTTGAGTATCAGCACCAAGAACAGTAGTCCAAATAACATTAGATTGTTTATTCTGATTACTTATTCTACTAGCTGCACCTTCATTCATAATCCCCCAAACAGGATGTGACGGATCATTCATTGAACGAATAGCTTCTTCTGGAGAAAGATCATTTCTGTTGTGTATAGCTTCCATTTGCCTAATTATTTTACCAATTTTAGAATAACCAGGACCACCGCCAATATCTGTTGCACTTCTATCTGCCTGTGTGGTTTTAATAACGCTACCTTCATAGGGTGCTAAAAATTTGGAAAGAGGTTTACGTTCTTCAGTTTCTACTAAAAGAGCTGCACGTTTTGCTGCTTCTTTTCTACCTTCAGCAGTCATCAAACCATCTTTATTAAAATATATATTGTTATTGTCACTTGTTATAGGAGTTGATGGTTTACTTTGAGGAATAGGAGAAACTTTAGGTGCAACACCCATACCCAAAACTGTCTCACCTGCTTTTTTTGCTGGACCTGCTACGGCAGAAGAAACTACCGATCCACCCGTCATTTCTAAAGCTGCTTCTAAAATTTCTCGTTTAGTAGGTTGATAACCGTCAGCTACAGCACTTGGCATCGCTACAGCTTTTAACAAATCGTAAATCATTGTTGGTGCTGTTACATCTAACTCGTTAACATCTTCATAACTTTCTTCCCTAGAAACATTAGGAAGCAATGTAGTTTTTCTTTCTACATCTGGATCTAAACCAAACGCACGAATTTTAGTGTCAAGTATCGTATCTTGATCCGAACCCGTTTCTACAGTTTCCTGTGCTTGTACTAAATCACCAAGTGTTACCTCACCGCCATTAGCAAAGTTTAATATCTCTTCTGCCATAGCATCAATACGCTCACTGTCATAACCAACAGATCCACCTTCAGCCCACTTGACTTTGTTTGCCCAATACGCGGCAGATGTCGGACCCTTGGCAATATTTTTTCCATGCCTAGCCTTGAATGACTTCCGTCTGTTCTTCTGGGTTTGTGACTCACCCTCTTTTGGCTTGCCAGCAGTGCTAACACCTTGTTGTCCAAAACGAATAAGTCTCTCAGTTCCACCGTCATTGACTTTAACAACATGGGATTTGGTCTTGTGGTCAGGCGTGCGTCTTGGCTTGTTTAATTGCAAACTGTCTTTCAAAGATGGCGTGCTCATTAATCTACCAGACTTCTATCAGTTTGCCCAAGATTTCCATAAGTTCCAGATAATGCAGTCGAACCATCATCTCCAGGACCACCAGGACCAAAACCTAAAGCCTCGTTAATTGCATATTTAAATTTTGTTACAGCATCCGTAGATTCTGGCATCTTGCTATAATTATTAAGAGCTTTTCCACCAAACATTGCTAGTCCTAATAATCCTATTGGCGGTACTCCTGTGAAAGAATCCATCACATTACCTACAGTGAGAGCCTGATTAAATGTTCCAGTTTCTGGATTACCACCTGTGCCATCCATGTTCAAAGATGATCCTCTGTTCTCCATAAACTCTAGAATGTCTTTTGTCTGTTTATCAGCGTAACTGTCACCCTCACCCGTGACACCCAGAATACCATACGCTCTCGCCAATTCACCTACACCACCAAGATCATCTAACAAAGACGGACCACCCATATTGTTGCTTGGAGCAAATACATTACGCAAAAATCTAGACATATCTTGACCTGCCATGTCTTCGTTCATACCACCTCCTGCCCCACTGCCAAGCAAGTTGGTCTTGAAGTTCTGACCTATGTCACCATAGACTTCACTTAATGCAAGTGGCGTATCTATCTCCTCGTTAAAAATATAAGTGGGCCTAGACATATCCTGATTGTCACCAACATAATTTCTGTCTTGGACATTGGTCAGTATCTTGGCAATGTTCATCAAGTCAGAATTAACATTCGGTAACTCCATATTAAAACCGTATCGGTTATCTTGTATCCCAAAGTCTGGAGTGAATGGCGTGCCATGATAATGCTGTCTCGCAAAGTTGTCCTCAAACTCTGAAGTTGGCGTATATGAATTTCCAAACCTGTTTTGATAGTCAGTAGTTGCCTGTGCAAGTACATCAGGATTAGCTATCAAGTATTGTCTCTCAGGACTTTGAACAGCAAAATCTTCTACCCTCGCCTGAAAGTCTGCTCCAGGTGCCACACCCTGTGACCTAACAGCCGCTGCAGCTTGATTCAAAAGTTCTGGGTTAGCTTGTAACGTTTGTAATGGTGCGCTGAGTTGAGTGTTAGCCCTCATTTCTGCTAACGATGCAGCTTGCTGATCAGCATATTGCTGAAACAAATCCATGTTTACCCCACCCGTATTGGGATCTATCGCTATCGCTTCTTCATAGGTAATAGCCATACTAACTCCTACACGGCATATGGATTAATGCGAGGCTTGTCTAACTTGCGAGGCTCATCAATATCCATAGCTTGTGGCAACTCAAACCAGTAATCATTTTTCAGATATATCATAGCTTGGGTAAACGTGTCTACATAGTCATCATGTGGTGCAACAGGAAACTTGGTCAACTCAGTTACAAAGTCTTTAGCCCAACTGACTTTATGACCTCTGTTTTTTTTGCTCTCAGGTATCCACACCATACCCAATTCCAATATCGGAGCTGCTTGATGGGCGCGACTGATCTTGTCGGCATTGCCAGGATTGTAAGGAACTGCTGGTACTTTGGCTAATCGCAAATCTTGTAACAACGACTGACCACTTGCCTTGGCCTCGACCAATACACGGTCTGGTCTTCGTGCTCGACTGTACGGACTTTCATTGGTCATCCCACCGTACTCAGTATTCCAATCCTTAATGCACTTCGATCTTAAATCTGGATAGCTGAGATGCTCTGCCCATGCGTCAATCAACATCGCTCCCCTTTGACCCTCGTGGGTAAAGATTGCCCAGACAGTACACGCTGTCGGGTCACCCGTTGTCTTTTCCGTGAAGGCACAGTCATAGCTTTGTAAAATATATTCAAACGGTGGTAGCCCTTCATCAGCAGGCCATAGTTCCAAGAAACTTGTCTTGAGTATTCCACCCTCACTAGGTGTTGGGTCTTGTTGCAATTGTCCTGCCGTACCATACGTTCCCAACAATTGCTTTAGCTCTGTAATTTCTTTCTCACCAAATCGCTCTGGGCAAATCAACTCACCCTTTTTCTTTCTTGGGTCATACACACCAAGTGTAGATTTCCTCTCCACACCATCCCATTCCGCTGGGATCATCAGATGTTCCCACCCACCAATGTCTTCTAGGATATGGCCTGATATGTCACGGTCATGTAGTCGTTGCATAATCGTGACCATCGCGTCATTGCGCGGATCGTTCAGTCGAGTGGACCACACCATGTCAAACCAATCCAATGCACTCTCTCGCATCGTATCGGACTGAGCCTCTTGTGCCGAATGTGGATCGTCAAGTATAAGCCTAGATCCACCCTCACCCGTTGCCGTTCCACCAACTGACGTTGCTAGGCGATAGCCCGTCTGGTCATTCTCAAATCTTTGCTTGGCGTTCTGATCACCCGACAGTTTGAAAATGTCACCCCATCGCTCTTGATACCAAGGCGATTGGATCAGTCTTCTGGCTTTTAGATTATCGCGTATGGATAGATTGCCTGAGTAAGACGCACATAGAAACTTTTGCTCTGGTTGTGTGAGCCATTCCCACATAGGCCACATCACCGATACTATCGTGCTCTTACTGTGCCTTGGTGGGATGTTGATCAATAGCTTTCTAATGTCACCATCGGTCACGGCTTGTAGGTGCTCACAGATTTCTTCTATGTGCCATGAGGGTATGAACTTTACTCCTGGCTCGACTACCGCCCATGACTGTTTGACAAACTCATATAACGATGCTGAAGCGGCCCGCCGATCACGCTCAGTTCTAATCAAGTCACGCAACACAACTGGACTAGTGGTCTGAATGTTTTCGGCTAGGCTCACCCATTACTCCCTTGTTGATAGCTCGACAAGACCTGTCTCGCCTGCTGTGAAGATGATACTCTTCGCTTCGCTCTGTCCTTTTTCTACTTGATCTGGAGTAAGACTACAAGCAATGTCTTTTGCTATGACTAGACACTTGTCGCACTTCTCTGTTGTCGGTGCCTGAACAGCCAAGACCAATGCCGTGACAAACGCTTGATAATTATTGGTGATCGGTTCCATTAGCCCAACACCTCTTGTAAAATTGATTGAGCTTCTTGTATGGCCTCGTTCTCAGTCTTAACTATGAATGGTCTAGCCACATAAAAATAATCTAACCATTCACCCTTACATGGCATTTGCAATGTGAAGTTAGATCCTTGGTCCCAAGCAACTCTAATAATATCTTCACCGTTATCGAACTCAAAATATTTACGTTCCATTATACACTCCTACTCAATTGGTTAAACGCGACTGTAAGGATCTTGCCCTTGTTGCCCATCGTGTCGCATACATAGGTCCACTTCCTACTGACCTTGGCCCACACTGTCCGATACCCCGAACCTACACGGGGTAGCTCGTCTTGAAGTCTCAGGGTCATCTTGGTGGCACCCTTCATCGACTTAGGCGGCTTCTTACTGAAGGGATGCTTTGGCATTTTGAATTTCATATCCGTTCTCCGTTATTAAGTTATACACTCTTATACCACCCTAATAATATTAGGTCAACTCTTTTTTTAACCTACCATGTTCACTGAGCAAACCTCATACCCAAGTTTCTTTACCATTGATGAAGCCTGTGCTCGATTGTTTGCTTCAACTTCTATAAGACGAATATTTGAATAGCCTTTAAGAGCCATAGGTATGTGGATTTCTCCACACACCTCGTATAAATGTTTTGCATTTTCTTTTGTTATTCTCATATTATCCTCACCCTCTTGTTTACTATGAACTGTGCATTCATTTCTGCCCAACGGATCGCTTGATCACGATCAGAGAACCTTCTCATTAATGGGCGGTCAGATGATCCTATCTTAGAGATCTCTACCCCATAATCACCTGTCTCAATGTCGCGCACCATAGTCACTTCATCTTTAGGTGTGTTGATGGATTTGAATGTTAAAAAATCTGAAGTTCCAAAAATCATTTCTGAGCCTATGTTTTCCATGTCGTTCTCCGTTATTTCGTTATAACTATTTATACTACCCTACTCATATTAGGTCAACTATTATTTTGAATTATCTTCAATTTTTTTCATAAGCGTTTCCATCTCGATTAGCTCTTGATCACTCAGGTTACGCAGATCAACAGCGGCCAGCTGGATCGGACCACCACCCTTGCCCGTGTGCTCCGTTTGCAATTTCTCACCATATATTTTAGGAAGCATTTTCGCCAACATCCATTTACGAGTTTCCACACGGAGTCGGTTCCTAGCAATCGCCTCGTTGCTCAGACGTTCCCTCGTTCCGTCCTCTGCTGTCGTGTAGTTCTCGTCTGCTATGTCTACGATTTCATCGGCTAGGTTTTGGTAGCCTGCCTCGCGCGCGCGCGTGTACTGGGTGGCTAACGCAGGCGCGCCCTCCAACCATTCAAAAAAAGTTCTCCTAGAAGGTAGCTTATCATCGTCATCTAAAATTGATCTGAGAGACTTTCCTTCCGCTATCTGAGCACAGACAAGGGCAGTGATCGCATCCCTATCATATTGCCTAGCATTAGGTCTTGTGTGAGACTTCTGAGTTGGTTTCAACTGTTTGGTTTTCAAATCAGTAAAAGGAACATTTGGTTTTTTTGAGCTACTTTTAACCACTTTCAGGTTAGGTTTTTTACTCTTCTTTTTATCGTCTGTTTTGTCTGTCATTTTAAGCTCCAAATTACCCTTCAAAAATAGCGTTTCAACTGTTTGTTTTCCCTATAGGGTTTTAGCACAAACAAACGGTTGCTTTTCCATCACTCTAATCAACGACAGATAGGGCTATAAAATAGCCTCTATCTTCTGTCGATTGAGCACTTTAGTCTGTCCTCTTTTCAATTGTTTTTTTTTCACCCTTCAAAAACCGAACATTTGAAAAACATTTAAACTTTTGACTTATTTATAAAATATATGGTTACCAATTTGGACCACATATTGATACCTCCATTTAGGCTCAACATCGACTGAGTGATAGAATGTAGAACCCTCTGTAATGTCCATAGAAAGCCCGTAGCTATGCCATGCCTCTTCTGCCACTTGCATTGCCCGATTAAATGCCACAGGGTCTGTAGGACGGTCTGACTTACCATCACAGTAGAAACTAAATTGGCATTTGTGTTTAATAGGTTTGGTCTTATCCCATGCTAAAGTTGGACCTTC